>OLPO01000140.1_pt1 | contig 63590 bp, 83 predicted proteins | sample 1672831 | NCBI WGS metagenome assembly OLPO01 (sample SAMEA3136728, study PRJEB25190) | human gut metagenome | reverse complement strand
GAATATGAAATGCCAAAAGAATTGAAAGATTATGGGATAAGTAGAGCTCCGCAGTTTTTTCAATATATTAATAAGGAATATAAATACAACTAAGCCTGTAGAGATTATTTTTCCTGCTCATATTGAGATGGTTGCAGCATCTTTTGTACAGGGATTTTTTCAGAACCGATGAAACAACTAGGGCATTCGGGGATAAAAAAATATATAAAAATTTCATCGGCATCAGAAAGACTAACACAAGAGATTTGGGAAAATCTCGATTAAAATATTAAAATGAAAGGAAAAAGTGTGTGATTTACCAAGTAACTGATATTGCAAAATATATTATAAACAAATGTACCATTGAAAAACATGCAATTTCCAATCTCCAATTACAGGAAATTCTGTACTATATTCAGAAGGAGTTTTTGGAAATTGGACTGAAGGCTTTTGAGGATGATTTTGAGGCTTGGCCAAGTGGACCAGTCATCCCAGAGGTATATTACATATATTGTGGTTTCGGTGCGCTGGATATTTAACATTGGTAGCGGACTATATTAAAATGCATCATATTGACTGGCTGGTCATGAATGGAGGCTTTGTCGGATTTAATATTGCAGCCTATGAATTGGATAAGTTTAAAGGAAAGAAAACGGTAAGGACATTTAATGCTTTCTCACTTAGTAACTTTAAAGAGGTCGGTTTATCCGGCTTTTTTTGTGTCAAAAAATAAATATTCCATCGTGTATATATAATTGATGTTTATTTGTACCTCAAAAATTTTTATTTTATCTTTACTCTCAAACATTCATTCTTCTAATAAGACTATTCGATTGACGACTGGAGAAATAACGTCATTGTTTGGTTGAAATTTATTAGAAAGGAAATGAATGAAAATGGATAATGTAAGAATCTTTGAGGGAAATGAAGTGGAGGTATTTGAGTTAAAAACAAGAGTTTTATTTAGAAACGGAAAGAAATTTATTTGGAAACCTATTAATAGAGCAACAGGGCAACAGGAAATAAATCATGTGTATTTTGGGAAAATTGTCACAGTGATCGGATTAGAAACATTAGACAGAGTAAAAATATCTGTAGATAATTTTCCACAATGTAATGGAAGAATTTTTAAAAATCAATTTGTTGCAGATAAAGACGAATTGGAAGAACTAACAGAGAAATAACAGATGAAAGAGATATTTTATGGAGGTATGGATTATGATTATTAATAAGATGGAAAATGGAATATGGACAAGTATTGATACAGAAAGAAATGAAGTGTTATGTACCATAGAATCGCTTGGAAATCATATCTATAAAGCTACAAATAGTTTTTTAAAAATAACCGCAGAAGTATTTCCTATTGATGAATATAGAACTTATGCTAAATGTATCGAAAATAAAAACAGAACTAAGAATGGGATATATAGAAAATCAAGGAAATTAATGGATTCCAATATGAAATGGTTGGTTTGTATGTTAGAAGAATATGGATTTATTAGAAAACCAAAAACTATATCATAAAACAATGAAACAAGAGTTTCATTTGAAGATTGGAGGAATAAATATGTGTATGTATTGCGAAAGAAGAACGGACGTAAAATTTGGATGGGAACAACCCAAATTACCGTATCATAACAATATGCCATTCAGCAGTAATTTGAATGGAAATGTTTTGGAAAATGATAAATGGGATGGTGTGATTCACGATTACCAAACAGCTACACCAGAATTAATTCTCACTTGTCCTGGTTATTTTAATGGCGAAGGTGTTGGTGCTATTTACATCCCTATTAAGTATTGTCCCGAATGTGGAAGAAAATTGGGAAAAGAATGTATTATGAAAAAGAAATTTTGGGAATATATTTTAGAAAATTTTACAATCGATAATAATGGCAGGAAAATAATCTACAATATTATTGATTGGGTATGGATGCAATCAATGGATAAAGAAGATTCAGTTAATACTTTGGATTTTCTCTTAGATGGAATAGGAATTAAAAAAGAAGAGATCGAACAATTTATTGACTGGAATTAAAACAACAGAAGATTGGAGAAAAAATAATATGTTCACTAAGAAAAAAGTATTTGCGTGAAAATATCAAACGATGACTTTAAAAGGCTCATATCGGAAAGGATATGGGCTTTTTTTGTGGGATAAAAATGGAATATTCCATCGTGTATATATAATTGATATTTATTATGCAGGACAAAAAATTTTCTATATTCTGTCATGCTAATAGTAAGAAAAATTTTACTAAATTATAGAAAATGTGAACTTACCTTTAATATTTGTAGGAATGGGAGAAAATTGTAGATAAAAGAGTTGGTTTATCCAGCTTTTTTTATAAAAAAGTTATTTTTCTAATCTGTCATACTATAAATAAGAGGGTGGAATGTTTATTTTATATTTGCTAAAGCCAGGCATAACTCGTAAACATAAGAAAAGTACCTCCGTGAAAAATAAATTTGTCCATAATGTTCTTCAATGGGAGCGAGAATATTTTGAGCTGGCTAATTGTACTGAATGTAAATATGGACAGAAAGATGTTGTAGGGAGAAAGTGTCAAGCGTGTATAAACAAAAATATGTTTGAACACATTTGAGAAAGGTTAATAATGGATCGAAGAAATAGAAAATATTATTTAGTGAAATTACCATATTATCATAATGCATGTGTTAAAAAACTAAAAGAAATTAAAACGGTAAAGATTGCAAATCCTTATGATTTTGATAAAGGTAGGAAGTATAAATACGAAAACTGTTTAATTGGATTTTCTAATAATGTAGAAAATTCTGTTCTTACAATTTTAAATTCAAAATGGGAGTATGGTTATAAAGCCAAATATAAAGAAATTACTAAAGAAATGATTGGACATTAAAGTTAAAACAGCAGTTTCATTTGGAGAAATAAAGCACATAACATAAATAATATATAAAATAGGAAATCTTAAAATATGGTATACTGTATAAAAAAAAGGAGAAATGAGCATGACAGTAGATCCGAAACAGGTAAAAGACTTGGTAACTACATTTTGCGAACTAAATGAGGAATATCGGGAAAAGGCATTAAGGGCTGTTAATAAGGTTTTTTTAGATTATATTTGTACAAGAGGGTGTGAACAAAGAAATATTCCTGTTACAAAAGAAAATCAATCTTCAATTTGTCGCAAAGTCGTAAAATTATTCAACGCTATAAGTGATTTGAGTGATACCCAAGAAGCTTCTGTCGCCATTTTTATGGAGCATCTACAGCCTGGCAGCTTTACAGAAGAAAGTGAACTGCAGATCACTCTCAATCAGAAAAGATTGAGTATTAATGAATATATCGAAAAGGTTCTCCCTAATGCGAATGTAAAAGATGCTAAAAAATGGGTAAAAGAATTTGAGGAAGAAAAGGGATATAAGCGATAGTCAGAAAAGTGTGATGAAATTACTTTTGTTGCCAATAAGCGCACACCTCGTCTATAATCTCTGATTTAGGCGGGGATGCGTCCTTGGTCTTTTATTTCGGTTCTTGTATTAAGCACTTTAAACAATACTGTAATGGGTTCATTCCGTAATAATCCAATTAAAGAAAACGTTGTGTTTTTAACAAAAAATCTTTTTATAAAATCTGTCCGACTTTCTAGAGAGGTTAGATAAAAAATATTTCTACAGAAAAATCAGATAAACAAGATTTCTGTCATACTATATTAAGAAAGGAGGACAGACTTTATAAAAAAACAAGAATTCCCCTGCCTCTTTAGGCTGTGGGATGAATTGTAAAATTCGTGTAACGTCAGTGGTGGGCGGAGAAACGGTATCCCCCACTGACAGGAAGTTAATCCCTGCCGGAAGAAATACCGGCATTCAGCCTCTGCATAAAGGATGCAGGCTGTGGATTAAAACAATGGGGAAAATAGAAATTATCATGTAACAGCAGAAAACCGCAGTCAACTTTAGTTGCCTGCGGATGAATGCGTTTTTCTTATACAGAAAAATAGATCTGCTGCCAATTATGACATACTATCTATGAGAGATGTTTTTGGATATCCGTTATCTTATGGAAAGGAGAGAGTGTGTTATGCGTACATGGAAGATAAACATACAACCAACGAAAGATGCTGTGTTATGCGACTATTTCGCAGAAAATACCACAGCCGCCAAATGTATGTATAACGTAGCTAACTTCTATATCCGGAATACGATGACGGGGATACGGAGATCTCCAGAAGAACGGACTGCCTGTGAGACAGAGGTACTTCACTATGTTTTTACCGGTATCCAGAAAGCAAATCATCATGCACAGGAAAACTATGAGAAGAAACTGAAAAAATATCAGGATATACATACCGAGAAGGGAGATAAACTTGCCGCAGACTTAAAGTGTAAGGTCTTTCCTTATCCAACAAAGGAAAAATGGTTTCTGTCCTATGGAGTATTGGATGCTATCTTTAAACATACAGATAATCCAACTTACCGGCGAATGAACAGCCATGTGAACCAGAATGCGATCAAGAAAGCGGTTAAGAGCTGGAAGTCTTATTTTAAAGCGGTCAGGGATTATGCTGTCCATCCAGAAAAATATAAAGCCCGGCCAAGGATACCGGGTTATAAGCATGCTGCGAAGATGACAGCGGCATATACCAGCCAGACTGCAGTATTTTCCTGCCAGGATGGTTATGCATATCTTAAGTTTGTGAACCATAAACAGCCGGTACGGATAGGGAAAGAGTCTCTGTATACGGATATGACATATGCAAAGACAGAAGTAAAACCACAGTATGGTGGATATACGATCCTTGTTACTTTTAAAGAGGATCTCGTTCTGCCGGAGGTACCAAAACAGCCCAAGCGCATCCTTGGTATCGACGTTGGTGTGGATAATCTCGCTGCCGTAGCAAATAACTTTGGGGATATACCGTTCCTGATCAAGGGCGGGGCATTAAAATCCATGAACCAGAAGTTTAACAAACAGCGGGCAAAACTGTTATCTGAAGTTACAAAAGGCAGTGACAGTACCCACTCCAGAAAGGAAACAAAAAGACTTCAGGCACTCAGCCGGAAAAGAGATACTTTCCTGCGGGATTTCTTCTATAAGACAGCCTGGTATCTTGTGCGCTATGCAAAGAAACATCAGGTAGATGTCATCGTTATCGGGCATAATGAAGAACAGAAACAAAACATCCGTATCGGAAAGCAGAACAACCAGAACTTTGTCTCTATCCCGTTCTGCCAGTTTATCAAGATCTTGCGAAATACGGCCGCCAAAGCAGGAATCCCTGTGGCAGACAGGGAAGAGAGCTATACTTCAAAAGCAAGCCTGCTCGATCTGGATGCGATCCCTACATACAGGAAAGGTAACACGCAGGCATATACCTTCTCTGGCAAGAGAGTCCATCGAGGCTTATACAAAACAAACAGAGGATGTATCATCAATGCCGATATCAATGGAGCAGGGAACATCCTCCGGAAGGAATATCCTTATGCTTTTGATGGACAGGATATGAGCTATCTCTATAAGACAACAAAGGTAGTCTCTTATACCGATATCTACGCAGGAGCCAAGAGCGTCTGTAAAGAAAAGTATAATCAAAAGAGCCATGAACCAGGGCTGGGAAGCCGGGTAAACCATAGATACAGACAAGGTATCCGCCTTATTTACCGAAAACTCTGGGGCAGATCAACATTTGTATGGACAGGAAAGCAGAAAGCCGCTTGATTTTTAAAAGTAATCCCTGTAACAAGGGGTAGAGGGGTACGTGTTACTCCAGCGAGGTGTAGTATTGCCTCGTAAATCTGTAAAGAAGCCGCGGTCAACTCCGGTTGCCCGTGGTGTTATCACGCCATTTTCTTAGAAAAAAATAATAAAGTTAATATTGCCACGAAATAGCTCTATATTTTAAGACTCCATATCATTTTGATATGGAGTTTTTTTTATGTTGTCAACAAAAACATCATTCTACTACCGAGATAAAAAAATGATGAGAAGGAGGTTTAAAGATCAAGATTATCTCTGAAAAAAAACAAAATAAAGAAAGAAGGAAAAAATGAAAGTTATAGCAATACTCTCCGTTGATGAGGATGTATTAAATGAAGTTAAAGAGGGTGAGGAGACTACTATCGATAAAGTGGTCTCAGAGTTTGCATGGCTGCATGACTCTGGTATTATCCTGGATGAATGTCATGATCTGGAAAACTCAGATATAGACAACGTAACTGACGAATATCAGCTTCTTATCTGGAATAAGGAAAAAGAAGAATATAGTCCTGTGGGGCAATGTCAAAAAACACTAGAGCAATGTAAGCAATTGGCTGAAGTATATCTATCTATCGCAAATCCTCATGTGTACGATTTAGACAACCATAAGATTTGTAGAAGAAAAATATACACGGTTTATGGCAACAGAATAGAAGCAGAATGAAAAATAAGGAGGAAATGAAATGGGATCTATTGTTAATGTAGAAGGAACGGTAACTGTTAAAGAAAAAGATATGGTAAATGAAGTGGAAAGTCTGATTTCAAGGCAAGTATCGAGCAAGGATATGAATTTAACATATGAGATTGTAAATGATACTACTTTGTATTTACATGAAAAAACATCGTATTGGAGTGAGTCGGATCTGTTGGATATCCTTAATACAATCCTTCCCTATATAAAAGAAGGTGAGCTGGCTTATGTTGATGAAGATCATTCCCATTTGAAATATCTGTATAACGCAGAAAATAATAAGTGGGAAGTATTAACAGGAAGACTCATCTATGCAAAGCCTGATAAAACAGATGATATGGGAAAAGATAAGCATAAAGCACTAACAGTAAAAGACCTCTTATATTGCACTGGTGGAAATACAAAAGTAGAGATTGTCGGGATTGAACACTATAACCAGCATTCTTTTAGTGGAAATGAACATTGTCTCTGGAAAGGATTTGTAGGTGATTATAATTCTGCATTTCCACCATATGGACATCAAAAGGTAGAATATTTAACAGTTATGAATGGAACCGATCTGTTAAAACTCCGTTTTAATATCAGTCCTTTCTCAGCAGAAGAACAGATAGAAATAGAAAATATCAAAAAGTATTTCCATTTTTGTACATTTCCGGATGATGGAGTAGAGAGACTTTATCGAAGATATGGAAAGAAAACGGAAGAGTATGTACAGAAGCACTCTTTAGAAGATTTGGATGCTCTGATTGCAGAAACGCGAGAGGTTGAGTAGGAGAAAAAAGATGGGTATGAGAGTAAGGGTATTTGAATGTCTTAGAGAAAAGAATATGTCTCAAACAAAATTAGCGGATGAAACCGGTATAACGAGACAGACGATCAGTAATTTTTTACATGGCAAGCATTCTCTTCGTCTCAATGCTGCCGTAAGCATTGTAACAGCACTGGATGTATCAACAGATTATTTATTTAACTTAACAAATGAGCCTAAAAGAAAAACGAATACGAGTGTAGATATATTCCCACAAAAATTAAAACAGGTAATGATTAAAAGGAATATGAAAGAAAAAGAACTGGCTCTTCAGACCGGTATTTCTGTATCAACGATATATCAATATATAGATGGAAGAATGCTGCCGACAATAGGAGCTTTTTTAACAAAAAATCTTTTATAAAATCTGTCCGATCTTCTCAAGAGATTAGATAAAAAATATTTCTACAGAAAAATCGAATAAGCGAGATTTCTGTCATACTATATAAGAAAGGAGGACAGACTTTATAAAAAAAACAAGAATTCCCCTGCCTCTTTAGGCTGTGGGATGAATTACAAAATTCGTGTAACGTCAGTGGTGGGCGGAGAAACGGTATCCCCCACTGACATGAAGTTAATCCCTGCCGGAAGAAATACCGGCATTCAGCCTCTGCATAAAGGATACCGGCTGTGGATTAAAACAACTATCGCAAAAGTATTAGATATACCAACAGATACGCTTTTATGTGTAGGAGGGGAATAAGATGATGACGGACAAGGAATGTAGATTAATGAAAATTGCGATGGATGCGAGCGAGGTATCCATTGCAGCACTGCAAATGGCACAAGCAAACGGCTACCTTAAAACGAGAGAAGCAAAAAGCCGGCTTTTAGATGCGATCGTTTCTTTGAATTTTGCGATAAATACAAGTGTATTTGATGAAAAAGATATCGCTTATATGGCTGCAAAATATAGGAAAATGGAGGAAATGACTGACAGCGGATTAAAACAAAACAAAAAATGAAAGGATATCATGTAATATTCCGGGATTATATTGATTTTCGCACGGACGGATAGAATTTCTGGTCTAGGAAGAAAAAGGAATATATCATGAATGAAAGAGAATATCCAGACGATGTATGGCATTTGATCTGCGATAACTTTATTGATGCCAAATACCAGATGATGTGCCTGCGGTGGTGTGCCAGAGGGTTAACGATAAACGACGCAATTAAGAAAGTAAAGGTGGATATCGAAGTATCCGAAAACTGTATAGGAAGTAGAAAATATTAATGATAAAAGGAGATAAAAATGCAGGAAAAAGAATTAGCAATAAAAAAAGAAATTATTATAAAAAAATAAAAGAAATCTATTAATAGAACACAAAAAGGAGTTAAGAAATGAAAATTATAACAACTTTGGAAAGAGAAACTACATTTACAGAAATCAAAAAAGCTCTTTCAAACGGAACAGTAAGAGAACTTTTTGGTGGAGCTGGAAGCATCTCTGTCGAAGTAGAAGAAATAGGAACAGTTATCTTTGACATCATCGGATACGACAGCGAGAAGCTTGCAGACAAAGATAGCAAGCACAGCATGACGCTATGGATGCGCGATTTGCTCTTTGATGAAATGGCATTTGACGAAGAGGGCAGCAATAGATGGGAAAACTCAAGCCTTCGCAAGCATATCAACAGCGATGCATTCGTTGAGCACTTTGAGCCAGGATTTAGAGAATTACTTAGCCCGGTTTACAAAAGAAACGGCGACAGAGCAGATACAGAAGATATCTTCTTCTTGCTGTCAAAAGAAGAACTGGAAGACGGCTATTATGAATTTGTTAAAACCGAGCGTGATTGCGTGAAAGCGAACAAAAAAGGAGAAACAGATTGGCACTGGACGCGTAGCGCGAATCGTGGCCCCGCTGGTAACACTTGGTATGTGGGTGCTAGTGGCACCGTTGGCCACTACGATGCGATCTGGGCGTATCGCTTCTCCCTGGCTTGTGTAATCTCAGCGTAGCACAATCTTACAATCGTGCCCCGCTGCGCAGGGGCACAGAAACTGGTTGTTCATATCTGGAAACTGCATATCGTATCATAAAAAAATAATAGTAGATATCTTGAGATTATTTGAAAATACCTCTATGTAAAAGCGTAGGGGTATTTTTTATTATGTTCCACAGTCTGACATTCTATTTTTGAGATAATTTATTGACGAAAAGGAGGGAAAATATTTCATGTCAATATCTCGAATCAATCAAGGAAGAAGGGATTATATAAGAAAAAGGAAAGTTTGACAGAAAATCTTTTCATAAAATCCGACCGACCGGTAAGAAATTAGAAATACTTATACAGAAAAATCGAACCAGCCAAATTCCTGACATACTATATATGAAAGGTAAAAGGATTTTATAAAAAGCAAGGATTCTCCTGCCTCTTAGGTAGTGAGATGAATTGAGTAATTAACTAACAGCAATGGCAGGCAGAGGAAACGGTATCCCCTACTGACAAGAGGTTAAGTCATGTCGCCATAAATACGACATGTCAGTCGTTATTTTTATAGTGACTGTGGGTTAAAACAAATCGTGGAAGTTACTATCACAGAAGAAAAGGAGAAATAAGAATGAATATAGAAAATATATCAAAAGAAAAAGGTGAAGTTCTTGTAAGGTTAAGTAAGGATGATCTTGTAGGCATATGTAATGCTTTATATAGACAGACTGAAGAACAAGAAAATAAAGAAAATATTCTGCAGCTTTATAGCGATATGATGATGGCGCGAGATCTTTGTCAATATGGACATATTGATGACTTTTGTTTGCAAAATATCGTCAGATGCCGTAGCGGTATAAAAGGAGTTTTATCTGATACTGATATTCAATCCTTCAATGCGTATCTTGAGGACAATAATATTCCGGACGCATTTAAAAATTCCGACTGGGTTCGGATTTATAAGCGCATTGTCGGGGATTTTAGATGCAGTGATACACTGGCAGAATGGATGAAAGAATAATGTTTTTGTTCAAAAAAGTCTATACAAAAGCGTAGGGAAATTTTTGTTTAACAAATAAATGTAAAAAAGACTCAGAAATTATCAGTAAGGTGGAGAAAAAATGACAAGAGGATATTTTGTAGAAGAAAAAGGAAAAAAGATTTACGGTGCAAAGATCAAGTCAGATGCGTATTTATCCGGTATTGGACGTTGTATCATCGAAGCTTTTGCCAAAGGTGAAGAAAAAGCGTACATGAAAAAACTGCGACAGGAAATGGATGAGAAACAAAGAGAAGATTTAGATCAATATATTTGTCCGGAATGGTATCGTATTACGAAGAAATCAGAAAAAGATGCACATGTACAGGAATATGGATATGTATTAAAAGGGAATCTTCTTAAGGTATATAACTATGGCAAATTATTTATCACGATAACCAGAGAGACTGCTACAGAGTGGGTATATTTATGTGATAATGAACATTTGATCAATGATTCATTGTTATATTCTGATAAAAAGCTCAGACATGAGTATTCAAAGGAGTTTTCAGTATATCGTTACCTGCAAAAACAGTTAGATGCTGGAATAAAAGCGGTGGATATTGTTTTTCCTGTAAAAAGGTACAGTTATATGGATTTAAGTGACAATCATACGATGGATGTATGGCATCGTTCGGATGCTCCAGCTTACCTTAAGTTTTTGAAATTTAAAGATATTGCGAATGAGATTAAATTTATTGCTTCACTGGAATTTGGGAAGTGGAGAGTTGCGATTCAGTTGCCTTATATTCGTATCCCCTTATCTGTCCAGCCAGCAAGAACTGAAACGGGAGTGATGAAAAATCTGCGAGAATATATCAAAAATAATGAAAATGCATTACGGGATTTTCTCTTAGTAAGTAACAAATATGATGAAGTGAAAAAACAGATGATCTCAGATTTTGGGATAACCAGTATAACAGATGTTGAAGTAAATAACATGAAATCTTTTGGCGATTATATAAGACAGTTTGAAAACTATGTAAAAGACAAAAACTGGCTGTTTCAATCCTCGTATTTTTCTGTTAATAAAGCTATTAATAACTTAAGGGAAGAATACGATAGACTGATCATGAAAGTTGATAGTATAGCGATGTAAGAGAAAACAGGATAATTTGAAAGGTAGGTAAGAAATATGTTAAACAAGGAAAATATGTAAAAAACTTGTAGAAATTGCATGAGCTACTGAGAACTTCGCTGTAGACGGGCAAAATAATAAAATATGTGCATGTAATCAAATTAGTTGCGTAAACTGCATATTTTATGTCAAAGAAGATTGTGATTGCACAAATGAACGAATCAAATGGGCTAATTCAGAATACATGAATAAATTGGTCGGCAATGTATTTCGAAGCAAGTCTGATGACCTAAAGGCTTTTTCTGGATTAAAAGTGAAAAAAATAATCCGGGAACTTAATGAAAAGGATTATGACCGGGAGCTTGTTGATAAAACTGACAAAGATGAATCCGGTAACTGCCGATACGAAATTAACTGTATGTATGAAATCGAGTTAGAAAACGGTGAGATTATCAATGTATATGAGGATGAAGTTAATCCAGAATATCATGGAGATTACGAGAAATAACATGAATTGTCATTAGAAAACATCATACGCTGTCTCTTAGAGGCGGCGTATGGTGCAATATGGAAAAACAGAAGATTTTATATTAAGAAAAGGAGAACACATGAATTTACTATCATTTTTTGTTGTAGAAATTCGCCCTGACGGGAGCCGTCTCAGAGTAGCAATTAAATCTAATACTGTTTATAAAAAGATGGTAAAAGAATTATTAGATATTGCATGAAAGAAAATGATACATTTGCAGAAAGTCGTCAGTATGACGGCTTTTTGTTTTGCTCTGAATATTTCATACTAAACATACGAGATGATTTATTGATGGAAAGGAGGATAGAATATAGTGGTCGTCTCATAACTGGTTGTAGAAAATATTTAAATTATAGGAGGATTTAAAATGAAAAAAATATTATGGTTTTCCAGACATAAAATGACACCGGAGCAGAAACTTGCGCTTGGGGATGTTGAGATTATGCAAATTAATAAAACAATCAATTCTGCATATGAACTGAAAGATGAGATTGATGAATGCGATATTATTGCAATCGTAGCCCCAATCAATCTGCAGCAACAGTTTCTGAAACTGGCTGAAGGTAAGCCTGTTATCATGGCGGTAAACGATAGAGTTTTAATTGATCAGGAAAATGGTTCAGAATCAAAAGTAGAATTTCGCTTCATTAAGTGGGAGCGGCTTTTAAAAATTGAGGTGCAAAAAGAAGATTTTGCCCCGGTCAAGAAAACCATGCAGTGAGCAAAATGAGAAAACAAAAATTTATCCATGTGAGCTTTGATCCTGTTTCAGACTTCGAGCCAAGAATTCCTTCAAACAGAGCAAAAGATGAAGATGCAATCAAGAAACGCATCTGTTGCATTCTGTCAAAAGGAAGTTTGCAGGATGATGTGATACATGCATTAAATGCATCTCCATGTGCAGGAGAGGTACTGCAAAGAATAGTTAGTCATGGGTTTGATCCTGTTTTGCATGTGTATGAATTCCAAAGTACAAAGTATATGTTTCCATGGGAAGTACAAGAATATGTTCCCGATGCGATATATTCTGGAGAATGCTGGCTGCTAGAAAAACCCAAGTCGTTTATCCATAAATGTTATAATGTTTCTAGTTTTAAAACGGAAAGTGTTAAGGATTTTTATGAAAATAAATGGGAAGCTGTTGTGAATATTCAGTTGGAAAAGATGAAGAAAAATGAAACAAATTGGGAAAGGTATTGTCATATTTATGGATTTGGATATAAGTTTCTTCGGGTAGTACATGATATGAATATTTCTTTTAAGACCTTCGCTTTATCTCTTGATTTGTGACATCTTTGGACTGATGCGATGGGAAGCCTCGTCTATAACGCTTGCGTTTGGGCGGGGAGGGTTCACCAAAGTGAAATCATAAGGAATTAAGGTGAAAAAAATAAGATTGTATATTGAAAAAGGAACGTAAAGTCTCTACACTCTTCTGGATGAAGCCTTCACTTCATGCAGTACACAGTTGCCATGGACGTAGTGCTCTGCCTAATCTGATAGACAACTATATTATTTAAAAGACTGTCAATGAACAGTCTTTTTTATTTTTTGCCAACTCTTTCATACTTTATATGTAACGATTTTAAAGATGATGGGAGTAAAAAGAAAGGAGTAATCATATCCCAGTTAGAAACCAATAATAAACAATTTACTAAAAAGGAAAAACAAAATGGCAAACAAGAAAAAAGATACTCATACAGCAATCTACGAGTCTGATGGAGCTACAACAACTTATGGTCATACTTGGAATAATAAAACAGTGACAAAAGAACCAACAACAACTGATGAAGGAGAAAAAACTTTTACTTGCACAAACTGTGGAAAGACATGTATTCTTAATAGGGCAATTCTAAGAATTGTTATCAACTACACAGGAACATCCTTTTTTACAAACAATTCTGATGGCTATTTCCAAGAGCATGAATCATTAGAAAAAGCCAGAGATTTTTTGATCGAGCAGTATGGAACAGATGCTGCGATTGAGGTTGAAACAAGTGTACGATTCAGCTATTGAACAAAAAGATAACTATTTTGTAAAAATTATGAAGCAATACGGCAGATAATATCACAGGAGAAAAATTATGGAAAATAAGTTTTTATCTAAAAAAATGATGAAATCTGCCTTGATTGTGGAGATACGCAATAGAGTAATAACAGAAAATTGCTAGAAAGGAAAATATAATGAATAACAAATTTACTTATACATTTCTTGGAAATCAATATGTGCTGGAGATATATAAAACATCTTATATCAATAATGGAAACTTGGCTATTTCAGCAGTGATTTCCGAAACACAGGAAAGTTTTGATATTTTGACGGTTAATGTTGATGATTTACCATATGGAATGGCTTGTCTGGATACCAATAACCTGCCAGGAATTTATGAAGCTTTAATGGAAGCTGGTTTGATATACGAGACCGGTTTTACTATGAAAAGCGGATTTAATACATATCCTGTAGCATTATTCAATGTAGATGAATTACCTGAATTAGAAGTACAGAATTAATATAGGGTTAAAGCATAGTATAGAAAGGATATCAAAACAATGTCGTTTGAAGAACGCTTAAAATCATTAATGAAAGAAAAAAGAATTACTCAAAATAAATTGGCTGAAAAAATCAGCGTATCTGAAGCATCTGTTCATCACTATTGTCGTGGAGAAAATTCACCTCGCATGGAGATCTTGATTGAACTGGCAAAATTTTTTGATGTCACAACCGATTATCTTTTGGGACTTTCTGATATTAAGAAATACCAGAAAGATGCACAGGTTCGATATGAAGGATTTGACGAATCGGATTATATCTATTGTCCTATCTGCGGTGAAATTGTGGGATGTAATGATGAATCTGCAGAGGATAGACCAAACTACTGCCCAGAATGTGGAACAAAATTACTGTATTAAGAAAATACCATGCAACAAAAGAAATAAAATTACGGATTGTAAAACAAAAGAAGACCAACAGATGCTTGATCAGAATAAACATTACCTCGACTGGCCGCTTCAGCTTTATGCTCTGCAGGAAGCAGAGTTTCAGTTAAGAAGCTGTTTAGAAGAGAAAGAACAGGTGCTGGTAACTGAAGATGTTATCTGTTAGTTAACGGAAGAAATGTTTTGGTGACTAATATACCAAAAAGGATTTTTTATAAATAGATGCAACACACAAGTTATAAAGAAGAAAAGGAGATAGAGAATGTTTGAGTTGTTCAACGGTGTTTCAGATGGTGAATTGAAAGGCATATACAAAGATATTTTAAAAAGCGAAAAAGATGGATTACGTCCCAAATCTTTAGATTCTTATGCAAAAAAGTTACAAAAAATCTGCAAATTTGAAGTGTTTTCGCAATCAATCGATTTTACGAAGGAGTTATTTTATAAAGAAATCGCAAAGAGGTATTTCGCAGAATAATGAAGTCTCCACGTCTATATATTATGCTTTTAGACTTATACCCTATACATAAAAATGAGTTTTTTTCTACGGAAATGAATCAAAAATAATAAAAAATTTATCATTTTGTAAAAAAAATTACGCATTTTGTACATCAGTTCGATTAAATTATATAGACAATAAAGAGTAAATGAAATATAATTTGCTTATATAAAGTTATACATTTTGAGGTGGTTAAAAAATGAGAACAATAAAAACGAATAGAAAATATAAACATTTTAAGGGGAAATATTACCAGGTATTATATATTGCAAAACATTCAGAGACAGGAGAAAAATATGTAGTTTATCAGGCATTATATGATGATTACAGTATTTACATTAGACCGTATGATATGTTTGTATCCGAAGTGAATCATGAGAAATATCCTGAAGTAAAACAAAAATATCGTTTTGAATTAGTTGAAGAATAATTATAAAGAGCAGCGAATAAGCTGCTCTTTTATATGTAAGAAATAATAGTAATTGTGTCGGCGCAAAATATTATTGACCTGTAGCAATAGAAGTATATGCATCCTGAATTTCTTTTGATTGCGTAGCATAAACACCTTGAAGTTTTTTAGCCCATTCTTCGTATTTTGAGTAGTCATCTCCGTTTTTATTCATAAGATCTGCCATTTCTCCAACACCAATATTACAAATCTCAGCCAACTTTTCAACTTTTGAGTTACAAATTCCGGCGAGAGCATTTACATCTCTGGATTTTTCTGAAGCTTCTTTACTGAGAGCTATGTCTTTTATTCTGCCGGTTAACGGCTATGTTCTAGTGGCTCTATGATGCATATTTGTCAATAATACATGAACATATATTCAGATAAATGGATTGATTTAGAAAGTAAAAAGGGAAACTCCTATTACAGAACTTCCCTTTGAGTTTAATGAAAAATTGAAGATTGTGATTTTTCATCTTCGTACCCGCAATCTTTACAAAATCTTATCATATGTTTATATCTACCAATACAAGCATTATACTCTCCAAAATGATGGAATTTCATTGGCAAATCAGAATCACATTTATCCGAAGATGTATGAACGTGTGTACGTTCATTATAATTTAATTCTATTTCATTAGAAACATATGCAGATACAGATACATTATTCTTATTTACCAGATCCCATTTATATTTTGAACCTTTTACTTTAACAGCATATCCCTCTTCAAATACTTTTCCACAATGTGGACAAACAAATTTATAACGTCCAGGCTTTACTTTGATATCTGATAATTTGTACTTATTATCTTGCGTAGTGATCCATGAAAAATCAGAATGTGAACATTTTTCTTGTTCAATAAAAGATCCTACTTTATCAGTGATAGGTGAATAATCAAAAATAGGTGCAGCTGCAGTCAGTGAGAATGCTGTATAGAAAATAAATATAAAACATGATGCTACAGCTATCGGAGTACAATCTATCTTACAATGAAGTATGTATTTCAAAACAAATGTAACTCCCAAACATACAAATATAATAGCAACTGCATTTAATGAAGCCTGACTAAATCCCTCTGCAACAAAATCAGAATATGAATAATTAGGTTCTATACCAACAAGATCTACATTGTGTTTTTCAAAGAGATTGTTGGTTGCTATAATTGTAAAAATACCTGTTATTATAATAAAAAATAATAACCATCCAGATATTTTACAAATAGACATGAAAGTGTCTTGCTTTCTTACAGGTGTATTCTTTTTTCTTCTTCCCATAATTAATCCTCCTAAGTGGTGTGACTGTATCTACATGACGCAAGGCTATGTTGTCTTCTTACTTAATTTTAATCCACACATCCATGCAGGATGCGACTTTACGCTGGATTTATACTTTCCCCAGTCCATCCGTTTTAATCCCCAGCCGGTATTCTCTATGCGGAAACTGAATGCCGGTATTTCTTCCGGCAGGGCTTCACTTCCTTATAAAGCCTGCCCTCCTTTCCTATATAGTATATCAAAAATCTCGTGTATTCGATTTTTCTGTATAATTTTTTATCTAACCTCTTTAGAACATCGGACAGATTTTATAAAAAGATTTTTTGTTAAGTCCGCCATACCACTATTTTAATCCACGCATCCGCGAAGGATGCAATATAGAAAAAGGGTACTGCATGTCTACGATTTTAATCCACACACTCACGAGGAATGCGATAAACAATAATAGTGTAGTGGACCTTTTTATAAGGGAAAATCCTGCTACACTTCGATAAGATTTTCGGTAAAGTGTAGCAATTCCACGCATCCGAGGAGAATACGACATAGGTACTTTATTTATAGGCGCACAGTTTGTTCTGTTTTAATCCACGCACCCACGAAGGATGCGACTATATCCCCTCTGTTTATGACAGGATTGCGGGCTATTTTAATCCACGCGTCCGCGAGGGATGCGACAGCGAAATCGTATAAAATTGGTAACAATTTCACTGTTTTAGTTAGAAAGTTTGTACAAATTTTTGATATTTTAATCCTTCACATTTCTATTTTTTTAGAAAAGCAAGAACAATATTTCTATTTTTGTAGTGCGAATCTCCCGGGATTTTTACGTTGCTTCCGATTCGCACCAACTTTCTCATATATAGTATGTCAGAATTTGAGATTGGTTGATTTTTCTGTGGAAGTTTTTTAACAGGAAATCTTTTTATAGAAAAATATTTGTGCAGAAAAATATGGTATACCGATATTCTGACATACTATATATGAATGGAAAATAAAAAATTGGAGGTAGAAATGATCGGAAAAACAAATCAAAGGGAAAAATAAAGAAATCATAAATGCTTTGCGGTCAGGAACGATAAACTATGAGCAGTATCAACAAGAATTCCTCTACCCCTTTAGGCTGTGGGATGAATTGTAAGATTAATGTAACATCAGTGGTAAGCGGAGCAAACAGTATCTCCGCTGACATAAGCTTAAACCCTACCGGAAGAAATATCGGCATTCAGCCTCCGCATAAAGGATACCGGCTGTGGATTAAAATAATCTGACTCATAGACTGCAGAACTTAGTATTTGACATAGATATGATGGATGCACCGAATATCATATGAAGAAAAGGGAGGGAATATGTACAATGTATTAGATGTAGCAATATATGTGTGATTAATTATGCTCATGATACTGGTTGTGGGGAATCAATGAGTAATTTGAAATTACAAAAAATTCTTTATTATATTCAAGTAGCTTTTTTACTAAAAAAGAATAAGGAGTGTTTTAAAGCGGTTATTATTGCAGGCGAGTTTGGTCCGGTAATACCAGAGGTTTATCAAAAATATAAAATTTACGGGAGACGAGGAATACCTAAACAGGAAAATAGAAAAGTATTGCAACTTGATTGTGAAAAAATGCGTATAATCAAAAAAGAAATTACTGAGATATCAAGAGGTGATAAAAGGCTTATTGAGAAAGTTGTAGATACATATGCTACAATAACAGAACCCATTGCACTCGCAAAGAAGACTTGTGAAGAAGATCCATGGAAAAATACCTCCTTAAATAAAGAGATAAAAAATTCATTGATAAGGAAGTATTATTTGTTAAAAAATTCTGATAATGCATTAGGCGACATTACCATTTTAGAAGAAGGTGAAATTGATGCAAATTGAAAAGATTTTTGGAGAGATACCTATTTTTCAAGATATTAAAATGGATAAAATCCTTTTTGAAAGCTCTTATCCAATCCTGTTTACATGTATTGAACATAGAAATATTTATCTATTTATATGCTGTGTTAACAATTCGGATGAAACAAAATGGATTGGAACAAAAACATCGTATCCTAATTTAATAGAGTTATTAACTAATGAGATTACTATTCGAGATGCTTTTGCCAATGTCACAGATAAAAAATTCCTTATTACAAAAAAGGTTACTGGTGTTAATTTTAATGAAGTTGATTTTAAAGATTTGCCACAGGACTTATTGCCGACGGCAGGTGAATTTCTGGAAACAGAATCTGGAGAGTTTGAGGAAGAAATCCTATGTTTTGAAGAAAGAATGGAGAGTAAGAAAATGGATAAGGGTGAGAATAAAGAAAAGAAGTATCCTAGCTTAAAAGAAAGAATAGAGGAATATTATGGAAAGTCTTTTGAGGAGGTTTGTGCCGAAACAGATTGTTTTGGAGAAGAAATAAAAGAAATTGATTTTGGAGGACCGGTAGGAGAAGAGTATTGGTAATTCATTGTGAGATCAAATATGTGTATTTTCCTACAAGAAAAAATAAAAGGAGAAAGAGTATGTGTACATTTTATTCGAAAAAATGCGGCATCGGTTGCGTCTTATCAACCAAGGAGTTCAAAAATTTTATAAAAAGATATTATGAGAGACATCCTGATTTATCTGAAAACGAAATAGAAACTTTGAATTTATCTATAACTGAGAGCACTTTCGGAGAGTGCTCTTTTAAAAGAAGTGATGGACATGGATTTTTTACGTTTAAAGAAATTGATCCCGAATATAATGATGAAATGAAATTATTTCCATTAAAACAGAAGGATAAATGTAATCAAAGCTACATGAATTTACAGAAGAAAAAGCATTATGTAATTTTATGGGATACGCATCTTAATATATCAGAATTACTCAACGTATCATTTGATAAAAATGATATAAAACAAATTCAAGAGGATTTTAAAGGGGCATTGAGAGATTATCTTCCTGAAAAATTTCGATGGAATAAACATATCGGAATATATTCCTATGCTTGGGCTTGGGATATGGTACTCGACCAAGAAGACTGATAAAACAATGGTAAATAATATGGAAAAACTAGAGATGGAAAAAGTAATATCCGGCTTATTGACAGTGAATGGCTGTGATCCAGAAAAAGATACTTATGTAGATATTACCAGATTGTCTTGCCGATTAGGGTTTAAAGTTGTCAATGCTGAGTTAAAAAAGGATGAAGAGGGTTTTATTGTCATTGCTCCTAGCTGTGTGAATTTGGAGAGTGATTTTGGAAACAAAGTAATTGTAGTAAACAATAAGATGGGATTTAAATGGAAGCGTTTTATCATTGCCCGTCAATTTGCTCATTTTGTGTTGCATTACAAAATAGGATCTGTATATCTCCATAAAGAAAATAAAAAAGTAGAAAAGGAAACAGAAGAAAAGGAAGCAAGCTATTTTGCAGCAGCCCTTTTAATGCCAAGAGCATCTTTCTCCTTAAAATATAAAAAATGTAAACAATCGGGATTGTTCGGAAATGCTTTACTTTTTCGATTAAGTGCCATTTACAAGGCACCATTAGAAATTGTTGCTTTCCGGATTGAAGCAATAGAGGAAATGGAAAAGGACAACGACAATGTATGAAGATTTAATGATGATTATACAAAAAAGGTCGGAATAACCGGCCTTTTTTTGATTTCACTTTTAACATAAAATGGAATATTCCACCGTGTATATATAATTGATTTCTATATTGCACACGCTCTGTTGTCTCCATTCTTAAAATTTCATACTACTACCGAATCAAAGAAATGACGGTAAGGAGGTGCAAAAATGTATAGTCATTATTTTGGTTTTATATCAAAGTAGGAGGAATTGAGAGATGAACAATATTAAAATGTTCGAAGGACATGAAGTGGAAGTATTTGAACTGAATGGACGGGTGTTATTTAATTCAAAGCACGTTGGAAAATGTTTAGATCTTTCAGAGAGCGCAGTGAGAAATTATCTTGCTCAAATGAATCAGAAGCAGGCAATTATAGTTAAAAACTCAGATGTCCGAGATAAGGACATCCGAAAATTGAATAATGCAGGTGAAAAATTTCTTACCGAATCGGGTGTTTACAAGCTTGTTTTTAAGAGCCGTAAGCCATCTGCAGAAAGGTTTTCCGACTGGGTGACAGATGAGGTCCTTCCGTCTATCCGGAAACATGGAGCGTATATGACGCAGGAAACTTTGGAGAAAGCCTTAACTTCTCCAGATTTCTTGATTCGGTTAGCGACAAAGTTAAAAGAAGAGCAGGAGGCAAGAAAACAAGCAGAATTCAAGCTAGAGGAACAAGAACCGTTAGTTGCATTTGCAAACAAGGTATCTGATTCCAGTAATCTTATCGATATGGGTAAATTGGCAAAATTGCTAAATGATGAACATATTAAGATCGGAAGGAATAAATTATTCCAGTGGCTCAGAGAACAAAAAATCTTAATGAAAAATAATATCCCGTATCAGAGGTATATTGACTCTGGATATTTTCAAGTCAAAGAGTCAATGTTTAAAACACCTTACGGTGAAAAAACTGCTCAGACAACCTATGTTACTGGGAAAGGTCAGATTTACATAACAGAAAAATTAAGGAAATGTTATTCGATATGATAATAAATATAAAGCGGAAAGAGTTTTATAAGAATTGGAGGAAAAAGATATGTCAAATTTAATGCATTTATTTAAAGTAAATCAGAAAGTGAAATGTAATGTGGATGGAAAATTCTTTAATGGAACAGTAAAAGAAACTTATGAAGACCATATTATTATAGATGTACCAGAAATCTCTGACCATATGTGGTATGAGGAAGGTTTAAATATTGGCGATGTCTATCCAGACTATAACTATAATTTTTAATAGAAAACTTATTGAAAAAGAAAGGTATACGTTGATGAGTAAAGAATATTACACTATTATTCGAAAATATTATGGACTTCCTGATTATTTAAATACGGATTTGTCAAAAAAGGAAGATTGCTTTGCTTTTGATACGGAGTATGAAGCAAAACAATGTTTACGAGATATATTTGAAAATGGTGAATGGATGGAAGATATAAGACATGGGAAAGTAAGACATTATGTAGAACGGAAAATATAAAAAAGAGTGACAGAGAACAGAAATTATAAGATATTTGGAGGCGAAATCATGAGTACAAGAGGACGTATAGCGATTAAAGAGAATGGAAAATATACATACATTTATAATCATTGCGATAGTTACATTGATGGATTGGGAATTATTTTATATAAATTTTACAAGGATGTCAATAAAGTAAAAGGATTAATTTCATTAGGCAATACGGCAAATGTTGGTCCTACTGTCGAAGAAGGTGGAAGTAAAACATATAGAGAGCATATGAGTAAGCCATTAGAACAAAGAGGAACGGTTGCAGCTTTTAGGGATATTAACAGATGGGAAGATTGTAACGAAATCACAAAATGGGAAGAAGAAAAACCTGTAGAAACAGACCTTCTTTCAGAGGTATTAGGAGAGGACTTTACTTATATATTCGATGTAAAAGATAATAGGTGGTATTTTGCTTATTGGAATGACGAATATAAATTAAGAGATCTGGAAAAGACATTACATTCAAAAGAATTATTGGAAAATTTATTTAGTGAAATGTATGTAGAAAGATATTTGCCAGAATTTTATAATAAATGTTTAAATGCATAAAGGCAATAAAGTAAAGTCCCGCCGGAAGAATTATGTTTTTATTAAGATAAAACGATAATTCTTTAGAAAGTGAGAATTGAAGCAAGAATTTCATAAGAATTGGAGGAAAATAAAATGAGTAATAATAATATTGTATATTTGGAAGTATGCTACGGAAATATAGATTCTATTTGTATTCGTGCAACAAAAAAGCTTTCAAAAGCGGATGCACAATACTATACGATTAATGATGCATTGAAATTGGGTTTTGAAATTAAGCATGTTACTCGAATTATCGAACTTTCAAAAGAAGAAGCATATGGTGCTTTTGATATGGAGAGAAAAACGCCTGTATTTGAGCCTAGATATAAGAGATAAAACGATGCCGGACATTATCGAAGAAAAAGTAAAGAAACGCAATATCAGTGCAAAGAAACTTATGTTTGTTGATACAAGGAAGAATTATTTAACTGAAAGGAGGACCGTCTGAAGACGGTGGCGAATTTCTCCCTGGGTTCTTAAGCCGGGGTATCCTTCGCCTAAATTTTGATGAAAAAGAAATTTTGGGAATACATTTTAGAAAATTTTACAATCGATAATAACGGCAGGAAAATAATCTACAATATTATTGATTGGGTATGGATGCAATCAATGGATAAAGAAGATTCAGTTAATACTTTGGATTTTCTCTTAGATGGAATAGGGATTAAAAAAGAAGAGATTGAACAGTTCATTGACTGGAATTAAAACAACAGAAGATTGGAGGAAAAATAATATGTTCACTAAGAAAAAAGTATTTGCTTACGAAAACAGTGATGGTGATAAAGGAATCATCATTGCAGTATCTATGGATGAAGCAAAGAGAATCTTTCATGAAAAATATCCAGAGCGAACTATTGTTGACAACTACTATGACTACTGCCAGAATGGTGCGTATTTGTTTGAGATGAGCAAAGTGGACAACAATAAATTATATTGTTGTTTCCCATGGTGATGATAAAGATGAGCTTTATCAAGAGATAGGAGGAAAATCAAATATGGATTCAAGATTTTTTGAACGAAAATGTTTCGTAACAACATCTGAAAGTTTATTAAAATTCATGCAAGAGCAGGAAGATGATTCATCTTTAACATTTAACATGGAAAAAGATACCAAGGAAATATTTTTATATAGTCCGGCATATGATGTCGAGTATAATGAAGATGATATCATTGAGCGTGTTAGCAATGAATTAGATGTAGAAATCAATAATATTTTTGTAGATGGAGATAAATATTGTGCTGCGATTTATTTTACAGTAAAAAAATTAGAACAATAAAACAATGATCTTAGAAAGGAAATATACTATGAAGGAAGAGTTAAAGAATGAAATTAGAAACTATGTTAAGATTAATAATCCTAATGCATCTCAAGCGGATAAATTAATTGATGAATATGAATCGGAACAGACATTTACGGAGCATGATGATGGAAGTTTCGAAATGATTACAGGAAATACAATCGAGGAAGTAACTGAGTGGTTGCGTCAAAAAAAAATTAATTAAAGCAATAATGATTATACAAAAGGTCGGAATAACCGGCCTTTTTTATTTTCATTCTTAATATTTTATACTGCTATTAAATCGAAGAATGACGACAAGGAAGTGTAAATTATATAGTCATTATTTTGATTTTATCAGAAAATCTTTTTCATAAAACCTGTCCAACTTTCTAAGAATAAAAAATAATTATACAGAAAAATCGAATACATGAGATTTCTGACATACTATATGTAGAAGGAACTAAACGAAGTAGTGATTTACTGAAGTTTTGCTGTGCATCTTCTCGTGCGTGTGGATTAAAATTCACTACGTTCTATCATACTATGTATGTAACAATTTTATCTTTTTATAAAATTTGTCCGATGTTTTAACAAAATAATATAAGGATTCCCCTTCCTCAACATCAGTAGGTAGGGGAGGAATTATCTAAAATTCACTAAGCGTCAGTGGTGGGCGGAGAGAGATTGGTATCCCCCACTGACAAGAGACTTAAGCAACAGTCGGATTTTCCCGATATTCAGGCTCCGTTAAACTTACCGACTGTGGATTAAAACAAAGAGTTTAGATAAAAAAATTTATACAGAAAAATCAGATAAGCAAGATTTTTGTCATACTATATAGGAAAGGAGGAAGTTTTATAAAAAAGCAAGGATTCCCCTGACTCTTTAGGCTGCGAGATGAATTGTAAAATTCGTGTAACGTCAGTAGTAGGCGGAGAAACGGTATCCCCCACTGACATGAAGTGAAACCCCACCGGAAAAACATCGGCATTCAGTCTCCGCATAAAGGATACCAACTGAAGATTAAAACAAAGATGATGGGAGATAAGAAAGGAGAGACAATAGAATTTCCCAATTACGAAAAATTATTTTAAAAGAAAAGGAGAAATCAAATGAGTAAAAAGAAAATTTTGGCAGGTATTTTATTAACAGTTATGGTACTGACAAGTGCAATTCCAGCTTTTGCAGCGGAAACTGTATGCACACATCCTGAAGAGGCATTGGATTGGGCATATCCTTATAAAAAGAAACCAACTTGTCAGGAGACAGGGTTAACTGATGAAATTTGTACTATTTGTGGTGCAGTTGTACATGCTGATGTGGTAGTTCCTAAAGATGATCACTCTTACAATGTTGAGAGTGTAAAAAATTCTGTGATTACAGATGATGGAATTGATTATGGAACAATCACAAGTAAATGTAAATGGTGTGGAAAGGAACGGGTGGATGAATTAACCAAAGATCCTGCGATTTGTGAGCATAATACACAGATGCAGTATACAGAAGGAAAAAATGCCACTTGTGAAGAAGACGGATATACAAGCGATTTTATCTGTACAGACTGTGGGACCGTTATTAAAGGAGAAGTTACTTCTGCTTATGGACATCATTGGAATAACGGAGAAGTAACAAAAGCACCAACAACATCATCTGCCGGAGAAAAAACATATACCTGTATCAATTGTAAAAAAACAAAAACAGAAGAGATTCCGAAGCTTACAGAGACAAGTAAGCCATCCGAAAGCGGTAAAAATAATACTACAATTGTAAATCCTGCAAAATCGGTTGCAAAAGCTGGAACAAGATTTAGTGTTTCCGGTCAGGTTTACAAAGTGACAAAAGCAGGCAAGGAAGTCAGCTTTATTCAGGCAAAGAAAAATGCAAAAAGAGTTGTGATTCCTGCAACTGTTAAAAGTAAAGGTGTTACATATAAGGTGACTTCTGTAGCGGCAAAAGCTGTAAAAAACAATAAAAAAGTGAAATCTGTAGTAATCGGAGCGAATGTTAAGCGTATCAGCAACAATGCATTTTACAAATGCCCTGTATTAAAAACGGTAACCATCAAAACAGCAAAACTTACCAAAAAAACAGCAGGTAAGAAAGCGTTTACAAAAGTAAGTAAAAAGATGGTCATTAAAGCACCGAAGAAAATGAAAAAGTCATATGCAAGGATTTTTAGAGGATTAGCCATTAGATAGCTTATTTTAGCGAGGGATTAACGGTAAAATAAACATAGATTTATAAAGTCTTTCCTTTTAAGGCCCTCTTTCTCAGATAGAAAGAGGGCTTACATATTAATAAAAAGAGTCAAAAGAGATAATCAAAGTGAACTACCCACCACCTAAAGGTAGTGGACTTCTGTTAAATGGTTCACCAGACTAAGCATTCAGAAATGGATACTACGATATTTAGGTCATGATACCCTCGGTTGACGCAACAGACCGTCGCTCTATCATACATATTTAACAAAATAATATAAGGATTCCCCTTCCTCAACATCAGTAGGCAGGGGAGGAATTATCTAAAATTCACTAAGCGTCAGTGGTGGGCGGAGAAAGATTGGTATCCCCCACTGACAAGAGACTTAAGCAACAGTCAGATTTTCCCGATATTCAGGCTCCGTTAAACTTACCGACTGTGGATTAAAACAATTGTATCAATGTGTCCGAGTGATCTAGCAGCATATCCGACTTATGGCGGTTGGGAACCAGCATATTTAGGAACGCTTACAAGTTCGAAGAAAGCAACAAAGACTTATGTGAATGAGACAAACTGGAAAACTATCCATACAGAGTATCTTTATAAAACCAGGAAGAAAAATTCTAAAACTATGTATATAAAGTATAAAAGAACTCATCTGCGTAAATATAGGATGCATTACAAAAAGAATTCCAAAAAATATACTAAAGATGAGCAAAATAAGGTTATTCTTACAAAGAATGGCTCTTCTTATAAAAAACCAAAAAGTCCTTATAAAAAATGGTGATCTATGTCAATGATATAAAGATAAGGAAGTGATAAGATGAGAAATCCATGCGGAATATGTATGGAAAAGGATCGTTGTCAGGGGATGAATCAACCCTGCAGGCAGAAAAAATTTTTCGAACAATTAAAAAAAGAAGATTTGCAATCGAGCGGTAAATCAAAAAAGTATTTGGAAAGAACACGATTCTAAGAAATATAATGGCGATAATATTTTTTTATACTACTGCAATGCTTAACCTTTTAGTCCTGAAAAAAGTTGTCTTTTCAGGACTTTTTGTTATTGTTTTGCTTGTTCTATCATTATATATCTGAGATAAATTGTTGACGAAAAGGAGGTTAAAATATCGAGTCAAAATCTCAATTATATAATAAATGGAGGAATTTATCATGACAATTTATTTAAGTACAGTAAGAACTTTATTTATGTATGTTAATATTATCTTTTTTACTATTTATATCTGGTATTGTGGCTACTGTAAAGTTTTTTTACGAGAGCAAATTGATGACCAAAGAAATAGTTGTAAATGGATTCATGAAAAGATTAAAGGGGTAGAAGAGAAGAAATGGTTATGTAGTGCTTGGCTTAATATTGCGGTATATGTTGTGGCATTATATTATAATGATTTGCAGATGAGGACAACAACATGGTTTTTCTTTTCTGGTATTCTCTTTGCTTACTGTGAAACGGAAAGCTTCAAAGAATTTTCAAATGAACTTAAAATGACAATTCATACTACCATTATGGTATCTATAATCATGTTTTGTAGTGCCAATGATATTGTAACATATATAAGTAATCAGACCGGAATTCTATTTTTAATGGGGCTTAGATATATTTTTATAAAAATATATCAACGCATGAAAATAGAATATATGGAATATACCGATTTAATAATCGCTCTTGTTTGGACAGGTTTTCTTTTAATCTTTATTCAAAAATTTTTCTTTAATCCAGAATTATATTTACTTGTGGCCACTTGTATAATCTTTATGCTTAAAGATCATATAATTCGTACATTTTCGAAATACACTGCTTATAAAGCAACTTCGTTTATGCTTATAGAAGCACTTATACTAACAATTGGAATATATGGAGGATATCATTTATTAAGTATAGGGATAAATCCATATTTTTGGATAGCAGTATGTATTATTGCCGAATATTCTCTCTTTCTTTGGGAAACGTATTATTTTATTTGCATAATAAAAAATCAGAAGCTGAATAAAACCACTATCGGGTAAGAGAGACATATGAAATATATTGGAATAATTATTAAAAATATAAGAAATTTTATCAGAAATTTATGCTCAGAAGATTCTCCAATGGAAGATATAAAGAGAAATTTTTGTAAATATTCTAAAATCAAGAGAGAGTTTGACTCCAAAAAATTACATAGAAATTTTTAAATGTAATTGAAAATCCCGTCATTTGTGGCGGGATTTTTTTCTATTTTTTATTTCTCCAGTAAAACAATCATATTAATAATGCCACAATAATTGTTTTATTTTACCGTTTAGGAAATGACGGAGAAAGGAGATTTTATGAGAAAAAAAATCCATTCATTGCCATCTTATTAACCTTTGTTTTATGTGCTGGAGTTTCTTCTTTAACAAAAAATCTTTTCATAAAATCCGACCGACTGGTAAGAAATTAGAAATACTTATACAGAAAAATCGAACCAGCCAAATTCCTGACATACTATATATGAAAGGTAGAAGGATTTTATAAAAAGCAAGGATTCTCCTGCCTCTTTAAGTTGTGGGATGAATTGTAAAATTCATGTAACGTCAGTGATGGGCGGAGAAGTGGTATCCCCCACTGACAGGAAGTGAAACCCTGCCGGAAGAAATGCCGGCATTCAGCCTCCGCATAAAGGATACCGGCTGTAGATTAAAACAATTTTTATTGATGACAACGATATACCACTTTGATTCATTACTTTGGAGGAATTGTTATCATTTATAGAATCTAATACTATTTGGCCAACATGTGCATTTTTCTCGTCTTCCCATTTATTTCCTGTTTCTCCAACAAGGTAACGAGATGATTCTAATTTTTTTAATGCTCTGCTCAATGCTGTTTGCACTTCTGTTCTGTTTATTCCTAATTTTTGTGCAATCTTTGTTGCACTAGAAACTTCTTCTGTTCCAATGCCAAAATGATATTTTATAACATTTCTTTCTATAGATGGTAACTCATCGATTGCTTTATACAATCTTTCAGCCAGTTCATTTTTCATATATAAAAATTCAGGATTTTGTCCAATATCTGAAAAACTAGGACTCTCAACAGGATAAGCTTCCAGGCTGGTAGGCTTTGTAAGATTTATTCTATCCAACTCTTCCTCTACGCATTTTACACTAATACTGGTATAATTTGAAATATCCGATACAGTTGGAGTGAGACCTCTCTTTTTAAAATCTTCGATGCAATTCTTAATCTCATTCATTCTCAGAGAATGATGAGTTGATGATTTGTTTGATACTTCATTTATAAATAATTTAATTTGATGAACGATTGCATAATGTGCCCATGTAGTTGGTAATGACCTTCCGGGATCGTAATCATCAATATTTTCCATGATACCAACCCATGCTTCATGCATCATTTCTTCATAATACTCGGTTTTGTATGTAGAAAAATATCTATTTATTTCAAGTCCAATAAAACCAACCAATTCATCGTATAATTTGTTTTTTGCCGCTGTACACACCGCTTCATTTTCACTGTGGATATCACATTTTATTTGTCTAAAAAGTTCGACTTTTTCTTGTCTATCAGTTGTATATTTCTCTTCAATATCTTTTTTTCTTTTTGCTGACATATCTTTTCCCTCCATAAGCTGTTTTTTATTTCTTTTACCCTTAATCCATCAGGCAGAAATAAAACCATCCGCAATAGCTGTTCTTTTTAATGCATCTCTATTAAATGACTTCATCGCATTTAAATATTCTAAACACCATTTCACTTCTAAGGGGTCTTTTACACAATAATGTGTCGTTTTTCTCCATCTTTCAAAAAGTTCGATAGCATTTTCATTTGTTTTAACATCTACGTCATTTAATAAAAATAGCACGATACTTTTTAATGTAGCACTGTTCATTTTCAGCCCTCCTTCCCCAGTCTCTTATTAGTATGATAGATTAGCATTTCATTCAGGATTGGTGTTCTTTGTATTTCTTATTATACTCTTATTTTAAAAAGGGCATTTTTTCTGTAGAAACTTTTTTTATAAAACCCGTTTGGTCATATTCATGCTAAAAAATCAGACACACTGCTATTCTGACATACTATATATAAGTAATAATAATTATCAAACACATGCAGAAAGCCGCGGTCAACTTCAGCTGCCCGTCGGTGTATCACGAATTAGAGTAGAAAGGAAGAGAATAACTTATGGTAATTTATGGATATAGAATAAACAGTATAGATATGAAAGAAGTTTGGAATAAAATCGCAACTGTACAGAAAAATTTAAACAAAATCGCTTTTAAATTATATCATGAGCAACTGGGCAAGGAGATTGCTTTTTTATGCGATAATATTACTCTTAATGTTCTAAGTCAGGAGGATGGCATATCCATCTATGATTCAGCAGTACAAATTCTTAATCAGCGAATTGATGCCTCGCAAAGGGCTAGAAGCAATACGTTATACAATTATAATGTGTTTGCACATATTATTCCATATAAAGAATATACTTACATAAAAATTGTTTCAGCAAATCAAAAACTCCTTAAAGCATTTCAAATCTTTGAAGAATATAGCCTTAGTGAAATGGAGTGTAAAGATCCAAAAAATAAAAAAAAGATAATCTGGGATGAAATTTGTTCTATATGCACGAAAAAAGAGCCTTTTTCTATCAATTTATCCATATCCAATATTGATCCTAAAAAAGAGTGTATAAAATACCCTTCTATATCAGAAAGAGCTGAAATTATTGCTCGATATAATGTACAAAATCATTATCTAAATGAAGTAGCTGCAAATTCAGAAATCCCTCCAATTCGCTTAATGCCTTTTATTGACGATATGTTTGAGTTAGTGGGACAACATAAGGAAGATATTGCTCGCGAAAAAGCAGAGCTTCTTAATATCCTCCTCGCTCTTGACGAACATCCAGAAATCGTTTTTGAGACAGAATGTTCTAAATCTTATAACTGAGTACTCTGCACGTGAACCCTCCCCGCCTAAATCAAAGATTATAGACGGGGTGTGTGCTTACTGGCAGTATAGTTTTTTTCATCAAAAATCAGTAGCTACATGACGTTTCATTCATGTCCATGCGCATAACTGTAGATTTTATGAAAAAGTTATTCTGTTCGTTAAAATTTCATTCTTATAAAAGATGATAAGAAAGATGATATGGAGGAAAACTATATATCATCTTTTTTTAAATTTTATAAGGAGGATTAGAACATGGAAACAATTAATAATGATATTTTAAGTGATGGTTTTCGCCTAGAAGGTTCTTGGGCATCGGATCTTAAAGATGCTCTAAAAAAAATGAACGAATCGACAACGATATTAGAAATTGATTCTTCAGAATTAATTATGTATTCTATCATTGATATGCAGGAGGATAACTTTGTATTAGCCAGACTTTGTCCGGATGAGATTAATAACGAAATGTTTTTTCCAACTACTCGGCAAAAAGAATATTTGAAAAGGGAGGGCAATTATGGGAAATTGCCTATTAAAAGTTTGAAAAATAAGGGACTTACATCCGAATTAATTAGAGATATTTATGAAAATGGGTTCTTTTTTCAAATAAAAGTCAATAAAAGATGTATCACATTAGTTCCCTCAAAATTATTTTTAAGTACCTTATGTAATCAAATGGAATGCGGAAAAATGCAGATTGGTAGAAATATTTTCCGAGACCTTTATCTCTGTTCACTTTTACAAAATAATGGACCATTTAAGATTATTTATCGTACAGACAACAAATATGCAGGGCGGCTTTTAGGAGCAACATCATGCAGATTCTTAATCACTCCTGAAGATGCCGTTCAATCTATATGGGATGAACTAAAAAAACACGACAATGACAACTTTAGAATTTATTTTTATAGCATTACACATATGAAGACTGTAATCAATTTCATGAAAGCCTCAGAGATAACCATATGTGGACACAAATTTCATTTTGGATGCCGCTTTTCTTTTTCTGATATAGCAAGAGGTTCCTATTCATTAGAATCAACAATTATCTATGGAGGGGCAATAATTCCGCTAGATGATGTATCTTTAAAAAAGCATGTAGGAAAGTTTTTAGTTAAGGATTTTGTAGAAGATTATTGTAAAAAAAATATAATAAATAAAGTCATGAATAATCTTAATAGAGCTTCCAAGAAAAAAATATCTTCCATAAAAAATACTGTAACCGCATTTCTTAAAAGTGCTGAATTTTCAAAAGCTAATGGAGCGAAAGCAACAAAAGCACTTATGCAGGACGATGATTTTTTTTCATCTATTCCTGATCAAAGTGGTACTGAATTTGACGCTATCTATTGTACAGGAGCAGTTGCAGATTATTACTTGCATCAAAAAACAGAGATACAATATGAAGTATTATGTAAATGTATAGGAAAAGTGTGGAAAGAAGGGCTGAAAAAATATGCAAAATAATATAATATATGATAATGAGAAAAATATCTATATTTTTGGAATGATTTGTGATACAAAAAATGAGGAAGATATCACTTATTTAAAAGTACGACCCTTTTTAATGGATGGACCTAATGATATGCGCACAATACGTTGTACATTTGATGCAAAAAAGGCTGCATCTAAATTAACAAGGGGAGATGTGTGCATAGTAAAAGTATGTGAAGATGTAGGAAATCCTACTAAGTCTGATGCTATAAAATTTTATTCTCCGTATGATACGAGTCTTTATGCTTCTTTATACATCATTTCTGGAGAGTCTATAAAATATATTTCCATTGGAAAGCCCGTATCCCAAGCCTTATGTCCCAATGGCTCTTTATGTCTATCTATAGATGAGAACAATCGTACAAAAAATATTCTATTTACTCCATCAAAAAGACAGGTAGCCTTATCGAATATTCTTGTTGCTTTAGAAGAAAATAGAATACTTGCTGTATTTCATAAAGGAAAAGATGGTATGCAGGTAAATGTTATGTAAGTTATTATATTAAGCTTACACGGAGCTCCAATAATGGGGCTCTTTTTTATTTATTACTTTAGGCAAAATTTCATACTAAAAAAAGAAGAAAGATTGTGGAAGAAAGGAGGTTTATAACACAATTCTGTTATTCTTCAAAAAACGATATCTCACTGACATGAAGTGAAAAACTGTCGGAAAAACATCGGCACTCATCCTCCGCATAAAGGATAGCGACTGAGGATTAAAGTAAACAAGATTATAAAGAAAGGAAATTATATGTTAAAGATTAAAGATTTTGAACTGGATAAGACTAATAATACGGTATTACTAATCACAAGAGTGGAAGAGAAGGAGACTAGAGCCGGAAAACCCTATTGTTGTATTGAATTTTCTGATGGAGAAAGTACAATCAAGGCTAATGCCTGGGATTCTACAAAAGAAGGATTTACTTCAAAATACCCAGAAAGAACTTTAGTATCCGCAACACTTTATACAAAATTATATGAAGGAAGAACAGATTATCAATTACAAAGCTGCTCTGCACCTACTGAGCCAGCAGAGATTCAAGATTTTATCATTTCGGCACCAGAAAAACCAGAAAAAATGTATCAATTACTTGTTTCTTATCTAAAAAATTGCAGAGAGGATGAGTGGGGAATTGTTGATTTAACACAAGAAATTTTGGAAGAAAATAAAGATAAACTTCTTATGTGGGGGGCAGCAAAAGCAATCCATCACAACTTTTATGGAGGACTCTTATATCATACTCTTTCAATGGTTCAGGAAGCCTATGTAACACAAAAAGCAAATAAGAGATTAAACAATGAATTACTTATTTGCGGAACAATTTTGCATGATATTGGAAAACTCCGAGAACTAACTACTGACGAGATTGGTGTATCTGACTATACGATAGAAGGTCGCCTTATAGGTCATATAGTATTAGCAGATGAAATGATATTAGAAAAAGTTTTCCTTGCTAAACAGGAGGGACATCCATATCCTAGTGAAAAAGTATCTATGCTTCGACACATGATACTTTCTCATCATGGTACAACAGAATGGGGAAGCCCAGTCGCACCTGCAATCTTAGAAGCTGAAGTATTGCACCAAATTGACTATATGGATTCAAGATTAATCCAATATACGGATGCATATAACAAGCTGGAAGCAGGAGAAATGTCTGAGCGAATCTACGGATTAGGTTCTAGCGTTGTGCGCCCTGGCTTTTATAAAAATAGTTAATAGCTGAACATTTTTATTTTTTTCGCCAAGTAAACAGATATTGTGTTCCATAAATCCGAAGGAATTTATTCCTTCGGATTTTTACTTTATACAGAAAAATTATCTTTCTCGCCTTTCTGTCATTCTAATAATAAAGAATATATGCGAAAGGAGACGAATAAATGTCTGATTATAGAAAATTTAATGAAGAAGTTCTTAGAGAAGTAAAACAGGAATGTAAAAAATATAACTATTGTGCAGAATTACGTTTTAATGAGATTCACATTCAGACCAAATTTGAATCATGGTACTTTGTTCCAAACGAATGCGGCATCATTAAGCTAATGCATGGAAACACTATTGGACACATTTCTGAACGATTTCACAAGCAGTTTTCTCGAAAAATGTCTTATAAAGATATGGTTCAGTATATACACGAACACGAAACGTCAAAATATACAAACCATGTTTTCACTTTTACATTTACAAAGACAGGCGGAATGAAAGCATATGCTTAACAAGAAATTTTTTTATAAAATCTGTCTGACTTTTAAAAAAAGGTTAGATAAAAAATACTTTTACAGAAAAATCGGATAAGCAAGATACCCCCTACCTCTTTAGGCTGTGGGATGAATTGTAAAATTCGTGTAACGTCAGCGGTGGCGGAGAGAATAGCATCTCCCACTGACATGAGATTAATCCCTGCCGGAAGAAATATCGGCATTCAGCCTCTGTATAAGGGATACCGGCTGCGGATTAAACAATATTCTCCTACGTTATTTTTTTATTTAATTCTCTCATCTATCATTCTTTTTATGTATGAAAGTGCAATAGATGAAAGGAGGATAATTTTTGTATTGTACGAATTCATAACAATAAATGTAAGGAGGAATAAAAAAAATGTGGGAGAAAAATAAAGATTTTAAAAGTATAACAGATGTTGTTCAATATCATACCGGAATGTTATCAGAAGAATTTTTAAATCCCCCGAAAGATCCACATATAAAAAATTTAAGAGATGCTGTTATCTTGACCCAAACATTTCTAAAAAAGGGGCTTCATGTTGCAATCATTGCAGATTATGATGTTGATGGCATTCTTGCTGCCATTAATCTTTATGAAGGATTAAAAGAATATATCAAGCAAGCAGGACTTACGAATAAACTTATAGTTCGTTTTCCTAAGAGATTTTCTGAAGGATATGGACTCAGCTCAAGAATTATAGATGAAATTCCCTGTGGATATTTTATAATCACCGTTGATAATGGCATCGCTGCTTTGGAACAAATAGCACAAGCAAAGAGAAAAGGAATTCCAGTGATTGTCACAGATCATCATTTATGTTCCGATACAAGCCTTCCAAGTGCAGATATCATTGTTGATCCAAATGCAATAGGAGGTTCTGAGTTTACAGGATATTGCGGTGCAGCAATTGCATATCGCTTTGCAAAGACACTTATTCCTAAAAATAAAAAACTACTTGAACAACTCTTAGCTCTCACAGCTATTGCAACGATCACTGATGTAATGCCGTTATATGGAGATAATCGAAACATTGTAAAAAGAGGTTTAAAACTATTGAACCAGCGAAAAGTTCCCTACGGAATGAATGTATTACTTAATCTTCTACGTATCGAATATATCCAAGAAGATGATATCGGGTTCAAAATCGGACCAGTCCTTAATGCTGCTGGACGATTGGAAGACGATGGAGCAGAGAAGGTGTTTAATTTATTGAAAATGAAGGAACCTAATAATCCAATGTTAGAAAGTGATCAAGAAGCATACACAGCTGCGTTAGAGTTGATTGAACTTAATAAAAAAAGACAGAATATTGTAAAAGAATCTATGGATAAGATTCAAGAAGACTATCCAGATGATGTATTAGCCAATGAACGATGTATCGTTCTATATGACAGTTCTTTCAATGAAGGGATTATTGGGATATTAGCAGGAAAATTAACTGAAAAATATAATGTTCCCGCTTTTGTTTTTACAGATCCTATATATCCTAAAAAAATTGGGTTATACAAAGGGTCTGGGCGCAGTGCAAGGAATATTCATTTAAAGAATTTGTTAGATAAGAACAAAGACTTATTAAATGGCTATGGGGGTCACGCAGGAGCCGCCGGACTATCTATTGATAAGACAAAGTTATCTCAATTTTCTCAGCAGGTTAACCTTCAACTTTCAGATATTGTTTTATCTGATCATAGATGTTTGAGATATGATTTGGAGATATCTGCATCAGAAATCCCTTATTACATGGATGAACTTCAAAAATTTGCTCCGTATGGAGAAGGTAACCCTAATCCGGTATTCTTGATACATGATTTTTATCTTTCTCCGCGAAATGGTCATTTTTTTCAGAGAATCGGACAGAATGCAGAGCACATCAAACTATACGGCAATAACATGGATGCTATTGGATTTGATATGGCTGAACGCTTTATTAACAATGAAGTCCCGAAGCAAATTGATATAATTGGAACCCTGTCTTTTAATTATTTTAACAATAGGAAGAAAATACAAATTGAGATATTTGATTATCTTTCTATTAAAAAAGAAAAAACTCCATTTATGGAATCACTGGAATCCCTTCTGACTTTATAACATTCAGAAGGATATTCGGGATTAAAAATTATCAAGGAGAACGATACGATGAATACAAAAAATTTTAAAGAAGTAACTAGACAAGTAGCTGTAATCAAAACACAGAATCGAACTTTAGCTATCTATGCAAATCTCCGTCCTGTCAGCATAGAATCAGGAGAAGATTTTATGACAATCATTGATGGAAAGTTTAAGTTGGACTTGAATGATTTCTCAAATGGAAAAGGGGATAACGCAAAACACATCCAGTTTAATCTGGATATTAAAGATATTAAATATCTTTATGCAAGAGCGAAAATGTTTGATATGCCCATGCCTTATAATATTATTAAAAATTATACCATGCCAGAGGCTATTATAAAGGATGGTCCAGATAAAGGAAAGGCAAAAACAAAAAAGATTTTTATCAGTAGAACTTCGGTAGATGAAAAAACTGGAAAGCCAATGCGTTCTCCATGGGCAATCCAAATAGAAAATGGAGTGTCCAGACCGAAAAATGGTGGACGCAGTTCAGTAGAAATAGAACCAAACTCTTATCAATGCAGAGTAAGCGGATATATGCGAATAAATGATATCGATTTCTTAGATTTTATTGATAAGGCATATACTTATATGGAGGAATACCGTCATATTGTTGCTCAGGATATTGTTCCAAGAGGAGAGAAAATACTGGATGAAATGCAAAAACGAAGAGGAAATACATATAATACTGTTCCGCCAGAGGAGTATATGCCAGAAAGTCCAGGGCTAGTTAGCTCAGAACAACCAGAAGAAAAATTTTCAAAATCTTCTAATGCTCCAGTATCAACAAGCTCTGTTGTACAATCCAATAAAAGACCTCAATTGTATGAGGTTGTTGCTATCATTGGAGAACTGCAGGGATACGAAGATTATTTCTTGTCTAATTGTTTGATTAACAATAAGGAATATCTTATCTATTTTTATCCACAATATATAACTAACGCTTTACAGGAGGCAATACGTCTAAAAAAAGCGACTAACATTTATGTTTATAAAAAAGAAAAAAATATTCTTTTTTATAAATTGGCCGCACCAAAAAAATAATACACCTACAATACATTAATTATAATGAAGACCTATTGAAGAAAATTCAATGGGTCTTTTTACATTCTATCATACTATTAACGAAAGGATGTGAAAATAATGATAAAAACAGATAGTTGGAACACTGTAACTTTACTTTGTGGTAATCATGGAGAAGATTTCAGTCATAAAATGCAATTAAAAGAAGGACCGCATTCTTTGTTTTATTCTTGCCCCGAATACAAATCTATTTATGGAACAAATCATGAGGGTCGTTCTTGTAACAACAGGTTAACATTAGTTGATTTTGAACGGATGCTCAATCATCTTAATGAAAAATCTTATGCTCCGTTTGGTCAGGAAGTAAACTTGACCGATTATACATGGACAGAAAAGGGAGTAACATACAAAGTGTTAGAACATAAAGGCGGAAGATATAAGGTTCTTATGTTAAATAAAAAAGCGGTATCTAAATAATAACCATAGAATTACATTGCAAAAAGGAGGACCGTTTAAAGACGGTGGTGAATTTTTCTTTGGATTAAAAATTCAGGATATTTTTCACCTAAATTTTAATGAATGATATTCAACGTCAACAAATTCGTGACCTTAGAAATGCTGGATATAGTTATAAAAAGATAGCTCAAAAGCTAGAAATAAATGAAAATACCGTTAAGACATATTGTAAGAGACATGGACTTGGGGGTATTGCAAAAGCACCAGCTTCTATTAATGAACCCTTTCATCAGTGTTTGTATTGTGGAACAGATATCCAGCAGCAATTAGGAAGAAAACCAAAAAAATTTTGCTCAGATATATGTAGAAATAAATGGTGGAATGAACATCCAGATAAAGTAAGGCGTAAAGCATACTATCATTTAATATGCAGACATTGCAAAAAGGAATTTATCTCTTATGGGAACAAAGAAAGGAAATATTGTTCGCACAATTGCTATATTCGCGAAAGATTTGGGGGTGATGAAAATAAAAAACAAATCATGTGAAAATGAAAAAAAATATTATGGAACGATGATTGTTGCATATCAACTATTAAAACAAAAAATTATCACAACTGAAGAATTTAAACAAATTGGGGAATTATTTCAAAATAAGTATAAAATATCATCTCCTCTATTAATAAACATTTCTCTTCGACAGAAAATATAAAACTCGTCCAAATTTCTAATAGAAGCAAATTTCTGACATACTATATATAAATAGCAAACGTATATTTGGAATATATGTTTGCTATATTAGTATGGAAATGATAAGATAAAATAAACAGATAAATAGAAAAGTTTAATGACTTTTATTGTAAAAAGAAGGAGGAAGTTTATGTCAAAAATACATAAGATAGAAGCGATGATCCCCAAGCAAATAGAAAAGAAAAAAGTAGCTGCATATGCACGAGTATCTGCTCTAACAGAAATGACACAGTATTCTTTTTCAGCACAGGTTAATTATTATAGTGCATTAATTCAAAAGAATCCAAATTGGAAATATGTAGGAGTTTATGCCGATAAAGGGATTACCGGCAGATCCATAAAAAAACGTAAAGAATTCAATCGTTTAATAGATGACTGCAATAACGGGAAAATTGACCTTATACTTACGAAATCGGTTAGCCGTTTTGCCCGAGATACTGTAGACACTTTGAACACTATAAGGCATTTAAAAAATATAGGAGTAGACGTTTATTTTGAAAAAGAAAATATTCACTCTATATCACAGGAGGGAGAATTACTTCTCACGTTTTTGGCCGCTTATGCCCAAGCAGAAAGTGAAAACACATCTGAAAATATAAAATGGGGAATTCGTAAAGGCTTCAAAGTAGGAAAACCAAATGGATATAAAGCTCCATATGGTTATAAATGGAATGGAAACAGTTACAGCATCGTCCCCGAACAAGGAGCAATTGTAAAAGAAATATACAAAAGATATCTTGACGGGGAGCCTGCTTATAGTATAGCAAAGGCCCTAAAAAAAAGGGGAATTAAGGGACAAACAGGAATACCAATGGATGATTCTACTATTAGGTATATTGTTTCAAATATTTCTTATACGGGAACATTATTGTTGCAGAAATGGTTTTTTACACAAAATCATGTTCGGAAAGAAAATAAAGGTGAGTTGCCAATGTATGCTGTAGAAAACATGTTCGAACCTTTAATCTCTAAAGAAGATTTCCAAAAAGCATTACAGATTAAAAAAGAGAGAGCGGAAGCAATGCCAAACAAAAATCCTAGATTGACTGCATTTTCAGGTATTGTCAAATGTGGAAATTGTGGATGTTCTGTATGTAGACGAACGACAAGATACGGCAAAAAATGGGTTTGTAATGCTAAGGATCGGAAAGGTATGGCTGCATGTGATTTTCGAGATATTTATGAAATAGAACTAGAAGCGGCAGCAACAAAAGCATTAGCTGTCAATGAATTTAAAGAAGATTTAGTAAGAAGAGAAGTCAAACTTATTACAATTGATAATGCATATATTGTGTTCAATCTAAAAGATGGAAAAAAGAAACAGATTTTAAGAACTTATACGAAAGGATATAGTGGATTTTCTTGTAGATTATTTTGCGGAAATTGTTGTAAAATGCTTGAAGCTGATTCCAGAACATTAAGTATTAATGGGCAAAAAAAGAGATATAAAATATGGTGCTGCAGAAAATGTCCTGGGCAAAGAGAATTTGATGACGTTATAAGAAAAGCCACACAATCTCTTTTCAATGAACCACAATGTGAAGGATTATTTGCTCAGAATATAGAAAAGGCTATCATTTATAATGATAGGATAGATTTCTATTTTAAAGAAGGAAAGGTGATTACATGGGAAAAAGAGTAACTACAATTCCTGCTACATTAAATTTGTATGACTCTGTTTCTCTTAAAAATCCACAAAAAAGAAAAGTTGCAGGATACGCCAGAGTTTCCAAAGATATTGAAGAGCAGGCAACGAGTTATGCTGCTCAAGTTGATTACTATACTGCGTATATTAAAAAAAATCCGGAATGGGAATTTGCTGGTATATATACTGACGAAGGTATAACCGCCACAACAACCAAAAAACGAAATGGCTTTAAACAAATGATTGCTGATGCTCTCGCAGGAAAAATAGATTTAATTATAACTAAATCAGTTAGCAGGTTTGCTAGAAATACCGTTGATTCACTCACAACAGTCCGAGAATTAAAAGAAAACGGTATTGAAATTTATTTCGAGAAAGAGAATATTTGGACATTTGATTCAAAAGGAGAATTGCTTATTACCATTATGAGTTCTCTAGCTCAAGAAGAATCCCGATCTATCTCAGAAAATGTTAAATGGGGGAAAAGAAGAGCTTTTGCTAATGGAAAAGGTTCATTGTCTTTTAATACCTTTTTAGGTTATGATAGAGGACCTAATGGAGAATTTGTTATCAATGAAGAACAGGCAGCAACAGTGAGATATATTTATGAAAAATTTCTTGAAGGATTTTCTGCTTATAGAATAGCAAAAGACCTAACCGAGATGGGAATAAAAACTCCTGGAGGAAAAGAAAAATGGGCTAATAGTTCAGTCCTTAAAATTTTAAAAAATGAGAAATATAAAGGAGATCTTTTATTTCAAAAAACATATATCAAAGACTTTCTCTCACATAAGAGTGTTCGTAACAATGGAGAAATCCCCCAATATTACATAGAAGACCATCATGAAGGGATTATTACCGCAGAACAGTTTGACCAAGTACAATTAGAACTTTACAGGAGAAAAAAGATAAAAAAATATAGTGGAATAAGTATTTTTTCATCTATATTAAAATGCGGAAATTGTGGGGGGTGGTATGGTTCTAAAGTATGGAATTCAAATACCAAATATAAAAAAACTATCTATCAATGTAACAAAAAATATAAAAATAGATGTAAAACTCCTAATCTTTCAGAGTATGAAATCAAACAGCTCTTCGTTCAAGTTGTCAATCAATTAATTTCTGAAAAGGAAGAAATAATAAAAAATACAGAAGAGATGAAAAAAACTATTTGTGATATAAATAGTCTTACTATGGAATTAAAAGATAAAACTGCAGAAATTAATACTGTTGTAGAACAAATAAATAATATAGTAATTCAAAATAGTAAAGTATCATTAAATCAAGATGAATATAATAAAGAATATTTCAGATTAAAAAGAAAATATGATACCATTGCGTCAGAGATAGATAGACTCTCAAAGCAAATAAAAGAAAAAGATCTTCAAGGTAAATTATTTGATAATTTTATCAGCACCTTTAAGAAACAAAATGAAACGATTTCAGAGTTTGACGAATTCCTTTGGAGTGGCCTTGTATATGAAATCGTAGTATATACCAAACAAGACGTGCGATTTTTTCTAAAAAATGGTCTTGAAATCGATACTGGACTCTAATTATATTAAATACGACAAAGATAAACTAAGATAAAATTCGAAAGATAAAAATGATATTATATTATATAGAAGAAACTCAGATGCACAGGCAAATTATTTACCATATATATTTATTATGGAATAATTTGCCTGTTTTTTATTATGCAGGATGTTGTCCAGATTGCCATAGAGCCAGAGGATATTTCTACACAGCCACTTTACGGTCAGGAGAGTGAGCCTGTGTATACAGATGCCCCACACACTATTGAGATTAAAACAAAAGGGCTGCTTATCCATCTGAGTAATTCTGTTCATCCAGCGCTTCTTCGAACTTTAATAGAATCCCTCAAGGAGTCATTAGGTTAGTGGATATCTCAAATGTTGATGCCATTTATATCGTATGTGGAAGAACCGATATGCGCAAATCCATTGACGGATTGTGTGCAATTATTCAAGACCAGTTCTCCATGAAGATTGACAATGCCCTCTATCTGTTCTGCGGACGGAAATGTGACAGGATAAAAGCTATCCTGAAAGAACCGGACGGAATTGTCATGATCTATAAAAGACTCACTGCCAAGGGTTCTTACCGATGGCCGAGGGATAGATCTGAAGTACGCAATCTCACATGGAGGGAATTCGACTGCCTGATGTCAGGCATTGATATCGAACAGCCCAAAGCCATCCGTACACGGTAAACAGATGTAAAAAAGAGCTGCTTTTATTAGCAGCACTTCCTGTTTTCTGCTATAATAGATCTATGAAAGACAGGAGGTAAACACAGTGGCAGACAGTTCCGAAGATATCCAGCTTCGTGAATTGAAAGACATGGTCGCTGAATTGAAAAATCTGATAAAGACCCTTCAGGAAACTGTCGATGCAGCAAATGAACGGGAAAATCCCTTACACAGGAAAGGGATAATCTTAAGGAGGAACTCCGTCTTCTACGCCAGAAACTTTTTGGTACATCCAGCGAAAAAAGACCTGCACCTCCTAAGGAACAGAATCTTTTTAATGAGGCAGAAAAAGAACAGTATCCTGCTGCAGCAGAGGCAGAAGAAATGGCAGCTTCCCTTCCTGAAAAAAACAAAAAGGAGAAAAGCCAGGGCTGCCGATGTAGAACGCTATAAAGGAATCCCTGTGACAAAGGAATATCTTAATCTTGAAGAAAAGAAATGCCCTGTCTGTGGTGCCGGTCTGGTATCAATCGGGGAAGAATTCGTCCGCCGGGAACTGGTATTTATACCGGCACAGCTGAAGGTGGTTGAATATTGCAGTATCAGCTACAGCTGCCCAGAATGTAAAAGAAAGGATTTCCCTACAATCAAAAAAGGAAAAGATGGAAAAGCCCATATGCTGTATGGAATGGCTTCTGAGGGTCCCGTTGCGTGGGTAATGTATCAGAAGTTCTGTAACAGCCTGCCATACTACCGTCAGGAAAAAGACTGGGAGCAGTATGGTGCTTCTATCACCCAGGCAACAATGGCAAACTGGGTAATCCGGAATTCAGAAGCATTCTTCCATCCAATGTATAAATATTTTCATCGGAAACTTTTAGAAAGGGGTTTTGTGATGGCAGATGAGACACCCCTTCAGGTACTGCATGAGGCAGGTCGCCGGGCGCAGACGAAGTCTTATATGTGGCTATTCCAGAGTGGGGAGGATGACGGGCCGCCAATCATACTATATAAATATTCAGAAACCCGCAGTGGGAATACAGCCGCAGAATTTTTAGATGGATTTCATGGCTATCTCATGTGTGATGGCTATAGCGGCTACAACAAAGTTCCAGATATAAAACGGACAGCCTGCTGGGCGCATATCCGCAGGTATCTAACCGATGCAGTTCCCCAAGGGAAGAAACTGGATTACAACCAGCCAGCCGTACAGGGAATCCTATATATAGAACTTTTCCGTTTAGAGGAAGACATCAAAGCAAAACATACCACCTTCGATGCTGTCAGAACACATAATTTCGCTTATGTTTTTAAGCACATAAGCGAAAAAACTGGCTGTTCTGCGACAGCCCGGATAGAGTAAACGTCTATCACTATCTAACCTATCTGCTGGAAAAACGTCCGAATGATAGAATGAGTGATAAGGAATTCGAACAGCTTGCACCATGGAATGAAGAGGTAAAAGCAGAAATCAAGCGCCGGGCAGCAAATTTAAAGAAGTAAGTATTGGGGGATTATAAGAAAATTCCGACTACCAGAAGGCAGTCGGATATTTTTCTATGATACCTGAAAATTAAGTGCTTACGTTGTAGGAGGAAATATTATGAAATTAGTTGTATTTAATGAAAAAGAGATAGAAAGTTTTAGGAAAAGTGGCGTAATAAAATACGGCATGTTGGCTTTAGCGACACCTATTGGTTTGATACTATCTTGTGTGTTAGCTTATATAAATATTGATTTTATAGAGCTACTAAAAAAAATATTTAGTGAAAATATTTCTAATCCAGAAATATTGGACGAATTAGCACAGATTATGAGTAAGTGGTATATCATTTCTGGTGTTATTGTTTTTGCAGCATTGGTATTGCTTATTATATATTTCGCTCGAAATAGAAAAAATGATGAGGATGTTTTGACATGGGGGCAGGCTATATTTCTTGCTACTGAGTTAATTTTAATATCTCAAGTAGTATTACCATTATTCACTGTTACAATAGCAATAGTGATTGCGCTTTTATATTTTGTATTTTTTTCATCTATGTTGTTGAAAAATATAATTGGATATGGAACATATCTATTTGTGTTTCTTGTTGAAAAGATTTGTACGTCTTCGGGGATAGCATTGACTTATGGTGAGTTTATAGGACAAGAGAAGTATTCTATTTTTTTGACAATGATAACATTTCTAATATCGATACCATATATCTTATCTTTTTTGTTAAGAATGATTAAAAAATTTATTCAAGTAGTTACTGGAAATAAATCTGTGGCACTGATTTTTAAGCCGGTCGAAGCATTAATAAGTATTAATGTGTTGCGTTATGCTATATATATACTACTATTTTTTACAAGTGTTTTTACATATAGTGTAAATGTATCACAATCAGATTATGTTTTTTCTCTTGTCAAAGAAGCATTGTTAGAATTTGTGTTATTAGATACGGTTATATATTCGATTATTACTAATATAAGGGATACAAAGAAAAATCATAAACAACAAAATATGAGAAGGTATTACGTTCCGTTTAAATATGATTTGGAGTTTGTTTTATCTGCAATTACTATGCACAATTTGAAGGATAAAGAAATGTATGCCCGTATTAAATTTTCTGTAGATATAAATAAAATTCTGAAAGAAAAAAAGCAAAATGATGTAAGTGAGATAGATAAATTGTTAGCAGAAATTTCTACAAATTACTATAAAATTGAGATTCTGGAACAAAAAACAAAAGTAGTATTAAGTAGGATAATTGATTTGATTGGATAATCGTGTGTATATAGGAGTAAATATATTTTTTATTTAGGAATAGTCATTAAAAGAAAATGCAAGTATATTTTTACTAATATACTTGCATTTAGTATTTATAGAATTTTGTCTATATTCTGAGGCAGCCACTTTGGGTTGCTTTTCTGTTATTAGGAGAAATTGAATCGAAAGGAGTATCTATGACAGGAAAATATCATTATATATCTGCACTGGCAGAAATGACAGCGGCAGATATTGTTAAAAACGAAAATGAATGGACCAGATTTCTGACCACGGCTGCAAAACTGTATAAATATCCCTTTAACGAGCAGATGTTAATATACGCCCAAATGGGCAGCTGTAGCTGATACTGTAATAGGCGGACGAATTCTTCCCAAACCGAAGTCAATATGCTTTACTATCATTCATAATAAAAAACAGGCAAATTATTCCATAATAAATATATATGGTAAATAATTTGCCTGTGCATCTGAGTTTCTTCTATATGATATAATATCATTTCTGAAAATTAAGCGCTTACATTTATATAAAATAATCAAGTCGATAGAAGAGGGTTCAAATGAACCCTTTTTGAACCCTGTCAATATGTAATAATTAAATTATATTAAAATCGTAGCATGGACAAACTCCTGCCCATGCGGATATTATCCAATGGATAAATGCCGCTGTACCTATCGTCAGATTGTAAAGTACCAGAATAGAATAAGTGGCCCGATTCTTGACCGAATTGATTTGTTTGTTCGTTGTGAGGAGATAGGATACGAAGCGCTGACTTCGAACTCTAAAGAAGAAAGTTCTGCGGATATTCGGAAAAGGGTAAGCAAAGCATGGGAGATACAAAAAGAACGTTTTGCACAAAGTACTACATTGTTTAATGGCAGAATGAATAAGAATGAGGTGGAAATCTATTGCAAACTAGATGAAGAAGGACAGCAGCTTATGAAAGAAGCTTTTTCTGTTTTCCAGCTTACAGGGCGTTCTTATTTTAAGATTTTAAAAGTGGCAAGAACCATCGCAGATTTAGAAGGTAGTTACGATATAAAAAGCCGTCATGTAGAGGAAGCACTATATTTTAGACAAAAGGGAGAAGGGAGGGTTAAGGTGAGATGACGAACAATGATTTTTACTGGTATTGGTTTACGAATATTGCAGGAATTGGTGTAAAGACACAGAAAAAACTTCTAGAACACTTTGGACATCCATCTACAATATATAATGCTCCGGAAAGTGAGATAAAAGGAATTCTTACGACTGGGCAATGTAAAGAGGTTATAGCGTCGAAAAATCAGAAAAAAATAGAAGCTTCTATACGAAAATTAGAAAAACGAGAAATTTATTTTTTTCACAGGGAGTCACAGGAATATCCAGAAAGACTTGCACAGTTATATGAACCGCCAAATTTGCTATATTATATAGGAAGACTTCCGAATTTTTCAAAGCCAATTCTTGCAATTGTCGGTGCGAGAAGGGCAACTATATATGGAAGAAAAATGGCGAGAGAATTTGCAAAAAGACTAGCAGAATGTGGCATTCAGATTGTGAGTGGCATGGCGGCCGGAGTGGATGCTGCGGGGCATAAGGGAGCGTTAGATGCGAATGGATATACGCTTGGGGTTCTTGGAGGCGGGATTGATACGATTTATCCAGTAGAGAATTTTAATTTATATCAACAGGTGTATCAGATGGGCGGAGTTCTTTCGGAATACAATATGGGTATTTCTCCTCAAAAAGGATTGTTTCCTATGAGAAATCGGATTATCAGCGGGCTTTCCGATGGGATTTTTGTCACGGAGGCGGGGGCGAGAAGTGGTTCATTAATTACTGCTGATCAAGGACTGGAACAAGGAAAAGATATTTTTGCACTTCCGGGAAGAATTACGGATTGTATGAGCAGAGGATGTAATGATTTAATCAGTCAGGGAGCTGTCCTGGTTCGTTCTCCAGAAGACATTATGGATATAATTATAAAAGAGGGGAAAACAGGAAATAAAAAGAAAAATATGGATGTAAACAGAGAAAAATTTTTCAAAGAACAAAAATTTTTTTGTGAAAATAAAAAAGAAGAAAAAGTATATTCGCTCTTAGATGAAATTCATCCCATGACTTTTGAAAATCTTTTGGAAAATAGCGGTTTTTCTGCCTTTGAATTGCAACATATCCTGATGAAATTTGAACTAAAAAACATAATTTATCAGATAGAACAAAATGTCTATTTAAGAAAAGTGTGAAATTTTCTGCTTGCGTGGCAAAACGAAATAGTGTATGATGTATAATTGTTTTATGAAAGAGTACATTTATTGTTTTTGATTTCGAGTATTGTCTTATTGATATTTAACATAATTTCCTTATAGAATCTTTTCTTTATGCGAATTATAAATGTTAATTAAGACAGTTCGGCAGAGTGTATTTGAAAAAATTATTCCATAAATGTAACGCATATCTTGCTAATGGTATTTTTTCAAATATGTGATAGTGATAAAATACAATAAATTGCAATATAATATTTAAAAGTTAGGAGTGTTTTGGGGAATGTCAGCAAACTTAGTTATTGTTGAATCGCCGGCCAAGGCTAAAACAATTCAGAAATTTCTGGGAAAGTCATATAAGGTTATTGCCTCAAACGGCCATGTAAGAGATTTGCCAAAAAGTACACTGGGGATAGACGTTGAGAATGATTTTGAACCAAAGTATATCACAATTCGAGGAAAGGGAGATATTTTAGCTCAGCTTCGTAAAGAAGTAAAGAAAGCAGATAAAGTATATCTTGCAACTGACCCTGACCGAGAAGGAGAGGCTATTTCATGGCATCTGTATTATGCATTAAAACTTGAGAACAAGAAGTGCAGTCGCATTACCTTTAATGAGATTACAAAGGATGCCGTAAAGAAATCCATTAAAAATTCCCGTGATATTGATATGAATCTTGTGGATGCACAGCAGGCGAGAAGGGTATTAGATCGAATTGTAGGATATAAGATTAGTCCGATTCTCTGGTCAAAGATTAAAAGAGGGCTTTCAGCAGGCCGTGTACAGTCTGTTGCGCTTCGTATCATCTGTGACAGAGAAAAGGAAATTGATGAATACATTTCACAGGAATATTGGAGCCTTATTGCAAACATTTTAGTGCCAGGAGCGAAAAAAACTCTGGAGGCTCATTTTGCTGGAGATAAAAATGGTAAGATTGAACTTCATTCACAAAAAGAAGTAGATGCTCTGGTAGAGAAATTACAAAAAGAGAAATTTGAGGTATTGTCAGTAAAGAATGGAGAGAGAAGAAAGAAGCCGCCACTGCCATTTACAACAAGTACTTTACAGCAGGAAGCATCGAAGCGTCTGAATATGTCTACACAAAAGACAATGCGTCTTGCACAGGAACTTTATGAGGGAGTTACATTAAAAGGAAAGGGAAGTGTTGGTCTTATCACTTATCTTCGAACAGACTCTACACGTATTTCAGAAGAAGCAGATGCAAGTTGCCGAGAGTATATCGCACAGCAGTATGGAGAACAGTTTGTTGGAGATAAAACGGCAGTAAAGTCATCAAAAACAGGAAAGATTCAGGATGCACATGAAGCAATCCGTCCAACTGACAGCAGTCTTTCACCAGCAATGCTTAAAGAACAGCTTCCAAGAGATTTGTTCCGTTTGTATCAGTTGATCTGGACGAGATTTTTAGCAAGCCGGATGGCAGAAGCAGTATATGAGACAACATCTGTTAAAATTGGAGCTGGAGATTACCGTTTTAATGTTGCAGCATCTAAAGTCAAGTTTGATGGATTTATGACGGTATATAGCTATGATAGTGAAAAATCAACAATGAATGCCGCAATGAAAAAAATTACGAAGGATACAGAGATTACGTTATCTGGATTAGATCCTCAGCAGCATTTTACACAGCCGCCAGCACATTTTACAGAAGCTTCTCTTGTAAAAACCTTAGAAGAATTAGGAATAGGTCGTCCAAGCACCTATGCGCCAACAATTACTACTCTTTTAGCAAGAAGATATATTGTAAAAGAAAGTAAGAATCTTTATATTACAGAGTTAGGAGAGGCTGTAAACGATATGATGGAGGATGGCTTCCCTACCATTGTTGATGTGAATTTTACTGCGAATATGGAATCTCTTTTAGATGGAGTGGAAGAGGGAAAAGTAAAGTGGAAAACAATTGTCGAAAACTTCTATCCAGATATGATGCAGGCTGTTGAAAAGGCAGAAAAGGAATTAGAAGAAGTAAAAATTGAAGACGAGGTTTCCGAAGAAGTCTGCGAGGAATGTGGACGAAATATGGTAGTAAAATATGGACCACACGGAAAGTTCCTTGCTTGTCCAGGTTTCCCTGACTGTCGAAACACAAAGCCATATTACGAAAAGATTGGTGTAAGTTGTCCAAAGTGCGGCAAAGATGTTGTTCTTAAAAAGACAAAAAAAGGTAGAAAATACTACGGCTGCATCGATAATCCGGAATGTGATTTTATGAGCTGGCAGAAGCCTTCCAATATTCGCTGTAAACAATGCGGGGGATATATGGTGGAAAAGGGTAAGAAGCTTGTATGTGCAGATAAGGAATGCGGCTTCGTAATGGACAAAGAAGAAGTTAAATAGGAATTTGCCGGGGTGAAGCAGACAGACGAACCCCAGAGAGAATAACCCCTATATCTGTGACTAAAGTCACAAATATAGGGGTTCGACTCTCTTCGGGGCGTCTTTTTGCCTGCGGCAAATTCCTATTTTGTTTTCCTAAATTATTGGAATTGTACGAAATTATAAATTAATTTAAAAAAGTGGTAAAAATATTAGATAATACCGTTGTGGTTGCCAGGAAGATATGTTAAAATGATAAAAGGTGAAGAATTGTCTGTTAATTTTAACAATTGAGATGGAGGTATTTATGAGTGTTCAATTGCTTGATAAAACAAGAAAAATAAATAAATTGTTGCACAATAATAATTCACACAAGGTAGTATTTAATGATATCTGCGAGGTGTTAAGTAATATTCTTTTATCGAATGTTCTGGTAATCAGTCGTAAAGGTAAGGTGCTTGGTATTAAGAACCGCCAGGATATCGAAGTGATTGATGAATTAATCAATAATGAGGTGGGCGGTTACATTGACACACTTCTTAATGAGCGTTTATTAGGTGTTCTTTCCACAAAAGAGAATGTAAATCTCGAGACACTGGGCTTTGAACATACAGAGATTGACCGTTATCAGGCAATTATTACTCCGATTGATATTGCAGGAGAAAGACTTGGTACGGTATTTATGTACAGAAAGGAACACCATTACGAAATTGATGATATTATTCTTGTAGAGTATGGAACAACCGTTGTTGGTCTTGAAATGATGCGTTCTGTTAATGAGGAGAATGCAGAAGAGACAAGAAAAGTTTCCATTGTAAAGTCTGCGATTTCCACCTTATCTTTCTCAGAATTAGAAGCAATTCAGCATATTTTTGATGAATTAGATGGCTCGGAGGGAATTCTTGTAGCCAGCAAGATAGCAGACAGAGTGGGGATTACCCGTTCTGTTATTGTGAACGCACTTCGGAAGTTTGAGAGTGCCGGAGTTATTGAATCTCGTTCTTCCGGTATGAAGGGAACTTATATTAAAGTGCTGAATGATGTAGTTTTTGATGAATTAAAGAAAATGAAACACTAATGTACTGTCCTGCTGACATTTCATTAATAAGACAGCACACTAAAACGTGTTCCAACAAATATTCTCATAAGATAACAGAGAATATGAATTTGTAATAAAGCAGAATAATACTTCAAAAGATTGACAGGGCTATCTCTGCTGCCTGAAGGTAGTTGGCATTTGCCCGCGATATACGAAAGGATTTATTTATGAAGTCGGATAACTATAAAATAACACAATATTCAGTCAGTAGTATCCTTAACTATGTCGAGAATTCCCAGATTGCCATTCCTGAAATACAAAGACCATTTGTATGGAAGGGAGAGGAAGTCAGAGCATTGATCGACTCTTTATATGAAGGATACCCGATTGGATATTTAATTGTATGGCAGAATTCTCAGGTACGTGTCCGTGGATTTGGAAAGGGCGGTACAAAAAAGATTCTGATTGACGGACAACAGAGAGTCACTGCTTTAATGGCAGCGCTTCTTGGAAAAGAAGTGTTAGATGAACAGTATCAGTCTTGCCGAATCCGTATTGCATTTAACCCGTTAGCGCAAACAGGTGATGAGCGTTTTGCAGTCTGTGATGAAAAGCATGAACAGGATAGCAAATGGATTCCAGACATTTCTATCTTTTTTAGAAGAGATTTTTCTTTTAGACAGTTTGAAAAAGAATATAAAGAGGCGAATCCAGGAGAAGATTTCACACCTTTGGAAGAATCCGTGGATACATTAAAAGAAATTGTAAAACATCAGGTAGGTGTCATCGAACTTTCTTTCCTTTTAGATATTGATGTTGTTTCAGAGATTTTTATTCGTATTAATTTACAGGGAAAACCACTGAATCAGGAAGACTTTGTTATGTCTAAGATTTCTGTCAATGAAGAGTATGGCGGGGACTACATAAGAAATTGTATTGATTATTTCTGTCATTTACTTAGAGAGCCATCCTTTTATCAGGTATTACAGCAAAATGAAACAGACTTTTTTAATTCTGAGTATGGACAGGCTGTTGCATGGTGCCAGAATGGGGAAAAGAATCTTTATATTCCGTCTTATGCAGATGTGTTAAAAGTTGTACTCATTTCCTATTTTGGAAAGGTACGAATTGGAGATTTAGTTCATCTTTTATCCGGAAGAACCGGAGAGAAAAAGGGACTTACCAAAAAAGAAATATCCAAGAAGCTTTCAGAAGAAGCTTTTGAAAAACTTGGTGCCGGTGTAAAGGCTTTTGTCTGTGAGAAGAATTTTAAAGGATTCCAAAAGGCATTAAAGAAAGCGGGATATTGTTGTAGCCGTCTGCTGTATTCACAGTCTGTTTTAAATTACTGCTACGCAATGTACCTTCTTATGGATCGACAGGGAATCGGTGAAGAAGAAAAGGAATCTCTTTTAGCAAGATGGATGACTATGGTGATGCTTACCGGACACTACCAAAGTGGTGGAGAGGGAACTGTACTTAAAGACTATGCTAATGCTACAGAAGAAGGTTTTGCTTCTTATTTAGCACAGATAGAAGAGTTAAAGCTTACAGAAGAATTCTATGACAGTATTCTTCCAGATAAGTTTGCTTCCACAACAGCACGTACTGCACCATTCCTTGTTTATGTTGCAACACAGTGCGCAAGAGGAGTCCATTCTCTTTACAGTGATGTAACAATAGAAGAACTTTATAAAAATAAAACAGAGTCCTATCAGATTCTCCCGAAAACTTATCTTGCCAAATGTGGATATAAAACAAGAGAAATCTACGGACAGGTTGCAAACCTTACTTACATTTCAAAAGAGACAAAGGATATCGTAAAAAGAAAAGCACCAGCTGATTATAGAGAAAAATTAGAAGAGATAATCGGAAGAGAGTCAATTACAGCTTCCTTACAGGAAAATGGTCTTACGGAAGAGATATTTACTGCCGGAGAAAAAGATGTTACCAAAATTTTAGCAGACCGTCGGAAACAGATGGCATTGGAGATTAAGGAGTTTTACAAAACACTTTAATAATATAAAACTTCACAAATGATTTGTAGAATAAAATACTATTAATAATTTACGGAAGGAAGCAGATCATACTATTTATACAATATAACACAACCGTGGGACACACGGGGATAGCTCGCTTATGCTTAGCACAGTAGTGTTATCGGACGAGAACCGAACTTGCGAGGTGGGGGAGGATGTCATAATTGAAATAAATAGTAATTTAAGAGAAAACAAATTATTTAAGCGATTATTTGAAATTTTTCTTGCAATATAACATAAAGCATGATATAATTCGTTCGGTAAATTAAGTTATAAAAAACACGTTGCCGGATTCTGTCGGTCGAAGTGCCTGAACAAAGGTGGCTGAGGAATGAGAAAGCAGCGGAAGAACAAACAAAAAGGAGATTTGACATGAGTGTAATTTCAATGAAACAGTTACTCGAAGCAGGTGTTCATTTTGGACATCAGACAAGAAGATGGAACCCTAAAATGGCTCCTTACATCTACACAGAGCGTAATGGTATCTACATTATCGACTTACAGAAATCTGTAGGTAAGGTTGACGAAGCTTACAACGCAATCAGAGACTGTGTTGCTAACGGAGGAAAGATTCTTTTCGTTGGTACTAAGAAACAGGCTCAGGATTCTATCAAGAACGAAGCTGAGAGATGTGGAATGTACTATGTAAACCAGAGATGGTTAGGTGGTATGCTCACAAACTTCAAGACTATTCAGAGCCGTATTGCCCAGTTAAAGAAGATTGAAGCTATGGAAGCAGACGGAACATTTGATGTACTTCCTAAGAAAGAAGTAATTAACCTCAAGAAACAGCAGGAAAAATTAGAGAAGAACTTAGGCGGTATTAAAGAGATGCAGGATATCCCTGACATGATCTTTGTTGTAGACCCTAGAAAAGAAAGAATCTGTATTCAGGAAGCAGAAACTCTTGGTATTCCTTTAGTTGGTATCTGTGATACGAACTGTGACCCAGAAGAATTAGATTACGTTATCCCAGGTAACGATGATGCCATTCGTGCAGTTAAATTAATCGTTTCCAAGATGGCTGACGCTGTAATCGAAGGAAATCAGGGACAGGATGCAGAAGTAGCAGAGGAAGAAGCTGCTGAAGAAGCAGAAGCTTAATTCTGTTTGCAATAATCGCCTCAGCCTGCACTTGGTACAGGCCGGGGCATTTTTGTGTAAAATCTATATGAAACACATAAAAGAGATGAATTTGGAGGAATCGAAATGGCTATTACAGCAAAACAGGTAAAAGAGTTACGTGAGATGACAGGTGCCGGAATGATGGATTGTAAGAAAGCTCTTACAGCTACAGAAGGCGATTTTGATAAAGCAATTGAATTCTTAAGAGAAAAAGGTCTTGCAACTGCTGAAAAGAAAGCTGGACGTGTTGCTGCAGAAGGTCTTGTAAAAGTTATCGTATCTGATGATAAGAAGAAAGCTGTTGCAGTAGAAGTTAACGCTGAGACAGACTTCGTTGCAAAGAACGAAAAATTCCAGGCTTACGTTGCACAGGTTGCAGAGCAGGCTATGGAAACAGAAGCAGCAGATATCGATGCTTTCTTAGCTGAAACATGGAAATTTGATGAGACTAAGACTGTAAACGAAGCATTAGCAGGACAGATTGCTATCATCGGTGAAAACATGAACATCCGTAGATTCCAGCAGGTAAAAGAAGATGCAGGTTTCGTAGCTTCTTATACACATATGGGTGGAAAGATTGGTGTTTTAGTAGACGTTGCAACAGACGTTGTTAACGCTGACATCGAAGAGATGGCTAAAAACGTATGTATGCAGGTTGCAGCTTTAAATCCTAAGTATACAGACCGTTCTGAAGTTGATCAGGATTATCTTGCAAAAGAAGAAGAAATCCTTACAGCAGCAGCTAAGAATGAAAAACCAGATGCTAATGATAAGATTATCACAGGTATGGTTAAAGGACGTCTTAACAAAGAATTAAAAGAAATCTGCTTAATGGATCAGGTATATGTAAAAGCTGAAGACGGAAAACAGTCCGTATCCAAATATGTTGAGGAAGTAGCTAAGGCTAACAATGCTAAAATTGCTATCAAAGGTTTCGTTCGTATGGAAACTGGAGAAGGAATCGAGAAGAAGGAAGAAGATTTCGCAGCAGAAGTAGCAGCTCAGATGGCTGGTAAATAATTCTTCAAATTATTAATATTGTAAATTGAATCAGAATTTATAAAGGCTCTGAAAGCTTCATAAACACTTTATTTTCTAGTGATTATGAGGTTTTCGGAGCCTTTTTTTATGGAAAAAAGGAAATGGCGAAAGTATCGCCAGGAACCGTTAAAAACCGTCTAAAATCACTTCAAATTGAGTATTACTCAAGTCATAGATTGAGTAAAATGAGTATTCACAATCTTCAGCGAAGTTTACTCAAATCATCAGAGTTCTTAAAATCATCACTTTCAATCAAACATTTTATAATTAGGAGGTTTTGGTTTATGAAGAACACAGCGTTAAGAGCAGGAAATAGCAATTCCCGCGCAATTACTTTCAAAAACAAGGAACACGAAAAATTTTATACGGAATATTTGGAAAAATGCAGATATCAGGATGTTTATCATCAGGCTCTGGTTTATTGCCTGGGTATCGACAGAGACACAAGAGAAAATGTGAATAAAATCTATAATTTTAAAACTGGATGTGTAAAAACGGAATCCCTGCAGGAAGGTTGGCAGACCAGTGGAAGTTTACGGATCGTCCGCATGGCATTTAATCTTTACTGCAATGGGACACCAAGTGTCGGAGACTATGAGCGATGAAGGCTACGAGGTTTTCCTCATGGATTTGGAAGAGTATAAAGAAGATTTAGAGTTGATGGAGGAGAGTGAAGCATGAACACAAGTCAGTGTGCAGTATATCAGGTGAAAGATGCACCAGAGTACAGAAATGTCCGTTTCCGTTCTTATGCTAAATTAAAAAGTGAAGGAAAAGAGGTCAGGGCAGAAAATTATCAGCAAGTATATATTGGAAGAATCCAGCAGGGGGAAACTCCGGCGGATATAAAAACACGCCTGCAGAAACAGCGGCCGAAGAACTTTAAAGGTCATTCCATCGGATGCAGTGATGTCATTGTCCTTACTGATGATGGAAAAACGACCGCCTACTATGTAGATAAAGATGGATTTATCATTGTTTCAGATTTCTTCCAGATGAAAAATTCTTCGGATACAAAGCTGGATGTTGACGCAAAGGGATATACCATCGAAGGAAAAAAGGGAACATGGCAAGTAATTGATTACATTTTGATGAATGAGAGAAAATGGTTCCTGATGGAACATGAAGAATACGGACCGAGAGCTGCCTATGTGGTTCTCAGTGATGATGGTGCTGTTGTTATGAATGATAATTATAACGGACTCGATGCAGAGGCAAGAGAGAAAATTCAGAGTTTCTTAAAACAGCAGGAAGAGAAAGAACAGGAAACATCACCACAGCAACAAACAGTAACACCAATCGGACAGGAACAACCACCACAACAAAAGAGAAAAGAACCAGAGCTGGCAAACTGGCAGAAGGTCATGGACAATGGAGAATATCTTCGCAGTGTGGAGATGGCAGAAGAAGCCAACTACAATATGATTGATGGACTGATGAATAATGTCCGTAAGGTAAAAGATAAAGATAAACCAAGAGAATCCGTACTTGCCAAGCTCCGGCTCAACCAGAAGAAAGTCGCAAAGCAGGGAAAGAAACAGACGCAGCAGAAAGCGATGACGGAGGATATGGAGAGGAAGAAAAAATAAAATAATAAATTAGCACTCACCTCTTGACAGTGCTAACAATAAGTGATATATTGTCAGTAACAAGCACGTTGTTGTTTATATATGTAGCAGTCAAATATATATTGTACCTTTACAACTGAATATAGAAAAGAAATCTTTGCATTATAGGACGTCATTTTAGACAAGGACTTCTTGAGCTGATGGAGTAAAGGCAAAGAATATTTGGCAAGATTGTGATGAACATTATATGGAGGAAACTATTTATGGTAGAAGCAGTGATGAGAGCACAGGGTTATGCGGTTAGTATGGAGCATGATATGAGTCGAGTATTCGGATGCGATAGAGGCGGAATGTCAGGAAAAGTTGACAGTGACTTTATTAGGAGAAACTCATTGGCGGCCGTTTTAATGACTTGTGGATATATTTATGGATTGGTAGATGACCTTGGAAAAAGGACGATAGAGAAGTTCATAGAAGAAACAAGCTTTTATTGGAAAATGAACTTAGATGAATTATTATCATTTGAAACACCGAGTAAAACGGTTGGAATAGTAACAGTAGAGATAGCATATGATAACGGTGAAGAAGCGGTAATTGATATAATTGATAAGTTCAGTAAGATTTGTGACTTGATAAATAATTAATAACGGATAAATTGATTTATTATAAACAACACGTTGACATTGCAAAATGAAAATTATGACCAGTCTAAAGAAATTTAGGCTGTTTTTTTTTATTATCAGATAGGTATTGGAGAGAGGTGGAGTTATGAATTGTCAAAGCGATGAAAAGAGGATGTGTGAGGTTGAGCAAGAATGGTATACAATGCAAGGGTTTAAAACGGATATTAGGAGATGATGAGATGAAGTGTATATACTGTAATTCCGAAGATGAGCTAACTTCCTCTGATATAATTACTTATGCAATTACAGGAGCTAAATTAACCAAGTCATTTGTATGTAAAACACATAATGCCTTTACTAATGACAATTATGAGAAAAAATTTGTAGCTGATTTGGACTTTTTTAGAAATCAGTTAGGGCTAACTACTCGTGATGGAAAGACCATTCAATACAGAGCGGACATATCTGTAGATGGAACGGAAATTCACAATGTTAAATTAAGCAATAGAGAATCTTTGTATGCTCCGAAAGACGTTGTCGCAGGAACAGATAACGATGGTAATAAAATCTTAATGGCTCCAATGGAAAAACTGAAAAAAATAAGTAAGGGGAAAGCAACATCCGTCAACATGAGTGATGTAGTTGTACATAAAACTGTTGGATCAAATGACTTTATTGGTTTTCATGCGATTCATAGCATGGCAAAGATGGCATATGAATGGTATTGTTATATCAACAGTATTGAAGAATACAAAGAAGAATATCAAGAAATTGTAGATTATATTTTAGGAAAAACAGAACAGGAAGTTGTTGATATTATAATTGATAATTATTATTATTGGGCAATAGATCAGTTATCAGAAATAGGAACGAATTCATTTTTTCAATATGATGATCTTGATGGATATAGATATGTCGTGATTGATTTTTGGAAAACGATTGCTTATCGAATAAGAATATGTAAATCGCCAAATGATTGTTTGAAAAAAGTACGGGCATTGCCTGTTACATTGTATTTATACCATATTGATGGAAGCAAAACACAGCAAGTATTTGGAGTGGTTCTTTTGGAGAAAAATAAACAAGCATATTTTAAAACAATTTGTCCGCAAAATATGACTGCTGATATATGGGGAATATTTACAAGTAGAATAGGAAAAATAATGTCAACAATGGTTCTGTCTATTCATATTTTGAAGAGAGAAGTCAAGAATCTTTCTGATAAATTGGACAAGTATAATGCTGGGAAAATAGATGTGACTGCGTTGTTAGGATTTGAGGAAAATAATATTGTGACGACAATAGATATTCTCAGCCAATTATATCTCAATAAAGATAAATATGACATGACAAAAACATTTAATCAAAATCTGCCAATAGTATTAAGTTTGCATAGTGATACTATAGGGCGAACTCAAGAAGATAAAAAGAAGTTCATACAGTTATTGGTAGATAAGGATAAAGATAATGAATTGTCTGAGTATATATGGAATGGGATAAATTTTTTTGATGAAATTTATAAAAATGAAATGAATTTACCAAAATAAACTATGTATATCCGAGAGATTTTTGTGATGGTAAAAATCTCTCGGATTTTGTATATTATGCGGTGCAAGTGTTTTCTATATTTTATTGTTCCGCAGATTTTTCAGAAACAGAATCTTTCTTTTCTCTGGATTTTCCAGAAATCATTTTATGACCAGAGTAGATAGCCATAATCATACAGAGAAGAGAACTGCAAGCAAAATATTTGTGAGCTGTTTTCATATTTTTATAGCCGGTATAAAAGGTTCCAATCATGGTTGCCAATGCGCCAAGTGACCAATATTTATGTGCTTTCATTTGAATACCTCCTGAGTTTTTTATAATAATACCTCTTTTTGGGAAATATGCAAACAGTAAAATTTATAAATTCTGCTCTTTTTCAATATGATGTTCCTGTTCAGGCTTCTTCCCAAGAATCATATCAATATTCGCATCTACAGTCCTCAGTTCCCGTTCCTGATCACGATGGCTGTAAAAATCGGATCGTTGTACTTCACGCAGTTCTGTGAGCCGGTCTTTTTCCTGATAGAATGATTTCATGGAAGGAAGTTTCTGACCATTGGATTTTTCTTTCAGAACACGCAAAGCGGTTTCGTAAAGAGAGAGTTCCGCTTTATGCTCTTCATAAAATTTATTACGGTTGTGGCTTTTGCGGTATTGGGCATAGAGGTCTTTGTAGGCAAGGTACTGTCCTGTAAAATGAATCTGTTCGTTGACATTTTTGAGTTGTTGTTCGGTATCTTTCATCTTTTTACGAGCAAGGCTGGTTTGGTTTTCTGCATTTGTAAGAGCAGCATTAAAATCTGCTCTGGTGTCATACCCATGTTCCTGTATATAGGCAACGGTTTGAGCCATCTGCTTCAGATTCGTCAGTTTTACTTTTTGAGCATAGGCTTCGCTCTGCTGTGCTTTGATACAGGTCTGTAAATCTATCACAAGCCGGAGATCTGATTTTATGAAAATGAATGGAACAGGAATCAGGGATGAATCGGAAGAAAGTGCCTGCTGTAAATTGGTAGCGGTATCCGAAACAGGTTGTTCCTGGACATTCTCTTTCTTTTTTGAGAGAGATTTTGTATTATCCATAAATGTTTTCATGAGAAAATCTTCTTCATATCTGGTTCCAAGATTTCTGCCAGTAACATATTTTTACGGTCAGGGTGAAGGTAACTGTAACGTCCTCGACTAATTTTGAAAATAATACGATACTTTTCTTCAAGGATTTTTGAAAATTCTTCCGGAGATTTTGCGATACCTGCAGCATTGTCAATCGCATCCCGGAGAAATTGCTTCTCTGTCTGGTATTTCGTTTCTTTTGGGGTAATCCCATCTTCACGCATCTTCTGGTTGAGCTTATCAAGTTTTTCCTGTCCCCGGCGTTGTGCCCAGTATTCTTTTTCTGTGATCTGTCTTTCAGCAGGAGTGAGCAGATCAACTTGATGCAATCCCTCTTTTTGACACATATCCATAACTTCCTGCTTTAAATGATTAAGGTAGGCTGTGCTTAGATGATGTTTATAGCCAGCTTTTGATTCACAGGCATATTCCATGAATGGTTCTTCTGGTACATCATATTTCTGGATGCTGTTGATTACGATGTGAATATGAATGTTTCCGCTTTTGTTGTGTCCATCTGTATGTGTACAGATTAAAGCCTGATGCCCGGGAAAGTTTTTCTTTGCAAAAGTCAATCCAAGCTGCTGTGCCCGTTCACCGGTCAATCCACATTCATCCTTGTCTTTCGGGTCAAAACTGATAATGTAGTGATGAGATTTAATCTCGTTGAAGTTCTGATTTTTATGGTAATAGCTGTTCAGTTCCTGACATTCAGAAGCAAAAGTAAACGGATCACAGTTTAGTCCATCCAGATAATACTCATCTCGGAGAATCATGTGCCCGTTTTCATCCAAGACAGGTTTTTGGGTATATTCGTTGTGTTGAAAAATAAGATACCGTTCTGATTCTCCATAGTCTGCATTTTTACTTGCGATATGTTTAATCACTGCCACGAAAATCACCTGCCATCTTCATTACTTCATATTTCATTTCGTAAATATCTCGGATACATTTTTTTATTTCCCCACGCATTTCTGCCGATATGATTCCACCTTGATTAAAATATCGGGCAATCTGGTTGAGGTTGCTGCCAATCTTGCCAAATTCTCCAATCAGTTTTTTTATTTCCGGAACATCAGCAACAAGTTCATATTTGATTGTTACCTGCTGATTGTCCAGAGCATTTCGTATAAATTCAGCTATGCTCATGTTGACGGCATTGGCTCGCTCCTGTAAAAGTTCATACTCCGTATCGTTCATGCGAATATGGATACTGTTACTGCGGACGGTCTGTTCGTCTTTTTTCGGTCTTGTCATATTTTTTTCCTTTCTGCTGTACGGTTCCGAATACAGGAAGAAACATTCACAGAAGTCTGTGATGACAAAGGATGAAAATTTATCCTGCTGTGACCATGTACATGGGAACCAATACGTCTGCTTTTGATAGTAGCCGAGGGTATGGGGAAACGGAATCCCCATCAAGTTGCAAGTGACCGATGAGCCTGTAAGGGTTATTGTGCTACATTGCGAAACTTGCTCTAAGAATGTTTGCTCCTATATAAAAGCCGATTTTAAGAAAAAAAGAGAAAGTAATAGTATATATCTGTGATTTTTTGAAAAAGTAGTTGATGATTTAATTCTTATGTGCTAATATAATTATAGACCGTAGGAAGGCATGGGTCATGCCCGAATCCAAATATTCCATTGGCGGGATTAAGAATGGTATATCCATTCTTTTTTTTTACTATGAAAGAGGTGTTACAAATGCCAAATACAGAACAACCGATAGATTTAGAAACTCAAGTTATGCTGATGAAGAAATATGTAAACTTTCGACAAAGAAAAAAGATGAGAGAGTTTCTTGGGTATGCTGGATATTTCAGAGCAAGTCGTTATGGAAAATACCTTTTAACACAAGTCAATGCGTTTGGAAGTAAGGCTGATTCAAAAGTTTTCTTTAATCTTTATAATTTTGATGTACAATTAAGATTGTTGCTGTTCAAATATTGTAAAAAGGCGGAGATTCGTTTTAAAAGTGCCATAGCCAATGCGGTTTCGTTAAAGACTAGAGATGCTGGCTTCTATTTGGATAAGCAATATTATACGCCAACAAAAAGTGAGAAGGATAAAAAGACCCGAAATAGAAATGTTTCGTTTTTTCATACAAAATTTTTTGCTGGGTTAAAAAATGATGAGGAGAAACTGAGAAGGGATGTTGTAAAACACCCTGAACTGAAAGAATATCGGAAAGGTGGAACTCGTCAAAATAATGTATTACCTGTGTGGGCTGCATTTTCTTATTTTGAAATGGGAACAATGGTGTTAATTTATTCATATCTGCGAGGTGATCTGAGAAAAGAAGTATTAGATTACACATATTCACAGAAGAATTATAAAAAAGAAGTGACAAAGCAGATGGATACATGGTTAGATGCAGTCAGAAATCTAAGAAATTATTGTGCTCATCATTCTATGTTAGTTGGAATGACTTCTTCTGTGGTGATTCCGGATAATAGGGATAGTTCAGATGTTCTTCCAGATAATACGAACCTTTATTCCAGATTGTATGCATTGAAGAAAATATTATCACAAGAAGATGCAAATATGTTGGAAACAGAATTAGACAGGCTTGTCTCAAGAGCAAAAATTGATGTATATAAAATGAATATACTTCCATCAAATTGGAAAGATTTATATGATAGGATATTGTTTTTGTAGGAATAATAAATTGGTTTAAGAATACAATAAAAATGACCGTAGGAAGGCGTGGGTCATGCCCGAATCCAAATATTCCATTGGCGGGTAGGCAGCTAAAAAAAATAGCTGCCTATTTTACTATGTAAGATTAATTATTGGGGAATCAGAAAAACTTCCCGACGCACACTAAAAAATAGAAATGTGTCATATACAGAATATGTGGAGATGATTGTTCTTTTACACCAACAAAATCCGGACGACACAATAAAGATTGACTTAGCTCTGGGCGAACTGGATGAGACCAGTGCTGAGTTGAAAGCAACCCATCAGGAAATCAAAGATTATGTGCTGAAAGAATTAGTGCATATTTAAAGCGTGGAAATCTCTTTCGGGAGCTTTTGGCTGTTTATAAGATAAATTCTGTCGGAGGTTTTGATTTAATGATTTGATTTATAAAACTGACAATGATACAATTAGCGTAATTTGTAAGAAAGCAGAGAAAATATGAGTGAAAAGT
>OLPO01000132.1_pt1 | contig 65333 bp, 56 predicted proteins | sample 1672831 | NCBI WGS metagenome assembly OLPO01 (sample SAMEA3136728, study PRJEB25190) | human gut metagenome | reverse complement strand
GCCCGCTGAGCTGGGCCTATGCCGGAATCTCTCCCACAGAAACCACCGAAGAGCCTTTTGTTTTCGAAGAAGAAGGGAATGCCCTTATGAAAGAACAGCTGAATATAGCAGTGTTCTGCGCTGTTTTGGCATTGAGCGGTGCATGTCTCGGAGGGTGCGGAATGCAGGGCGGGATTGCTGGTGAGCCATTCGATGCCGACGCGAGTCAGTCCTCTTCGATGGCTGAGGACGTTAAGGATGACGGGGACTCCGGAGCTGTAGAAGCACAGACAGCCGCACCGTTCAATCTTGACGGAGTTATCGAGCAGACGGTGCTGCTCGACGATGACGCGCTAACTGTTGTAGCGGAAAAGCTAGAGTATCGAAACGATATGGCCTACCTCACTCTTTCGCTCACCAACAACACGGAGGGGGAGCTCGATGTCATGACTTCGACGCTGGGCTATAGCGCCAATTATGTGAATGGATGCATGATGACAGAGGGTCATTTAAGTGCGCAGATCCCAGGCGGAGAGACAGCGGAGGAGGAAGTAGGCTATTCCCTCTGGGAGTTGCAGCTATATGGGATGAAGGGCATAGGGGCGCTTGGATTAGGCGTTCGCGCGGTTAACGATGAATTCGAAGAGGTTTTCAAGGGTATTATTGAAGTGACGACATCCCTCTACGGAGAGGCTTCAATTGATTCAGGCACTTTCGCCGGTTTCATTGATAGCCCTGTTTTTGCTCAAAGGCTTGGATACGATGTCAAAGCAGCTTCTTCGATTGACCACACCCTCGGCGCTGCCGGTCTTGATGCTCTTTCGGCATTTCTGCTCACCAACCAAGAGGGTGAGCGAGCCGCTATGGTTGAGCTCACGAACAATACCGATGATACGCTAATCGTACATGTGAGCGACGTGTCTATTAACGGAGTGATGGCTTATGAGGGTCCATGGACGGCGGACACGGTTGCTCCCGGAAAGCGCTTTGTCGTGGACGATTTGCTGTTGAGCTCCATGGTGGAGGACAAAGCCGATCAATTCGATCTGTCCGAGGTGCAGGAAGTGAGCATGTCCGTTTCGATAACCGATGCCAATAGGAATACGATCCTGGATTCGGCCGAACTGACGGTCTCTTTCTAGGCGAAGGAAATCTTCTCTCAAAGCGTCTCCAGTCACCACAACTGCCAGGGCTTTGCTCTAGGACTCGACGGCGACCGCGTGCGGGCATGGCGCATGGCGCGGTCGCTCAGGCTCGCACCATGCGCTATAATTCCCTCTGCCACAACTGCCGTCGATGATGGCGTAACAATCTAAGAGCAATATGCGGCCTGGAAGGCATCTGCTTTCTTCTGGGTTGATTGCTCTGTTGCAACGCCTTGGCAGTTGTGGTGACTGTGGCGGATGCCTTCCAGATTGCCATCTGCAAAGGTTCCCGCCGGTCGCCTGCTCTGTATCGCTCGGAAAGGGGCTCTGCTGTGCTGGATGCCAAGAAAGTTACCAAAATCAATAAAGTCCTCGCAAAAGGAAAACTTGTAGTGCTTGGTGCTCTTGTGGGTATTTTGCTGGGTGTGGGAGGCACGATTTTCTTTCAAAACTATAATCCACCAGATGAGGACAAAGGTGCTGCCGCAACAGCGGTGTTCGGCCGTTTTGTGGAACAGGCCGAGCTCGTGGGAGTCTCTCAGGATTATTGTATAGTTGACAAGTATCCCGACGTAGAGACCTTTTTCGACCTTTTCGACCTCCCTTGGACGGCCAATAGCGTATGGTATCGCTACGCAGGCACGTTGAAAGCGGGTGTGAACATGGACACAGCTGAAATGTGGCCCGATGGCACAGTCGTCCACGTGACGCTCGATCAGCCGTACATCATCTCCAATACGCCTAACATGGATATTTCCGGTGTGTTAGAAGAGAACAACAACATTCTCAATCCCATTCATGTGGAGGATGTCGATGAGATTCACCGCGAATGCATCCGCATCAGTGAAGAGAACGCGGTTGAAGGAGGGTTGCTCGAAGAGGCCCGGATTCAAGCGGAAAGCGACATTACCACGCTTTTCAAGTCAGCGCTAGGCGATGAGTATAATGTCGTATTCGACTGGCGTGCGGCATAAGGAGGGCGTTACGCAAGAAGGGCCCATGATCGAAGAACGCTTGACAGAGGACTTGCTGGCGCGGTTGCTTGCGGCACCGAACCCTGATAGCTATCTTGGCGAAGGGCTTACGTTGCAGCGCTCCCTTGCCGACTATCTGCATGAACTGCTGGCGGCTAAAGGCCTGAAACGGGCCGACGTGTATCGGGCCTCGGGATTGAATTCCACGGTTGTCTACGATGCGTTCTCGGGCAAAAGCCGACTGGGGCGCGACAATGCGCTCATGGTGGCGTTCGGGCTGGGCTGCTCGCTGCGCGAGACCAGCGGCTTTTGAAGTTGGCCGGTGCGGCCGAGCTGTATCCTAAGGTGCGTCGCGATGCTATCATTATCTGGTGCATTGATCGCGGAATGTCGCGCGAGGCCTGCGACGACGAGCTGTGGCGCTTCGGCGAGAAAACGCTTTTGGGCACGTGCCCGCTGCAATAAGGCGATGCGTAACTGGTTGGAAGTCGAGAGAGAAGGACGAACATGGCGATGGGACCTCGGGAGGGGCGAGTGCTCCACGCCATGAGCATCGATGACGCCTATGAGGTGCAGCGGGTGCTTTCTTCGGGCTCCGGCGGCCGAACCGAAGTCGTGACCATCGATGGCTTTGGTCCCTATTTGCGCAAGAAGATTCCGTCGCCGTTGGTCGATCGCCGGGTGTGGGCCGCTTTGTCCGAATGCGTCGGCTTGCGTCTGCCGCATGTGGTTGCGACCTATGAAACGCCCGATGAATTTGTCGTTGTGTGCGACTTCGTGCCGGGCGACACGCTCTACGAGGTTGTGAGCGCGCAGGGGCGTCTCCCCGTCTCCGAGGCGGTGCGCATTGCGCTTGAAGTGTGCGAGGCAGTTGAGGAGCTCCATCGCCGCGGTATTGCGCACTGCGATATATCGCCGCGAAACGTTCTTCTGGCTGCCGATGGAGCGCATCTCATCGATCTGGGCATCGCGCGGCCTTTTGGAGCCGAGCCCTCTTCGGAGACTCCGAACCTTGGAACCCACGGGTTTGCGGCGCCCGAGCAGTATGGGTTCGCGCCGGTCGATGAGCGCACGGACGTTTATGCTGCAGCGCGGCTGCTGGGATTCATGCTTACGGGGCTTGAGCCGGGGGATGCCTATCGGGTGGCACTCGTGGATGAATCTGTTGTGCCTACCCCGCTGCGCGCCGTAATTGAGCGCGGGAGCGCCTTTGAGCCGAGCGCTCGTTTCCAGACGATACGGGACTTCGCCTGTGCCGTGCGAGAAAGCGCGAAAGGTGCTTTCTCGCACGGTGCCTCTCAGGCGCGAGAGACTTCCTGCGAGGCTGCGGACACATTCGGGGCAGTCGGGGACGAGGGCGATAACTGCTGTGGCTCCGCCGCGTCCTCGGGCATCCGCGTTCCTGCTAAGAAACGACGAACCGCGTTTGTCGCGGCCTCCTGCATCGCTGCAATCCTTATTGTTCTTGCTGTGGCGATCGGCTACGCCGCCTTGTCGGATGTGTTGGCGGAGGTAGGCGCTGGGCGCGATGGGGGCTCTGTTCATCAAGCGAAGGACGATCATGCGTCGAGCAGTGATGCCCTGCCTGTCGATGGGGAAGCCCCTGAGGCGGCAGATAGATCGTCGTCGGACGGATTGCCTCCAGCGGGCTTCTCGGAAGAAGAAATGGTGTTTTCCAAGGAGGATCTCGTTGTCGCAGAGTCCTCGTGGCGCATGTCGAACGGGTGCATCTCTTACGTGGTTGCCTTGAGAAACGAGAGCAAGGACATGGCGGTTGATTATCCTGCCTTCAATATTGTGGGACGAGACTCCGAAGGGAAGATCGTTTCGTCGGAGGAGCAGGTTCTTCCTAGGCTTAATCCCGGCGAGACAATGTACTTCGCGTCTATTGCCGGTACGGGGACGGTGACTCCCCATTCGGTTGATTTTCTACCGATCGCACCTGATGACTACCAGGTTCACCGGGCCCAATCCGAGAGCGCGGTGTTTCGCGTGGCGGACGTTTCGGCCACAACCGATGCGCTTGGCGGAACGGTTTTCGTTGGCGAAGTGACCTGGGAGGGCGGCGAAAGAGACGAAGACGCCGCAGGTGACGCTCTCGTGATGGTAGCTCTGAGGGATGGTGCGGGAAAACTGATTGGCGGGACGATGGCGCTCGCAAGCTGTCCCGAGCGCGGTGTTCCGGCGGGTTTCCAAACGTTGGGAGAAGAGATGCCGGATTATGCGAGTTTTGAGGCATATGCTTACGCATGGTAGCGGTCGTCTTTGCTCGAGGCTGCTTCTCCCAAGTAGTGGTTCTGTTTCCTAGATCACCGCGCCTACGAAGGCGGCCAGAATGGGGATGCTCGCTATAGCCAGCACGGTGGTGACGAAGGTTCCCTGGGCCATGACGCGGGAGTTGCCGCCATACTGGTAGCAGAGCATGGTGCCGTTGGTGGCCACGGGCATTCCCGCCAGCACCACGGCCACCGAGAACATGAGTCCCGCCGGCACGAATGCGTGGAAGACGGCCCAGATGATGGCCGGCATCACGAGCAGACGGAACACCGAGCAGGTCCAAAGACGCGGGCCGCCGATGAGGTCGCGCACCGGCAGGTTCGCCAGCGACGAGCCGATGATGAGCAGCGCCGCCGGCGTGGTGATGGAGCCGAGCGTGTTCAGCGCATCTCCCAGAATCGGCGCGTAGTGGATGCCGCCTAGCGTGAGAAGCACGGCCGCCACGCACGACAGCATGACCGGTGTGACGAAAGTTCGCCAGGTGGTTTGCACCTTCACGTCGCCGTCGGTGTCCTGGGTGAGAAACCACGCGCCCACGGTGAATACGAAGAAGTTGAAGGGCAGGTTGAGCACGGCGGCGTACACGAGGGCATCGGGGCCGAAGATGGCCGAGAGCACCGGATACCCGATGAATCCGACGTTGCCGAAGCAGAGCATGAACCGGTACACGCCCCGATGCCCGTCGGGAATGCGCAAAAGCAGCGTGAAGGCGTAGGCCACAGCAAACATGACGAGGTTGCTCGCCACGGAAAGCCCCAGGCACAGCCATACTTCCGTTTGCGTGGGCAGCTCGGTGGCCGTGAGCACCGAGCCCAAAATCATGCCCGGCAGCGCGATGTTGATGACCAGCTTTGAAAGCATGCGGTCGAACTCGTCGTTCATGAAGCGCAGCCTCTTCGCGGCGTAACCTACCCCCACGATGACGAACAGCGTGACGATCTCTTGAAATATGCCGATCATGCCCGCGGTCATAGGGCGAAGCTCTCTTTCTCCGATTGCAGAACGCTCGCTCGATCCTTTGCGACCCTCGTCGGTCTTCTCGAGCAATTTGCAGGACAGATTGTGGCAAAAAAATCGAGTTGTTAGACTTTCAAGGGTGCGGCAAATGGATTTATGGAACGATTTGGGTCTCTTCAGGCATCGGATGCGGCTTCTTTCAGTGTTTTCGGCGTTACTGGCAGGTGCTGAATGAATCGAAATGTCTAACAACTCGAAATTCTTGCCCAAATTTGGACTTCCGATTGTCTCGCAGGCGAGGGCGAGGATGTCGCGACGCGCATTGCGGTTCCGACATCGCGTCCCCGCGTTGTAGAGGCTACGGGTTTTCTGGAAAGCGCGCGACGATGCGGCTCGTTGGCGTATACTGGCCAGCGCTGCGTTAGCTTCGTCGAAAGGAATGCCCGTGTTCACCATCGGTTGCCATTTGTCCAGCGCCAAGGGGTATCTGAAGATGGCCCAGGATGCGGCCTCCATCGACGGGAACACGTTCCAATTCTTCACGCGCAACCCGCGCGGCGGCAAGGCCAAGGCCATCGATCCGGCCGATGTCGCCGCGTTCCACGAGTTCGCTGCCGCCCACGGCATCACGACGTTTCTGGCCCATGCGCCCTACACGATGAACCCGGCAGCGGCCAAGCCCGAGACGCGCGCCTTTGCCATCGAGCTCTTAACCGACGATCTCATGCGCATGGAGAACACCCCCGGCCAGCTGTACAACATGCATCCCGGCTGCCATGTGGGCCAGGGCGCCGAGACGGGCATCGCGCTCATCGCCGATGCGCTGAATCAAGTGCTTACGCCCGAGCAGTCCACCACGCTGCTTTTGGAGACCATGGCCGGCAAGGGCACGGAAGTCGGCGGCCGTTTCGAGGAGCTGGCCGCCATCATCGACGCTGTGGAACTGGACGAGAAGGTGGGCGTGTGCCTGGACACCTGCCACGTGTGGGATGGCGGCTACGACATCGCCGGCGACTTGGACGGCGTGCTGGAGGAGTTCGACCGCGTCATCGGGCTCGACCGCCTGCGCGCCATCCACTTGAACGACTCGAAGAACCCGCTCGGCGCCCACAAGGATCGCCATGCCCCCATCGGCGAGGGCTGCATCGGCTTCGATGCGCTCGCCGCTGTGACGAACCACCCGGCCCTGCGCGATCTGCCCTTCTTCTTGGAAACGCCCCAGGACGACCTTTCCGGCTGGGGCCGCGAAATCGCCGCCCTGCGGGCAGCGCATGCCGAGTAGCTGCCGCGTTAAATCACGAAGAAGTACACGCTAAAGAACTGCAGGCAGCTGGCGGCCAGCACGAACAGGTGAAAAATCGAGTGCATGTAACGCACCTTTTTGAAGATGTAGAACACGGCGCCCACGGTATAGCTGATGCCGCCGGCAACTAAGAGCCAGAAGCCTGCGGGGGCCAGCTCGGCGAACAGCGTCGGGATGAAGAACACGATGGACCAGCCGAGCGCCACGTAAAGCACGGCCGATATCCAACGGGGACGGTAGGTCCAGAAGGCTTCAAAGGCGATGCCGACAAGTGAGACGGCCCAGACGAAGGCGGCGAGCCAGACGCCGCCCACATGTCCCAAGGTGATGAGGCAGTAAGGGGTGTAGGTACCGGCGATGAGCAGGTAGATGCCGGAATGGTCGAGCACTTTGAACACGCGTTTGGCGCGTTCTGCTGCCAGCGCGTGGTACAGCGTGGACATGAGGTACTCCAGCAGTTGCGCGATGCCGTAGACGAGGGCCGCCGCCAATAGGATGCCGCCGCCATCTGACACCGACTTCACGATGAGAAGCACGAGGGCCGCCACGGCCAGGCCCGCCCCTACGCCATGGGTGACGGCGTTGAAGATCTCCTCGCCCAAGGTGTACTCGCGGCCGGGCTTTTTGCCGGAGCGCTTGATGAGCTCGCGAATTTCCGGCGACACCTTGGCCGCCGCCGCAGCGGCGTTGGGGGAGAGCTCGGGGTGGGCAAGGCGAATGTTGGGCACGATGACTCCTTTGGGTATGAGCTACTGCTGCTCGCGCAGGGCCTTCAAGATGGCGCGCTTTTTGGCCTGCTTGTCGGCGTAGGCCTGCTTCTCGGCGCGGGTGCGGGCGCGTTCGGCTTCGGCGGCAGCGCGCTCGTCGGCGTGGGCTGCAAGCTCCGCTTCGCGGGCGGCTCGTCGGGCGGCGCGGCGCTCTTCGCGCTCGGCGGCGGCCTCGGCGTCGGAGAAGCGGCAGCCGCAGTAGTTCTGGCGGTACATGCCGCCCTCGCGCGAGCGCCGGGTGGCTTCGTCGTAGAAGGGGCGGTAGTCGGCGAAGTGGGCCTTGATGCCCTCGCGGGAACAGGCGCGCTCTAGTTCCTCTCGGATGATGCGGGTGTACTGGTAGGGGCTCACCGAAAGCGTGGTGCCGAGAGCGGCGAAGCCGTGCTCGCGGGCGTAGCGCGCGGCCTCTTCGAAGCGCAGGCGGTAGCAGGCCCGGCAGCGGGCCTCCCGCGCCGCGCGGGCGGGGGAGGCGTCGCCTTCGAGGTCGCCTTCCTCGTTCGTGATCACGCCGAACTTGGCCTCGGTGGCATTGCCGATGCGGCCGGCGGTGGTCTCCCAGGCCTCGGGGTCGTAGACGCCTTCCACGACTTCCAGCCCAGCGCCCGCGGCCCACTCGCGCAGGGTGGCCAGGCGCACGGCATATTCCTCGGCAGGATGGATGTTCGAGTTCGCGTAGAACACGACGGGCTCCACCCCCTCCGAGCGCAAAATGCGAACCGGCTCCAAAGAGCACGGTCCGCAGCAGGCGTGCAGAAGAAGCCTGTCCTCGTTCTCGGGCGCAGGCTGCATAGCTGAATCGGTTTTCTTGGTCTCTGTCATGACGCCCATGCTAGCACATTGTCGCCTGGCAATGTGCCGGTGAAAAAAACGAGCCGCCTGCAAAAGGCGACTCGTCTATAACGATATGCTGCGAGGCCTACTTGCCGGCCAGGGGGCTCGGCACGGTGTAGACGCGGGCGGCGCAGGCCTGATCCAGGTCGTACAGGCCCTTCGGGTCGCCGCCGAACAGCTTCATGTTGGTGATCATGGTGTCGGCGTTGTCCTCTTCCTCCAGCTGCTCGTCGATGAACCAGCCGAGGAACTTCTGGGCGCGGTAGTCGTGGGTCTCGAGCGCGGCGGCATAGATGTCGTTGATGAGCGAGGTCACGTACTTCTCGTGCTCCATGGCGGCCTCGAGCGGCTCCAGGAAGTTCGCGAAGGTCTTGCCGGGCATGTCAATGGCCAGAAGCTTCACAGCCTCGCCGTTCTCGTGCAGGTAGTTGCGGAAGATCATCGCGTGGTCGCGCTCTTCCTGAGCCTGGATCTCGAAGTAGTTGGCGTAGCCCGAGAGGCCCTCCTCCTCGTAGTAGTCGGCGAAGGAGAGGTACAGGTAGGCGGAGTACAGCTCCTTGTTGATCTGGTCGTTGATGAGCTCGTAGACCTTGGCGTCCATGAAAATCCTTTCTCGTTGGTCGGCGCGATGCCGCCTGGCGCAACGGGGCGTTGGGCGTGGGGCCCGCACCCGCGCAGCCGGCGGGGAACGCCGACGCTTCTTGGTGAACCGCAAGACAGGATACCGCGAAAACCCTTAATCTTCGTGGCAAATCTATGCAAATAACCCGCTTTTAACGAAAGCGCCAGACGGCGCGCACCGCCGCACCTTCATAATGGCTCCCGAGAATTGAAGGAAAGGGAATGCGCGCATGCTGCAGCTCAAGAATATCTGCAAGTCCTACACGACGGGCGACTTCACCCAGGTGGCCCTAAACGACGTCTCCATCTCGTTCCGCGACAACGAATTCGTGGCGATTCTGGGGCCGTCGGGCTCGGGCAAGACGACGCTTTTGAACGTGATGGGAGGTCTTGACCACTACGACTCCGGCGACATGATCGTCGACGGCATTTCCACCCACCGCTACAAGGACCGCGATTGGGACACTTTCCGCAACAACCGCATCGGGTTCGTGTTCCAGAGCTACAACCTCATCCCGCACCAGACCATCCTGCAGAACGTGGAGCTGGCGCTGACGCTCTCGGGCGTGGGGAAGGCCGAGCGCACCCGCCGCGCCAAGGAAGCCCTGGCGTCGGTCGGGCTGTCCGAGCACTTGAACAAGAAGCCGAGCCAGCTCTCGGGCGGCCAGATGCAGCGCGTCGCCATCGCCCGCGCGCTCATCAACGACCCGGAGATCGTGCTGGCCGACGAGCCCACCGGCGCGCTTGACTCCCACACCTCGGTGCAGATCATGGACCTGCTCACGCAGATCGCCAAGGACCGCTTGGTCATCATGGTCACCCACAACCCGGAGCTGGCGGCCGAGTACGCCACGCGCACGGTGAACCTCGCCGACGGCGTCATCCGCTCGGACACCGACCCCTATTTCCCCACGGAAGCGGAAATGCACGCCTCGCGCAAGCCCATCCGCAAGACCTCGATGAGCTTTCTCACGGCGCTCGCGCTGTCGGCGAACAACCTTCTGACCAAGAAGGGCCGCACCATCATGACGGCGTTCGCCGGCTCCATCGGCATCATCGGCATCGCGGCCATCCTGGCGCTCGCCAACGGCGTGGACAACTACATCGAGCGCACCGAGGAAGACACCTTGTCGGTGTACCCGCTGCAGATCATGTCCACCGGTTTCGACATGACGGCGCTCATGGGCATGGGCGCCGACGGCGGAACGGGCGACGGGGGAGACGCGACGGGCGAGGGCGCCGGCGACGACCCGCTTGCGGAGATGGGCCTTCAAGGCGGCAAGAGCGGGGACGAGAACGACCCGGCCGCCGAGGGCAAGGTGCCCGAGACACGCATGGTCACCGACATGTTCGCGAGCCTGGAGAACAACGACCTCGCCTCGCTCAAGCTGTTCTTCGACGAGAACGGCGGCGACATCAACAGCTATGTGAACTCCATCGAGTACTCCTACAACGTGGTGCCCCAGATCTTCGACGGCAACACCGAGGACGAGGTGCGCCAGATCAACCCGGACACGACGTTCTCCGCCTTCGGTATGGGCTCCGGTTCGTCCAACGCGCTCATGTCCACGATGTACTCCACCGATGTGTTCAGCGAGATGATGGGCAACACCGCCATTGTGGAAGAGCAGTACGACGTGAAGGCGGGCCGGTGGCCTTCCGCCTACAACGAGTGCGTTGTGGTGCTGACCGCGAACGGCACGGTGCCCGATCTGGTGAGTTACGCCCTGGGCCTGCGCGATCACGCGGTGCTCGAGGACATGATCGACCAGTTCATGAACGAGGAGGACGTGGAAAGCCCCGACGACAACCTCACGTTCACCTACGACGAGATCATGGGCGTGTCGCTGAAGATGGTGCCCGCCGCCGACTTCTACACCTACGACGAGGAGAACAAGGTTTGGGTCGACAAAACCGGCGACGAGGAGTACATGAAGGGGCTCGTGGACGCCGGCGAGGAGCTGAAAATCGTCGGCATCGTGCAGCCGCGGCCGGACGCGAAAGCCACGGCGCTTTCCATGGGCATCTACTACACGCCCGAGCTGACGCGCCATCTGATCGAGCAGGCCTCCGAGGCCGCCATCGTGCAGGAGCAGCTGAATTACCCGACCATCGACGTGTTCAACGGCAAGGAGTTCACCGAGGAGGAGGAATCGGGCTCGGATTTCTCTATGGAGAACCTGTTCAGCATCGACGAGGAGGCGCTGCAGAACGCCTTCAAGTTCGATGAGTCGAAGCTGAACATGGACACGAGTGCGCTGGGCGAGGGGATGTCGGCGAGCGATCTGCCGGCGATGCCCGGGCTCGATGCAAGCGCGTTGAACCTGGACATGACCTCCGCCTTCAACAGCGACGCCATGGGCGAGATGATGGGCGCGGCGCTGGCCGGCTACACCCAGGCCCTTGGCGCCGCCTATGCCCAGGCCGCGGCGTCGGGCACGCCGCCGGACTTCCAGACGCTGGCGCAGTCGACGCTGGAGTCCTACGCCCAAAGCCCCGAGCTGCAGGCCATTATGGGGCAGTACGCGGCGCAGATCGTCGACGCCAACGCCCTGCAGAAGGAGATGGCGACGAAGATCTCCGCAGCCCTGGAGTCTTCCATGAAAGCCTACATGGAGCAGGTCATGGCCACGATCACCGCCAAGACCCAGGCGTCGGTGCAGAAGGTGATGGGCGACATGGCGGCGAGCATTCCTTTGGCCATGTCCGTGGATACCGGCGCTTTCCAGAGCGCCTTCCAGATGAAGATGACCGAAGATGAGCTGACCGAGCTCGTCATGTCGCTCATGAGCAATGGGGCGCGGTCCTTCGACGCGAACCTGAGCAAGTTGGGTTACGCGGAGCTTTCGAAGCCCTCGCAGATCGACATCTACCCGGACAACTTCGAGGACAAACAGCAGGTCATCGCCATTCTGGACGACTACAACGACCGCATGGTGGCCTCGGGGCAGGACGACAAGAAAGTTTCTTACACGGATTTCGTGGGCACGCTCATGAAATCGGTCACGACGATCGTGGACATGATCAGCTACGTGCTCATCGCGTTCGTGGCCATATCGCTCGTGGTGTCGTCCATCATGATCGGCCTCATCACCTACATCTCGGTGCTCGAGCGCAAGAAGGAGATCGGCATCCTGCGCGCCATCGGCGCGAGCAAGGGCGACATCTCGCGGGTGTTCAACGCCGAGACCATCATCGAGGGCCTGACGGCGGGCCTTATCGGCGTGGGGGTCGTGGCGCTCGTGTGCATTCCGGTCAACGCCATTGTGTACGGGCTTTTGGACGTGCCCGACATCGCCATGCTGCCGCCGGTGGCCGGAGCGATCCTCGTGGCCATCAGCGTGTTCCTGTCGTTTGTCGCCGGCCTGTTCCCCGCGATGGCCGCCGCCCGCAAAGACCCCGTGGAGGCGCTGCGCAGCGAATAGTTACGCTTCACCCTTCGGCTGTGGGCTCGGGGCAAGGGCGCCGTGCTCAGACAGTCCTCGCTCGGCGAAACAGTCCACTGGACTGTTTCGTTCGCTGCGGAACTCCGCGCGGACCCTTGCCCCGAGCCCACAGCCTACTTCCCAAGTGTTGCTTACGCGTCGTTGCCGATGAGGCCGTTGACGAGGGCGGACACCAGCGAGATGACGATGGAGGCCACAAAGGCGCTGCCGAAGCTGGCGATGTAGAAGCCGGCGCCGAACAGCCCGTTGGCGAGCCACGCGGCGATGTAGAGCAGAAGCGTGTTCACGACGAGGTAGAAGATGCCCAGGGTGAGCACGGTCACAGGCAGCGAGAGGATCTGCAGAATCGGCTTGATGGACATGTTGATGAGCGACAGAATGAGTGCGAAGAACACGATGCCCACCCAGGATGCGCTGTTGCTCAAGATCTCGATGCCCGGCACGAGCCACACGGCGGCGGCGACGGAGATGGCGGTGACGATCCAGCGAATGATGAAGTTCATAAGTGCCTCCTTTTCCTGTGGCCCCATTATGTCAAAATGAGGCCATGACGAGAAAACATGACAACAACCCGAAACGCACCAGTAACCGCCCCGCTAAACCCAAGACGAGCCGGGCCAACCCGCCGCGCCCTAAACGCTTCGGGGCCGATCCCGTAGGGGGCGACCTTGGTCGCCCCTTGTCCCAGACCACCAAGGATGCGGGGAAGGGCTCGGCGTGCGCCCTCTGTCCCGCCTTCGGGCGTTGCGGCGGCTGCAGCCGGCTTGATGTTCCCTATGCGGATCAGCTGCTTGCGAAGGAGCAGCAGGTGGCCGCTCTTTTCGAGGGCATCGCCCCCGCTGGCGCCTTGCTGCCCATTCTGGGAATGAACGACCCTTTCCATTACCGTAACAAGGTGATCTCCCCTTACGCCCCGGCCAAGGGCGCAAAGCGCAAGGGGAAAGATGCCAAGCTCACCCGCGCCGATATCCTTACGGGCATGTACGAGACCGGCACCCACCGGCTCATCCCCACCGATACCTGCGCCATTGAAAACGAGACGGCCAAGAAGGTGACGCTCGCCATCCGCGACATCATGGCCCGCTGGGGCATGGAGCCCTACAACGAGGACACGGGCGCGGGCTTCGTGCGCCACGCCGTGGTGCGCGTGGGACATGAGAGCGGGGAAGTGCTCGTCACCGTGGTGACCAACGGCGAGGAGTTTCCCGCATCGAAGGCCTTCTGCCGCGAGCTTGCGCGCCGCGTGCCCGAGGTGACCACCATCGTGCAGAACGTGAACACGCGCCAGACCAATGTCATCTTGGGTGAGAAGGAGCGTGTGCTGTTCGGCCCCGGTTTCATTCTGGACACGCTGTGCGGGCTCACGTTCCGTATTTCGTCGCAGTCGTTCTACCAGGTGAACGCCACACAGACCGAGGTGCTCTACAACGAGGCCATCCGCTTGGCGAACCTTACGGGTGCCGAGACGGTCATCGACGCCTATTGCGGCACGGGCACCATCGGGCTGGTGGCTGCGAGGCGCGGGGCGGCCCGCGTTATCGGCGTCGATTCCGTGCCGTCGGCCATTCGCGACGCCGCCAACAACGCCCGCCACAACGGTGTGGAAAACGCCGAGTTCGTGACGCAGGATGCTACCGCGTTCATGAAGGAGCTGGCGGCGTCGGAAGAGCGCCCGCAGCCCCTCGTTCTGCTCATGGACCCGCCGCGGGCCGGCTCTACGCCGGAGTTCCTCGAGGCCGCGACATCGCTTGCTCCCGAGCGCATCGTTTACATCTCGTGCAACCCTGCGACTCAGGCCCGCGACGTGCGCCAACTGGTGGAAAGCGGTTACGAGGTGCGCGCCATCCGTCCCGTGGACATGTTCCCCCACACCGACCATGTGGAATCCATCGTCCTGCTGGAGAAGAAAAATGACTGACGTACTCGAAAAAGCTCGCACCGCCATTGCGGCCCACGACCTGGTGGCGCCCGATGCCGCCGTGCTGCTCATGGTGTCCGGCGGCTCTGACTCCACGGCGCTGGCGTATTTGGGCGCCGCCCTGCGCGAGGCGGGCGATGTGGGGCCGGTGGCCATGCTGCACGTGAACCACCAGCTGCGCGGCGACGACGCCGATGCCGACGAGCGCTTCGTGGCGGCGCTGGCCGAGGCGCTGGACATCCCGCTGTTCATCTGCTCCATCGACATCGCCGCCGAGGCGGAGCGCAGCCGCGAGAACGTGGAAGCCGTGGCCCGGCGCGAGCGCTATCTGGCCGCCAACGAGGCTCTGCGGTCGATGTGCCAGCACGAGGGGCGGCCCCTTTCGGAGGCGCGTATCTTCACGGCTCACACCGCCGACGACCGCATCGAGAACTTCTACATGCGCTCCATCGTGGGCACCGGCCCCGGCGGCTTCCGCAGCATGCTCTACCGCAACGGACCGGTGGTGCGCCCGCTGCTCGACGTCACGCGCGACGAGCTGCGCGACTTCCTCTCCGCCCGCGAGGCGGCGGGGAAGACGGTGGTGCATGATGAGTCCGGCGCGCTCTGGCGCGAGGACGCCACCAACGCCCACACCGATCGCTTCCGCGCCTACGTACGCCACAAGATCGTGCCGGTGGCCAAGGAATGGAACAGCGCGCTGCCCGAGGTGCTGACCCGCTCGATGAACCTCATCGCCGACGAGGACGACATGCTGTGCGCCATGGCCGAGAAGCTGGCCGAGGAGTCGGCCGAATGGGTGGCCGAGGACGACACCTTCGGCATCGACCGCTCCGAGGGCTTCCGTCTCTTGCCCGCCTTCGGGAAGGCGGAGCGTCCCCTCCAGCGCCGCGCGGTGCTGCGCCTTCTGGAGGCGATGCTCGGCCCGGACGCGCGGGTGGAAGCCGCGAGCGTGGAAGCCGTGCTCGCCGGCTTCGCGAACGGCGCGCCCAACAGCGGGTACGTGGCCAATATCCAGTATGATCTGGCCGTGAGCGCGAACAAGCGCGGCGTCCTCGTGGAGCCCATGGCCTATTTCCGCGCCCGCAGAAAGCGCACGTCCGATTAAACTTGCAGGTGGGTTTTACGGTAGGATTGAACCGCAGGGGCGACCCCCGGGCCGCCTCTCAGCGATGGTAGTTGATGAATGCCGAAGGGCATAGCGAAAGGAAATTCCATGAACGACGATCAGCTAAACGACGAAGTCGCCGCGAAGGTGGCTGCCGACGAGCTGCGCCAGGCCGTGAACGAAGAAAGGGAAACCGCATCCCAGCCGGCCGCCTTCGAGGTGGTCCTCGCGTCGGGCAGCCCGCGCCGTCGCGAGCTTTTAGACGCGGTCGGCGTGAAGTTCATCGTCCACACCCCGGCCACGCCCGTGGACGAGTCCCTCGAGCCCGATTTGGCCGCCAACCCCGAGGAGGCCGCCAAGAAGCTCGCCGAGCGCAAGGCCGGAGCTGTGGTGCAGGAGGTGCTCGCCCAGAACTACACGGGCATGCTCATCGTCATCGGCGCCGATACCATGGTGGTGCTCGACGGGAAGATCTTCGGCAAGCCCCGCAGCCTGTCGGATGCCAAGCACATGCTGCGCCAGCTCTCGGGCCGCACCCACGAGGTCATCACGGCCGTGTCGGTCTGGATGATCGCGGCGCCGGCCGCCGAGGACATCTCGCTGGGCTTCCGCACCTTCGCCGACACGAGCCGCGTCACGTTCCGCGATCTGACCGATGAGGAGATCGCCGACTATCTGGCTCGCGGCGAGTCCTTCGACAAGGCCGGCGCCTACGCCATCCAGGGAGAAGGGGCGAAGCTCGTCGACCACTACGACGGCTCCCTCGACACTATCATCGGCCTGCCAGCGACGCGCCTCATCAAGGAATTTCCCGACCTCGTGAACGCCGAGGCCGCAGAATGCTAAGCGATCAGTTTTGGCTGAGTCTTGCGGCTGCGTGATGCCGGGCTCTGGCATGCCGCCAGTATCGATGCGGCGCTTGGCGGCTCGATGACAATTAGCGCACATAATTTGTGGCGTTGCTGTCTTACGGCTGTTCGGGAAAAGGTCTTTGGTAAACTGGACTGCGATTAAAGAGCGCTGCGGCGTTTGCGCGAGGAGCGCGCGCTGCGGGCAAAGAGAAAGTGGTTCACGTGCATAACGACATCTCAGAGATACTTTTCTCCGAGCAGGACCTGGCGATACGCGTGCGCGAGCTGGGCGAGGCCATCACCCGCGACTATGCCGACGTTGCCGGGGATGCGGGCATTGTGGTCGTGTCCATCCTGCGCGGCGGAGCGGTATTCACCTGCGACCTCATCCGCGCCATCGATCTGCCGCTGGAAGTGGACTTCATGGCCGTGTCCTCCTACGGCAACGGCGCGAAGAGCTCCGGCGTGGTGCGCATCCTGAAGGACCTCAGCACCGATATCCGGGGACGCCACGTCATCATCGCCGAGGACATCATCGATTCAGGGCTCACGCTGAAGTACCTCTTGAAGAACCTGCAGTCCCGCGAGCCGGCGTCGCTTACGGTGGCGGCGCTCATGCGCAAGGACACGCCGGCCCAGGCCGACATCCCGTGCCGCTATATCGGCTTCGAGTGCCCCGACGAGTTCATCGTCGGTTACGGCCTCGACTTTGCCGAGCATTACCGCAACCTCCCCTACATCGGCGTTCTGAAGCCCGAGATCTACCAGTAAAGGCAGCAATCAACTATGGCAGACAACAATCCCAAGAAACCAATCCCGCCGGCGTCGACCCAGCGCACCACGATGGTCATGGTCATCATCCTCTTGGCCGTGGCGTTTTTCGTGGGCAGCCAGTTCATGCGTACCGGCGCCATGGGCACCACCGTGACCGATCAGCTCATCACCTCCGAGTTCACCCAAGCGGTGGAGCAGGGCCGCGTGAAGTCGGTCACCTACTCCGCCGGCGACTACACGGTGTCGGGCACCTACTTCCCGGCGGCCACCGCCGGCTCCGAGGCCGCCGCCGCCTTCAACGGGGCCTTCGATTCCCTGAACGCCCTCATGGCGACCGAGCACGGCGATGACGGCAAGGCGCTCGGCGGTGTGGCCACCACGACGCTCGATCCGGCCACGCTGGGCAAAGAGCACAATTACACCTCCACCTACGTAGGCTCCGATTCGCTCGGCGAGCTTCTGGCGGCTCACCCTGACATCTCCTATCAGGTGACGTTGCCGAGTCCCTTCCTGGAGGTTCTGGCCACGCTTCTGCCCATTCTCATCATCGGCGGCCTTCTGATGTTTTTCTTTTACAAGATGCAGCAGGCCAACAATTCCCAGATGAGCTTCGGGAAGAACAAGGCGAAGAAGACTCTGGAGGAGCGCCCCGACGTGACGTTTGCCGATGTGGCCGGCGTCGATGAGGCCGTGGAGGAGATGCAGGAGATCAAGGACTTTCTGGCCAATCCCGCCAAGTACCAGTCCATGGGTGCGAAGATTCCGCGAGGCTGCCTGCTCGTGGGCCCTCCGGGCACCGGCAAAACCCTGCTCGCGCGCGCCGTGGCCGGCGAGGCGGGCGTGCCGTTCTTCAGCATCTCGGGCTCGGACTTCGTCGAGATGTTCGTAGGCGTGGGCGCGAGCCGCGTGCGCGATCTGTTCAAGGACGCGAAAGAGGCTTCCCCCGCCATCATCTTCATCGACGAGATTGACGCGGTGGGGCGCCAGCGCGGCACGGGCCTTGGCGGCGGTCACGACGAGCGCGAGCAGACCTTGAACCAGCTGCTCGTGGAAATGGACGGCTTCGAGTCCAACGACTCCGTGGTGCTCATCGCGGCCACGAACCGCGCCGACGTGCTCGATCCGGCGCTTCTGCGCCCGGGCCGCTTCGACCGGCAGATCGTCGTGGACACCCCCGACGTGAAGGGCCGCCAGCGCATTCTGGAAGTGCATTCCAAGGACAAGCCCATCGGGTCGGATGTCGATCTGGCGAAGATCGCGAAGATCACCCCGGGCTTCACCGGCGCCGATCTGGCGAACCTCATGAACGAGTCGGCCCTGCTCACGGCGCGGCGCGGCAAGAAGATCATCACCATGCGCGAGGTGAGCGAGTCGATGGAGCGCGTTATCGCCGGCCCGGAGCGCAAGGGCCGCGTGATGAACGAGAAGACCAAGCACACCATCGCCTACCACGAGAGCGGGCACGCGCTCGTGGGCCATTTGCTCGACCATGCCGATCCGGTGCACAAGATCTCGATCATCTCGCGCGGCCGGGCGCTGGGCTACACCCTTTCCATTCCCGACGAGGACAAGGTCTTGAACTCGCTTTCCGAGATGAAAGACGAGCTGGCGGTGTTCATGGGCGGCCGCGTGGCCGAGGAGATCTTCTGCGACGACATCACCACCGGCGCCTCCAACGACCTTGAGCGCGCAAGCAAGATGGCCCGCGCCATCGTCACTCAGTACGGCATGAGTCCTCTGGGCACCCAGGTGTTCGGCCAGCCCAACCACGAGGTGTTCTTGGGCCGCGACTACGGCAACACCCAGGATTACTCCGAGGAGACGGCCCGTCGCATCGATGAAGAGGTGGCCAAGATCATGAAGGAGGCCCATGACCGGGCCCATGCGATTCTGTCCTCCCATGCCGATCAGATGGACCTCATGGCCAGCGTGCTGCTCGAGCGCGAGACCGTGGAAGGCGAGGCCTGCGAGGCGCTGCTCGACAACAAGTGGGACGAGTACTTGGCGCGCGAGGACGACATCATCGCCGCCAAGGAGGCGGAAGAGGCCGCGGCCCGCGCCAAGGACGCCGAGCTTTTGGCGGCCCAAGGCGAGGGCGATGGCGCGAGCGACGCGCCGGGCGCGCCGGGTGGCTCGGGTGCTGCGCCGGCCGATCCCGATGCCGGCGAGACGTTGGCCGACCCGAACTGGCGAAATGAGCCGGTAGAGCCGGGCGACCAGGATCCGAACGCCCCCTTCCGCACGCCTGCCGAGCACGCCGACCGCGCCGATGCGCCCACCCAAGCCGAGGTGAACGCCGAGATCGACCGCGAGGACGACATGGATTCCTCCGCCGACGCCCCTGATCCGAACAAGAAGGATTGAGCGAGGGCGCTGCGCTTGGACTCGATCCTCGATTGCCAACATACATAACCTTCGTAGGGGCTGACCTTGGTCAGCCCTTTCTGCGACGGCAACCATGCCTGTAGCAAGGGGCGACCAAGGTCGCCCCCCTACGGAAGAGGCCGCGCTTGCGACAAGAGGCGACCAAGGTCGCCCCCTGCGGAAGCTGATATGACGCCTTCGGGCGCTCTTTTTCGTGCATGCGCCTAAACTTGAAGCCCGCTCTAAGAGATATTACGGTACACTCATCTGAAAACCAGTGTACACGGGCTTTTTGCGCCGTTACACTTATCGGCTGAGAATCTAAGGGAGGAAACGCCGAGGAAGACGAGGCTTCAGCATTCATGATTTGGCATTGCGGACAATACGACTTCGACACCAGCACGCCCATCATCATGGGCATTTTGAACGTGACCCCCGATTCCTTCTCCGACGGCGGCGCTTATCTCGATCCGAAGGCGGCTGTGGCCCACGGTCTGGAAATGGTGCGCGCCGGTGCCGCCATTGTGGATGTGGGCGGCGAGTCGACGCGTCCGGGCGCCACGCCGGTCACGCCCGATGAGGAGTGGGATCGCATCGGCGAGGTCGTGGCGGCCCTGGTGGAGGCCGGCGTCTGCGTGTCGGTGGATACGCGCCATGCCGAGGTGGCCGTCCGCGCCCTGCATGCCGGCGCTTCCATCGTCAACGACGTGTCGGGTTTTCGCGATCCCGCCATGCGCGAGGCGGTGCGCCGCTGCGGCTGCGGCTGCGTGGTCATGCACATGAAGGGCGAGCCCGCTACCATGCAGGACAACCCCGTTTACCAGGACGTGGTGGCCGAAGTGCGCGATTACCTACGCGATGCGGCCGCCGCTTTGGAGGCGGGCGGCATCGACCGCTCCCGCATCTGCGTCGATCCGGGCCCTGGCTTCGGCAAGACGCCCAAGCAAACCATCGAGCTCATGCGCAATCTCCACGAGATCGTGCACCTGGGCTATCCGGTCATGGTGGCGGTCTCGCGCAAGCGCTTCGTGGGCGAGGCCTACCATGTGGAAGAGCTTCACGACCGCGATGTGGCCTCGGCGGCTGAGGCATTGCTCGCCTGCGAGCTGGGCGCCAGCGTGGTGCGTACCCATAACGTGGAGATGACGGCTGCGGCGTTGAAGGATCTGAGGCCGGCGGTGCTTCTGGGCCTGGGCTCCAATGTGGCGCTCGTGGCCGAGCCCGGCGAGGAGACCGAGGCCAAAATCGCTCAGCTGAACCTCGCCGTGGGTCAGTTGTGCAGCCTGCCCGACACCCAGATCATGGACATGTCGTCGTTCTACGAGAGCGAGCCGGCCTACTACGAGGATCAGGATGCCTTTGTGAACGCCGTGGTGCTTCTGCGCAGCGGCCTACCGCCGAAAGAGCTGCTCGGCTACTTGCACGGCATCGAGAACTCCCTCGGTCGCGTGCGCACTATCGAGAACGGCCCGCGCACGCTCGATATCGACATTCTCGACTATCAGATGTACGTCGCTTCCGACGACGAGCTCACGCTTCCGCACCCGCGTGTGACGGAGCGCGATTTCGTTGTGAAGCCCCTGCTGGAAATTCTGCCTGGCTGGGAGTTGGCGGACGGAACCCCCGTGGGGCGCGTGCCCGAGGCGCAGCGCGTTGGGAAGGCAAGGAGGATCTAGCCATGAAGCTGACCGTGCTCGATGAGGTGGCCTCCACCAACGAGGTCGTGAAGAACGCGTTGCGCGAGGGCAAGGCCGAGGGTCTCATTGTTCGCGCCCGACGCCAGTCCAGCGGCTATGGCCGCCAGGGTCGCGAATGGGACAGCCCGGAGGGCGGCCTGTACATGTCCATCCTCTTGCGTCCCGATGTGGCTGGCAGCGGCTTGGCTACCTTGAGCCTGGTGGTGGGCCTTTCGGTCCAGCGCGCCTTAGGCCAGGTGGCGGCGCCGCAGTTCGAGGACGGCATCCAAGTGAAGTGGCCCAACGATGTGATTTATATGCCCGCCGACTGCGAGCGTGCCGACGAGTACCGCAAGCTTTGTGGCATCTCCCTTGAGGCCTGCGGAGGCGGCGTGTGCGTGGGCGTCGGCATCAACGTGTTCCGTCCCGAGGTCGACCGCCCCGTGCAGGGTCGCAACGTCCCCGAGTACATGGCCGAGCTCATGCCGGCCCCCGACTCTGAGCCGGGGCACTTCGTGTCGTTGGCCCAAGCCATTGCGGCATTGCCGGAGCGCGAGCAGGCCGCCCGTCGCGAGGAGGTCATCACCGACATCCAGCGCGAGGTTATCGCCCGCATCCTCGTGAACTACGGTCGTTGGCGCGAGCTCGGCTTCATGCCGACTTTGGGCAGCTACGAAGGCTCCTCCTTCCTTACCGGTCGCGCGGTGCGCATCGAGGATGCCGCCGGCACCGCTACTTTGGAAGGCACGGCCACCGGTGTCGACGAGCGCGGTCGCCTCCTCGTCCGCACCGCCGACGAAACCGTCCCCGTCGCCTCCGGCGAGGCCCACGTCATGGTGATGCCGTAAGGGCTACAATAGCGCCGAAGAGAAGAAAGGCGCGAAGGCATGAGTGACGAGAAGAAGCTTGACGGGGAATTGAAAGAGGGCGCAGCTGCGCGGGGCGAGCGCGAGCTTGGCGAGAACGCGCAAGCAGTCGGAGACCCGCGCGGGGAGCGGTTGCGCGCCTCGTCGGCGGGTGACGACAAGGTGCTGCGGATGGGGACGGCCTCTATTCCGCGGCTCATCACGGAGTTCGCCATTCCGTCGGTGGTGGGCATGCTCATCAACGGCTCCTACGCCATCATCGACTCGGTGTTTCTGGGGCACGCGGTAGGGGAGATCGGCCTTTCGGCCATGACTGTGGCCAACCCCATCATGATCGTGTTCATGGCCATCGCCATGCTCATCGGCAACGGCGGCAACGCGCTGGCGGCCCTGCGCCTCGGCGAGGGCAAGCGCGACGAGGCCGAGCGTGCCCTGGGCAATGTGGTGTCCTTGAGCCTTGTTGCTGCCGTCATCGTGCTCGTTATCGGATGGAATCCGGCGCTGGTTTCCTGGGTGCTCGATTTGGCGAGCGCCACGCCGGAGGTGCGCCCCTACGCCCAGACGTTCATCCAGATTCTCTGTGCCGGCTTCATCTTGCAGTGCATCGGCCTCGGCGTGAACAACTTCATCCGCACCTGCGGCGCTCCCAACCGGGCGCTCGGCACCATGGTCATCGGCCTGGTGGGATCGGTGGCCTTCAATGCGCTGTTCGTGCTGGCGCTCGGTTGGGGGGTCATGGGCAGCGCCCTGGCCACGGTGCTCGGCTGGGCCTGTTCGTGTTTGGCGGTGCTGCAGTACTTCTGCCTGCGCAGCGACGTTCCCATGCGGCTGCGCTTGCCCGCCATGCGCCTGAGCTTTCCCATGGACCGCACCGTCCTCGCCTTCGGTCTGCCGAGTTTCTGCGTGCAGGCGGGCATGGCCATCGTGAACTTCGTCATCAACTTCCAGCTGGTGCGCTACGGGGCCCTGACGCCCATCGGCGCCGACGACGCGCTGGCGGCCATCGGCGTGGTGCAGCGCATCGGGCAGTTCTCGGTCATGCCGCTCATCGGCATCGCCATCGCCCTGCAGCCGCTGCTCGGGTTCAACTACGGCGCCCACAACGTCGAGCGCGTGCGCAAGACGCTGTGGTACGGCATCGGAGCGGCTTCGTCCATCTCGCTGCTCATGTTCGTCATCGTCGAGGTGTTCGCCGTGCCCATCGCCCACGCTTTCGGCATCTCCCACGATGGCCTCGTGGACTTCACGGCCTTCGCCATCCGCGTGCAGTTCCTCATGCTGCCCTTCGTGGGCTTCCAGATTGTCAGCTCGAACTACTTCCAGGCCACAGGCCAGCCGGCCAAGTCGGTGTTCCTCACGCTGACGCGGCAGATTTTGTTCCTCGTGCCTTTGCTGTACCTGATGCCCGTGGTGCTGCCTCAGCTGTTTCCGCAGTTCACAGGGCTGGACGCGCTGTACTTCGCGGCACCGGTGGCGGACTTTCTCTCCATCTTCACCACGGCCGTCTTCGTGGCGTGGGAGATGGCGCGTCTGCGCCGGCTCTCAGCGATGTACGCATAGGCTTCATAGGTTTTATGCACTTGCACAAAAATAGCGAATAGGCGACCCGCTAGCCGCTCGGAGCGCGTCGAGGGGGTTGCGGACTCGTTTCGGCACCTACTATGGACTCCTTCGAACGGAAGGAGAGACCTATGGAATCAACGGAAACGCGCAGTATGCCGGCTCAGCGGACGCGGTCGGTGGCTTTTGTCGGGCTGACCATCGCCATTATAGCCGTGTCGGCCTGGGTGGTGGTGCCCATCGGCCCCATTCCCTTCACGTTGCAGATGTTCGCCATCACCTTCGCCATCGTGGTGCTCAGCCCCAAGGAGGCCATCGCGGCTATCACGGGCTATCTGCTGCTGGGCGCGGTGGGGGTGCCCGTGTTCTCGGGGATGCGCGGTGGCATCGGTGTTTTGGCCGGTCCCACGGGCGGCTTTCTGTGGGGGTACCTGTTCGGCGTGGCGGCGGCCGTGCTGTTCCTGTATGCGGTGCGCACGAAACTCGGGGTGGCCGGCGGCAAGAATGCGCCGCGGCTTACCCGCGCGGAGAAGGCGGCTCTGACGAGGGCCCAGCGCGCGGGCGCCTTCCTGCGCAGCTTCGGCGTGGAGATCGTCGCCGGCGTCATCTTCACGGCCATCGCTTACGCGTGCGGGTGCGCCCAGTACATGGTGGTGGGCCAGGTTGATCTGGCCACGGCGTTTCTCGTGGCCGTGGCGCCGTTTGTGGTGGTGGATTTCTGCAAGATCGTGGCGGCGGTCATCTGCGCCGACGCCGTCCGCGCAGCCGTGCGGTAGGCGTCTCGCTGCCGCTAAATCCTCGAGCAAATGCCAGTTAGGCCCCGAAATGGTCGGCCGCGCGTTGCCATAACGGGGCCTAACTGGCATTTGCTTGCCATTTCACCCCTTAACTGGCATCGCAGCACGCCATAACGGGGCCGAACTGGCATTTACCCCTAGAAAATCGAAAAACGGTCGGTGGAAACCCGTCGCTAAGAGGAAAGGCTCCCGTTCGGGAGCCTTTCCTCTATGGGGGCTGATTTCTCGCGAGTCGGCTTACGCCTTGAAGCGGTAGCCGTAGCCGCGTACCGTTTCCACGAGGGCCGGGTCGTAGCCGGCGGCATGAATCTTGTCGCGCAGGCGCTTGATGTGGGTGTCCACCGTCTTGGTCTCGGTGAGGTACTCCCAGCCCCAGGCGTCGCGGAGCAGATCCTCGCGGGAGACCACCTTGCCGGCGTTCTTCATGAGCGAGGCCAGAAGCTCGAATTCGCGGGGCGTCAGGTCGATTTCGCCGTGGTCGCCGGCGGCGGTGTGGGCGTCCTCGTCCAGCGTGATGCCCGAAGCGGTGATGGAATTGCTCGCGCCGGGGAACTCGCCGCCCTGCCCGCGGCGCAGAAGCGCGCGGACGCGGGCGATCAACTCGCGCACGCCGAAGGGCTTGGCGAGATAGTCGTCGCCGCCGATCTCCAAGCCGACGACTTTGTCCAGCTCGGTGTCGCGGGCGGAAAGGAACAGCACGGGGGCCGTGGTCTTCGAACGCAGCCGGCGGCACAGCTCGTAGCCGTCCATGCCCGGCAGCATAATGTCCAGGATAAACAGATCATAGTTGTTGGCGCTTGCCAACGCGAAGGCGTCCTCGCCGTTGTCGACGACGTCGGTCTCGTAGCCCTCCTTTTTCAACGCGTAGCTGACGAATTCGGTGATGGAAGGCTCGTCGTCAACGACAAGGATGCGGCTCGGTGTCTCTATCATGGTCTTGCCTTTCTCTCGTCATATCGACGAATGCCCGTCGGGGGCATATCGTTGAGACATTGCTATAATCTCTTACGCGTTAACTATACGCAAACAAGGGCGTTTCACTGGAAAACTGAGGAAGATTGTCATAATTATGTTACTTGCCATTGACATCGGTAACACCCATACCGTAATTGGGGTGTACGCTGGGGATTCGCTGCGCGCGATGTGGAGAATCGCCACCAATCGGAAGGCGGCGGCCGACGAGCTGCGCATCGTCTTCTCCACGTTGTTCTCCCTCGAGGAACTTGACCTGCGCCAAGTGCGCGCCTCGGCGGTCGCCTCGGTGGTGCCCCAACTGACCCGTGCGTGGATGCAGGCGATCAAGGATGCCACCGGCGCGCTCTCGCTGGTGTGCAACGCCGAGACGGCCGCCGGGCTCTTCGACGTCGATTACCCCAATCCCCGCGAGATCGGCGCCGACCGGGTGGCCGACGCGGTGGCGGCCCGGGCGCTTTACGGGGCGCCGGTGGTGGTGGTCGACTTCGGAACGGCCACGAACATCGAGGTCATCGATCGCGACGGCCGCTTCCGCGGCGGGGTTATCGCGCCGGGTGTGCAGACCTCGGCCAACGCGCTGTTCACCCATGGCGCCCAGCTGCCGGATATCGCGCTGGTGGCGCCGCCGGCGGTCATCGGCACCAACACGGTGGAGGCCATCCAGTCGGGCATCATGCTGGGAGAGGCCGACCGCGTGGATGGCCTGGTGCGCCGCATTTTCGACCAGTTGGGATACTCGGCGAAGGTCATCGCCACGGGAGGTCTGGCGGCGGTGGTCGAGCGCTACTCGAGCACCATCGACGAGGTGAATACCGAGCTGACCCTGGAGGGCCTGCGCCTCATCGCCGATCGCGCCTACCGGTAGGGGCTGTTGGGCGCGGATGCCTTCGGGAATCCCCGCAATGAGGGGAAGTTGCGCCCTTTGGGGATAGAGGGGCGACGGGGCGCGGCCGCATCGCTAGAATGGGAGCGTCAGCGTTTGGCCGGCAGGACGATTCCTTCCGCCGGCGCTGCGCCATCTATCGATGAGGCTGCCAGGTACGCCTGCGCGCCGCGACATGAGAAAGAAGGGCCCGACGTGTTGACCGACATTGAAATTGCCCAGGCGACCGAACCGAAACCCATTGGCGAGATCGCTGCCATTGCCGGCGTCGACGAGAAGTACCTCGAGCTGTACGGAAACTACAAGGCGAAGGTCGATTACAACCTGCTGCGCGAGGAGGAGCGCGCCCCGGGCAAGCTTATCCTGGTGACCGCCATCAACCCCACGCCGGCCGGAGAGGGCAAGACCACCACGACGGTGGGCCTGGCCGATGCGCTTTCGCTGCGCGGTAAGAACGTGGTCGTGGCGCTGCGCGAGCCGTCGCTGGGGCCGGTGTTCGGCATCAAGGGCGGCGCGGCTGGCGGCGGCTACGCCCAGGTGGTTCCCATGGAGGACATCAACCTGCACTTCACCGGCGACTTCCACGCCATCGGAGCGGCCAACAACCTGCTCGCGGCGCTGCTTGATGCGCATATCCAGAACGGCAACGAGCTCAACATCGACGTGCGCAAGATCACGTGGAAGCGCGTGGTCGACATGAACGACCGCCAGCTGCGCCACATCGTGGATGGCCTGGGCGGCAAAGCCCACGGCGTGCCCCGCGAGGACGGCTTCGACATCACCGTGGCCTCGGAAGTCATGGCCATCTTCTGCCTGGCCACCTCCATCACCGACCTGAAGGAGCGCCTGGGCCGCATCGTGGTGGGCTACACCTATGATGATGCGCCGGTCACGGCCCACGATCTGAAGGCCGAGGGCGCCATGGCCGCGCTTCTGAAGGACGCTCTGAAGCCGAACCTCGTGCAGACGCTCGAGGGCACCCCGGCTTTCGTGCACGGCGGTCCCTTCGCCAACATCGCCCACGGCTGCAACTCCATCATGGCCACGCGCATGGCCATGGCGCTCGGCGACTACTGCGTGACCGAGGCCGGCTTCGGCGCCGATCTGGGCGCGGAGAAGTTCCTCGACATCAAGTGCCGCCTCGCCGGTCTTAAGCCCGACGCGGTGGTGGTCGTCGCCACGGTGCGCGCGCTGAAGAACCACGGCGGCGTGGCCAAGGCCGATCTCGCCGAGGAGAACCTCGAGGCGCTGGAGGCGGGCCTGCCGAACCTGCTGCAGCACGTGGAGAACATCACGAACGTGTACAACCTGCCCTGCGTGGTGGCCATCAACGCCTTCCCGACCGACACGAAGGCCGAGCTCGACCTCGTGGAGGCCAAGTGCCGCGAGCTGGGCGTGAACGTGGCCCTGTCCGAGGTCTGGGCGAAGGGCGGCGAGGGCGGTCTGGCTCTGGCTGACGAAGTGGTCGCCCTGTGCGAGAACGGCGATGAGGCCGGGCGCTCGGCTGATACGTTCGCGTTCTCCTACGAGGACGACCTGTCCATCGCCGAGAAGATCGAGGCCATCGCCAAGCGCGTCTACCATGCCGACGGCGTGGTGTTCGAGCCGGCCGCGCAGAAGGAGATCGCACAGTTGGAGGCCTTGGGCTTCGGCAACATGCCCGTGTGCATGGCCAAGACCCAGTACTCGTTCTCGGACGATGCCACCAAGCTCGGTGCGCCCCGCGACTTCACCATTACGGTGCGCCAGGTGAAAGTGTCTGCCGGCGCCGGTTTCGTGGTGGCGCTCACGGGCTCTATCATGACCATGCCGGGCCTCGGCAAGACGCCGGCCGCCCACAAGATCGATGTGATGGAAGACGGCACCATCACGGGGCTGTTCTAAGTTTTAGATAAGAAATTTAAAAGCGACCGCCAATGCAAGGCTGGCGGTCGCTTTCGTGCTAGAATGCTAGCACTGGCAAAGTCCGATGCGGGCGGCGCTTCTTGCGAAAGGAGTGACGCCTTATGCTGAAAGAAGTTCTCACCCTCGTTTTGACGGCACTGCCCAACTGGTTGGCCCTGGTGCTTATGGGGCTCGACCGGTACGAGCGTTGGAAGAATAAGCAATCGGATGGAGCGGGAGGTAACTAAAAAGCCCGGCGGCAACCGGGCTTATCCGTTAACACCGCGCCGCCCGTACCAAGGCTAGCAACCTACGGGCTTTGTCAGTGCTCCTGTATTATAACGCGGCACTTTGCGAGAATCAATAGTTTGCGAGGGTGGTGTGAACGGCAAGATGGTCGATACCGAGTTCATTGAGGCGCTGGCTTCGAAGGCGCCGACGCCGGGGGGAGGTGGCGCTTCGGCCTATGCGGGGGCGCTCGCGTCGGCGTTGGCCTCCATGGTGGGCAACCTCACGGTAGGGAAGAAGAAGTACGCCGATGTGGAGGAGCGGATGCAGGCGGAGCTTGTCGAGCTTGCGGACACGCGCGAGCATCTGCTCGCGCTCATCGATGAGGACGCCCGAGCCTTCGGGCCCCTGGCCGCCGCCTATGGCATGCCCAAGGGCAGCGACGAGGAGCGAGCGGCCCAGAGTGCGGCGCTTCAGGCGGCGCTCGTGGATGCTTGCGAGGTGCCCCTCGAGATCATGGCCACCTCGGTGCAGGTCATCGAATCGTGCGTGTTCATGGCCCGGCACGGCTCGGTTCTGGCCCTTTCGGACGCCGGAGCGGCCGCGGTGCTCGCCAAAGCCGCCCTTCAGGCCGCGAGTCTGAACGTGGTCATCAACATCGGCTCCATGGACGACGCCGAACGCGCCGAGGGCTACCGCAACCAGATGGAAGACCTTCTTGCTGCCGGTTGCGCCATGGCCGACGAAGTGTACGCCGATGTCGTGAAGAGGCTCAGCTGATGGCGCGGATTCTGTACGGCAAGGAGGTCTCCACGGCTCTGTGGGAGCGGCTGCTGCCCCGCATCGATCGTTTGCGGGCGGTCGGCGCGGCGCCCACGCTCGCCATCGTGCGCGTGGGGGAGCGACCCGACGATTTGTCCTATGAGCGCACCTGCGCCCGTCAGGCCGACCTCCACGGCATCGCTGTGCGCCGCTTCGTGCTGCCGGCGGAGGCGACGCAGGCCGAGCTGGAAGCGGTCATCGATGCCGTGAACGCCGACCCGCGCATTCACGGCTGCCTCATGTTCCGCCCGCTGCCCCCGCAGATGGACGAGCGCGCCGTGTGCGATCGCCTGTCCCCGGCCAAAGATATCGACGGCATCGGGTCGGCGTCTCTCGCCGGCGTGTTCGCCGACACCGGCGAGGGCTTCCCGCCCGCCACAGCCCAAGCCTGCCTGGAAACGCTCGATTTCTACGACATTCCCGTTGCGGGCAAGCGCGTGGTGGTGCTCGGGCGCAGCCTCGTGATCGGCCGACCGGTGGCCATGATGCTGCTCGCGCGCCACGCCACGGTGACGCTGGCCCATTCCCGCACGGCGGACGTGGCCGCCCATACCCGCGAGGCCGACATCGTCGTGTGCGCCACGGGGCGTGCGCGGGCGTATGGGGCCGAGTACTTCTCGCCGGGCCAGACGGTGCTCGACGTCGGCATCAACTTCGACGAGGCGGGCAACTTATGCGGCGACGTCGACTTCGACGCCGTCGTTCCCGTGCTCGGCGATGGGGGCGCCATCACGCCGGTGCCCCGGGGCCTCGGCGGCGTGACCACGAGCGTGACTATGGCCCATGTGGTGCGAGCCGCAGAGGCGTCGCTTTCGTAAGGAGGAACTTCCATGGCTCTTTTCACTCCCACCGAGATCACCGACAACTACGCCAAGGCCTCCATCGCCAAGGCGGAATCACCCGCCTGGCGGCTATTTCTTCTAGCCGTGGCCGCCGGTGTCTTTATCGGCCTGGGCGCGGTCACGTCCTCGACGGCCGCCCATGCTCTGGAAAATGCCGGCATGGTGCGCCTCGTGTCGGGCCTCATCTTTCCCATCGGCCTTATGATGGTCATTCTTTTGGGCACGGAGCTCTTCACCGGCAACGCGCTCATGGTGACGGCGGCCGTGTCCGGCAAAATTTCGTGGAAGCTTCTGCTGCGCAACTGGGGCATCGTCTTTCTCGGCAACTTGGCGGGGGCGGTGGTTTTGGCAGCGCTCATGGCGTTCTTCGGCCAGCTGAACATCGGCGGGGGCGACTTGGCGGTGTACACGGCGAAGGTGGCGGCCGCGAAGAACGGCCTTCCGTGGATAAACGCGTTTGTGCTGGGCTTCTTCTGCAACCTCATGGTGTGCGTCGCGGTGTACCTGGCGAACACGGCCCAGGACACCGCCGGCAAGCTGCTCGCCATTTTCTTCCCCATCATGGGATTCGTGCTGGCCGGTTTCGAGCACTGCGTCGCCGACATGTACTACGTGCCCGCGGGCATCTTCGCCTATATGAATCCGGCCTATACGGGCATGATTGATGCGGCGGGCATCAATGTGGCCCTGCTCAATTTCGGCGACTTCATCTTCGCGAATCTCATCCCTGTGACCTTGGGCAACATCGTCGGCGGCGTGGCCGTGGGGTTGGTCATGTACGCCTGCCACGGGACGAAACGAGATTCTCGCAAGTAGTCAGAGCTTGTCCGATCGCCCGGATTGCGGAACGGCCCGCGCTCAAGCAATGGCTCGCTCGGCGGAACAGCCCACTGGGCTGTTCCGTTCGCTGCGCAACCTGCGCGCGGGTCGCCTCGCCGCGGGAAGACCCTACGTTGCTGGTGTTGAAGAATTCTTCAGGAATGTGGGTAATTCGGTCAGGTTTTGCGGCTTCCCTGCGGGTGCTCTTGCGAAGCACGGCCGACGGCCTATGATAGGGGCATGGCAAACGGACTGACATACCAGCGCACCACTTCCACCCCCGAGGCAACCAAGCAGTTGGCGGCGACGCTGGCGCCGTATCTGCATGCGGGTGATGTGATCGTGCTCGACGGTGACCTTGGCGCGGGAAAGACCCAGTTCGTCCAGGGGGTCGCTGCGGCCCTCGGCGTTCGGGCAGCGGTGACGAGTCCCACCTTCAACATCCTGCTCGAGTACCACGACGGACGCCTCCCGCTGTACCACTACGATCTCTACCGGCTGGACGAGCGCTGGCAGTTGGAGGACATCGACTACTACAGCGCCATCGACGGCGATGGCGACGGGGCGGCCTTCGTGGAATGGGCCGAGAAGTTCCCCGAGGATATGCCCTACGACTACCTGGAGATCACCATCACGGCCGACGGCAATGGGACGCGGCGTATTGTCGCCCATTCCTACGGCTCCCGCTCGCGCCAGCTTCTGTGCGTCTGGGCCAACGATTCCAAGTCGCGTCTGGGGAAGTGCCGACTGTAGCGGGGCTTCTGGGCGGCTCGCTATCCTGCGGGGCTCTTCGTGTCGGGCCTCGCTCGGGATAGGTGCAGGATTTTGCGATAGGGAGAGTCCCGAGGCTGGTTTCTTCCTGTCTAAACTCTCCCAAACGCAATTTTTCGCACACTTTGCGTCCAGGAGATTCTCCCTATCGCAAAATCCTGCACAAATGAGCCATCTTGCCTGACACAGTCGTAGTCGTATTGGTCGCTGCGGTAGAATACGGGACGAAAATCTGACGGCCAGCCGCACGACAAGAAGTTTGCGCGGCGGAAAGCCTGCGCGCTGAAGGAGAATGTCCCGTGGATGACGCCACGCCATCATATGTACTTGCTTTCGATACGGCCAACGAGGTCATCGCTATCGGCTTGGGGCGGTTGGATGCTGCTGCGCGGTCGATTGAGCTCGTGGCGAGCGTGGAAGTGGAGGCGCGGCGGGCGTCGAACACCCAGCTTGTGCCGCGCATCGATGAGCTATGCGCCCGGGCCGGTGTGGCGCGTGAGAAGATCGCTTGCGTATGCGTGGGGCGCGGCCCGGGGTCGTTCACCGGCGTGCGCATCGCCCTGGCGACGGCGAAGGGCATCGCAAGCGCGCTCGAGGTGGGGCTTGTGGGCGTCTCCTCGCTGGACGCAGTGGCCTGGGGCGCGTGGAAGGCGGCCGAGCGCGGGGAGCTGCTCGTTGTGGCCGACGCCATGCGCCGCGAGGTGTATCCCGTGGAATACCGCTTGGACGACAGCGGTGCTGCGCGGCTGACCGCCGACCGCGTGATCAAGGCCGAGGCCTTCGCCGAAGAGCTCGGCGCGACGGGCAGCTCCGATCGCTCGATGGCTGATGACGGTGATGCGGGCGACTCTCGCCATGGCGGCAATGCTGGCGACCCCTCCCGTAGGGGCAGACCTTGGTCTGCCCTCCCAACTGAGGCCGACGTGCACCCCGATCGCCTGATTACCGGCGACGGCCTGCGCAAGTACGCGGAGTTTTTCGAAAGTGCGGGCGCGCTTCTGCCCGAGGCGCTGTGGACGCCGACGGGCGCGGGGCTTTTGCTGGCGCTGCAGGCCGCTTGGCAAGCGGGGGAGTGCGACCCCTTCGATGCCGCGTGGCATGACCCGGCTTTCGCGCTGCCAGTGTACACGCGCCTGTCCGATGCCGAGGAGAACGAGCGGGTGCGCTTGGCCCGCATCGACGATGGTCTGGCGGGCAAGCGCGGCTCGAGGCACGTGACCATGAACGATACGGCCATCGCCAACGCCCGGGCCAACGGCGAGGGCATCGCCTACAAGCCGCTGGATGCGCGCCATGTGGCCGATGTGGCGGCTTTGGAAGCGGCGGTGATGGGAACTGATGCGTGGAACGAGGTGCTCGTGGCCGACGAGCTGGGGCGTGCCGACCGCGTGTGGTGGGCCGCCTACGCTGCCGACCCGAAGATGCCGCTTTCCGCCGAGGCCCCGCTGGTGGGCTACGCCGGTGGCTGGGTGGTCGATGGCGATCTGCAGATTCTGAAGGTGGGCGTCGATCCCGCGTGGCGCCGTCACGGCATCGCCCGGGTTCTGCTCGCCCGCGTGGCCGATGACGCCCGCAACCTGGGCGCGCGCACGAGCTCGTTGGAGGTGCGCGCCGGAAACGCCGGGGCCCAGGCGCTGTATGCCGCCCTTGGCTACGAGATGCTGGGGCGGCGTCCGCGCTACTACTCCGACGGCGAGGATGCCCTCATCATGCAGGGGCCTCTGCCCACCATCGCCCTAGCGGCGGTTCCGAACGGCGCGGTGGCCGACGCGCAGCCCGGCCATGCTTCGTATCCAGGGGCGACCGAGGTCGCCCCCTACGGGGAGAGCGACGCGGTCGAAGAGACGGCTATTGCGGACGAATCCCGTAGGGGCAGCGCTTGCGCCGCCCTCGGCTGCGAGAGCGACGGAGTTACGGTGCGTCGCCCTCTTATTCTGGCCATCGAGTCTTCCTGCGACGAGACGGCTGCCGCAATCATCGACGGCGGGGAAGTGCTGCGCTCGGATGTGGTGGCGACCCAGGTGGATTTCCACGCCCGCTTCGGCGGCGTCGTTCCCGAGATTGCCAGCCGCAAGCACATCGAGGCCATCTGCGGCGTCTGCGACGAGGCGCTGGACGTTGCCGCGGCGAGCCTGGGGCGCTCTCGTCTCCGCTGGCGCGATCTGGACGCGGCGGCTGTCACCTATGCACCGGGACTCGTGGGCGCGCTCGTGGTGGGCGTGGCCTTCGCCAAGGGCGCGGCCTGGGGCGCCGACATCCCCTTCATCGTGGTGAACCATTTGGAAGGGCACCTGTACGCCAACAAGATCGGGCTGGAGGACTTCGCGCCGCCGGCGGTGGTCTCGCTCGTGTCCGGGGGCAACACTCTGCTCGTGCATATGGCCGACTGGGGCGACTATCGCGTGCTCGGCGCGACGATCGACGATGCGGTGGGCGAGGCCTTCGACAAGGTGGCCAAGGCGCTGGGTCTCGGGTATCCCGGCGGCCCGGTCGTCTCGAAGTTCGCCGCCGAGGGCGACCCGGATGCCATTCCGTTCCCCCGGGCCATGCTGCATTCGGGCGATTTGCGCTTCTCGCTCTCGGGCCTGAAGACTGCCGTGGTCACCTACATCAACAACGAGCGCGCCGCCGGGCGCGAGCTCAATGTGCCCGACATCTGCGCGAGCTTCACGGCGGCCGTCGTGGACGTGCAGGTGGCCAAGGCCCGCACGGCCTTGCGCGAGACGGGGGCGCCCACCTTCTGCCTCGGCGGCGGCGTGGCGGCCAATCCGACCTTGCGCGCCGCCTACGAGCAGATGTGCGCCGAGGAGGGCGTGCGCCTCGTGATGCCGCCGCTCGCCTCCTGCGGCGACAACGCCGGCATGATCGCCGAGGTGGCGCTCGACCGTTATCGGGCCGGCGCATTCTCGCCGCTTAGCACCGACGCTTTGGCCCATGGCGACTTGGAGGTGCCGTACTAGCGGTTCCGGGCGTCAGGGTTCGGGCGTTTGCCGATTGCCCTCGGCGACCCGGAGCGCCGAACCCAAAACAAAAGCCCGAAGAGCCGTCGGCTTTTCAGCGACTCTTCGGGCTGGGCGAGCGATGAGGCAAATGCCCCGTGGCCTTTGCGGGCCGAGGCCTTCTCTAGTGGCGGCAGGCGTTGGCGGGATCCATGAGCGCGACCTTGCCCTCCGCGAACAGGCGGGCCACGTTACCGACGTTGGGCTCGGTGGTGTCGGAGTAAACCTTGATGCCGGCGTTGGTGAAGCGAGTGAACGGCGGCATGCCCATGCCCACGGTGAGAATGCCGTCGACGCCGATGCCGGAGACGAAGTCGATCACGCCGCCGCAACCCACGGCATCGTGATCGGCGTTCTTCACCGACTCGACGCCCACGATGTTCATGTCGTCATCGAACTCGACGACGGTCATGTACGCGGCGTGGCCGAAGTGCCCGCTGCGGATGCTCTCGAGGCCGGCGTCGGTTTCGCTGGGGATGGCGATCTTCATGCGAATGCTCCTTTGCTGTTGCGACTTGCCCTTTGCTCGGGCAAGTCATACGTGTCTTTCAGGGCGAATTATAGCTTGAGCTGCGTCAAGCATGCGTTGAAAATCGGCGACGACCTCCGAAGTGGCGTCCGGTGCACCAGCGTTCGAGGCGCCGTTGCTTCTAGCTCGCTCGCGCTGTATCCGTTGAAAGCTGAATAGCGGGGCGGATGCGACGCAGACGCGGAGACGAGCTGCCGGACTGCAATCTTAATACCGTCTTAATGCGGGCGCATGAACCTTAACGGCGTCTTTAGCCCTTGCTGATTATGCTGACATTCATCGGGTGGTGCTCTTGCGCGCGAAGCGCGTTGCCTCCCGGATGTTGGCAAGCGGTCCTGCGGGATCTTGAGAGACAAGGGCAAGATCATGTTCGTGGTGACACCTATCGTGGGCGTGTTGGCGCTCGTCGCAATGGCGTATTTGGCAGTTTTGCTGCTGCGGGGCGGTGAGCAGCGATGAGCGCGATCGCGGGGTCGGAGTTTCTGCAGGCGGGCGTGCTGGTGGCGCTCGTCGTGACCTGCGCCCTCCCGCTTTCGGGGTATTTGGTTGACGTGATGGAAGGTCGGCCCCTTCTCATTCGGCGTGCGCTTGGCCCGCTCGAGCGCTCTGCGTGCCGTCTTGTGGGCGCGCGCGAGGACGATGGTATGGATTGGAGGCGTTTTCTCGCCAGTGCGCTCGCCTTTACGGCGGTAAGCTTTATCGGCCTCTTCACCCTGCTGATCTGCCAAGGCGCACTGCCTTGGAACCCCGAGGGCTTTCCGGGGCTTGCGCTCGATACGGCCTTCAATATGACGGCGAGCTTTGTGACGAACACCAATTGGCAGCCTATCGCCGGTGAGACGAATCTGAGCTACTTCTCGCAGGCGGTTGGTCTGGCGGTGCAGAACTTCCTTTCGCCGGCCGTCGGCATCGCGGTGGCATTCGCGTTGCTGAGAGGCCTGGCATCTTCGGACGGCGGCAAGCTCGGGAACTTCTTCGTCGATGTCGTGCGCGCGGTGCTCTACGTGCTGCTGCCCCTGTCGCTGGTGCTCGCTTTGGTGGGAGTGTGGCAGGGATCCCCCCAGACGTTTCAGGGCTACGAGACGGTGCAGCTTTTGGAGCCGGTGAGCGTCGATGCCGAGGGGACTCTCGTCGATGCCGATGATCCGACGGCGGTGCAGGAGGTGACCGAGGCGGTCGTACCGCTCGGTCCGCAATCGTCTCAGGTGGCTATCAAGCAGCTGGGAACAAACGGCGGCGGTTTCAACGGCGCGAATTCCGCCTCGGCTTTGGAGAACCCCACGCCGCTTACGAATCTCCTCCAATGCGCGGCGATGCCGCTCATCCCCTTCGCTCTGGTATTTGCTTTCGGGCGCATGGTGGGCGACCGTCGGCAGAGTCGCGCGCTCATGACGGTTGTCCTCGTGCTTCTCGCGGCGGGCCTGTTTTCCGTTATCGCCGCCGAGACGGCGGCCACGCCCCAGCTTTCAGCCGATGGGGCAGTGTATCTGGGCGCCTTGGATCAGTCGGCTGGCAATATGGAGGGAAAGGAATGTCGTATCGGCGTCGGAGAATCGGCGGCGTGGACGGCGCTCACGAGCGCTACTTCCAACGGTTCGGCCAACGCATCAATCGAGGCCATGACTCCTATCGGAACGCTGGTGCCGCTGGCGCTCATCGGACTTGGCGAGGTGGTCGGCGGCGGTGTCGGCACGGGGTTGGTGGGCCTGCTAGGCTTCGCGGTGCTGGCGGTGTTCGTTGCGAGCTTGATGATAGGACGCTCTCCTGAATACCTGGGAAAGAAGCTGGGTCCGGCCGAGATGCGCATGGCGGTCGTTATCGTGGTGGCGCCGGCGCTTGCCATTCTGCTTGCCGCATCGGTGCTTGTGATGAGCCCCGCCAGCGCGGCGGCGGTGGGAACTCCGGCTCCCTTCGGTTTTACCGAGTTGCTGTATGCGGCCACTTCGGCCGGCGGAAACAATGGCAGCGGCCTTTCCGGTCTGAGCTCGAACACGCCGCTGATCAATGTGGTGCTGGGGGTGGAAATGCTCTTTGCCCGTCTGGCTCCGCTCGCTGCGGCGCTGGTGCTCGCCGGGAATTTGGCGCAGCTCAAGGTTCAGGCGACGGGAGCGGTCGGGCTTTCCACCTCCGGCGCTTTGTTCGCCGTGCTGCTGTTGGTCATCATCGTGCTCATCGGCGCGCTCTCCCTTCTTCCGGCTTTTGCGCTGGGACCTCTGGCCGAGCAGTTCATGGGTGCGTTCTAGGTAAGGTGCGTGGTCTATGAAAAAGGAAACGAAACGAGCGATTCGCGACGCTTTTGCCAAGCTGTCCTTTCGAAGCCAGGCTCAAAATCCGGTTATGCTCATGGTGTATCTGTCGGCCTGTTTGACCACCGTGCTGCTTGCATTGGCGCTCGCGGGCATATCTGACGCTCCGTGGGGCTACATTGCGGCAATTTGCGTGGTGCTGTGGGCGACGGTGCTGTTCGGAAACTTTGCCGAGTCGCTCGCCGAGGGTCGTGGCAAGGCGCAGGCCGATGCGCTGCGCTCCGCCAAACGCGACGTCGAGGCGTGCCTCATAGACGACGCCGCCCTCGCTGATGCCGCCGCGATGGAAGACCCGTCGGCGTTTCTTGCCGATCGAGGCCGCGCGGTGGGATCGGCTACGTTGAAGCGGGGGCAGGTGTACCTTGTTCGCGCGGGCGAGCAGGTGCCCGCCGACGGCGAGGTCATCATGGGGGCGGCAAGCGTGGACGAAAGCGCGATTACCGGCGAATCGGCGCCGGTCGTGCGCGAGAGCGGCGGCGATCGGTCGTCGATTACCGGAGGCACGACGGTGCTCTCCGATTGGCTGGTAGCGCGGGTGACCGCTGAGGCGGGTCAGAGCTTTCTCGATAAGATGATCGCCATGGTCGAGTCGGCCGCGCGCAAAAAGACCCCCAACGAGCAGGCTCTCGAGCTGCTGCTCATCGCGCTGACGTTGGTGTTTCTTGCGGTGTCGCTGTCCTTGTACCTGTTCGGAGCGTTTACCGCCGCGCAGCACGGCGCGGGAAATCCTCTGGGAATCACCTCGTTGGTGGCGTTGTTCGTGTGCCTGGCGCCTACCACCATCGGCGCGCTGCTGTCCGCTATCGGCATTGCCGGCATGAGCCGACTGAATGCGGCCAATGTGCTGGCCACCAGCGGACGTGCCGTCGAGGCGGCGGGTGATGTAGATGTGCTCCTGCTCGACAAAACGGGCACTATCACGCTCGGCAACCGTCAGGCTGCGGCCTTTCTGCCCGTTGGCGGCGTTAGCGAGCGCGAACTTGCCGATGCGGCTCAGCTGGCAAGCTTGGCCGACGAGACGCCCGAGGGACGCAGCGTGGTGGTGCTCGCCAAGGAGCGCTTCGGCATCCGCGAGCGCGAGTTGGCGCAGTCCGGTTTTGCGGTGGTTCCCTTCACGGCCCAAACGCGCATGAGCGGTGTGGATTTCGAGGGTCACGAGATTCGCAAGGGTGCGGCCGACGCCGTGCGGGCTTACGTGGAAGCGCGCGGGGGCGTCTTTGGCGCGGAGGTGGCCGCCGTGGCCGAGGAGGTGTCTCGATCGGGCGGAACGCCTTTGGTGGTGGCGCGCGATGCGCGCGTGCTCGGCGTCATTCACTTGAAGGACATCATCAAGTCGGGCATTCGCGACAACTTCGCCGACTTGCGCGCCATGGGCATTAAAACGGTGATGGTCACGGGCGATAACCCCCTCACGGCCGCTGCCATCGCCGCTGAGGCGGGGCTTGACGACTTTATTGCCGAGGCCACGCCCGAAGCGAAGCTTGCGGCCATCCGCCGCTACCAGGCCGAGGGGCATCTGGTCGCCATGACAGGCGACGGCACCAACGACGCTCCGGCGCTGGCCCAAGCCGATGTGGCCGTGGCCATGAACTCCGGCACTCAGGCGGCCAAGGAGGCCGGCAACATGGTGGATCTGGACTCCTCGCCCACCAAGCTCATCGAAATCGTGCGTATCGGCAAGCAGCTGCTCATGACCCGCGGCAGCCTCACCACGTTTTCGATCGCCAACGACCTGGCAAAGTACTTCGCGGTCATCCCGGCGCTGCTCGTGCCCCTTTATCCGGGTTTGGAGGTGCTCAACATCATGCATCTGGCCACACCCGCCTCGGCGATGCTTGCGGCCATCATATACAACGCTCTTATCATCGTCGCGCTCATTCCGCTTGCGCTGCGCGGGGTGAAGTACCGCGAGGCGTCGCCGCACCGTCTGCTCGCGCGCAATTTGGCAGTGTACGGCCTGGGCGGCGTGATCGTTCCCTTTGCGGCCATCAAGGCGCTCGATGCGCTCATGGTACTTGTCGGCGTTGCGTAAAGGCATCCGGGCCGCAACATGGCGGCGGCCTTCGTTTGAACCGCTGTGAAGGCAATTTTCGAGAACAGGAAGAACGCATTATGAGTGGAAAGATGGTGACGCGGTGCTTCGCGAGTGCCCTGGCGTTGTTTATCGCGGCAAGTGTGCTGTGCGGGATCGTTTACCCCTGGGCTGTGACGGGACTGTCGGCTATAGCGTTCCCGTACCAGGCGACAGGCTCTATTATCGAGGTCGACGGGGTGAAGTACGGCAGCGAGTTGGTGGGACAGCCCTTTAGGAGCGACACCCATTTGTGGGGTCGGCCCACGGTGGTCGACGCCAACTCCTTTTCCGATGCGGAGGGGCAGCCGCTTTTGTGGTACAGCCCCGAGAACCTCAGTCCCGCGAGCGACGAGTTTGCCGCGCGGGTGGACGAGCGCATCCAGCAGGTGCGGGCGGCCCATCCCGACCGTGCCGCGCAGCCCGTTCCAAGTGATTTGGTGACGGTGTCGGGGTCGGGCTTCGATCCGCATATCTCGCCGGCCGCTGCCGATTACCAGGTGGAACGTATCGCTGCGGCAACGGGACGGCCCGAGAGAGAGGTGCGCGCCATTATTGCTCAGTGCACCGAGTACCCCCTGTTGGGCATTATCGGCGAGGCGCGGGTGAACGTGCTGAAGGTGAACCTCATGCTCGACGGCGTGCTGGAGTAAGTGGAGCTTGGCGCGCTTGGAGAAAACCTGAGGGAAACGGATAGCGAATGAGATGCGGCTGAGGGATGGGGCGTGCTAGGATGCAGGGGCGCTGTCGGGACGATGCGAAAGGGCAAGTGACGTGGCGGAAGTTCGAGAGAGATGGGAGATCGGCGGCGGCCGCGGCGACCCCGATGCCATCCTGCAGCGAATCCGGGAGGAAGAGGAAGCGGGTGAGGCGGAGCGCTTCGAGGGGCGCGGCCGGCTCAAGGTGTTCTTCGGGTACGCCGCCGGCGTGGGAAAGACCTTCGCCATGCTCGCCGAGGCGCATCATGTCCAAGATGAGGGCGTCGATGTGGTAGTGGGCTACGTTGAGCCGCACACGCGTGCCGACACCCTTGCCTTGCTCGATGGCCTGGAAGTGCTGCCCGTGAAATCGGTGAAGCACCGAAACGTCGCTTTGCGCGAGTTCGACCTCGACGCCGCCCTGAAGCGCCGTCCCCAAGTTGTGCTGGTAGACGAGCTGGCGCATACCAATGCGCCGGGGTGCCGCCATCGCAAGCGCTATCAAGATGTCGAAGAGCTGCTCCGTGCGGGCATCGATGTGTACACGACGGTGAATGTGCAGCATCTCGAGGGGCTTAACGACAAGATTGCCTCCGTGACGGCTGTGGCGCCCTCCGAGCGGATCCCCGACCGCGTTTTCGACGCGGCCGATTCGGTCGAAGTCGTCGATTTGGAGCCTGCTGACCTCATCAAGCGCCTGCGTTCGGGCAAAATCTACGCGCCCGAGCGGATCGGGTCGGCGCTTTCGCACTTTTTCTCGCGATCGAATTTGGCGGCGCTGCGCGAAATTGCCCTGCGTCGCGCTGCCGACCGTCTCACGCGCGCCTCTGCGGCTACGGTGCCTCATGCGGCTGGCGGCGAAGACGTTTTGGTGCTGGTGACTGCCGATGCGGCGGCGCCGCGAGTTATTCGCGCGGCAGCGGGTATGGCCGAGGCGTTTGGCGGCTCGTGCACGGCGCTTGTGGTCGAATCGGGCGGCGAGGGCGCGGAGGGGCGATCGAAAGGCGATGCGGCCCTTGCCCGCTCGATCGCCCTTGCGGAGGAGATGGGTGCGCACATCGTCACGTTGACGGGGGACGATCCGGTGCAGCCCGTGGCCCTTTACGCCGCAGCGGCGGGTATTCGCCGTATCGTGGTGCCCTCGATGCCCGGTCGCATCGGCCTGCTCGGATGCGGGGACGTGGCGTCGCGGTTGATGCGGGCCGCTCCCGAGGCCATGGTGACGGCCGTCCCCGCGGTGGATGCCCCCTCGGTGCTCGAGCGTTTGCGCACCTACGCGAGCTTTCGCCTCACGGCCTCCGATGTTTTTCGAGCGCTTCTCGCGATAGCCGTTGCGACGGCGCTGGGGGAAGTGGCGTGGCTGGCAAGCCCTACGCCCTCGATCATCCTCATGACCTATCTGCTGGTCGCGCTGCTGCTCGCCACGCGTGCGGATGGTTTTCTGTATGCCGTGCTTGTGGCGCTGGGCAGTGTCGTGGCCTACAACTTCTTCTTCACGGCGCCGCGCTACACCTTCCATGCCTATAGCCTATCGGCTCCCATCATCTTCACGGTTCTGCTGATAGGAACATTGGGGGCCTCGTCTCTGGCCATCCGGCTGAAGCGTCAGGCGACGACGGCGGCGCGACGGGCCTACCGTACCGAGGTGCTTTTGGAGAGCAGTCGGGAGTTCCAGGCGGCCGTGAGCCTCGGCGCTTGTTTGGAGACGGCGGCGGCCCAAGTGGTGAAGATTCTCGATCGGCCGGTGGTGATGTACCAGGTCGATGGGGCGGCGCATGGCGGCCTCCTTCCGCCGCGGGTCTTCGATGTCCCCGGCAGCGGCGGGGGAGACGCCGAGAAGCTGGATCTCGCGGCTCCGGGCGAGATGGCCGTTGCGTCGTGGGTCGCCGCCAATGGCGAGGCTGCCGGCGCAACGACGGACACCTTGCGCGAGGCGCGCTGCCTGTACCTTCCCATTCGTTCGAAGGATCGCGTGTTCGGTGTGGCGGGATTGGTGATGGAGCAAGGCGACGACGACTTCGGCTCCTTCGAGCGCAATCTGCTCGTAGCGCTGCTTGACGAATGCGGTCAGGCGGCGGAGGCTCTGGCGCTGGCGAGCGAGCGGAAGAACCTCGCCGTCAAGGCCGAGAAGGAGGCGCTGCGCTCGAATCTGCTGCGTGCCATTTCCCATGATTTGCGAACGCCGCTCACGAGCATCTCGGGCGACGCCGATATGTTGCTCGCCTCGGGGGACGTCCTGGACGAGGCGCAGAGGAAGCGTTTGACGTCGGATATCCATGAGGACGCGAATTGGCTGATCAATCTGGTGGAAAATTTGCTGTCGGTGACGCGGCTCGACGACGGCGACGTCGAAGTGTCGCGCGCCCCCGAACTGGTTTCCGACGTGCTGGCCGATGCGCTGCGCCATGTCAGTCGCTTTGTGAGCGAGCATCGGCTGACGGTGGAGATCGAGGATGAGTTTCTCCTGGCTCAGATGGACGGACGTTTGATTGTGCAGGTGGTGGTGAACCTTTTGAACAACGCCATCGCCTACACGCCCGCGGGGTCGTCCATTCGCCTCACCGCGCATCGCGAGCGCAGCGCTTCCGGCGATAGGGTGGTTGTCGCGGTGGCCGATGACGGTCCGGGCATCCCTCCCGCCGAGCAAGCGCGCGTGTTCGATCTGTTCTACCACGGGGGACGGGTGGGCACAGGCTGCGAGGACGGCGAAGGGGGCGATGCGCGTCGAGGAATGGGGCTGGGTCTTTCGCTTTGCCGCTCTATCTTAAGGGCGCACGGCAGTGATATCGTGTTGCGCGATGCCTATCCGCACGGTTGCGTGTTCTCGTTCGCTCTTCCCGCGGCAGAGCTGCGCGAAGAGGCTCCGGTTGGCGTCGTCGAGGAAGGGAGTGCGGACGTTGAGCGATAGAAACGAGGGCGTTATCCTCGTTGTGGAGGATGACCCGGCGGTGCGCAATCTGATTACGTGTGCCCTTGACGTGCACGGCTATCGTTCGCGCGAGGCATCCACGGCTACGGCGGCTCTCGCTGACCTTACGTGCGCGAGGGATGTCAACCTCGTCATTTTGGATTTGGGACTGCCCGATCGCGACGGGACGGAGGTCATCGGAGCGGTGCGCGGATGGTCGCGCGTGCCGATCATCGTTCTGTCGGCGCGCCAGGAGGATGCCGATAAGGTGACGGCTCTTGATGCGGGGGCCGATGATTACCTGACAAAGCCCTTCTCAGTTGCGGAGCTGCTTGCCCGAGTGCGCGTGGCGCTGCGTCGCGTCGCCTTCGACGAGACCGAGGAAGAGGCGGGGGAGACGTATCGCAATGGCGATCTCGCCATCGACTTCGATGCCAAGGTTGTCGTGAGGGGCGACGACGAGATTCATCTGACTCCCATCGAGTACAAGCTTCTGGTGCTTTTGGCCCGCAATACCGGCAAGGTGCTCACCCACAACTATATCCTGAAAGAGGTATGGGGGCAGGCGTTGACGAGCGATCTGCCCAGTCTGCGCGTGTTTATGGCCACCTTGCGCAAAAAGATCGAGCCCGATCCTGCCAGCCCGGTCTATCTCCAAACCCACGTTGGCATCGGCTACCGCATGCTGCGTGTGGAGTAGGTTTTCGCTTCTGCCCCATGTTGTCATATACATTGGCGAGCGTTTGTGTCATACTTCGGGAAACGGAATCGAAGGGGGCGCGTTGTTCGGGGAGCTGGTGACAGCCTATCTGTTCTTGGCCGGGGTCGGCGCGGGCGGCGTGGCCGCGGCGTCTCTGGCCGACCTGCTCCTCGTGCGCGAGCCCTTTGGCGCGGATGTGGTGCCTGACTTTGCGGAGAAGCGTCCCTGCGAGCGCCTGGTTGCCGGTGTGCTGGCCTTCTCGTGCGGGGCGCTGGCCCTGGGCGCCGGCTGCCTCGCCGCCGACCTCGGGCGCATCGACCGCGTGTTGTCGCTGTTCCTGACGCCGCCCGTAACGCTCATGAACCTGGGCGCCTGGGCCGTGGCGCTGCTGACGGTGTTGGCGGCGGCGCTCGCCCTGGTGCGGTTTATGTACCTGCCCTGGGCGGATCGTCGTGCGGTGGTGGTCGCGGAGGTCGTCGCCTGCGGGCTGGCTGTGGTCGTGGCGGTTTATGCCGGATTGCTGCTGCAGACGCTCGCCGGCGTGCGGCTGTGGTCGACGCCGTGGGTGCCCGTGCTCTTCGTGCTGTCGGCGGCGTCCTGCGGCTGCGCTCTGCTCATGGCGGGGGCGCTGTTTGCGGAGGGTGACGAGGGCGTTCGGAAAGTGGCGCAGGCCGCCGCCCGCGCCGATGCGGTCGTCATCGTGGCGGAGGTAGCGGCGGCTGCGGGGTTTCTCGCTTTTGTGGCGGGAAGCGATCACGCGGGCGTGGAGGCCTCGGCCGCAAGCCTGCTGCACGGCCCGGCGGCGCTGCCCTGGTGGGTGGGTTTCGTGGCCTGCGGCCTTGCGGCGCCGCTTGTCGTGGAGGTCGGCTGCCTCGTTCGCGAGCGGTGGCGCTCCCGCTCGGGCGTGGGCTGGGACGCGAGGGCGTATCCCATTGGGGTTCCGGTTTCGGAGCCTCGGGCGTATCCCGCTACGGTTATGGCTCTGGCGGCCGCTCTTGTACTCGTGGGCGCTGTGGGCCTGCGGGCGGCGGTGGTGGAGGCCGGCGCCCAGCGCCCGCTGGAGTTGCAGGAAGTGGAAGCGTCCGCTTCCGTCCCTTCCGAAAACGAGGCGGCGGCAGGCTTGCTTTCCACGCCTTCCGAAAAAGACGGCGGCCAAGATGGTGCCGCGCCCGAAAGAGAGGATGTGACCTTGTGGTCAAACTAGGCAAGACGATACCTGCCGGGGATTTGTTCGAGCTGGATGCCGCCAGCTCCATTCCCGTCTGGCTTCAGCTGAAGAACCGCTTCATCTACCTCATCACCTCGGGGTTCTACTTGCCGGGCGATCAGCTGCCCACGGTGCGGGGCCTGGCCGCCGAGGTGGAGGTGAACTACAACACCGTGAGCAAGGTGTACCAGAGCCTGGAGGAGGACGGCTACATCGTGTCGAAACGGCGGCTTGGGGCGTTCGTGGCCGATGTGTCCGACAAGCCCGGCGTCTCGGCCGAGGTGACGGCGGAGATCGTCACCGCCGAGTACCTGCAGCGCTGCCAGGAGCTTGGCATGTCGCTGGAGGATATTGACGCGCAGTTCACGGCGGCGCTCGTGGCCGCCAAGGCCAAGCGCGAGAAGAACGGCACAAGCGAAGGAGCAGCTCATGACTCGCAAGAAGCACGGTGCGGACGCCTCGTCAAGTTCCCCGAGCCCGCAGGGGAGGATGCCGCAGACGGGCGCGCGGCTGGAAACGGGGCGTAGGCGCACCTCCCGCAACGGCGCCGTGGCTTTCACCATCATCGTGTTCGCTGCCGCCTGCGCGCTCGTGCTCGCCTGTGCCCAGTTGCTTGCCGGCGGCATCGGCCTTGCGGCCCTCGTGATCGCTGTGGTGGTCGGCGCCCTGGCCGCCTCGTCGGTGCACATCGTCATGGAATGGGAGCGCGCCGTGGTCATGCGCTTCGGCCGCTTCAACCGCGTGGCCGGACCGGGCATCGTGTTCACCTGGCCGGTCATCGAGTTCTACACGGTGCGCATCGATCAGCGCGTGGCGGCCACCTACTTCGGTGCCGAGGAGACGCTCACGTCCGATTTGGTGCCCGTGAACGTGGATGCTGTGGTGTTCTGGATGGTGTTCTCCCCGAAGAAGGCGGCCGTAGAGGTGGAAGACTACGCAAGCGCTGTGGCGTGGATGGCTCAGGCCATGTTGCGCAAGGCCATTGGCCGCGCGAGTCTGGCCGAGGTGGCCTGTCGGCGCGACCAGCTGGATGCCGAGCTGAAGGACGAGCTGGAGGCGAAGCTGGACGGCTGGGGGATCGACGTCATTGATGTGGAGGTGCGCGACATCGTGGTGCCCCGCGAGCTGCAACCGGCGATGGCCGCCGGTGCCATCGCGGCCCGCGAGCGCGACGCCCGCATGACGCTTGCCGAGGCGGAGGCCGACATCTCCGACATGCTGAAGGACGCGAGCGCCAACTACGAGGGCGACCCCGAGGCCATGAGGTTGCGCACCATGCATCTGGCCTACGAGTCCGTGAAGCAGTCCGGCGGCACGCTCGTCATCCCCAGCGCCTTCAGCGAGGGCTTCACTGACCCCGACGCCGCCGAGGCCGTGGCAAAGATGGCGAAGCAGGGTTAATGCCGTCTTTCCAGGGCAACGGTCTTGACATGCTGGAAGTTGGATCCTTATAATTCACTTAATGGCCCGGCGGTCCTGCTAATAGGAACGTCGGGCTTTTTGTCGATTGGCACGCTGGCCACGTTGCCATTCTTAAAGACGAAAAGCGCATCTGCAAACCTATGCTGCTCAAGCCTCCTCCGTAGTTCAGTAAGAAGAACTGCATCGTCAAGGGCGTGATAGCGCGCATTGAAGATGAGCCGCGGGCAATAGAGCGAGCTAGGGATTCTCTTGAATTGTCGCTGCGCTTTTCTTACGGCGGTTTCCACGCCTCGCAGCGTATTTCCGTCTGGGCTCTTTATTTCCCAAAGCTGTTCGTTCATGCAAAGGTCGATGTTCGCCTGTCCTGCCGGAGCATTTTCTGGAAGAACCTCGAATGAGCGATTTGCGAGAACGAGCGCGGCGTGCGCGAATAGATCGCGCGTGCCATCGCCCCTGAGAAAGGAGTCGACGGGTTTGGAGTAGACGACCTCACCTTCTTTGGCCGACTTTGCCAAGAAGCTGATGAGTTGGCGTGTGTCCCAAGAGGAGATGTCTATATTGGAATTGCGAACGACCACGGCACCTCCTTAGGCGATAGAAGTAACAATACCCTATAATACAATCAAATGTTCGTCAATGTAAGTCTTGACTTTCTCATAACAGCAAAATCGCTCGAAGGGTTTTATTCTCAGAAAAGTGGCTATGATCAGCAAGGAAAGTTGATTCGTCTCACTTTGTCATAGTTTGTCCTATATTTTGTCTTGACAAGCTATGACAGAGTATGACAAACTGACTTCATCAGAATCAGGCCGATTCTAAAGACATGTACGGTATCCCATCAATCGTGCCGAGCGACTACCGGATTCGCCCATGGGGGATGGGAAAATCAGAGGAGGAGAATATGTCCGGAAGCGAAACGACGCATTCTGGTCTCACTCGCAGAAATTTCCTGAAGGCAACAGGCGCGGCCGTGGGGGCCGTAGCTGCTGCGGGATGTGGCACCACGCTCACTGGCTGCGCGTCCCATAGCAGCGGAGTGGAAGGCGCCTACAACGCCGAAGAGATCGTGCTTCCCGGCGTGTGCCGTTCGAACTGTCAGCAGGGCTGCTTCCTGAATGTTCACGTGCGCGATGGGAAGATCGTGCGCACGTCGGCCCGTGATATGCCCGACAACCGCTATAAGCGCGTTTGCGCCAAGGGCTTGTCCCATGTGTACCGCACCTACAGCGAAAAGCGCGTCAAGTATCCGATGAAGCGCGTCGGCGAGCGCGGCAAGATGGAGTCCTTCGAGCGCATCTCATGGGACCAGGCTCTCGACGAAATCTGCGCCAAATGGAAAGAGATCACCGACGAGTACGGCCCGGGTGCTATGTGCATGTACTGGGGCTCCGGCCAGTTTGGCATGTCGGCTAGCTGCCGCGACTGCGGTAACTGGAACAAGTTGGTGAACACGCTCGGCATGAGCCGCATGGAGCACAGCTGCGACAAGGCGGCCGAGGTGGGCCAGCGCATCGGTATCTTTGGAAACGACCAGCCCGATATCATGAACGCCAAGACGATTGTTGTCTGGGGCAATGACGTAGCGGTGTCCGCCGTTCATCGCACCCATTGGTTGCTTGAGGCGCAGCGTGCCGGCGCGAAACTCGTGGTTGTTGACCCCACGTACAAAACGATGCCCTCTAAGGCTGATCTTTGGGTTCCCGTACGGGCCGGCACCGACTCTGCCCTAGCCATGGCCGTCATCCGCTCTCTCATGGAGAACGATTGGGACGACAAGGAGTTCCTCGCCAAGAATACCAGCGCTCCCTGGTTGGTGAAGAAATCTACGGGCAAGTACCTGCGTGCTTCCGACTTGCCTGGCGGCGCTGTTTCCAGCGGTCCCGATATCGATCTCAATTCCATGACGCTGTTCGAGCGTCAGCAGGCTATGGCCGCCATGGACCCGGATGAGCTCGATCCGGCCCAGGTCATGATGGCGGATGGCACGGTGGTCTCAAATCGCGAGGTGGACAACCCTGTTCTGGAGGGTACGTTCACCGTCAATGGCGAAGAGGTGACGACGGCTTACTCCCTTCTGAAAGAGGCTGTTGACGAGTTCACCATTGAGCGCGCGTCTGAGATCACGGGTGTTGACCCCGACGTGATCATGGAATTGGTTGATGTGTGGCGCGAGGGCCCCATCACCATGTACTCCTCCATGGGTATGAATCACTACTACAATGCCCACCACGCCTACTTTGCCACGACCCTGCTCCCTGTGCTCACGGGCAATTTGGGCAAGCCTGGCGCCGGCTACGCCTCTATGGCGGGTGCCGTGCTGGGCGACATGTCCGTCAGTCGTCCCGAGGGCACACCTGGAGCTCCTTCGTTCCAGGTGACCACGCTGATGGTGGACGACATTATCGAGACGGGCAAGATGGGCAATGTGGATGCCGTTATCAAGGGCGTTATCGTGTGCTCAAAAAGCCCTGTCACCAGCGGCCTTGAGATCAACCACGTGAAGGACTGGATGTCGAAGATGGATATCGTCGTCAACATCGACGTGTGCTTCAACGACAACACCTTCTATGCCGACTACATTTTGCCGGCCGCCTACTGGTTCGAGGTGGACGACATGGTGACGGGCGGCTACTTCAATCACCCCTATGTCATGTATAACGCCAAGGCCATCGAGCCTCTGTACGAGTCGGTTTCCGACTTTAACATGGCGAATATGTTCGGCGAGAAGATGGGTGTGGGCGAGCACTTCCAGATCACCGAGGAAGATTACATGCGGGCGTATTTGGACGCGCCGCAGGTGCAGGCCATGGGTCTTACCTTCGACAAGCTGAAGGAGGACAACCTGTTCGACGTTATCCATCAGCCCGGGCATGAGGACGAGGTGATCATCAATCACGAAGGCCAGGTTTTCACCAAGAAGCTGCAGATCTACTTCGAGGACTTCACCCCCATCGGCGGTTACGACTGGGGCCAGGAGATCGACAAGCAGTTCGAGTCGCTGCCACGTTTCGTGGAACCCAATGAAGTGAAGTGGGATGTGAAGAACCGCAAATACCCCTTCCAGCTCTTCTCCGAGCACACCCGCTATCTCACTCACTCCCAATGGTGGGAAGCTGGTCCTCTGGCGGAGCTGGCAGGCAATGAGCCGGTGCTGAAAATCAATCCCGAAGACGCTGCCGAATACGGCATCGAGAACGGGGACTTGGTACGGGTGTTCAACGATCGCGGCTACGTGGTGCTGCACGCCTTCATTAATGCTGGCTACCCGCGCTATATGCTCGGCGTGCCCAAGGGCTGGGATCAGTCGCAGCACATCGATGGCCATATCAGCAGTCTGACGTCCCAGGTGTTCGATCCGGTTTGTGTCAATTCGTGCTTCAACGATGCCGTCGTCGACATCGAGAAGATTGAGGAGGCGTAGGCGTTATGCATTACGGAATGGTCATTGACCAGGGAATGTGCATTGGCTGCCAGACGTGCGCCATGGCGTGCAAGGTGGCGAACAACGTACCCGATGGTATTTGGTGGAACCGCGTGCTGACTGATGGCGGCCCGTATTCCGAAACAGCCCGTGGCGAGTATCCCTACAATTTGCAAATGGACTTCGTTCCCATCAGCTGCCAGCATTGCGAGAATCCCGCCTGCGTGAAGGTGTGTCCCGTGGGTGCGACCTACAAGGATCCCGAGACGGGTGTCGTGCGCCAGGACTACGACAAGTGCATCGGTTGCCGCATGTGCATGGGCGCATGCCCCTACACCGGGGTGCGCAGCTTCAACTGGGAAGAGCCACATCATGCCGTTGACTTTGCCACGGGTGATGCGAACATCCCGGCGCACCAGAAGCATGTCGTGGAGAAGTGCACGTTCTGCTACCAGCGCACCTCCCAGGGCCAGACGCCGGCGTGCATGGAACTGTGCCCGGGTCGCGCCCGTCATTGGGGAGATCTGGACGATCCGAATTCCGAGGTGTCCAAGCTTTTGGCAACCCGTGAGCACAAGCAGCTGCTGCCCGAAGAGGGCACCCGTCCTTCCGTTTACTACTTGGTGTAAGGGAGAGAAAAATGACAGAAAACGTTGCAGCCGCCCGCGCGGCTGAGGCTCCTGCGCCTTCGGCGAAGAAAACGACCGCATCGGGTCGTGGGCTGAACATTGGTATTGCCGTGGCCGCTGCGGTGATGGTCGTTGGCATCGTCCTTTGGGCTATCCAGCTCTCGGGAGGCATGGTGCAGACCGGCATGCGCAACCTGGACTCGTGGGGTCTCTACATCACCTCCTTCATGTTCTTCGTGGGCCTGTCTGCCGGCGGTCTTATCATATCCTCGGTGCCCAAGGCCTTCGGCATCGCGGGCTTCGGCGGCATCTCCAAGGTGGCCGTCATGAGCTCCATCGCCTGCACCGTGGCCGCCATCGGCCTGGTGGTGGTCGATCTCGGCCAGCCGGTGCGCCTGTGGGAGCTGTTCGCCTACTCCAACCTCGGCTCGCCCCTCATGTGGGACATCGTGGTGCTGGGCACCTACCTCATCCTTTCTTGCGTGTACCTTTGGGCCCAGGTGCGGGCCGACGCCGGGAATGTTTCCCATACCGCCCTGCGCGTCATCAGCGTGGTGGCGCTCGTATGCGCTGTGCTCGTGCACTCCGTGACCGCCTGGATCTTCGGGCTTCAGCAAGGACGCGAGATGTGGCACACGGCCCTGCTCGCCCCCTGGTTCGTGTCCTCGGCTCTCGTCTGCGGTACGGCCTTGGTCATGGTGGTGGTCATGGCGCTGCGCAAGGTCGGCTACCTTCAGCTCGATCAGTCCTACATGGTAAAACTTGCAAAGCTGCTCGGCGCCTTCGTTATGGTGGACTTGTACTTCTTCGGCTGCGATCTTCTCAATGAAGCGTTTCCCGGCGGCTCGGGCGTTGAGGTGGTGGCCATGCTGACGACCGGCCCGCTCGCGCCGTACTTTTGGACGGAGATCATTGGTTGCGCCATCTGCGCCGTCATCTGCTTCACGCCGGCACTGCGCACCAACACGCTGCTGGTCATCGGTGCGCTGCTTGCGATTCTCGGCATCTTCTGCAAGCGCGTGCAGCTGCTCGTCGGTGGTTTCCAGCTAGCTAATATTGACTATACAGGTACGCTTACGTCGCTCAGTCATCAGGCGTGGGACACGGGCATGTCTTCCATCTACGCGCCTATGATCTATTGGCCGACGCCGCTGGAGTTCGGCGTGACCCTCGGCGTCGTGGCCCTGGGCGTGCTGGTGTTCCTGCTGGGCATCAAGTTCCTACCCCTGCGTCCGAAGGACGAGGAGCCTCTTTCTAAGTAGATTTTCCCTTACATGCTGGCCCGCGCCGTTCCCCTCCCTTCCCCTCTTCCGGCGCGGGCCCCTTTGCTGAAAAGAGGCCAATCATGTCAAAGAAAGCTTTAGCCGCGGGAATACTCGTGGCTTTAGTGGTTGCTGTAACGCTTGCCGGTTTTGCTATGGCGCCTTCGACGGCTATTCAGCCCATTGCGGCCGACTCGCCATGTCCAGCGACTGGGTGCGCGTCGGGTGCGTGCCACGGGTTTGATGCGGTGCCCGAGCCGGACGGCGTGCACGAGATGGTGTGCCCCGAGGCCGGCTGCGCGTCGGTGGAGTGCCACGGGTGGGACTCGCTCATCGGGCGCTACCATCAGGCCTCCGATATGTCGCTGAACGTGTGGATTCTCATGCCGGTGGCGCTGGTGCTGGGACTGTGGCTGCTCGTGCGCCGCATGGGCCGCACGGGTCGCGCCCGTGACGATAGCGGGGCCGATGGCGGGATGGCGGAAGCGTCGGCACCCGTCGCATCGCCCGAGCGGCATTGCGCGGAAAACCTGATGACCGCGAGCGAAGAGGAGGTCTGCTATGAAGCGTAGCCATGTGCTGTTCGATATCGCCGTGCTCGCCGCGTACCTGCTGGCGGCCAATCCGGCCCTCACGGGCATTCCGCTGCACGAGTTCGCTGGGCTCGGCGCCTTCGTCGTGGTCGCGGCCCATGTGGTCGCGAGCGGTGAGGGCTTGGGCGGCCGCAGGCGTGCGGGGCAGCTTCTTCTGAACGCGGTGCTGCTCCTGGCGCTTGCTGTGTGCGTCGTGTCCGGCGTCATGGTGTCGGGGACGGTGCTGCCCTCCCTGGGGCTGTACGCCTCGGGCTACCATTTCTGGGATCCGCTTCACGCGGTGGCGGCCAAGGTGCTCTTGGCGGCCCTGCTCGTGCATCTGGTCGTGCGCGCTCCCGCCGCGCTGGCGGTTCTACGGCAACGCAGGGGTCTTCGCGCTGCGGAAAGCGATTGCCTGATGGGCCGCTGATCCAAGTTAGTCTTCCACCCCGCCTTTCTTCGCTATACTGTGCTGCAGAGAAATCGACGGCGCGCTTGCGATGGGCGATGCCGGACGGCGGAAAGGAGCGGGGCCGTGGCATTTGGAAAAGAAGAGGTGTGCGCGTATCTGGACAGTCGTGGGGTTGTCTACGATCGGGTCGATCACGAGGCGGTCTTCACCATGGAGGCGATGGACGCGCTCGCATTGCCCTTCGCCAATGCGGTGGTGAAGAACCTCTTTCTGCGCGACGACAAGAAGCGCAACTACTATCTGGTCGTCATGCCCGAGGACAAGCCGGCGAATCTGAAGGCTTTGCGGACGGCTCTCGGGGCGCGGCCCTTGCGTTTTGCCTCGGAAGAGGACTTGCAGGGAATTCTCGGTCTGCGCGGCGGTGCGGTGTCGCCCTTCGGCGTGTTGAACGACGAGGAGGGGAAAGTGCAAGTGGTGTTCGACGAGGTTTTGCGCGATTGGCCGGCCGTGGGCGTGCATCCCAACGACAACACGGCCACGCTGCGCGTTCCTCTGTCCGACTTGCTGGCGCTGTTCGAAGATCGCGCCGTGCTCTATCGGTTCGTGGATATGGATGTGGCTCCCGCGCAGTAAAGACCTGTTGTTTCGGCACCTTATAAAGGTGGCATGATGCGGGGGCGCGAGCTCGGCCGTCTGCGAGGCTCATTGGCGCCAAGCATGGAGTTGCGACGCTGGCTGCGATGCCGCGCTGCCAAGGAGCGCATGCAATGCTATGCTTCTTTCCGATAAAACCCATCCGCGAAGGAGGAACTTCCATGACCGTATCCGCAGACATCTGGCAGGCGCGCGCGGCGATGTGCGAGCTTTTGGCGCTGTCGTTCCGCTACCCGGAGGACAAGGTGCTCGCCGAGGCCATCGCCTCGGGCGAGTGGGGCGAGGCCGCCGACGAGATCGCCGGCGCGCTCGGGATCGACTGGACGGCCGCCGCGGCTCCTGGGGCTGCCGAGGCCGCTGCGCTGCCCGATCCGGACGACATCCAGAAGGAGCTGCGCCCCGAGGCCACGCGCCTGTTCGTGGGCGCTCCCGAGGCGGCGTGCAGCCCGTACGAGGGCGTGTGGCGTGCGAAGGCCGAGGGCGTGCAGCCGCTGCTGTTCGTGAACCCGCACTCCATGGCCGTGGAGCGCTTCTGCAAGTCCTGCGGCTTGGGCCGTCCCGAGGGCACCAACGAGCCTTTGGACGCGGTATGGACTGAGTTGGAACTGCTGGAGTATCTGGCCCTGCGCGCGGCGGCCGATGCCATGGACGCAGCGGCCGAGGACGACCTCGCCGCTGGCGGCGACGGCGCTCCCACCGAGGAGCAGGCCGAGCAGTACAAGGAGATCGGCGACGAGATTGACGAATTCGACGCGGAGGACGACGGCCCCGAGCCCGGCGATGTGGTGGCTTCGGGCGATTTGCCCGGCGGCTCGCCTGAGGCGGCCTGGGATGAATTCATGACCGACCACGCGAAGACGTGGATGCCCCAGTTCGCCGAGGCCTGCGAGGCGGATTCCCGCGTGCCGTTCTACAGGCAGGCCGCCAGCCTGCTCGCCGCCTTCATCAATTAACGGCGACGCGGTTGCGCGCATCGGTCAGTTTCGAGGGGGCTCGCTCTGCGGGCTCCCTTCATTTTGCGCGAGGGCGTCTTGGGGCGGATAGACTTTGTTGAACTGGGCCCAGACGCCGGAATAGAGAATGGCGTCCATGAGGTGCGCGTCCTGTACCAACGGCAGGCGCTCGTAGGGGATGGCCGCGTCGGCGGCGGCCAGGGCCAGCGTGGCGCGCATGGCTTCGGCGTCCGAGCCGAGCGCCACGAAGGGGTTGTAGCTGACCGAAGCGGTGTCGTCAGCGAAGTCCACGGCGGCGTCCATCAGGTAGATGAAGCGCCCGAGGCCGCGCCCCAGCTCTTCCATGGTTTTGGCCCAGAAGCCCTGGTTATGGGCGAATAGCCGCCCGAGCATGCGCCCGAACTCGTGGGCCGCGGCATCGGGGTCGAATGCGAGGACGGCATTGGTTGCGTCTGCACTAAAAGGAGAGCCGCAAGCTGTTCCGGCGCCGCCCGAAAGAGCATCTTCGTTGCTGCGCCCGGCCTCTTCGATAGTCCGAATCGCCGCCATAGCCCGCTCGATCTCGGCGCACTGCTCGGGGATGCGTGTCCGGGCCCGCTCGTAGGCGCCGGCGAGCAGGCGCTCGGCCGCCCGGGCCTTCAAGTCGCCGTCGTCGGCTATGTCGTCGAGCACCTTGTGGTAGGCGAGTGCCACGGAAAGGTCGGCAGCATAGTCGGTCCACGCCGAGCGCGCCCAGGGTCGCGGGGGCGTCGGCGCCGGGTGCATCACGCAATGGCTCGCGCCCTGCGTCTCGGCAGGCTCGTGCAGGGAGTTGCACAGCAGCACGAAGAAAGTGAGGTCGTAGGTCAAACACGCCCGCGACAGCTGTCCGTACCGGTCGCGCAGGGCAAAGCACAGCCCGCAGTACACCGCTCGGTAGCGCTCCTTCTCCTCCTCGGAAAGCGCCCCCGCATCCGCCACCACGAACCCGAACATCGTCTCACCTTTCTCGGAGATCTTTCGCCTCGTTTTGCCTGCTGAGAAAAACGCGCGGTTTCGCATGCTCGCGACCGTTTGGCGCGCCTTCGACCCGGGTCTTACTCCGGCTTCTTTGCTACGTGGACGGCGGCGATGCCGCCGGTGTAGTTCTTCCAGGTGACGTCGGTGAAGCCGGCATCGCGCATCATCTCTGCCAGCCCCTCCTGGTCGGGGAAGGCGCGGATCGACTTCGCCAAGTACACGAAGCCCTCCTTGTCGCCGGTGACCAGCCCGCCCCAGAACGGGATAAGATGGCGCAGGTAGAAGTGGTACAGCGCCCGCCATGCGCCATTGGGCGGCGTGGAGAACTCCAGGCACACAAGCGAGCCGCCCGGCTTCAACACGCGGAACATCTCGGAGAGCGCCCGGGGCCGGTCGGGCATGTTGCGGATGCCGTAGGCCATGGTGATGACGTCGTAGGAGGCGTCCTCGTAGGGGATGTTCTGGGCGTCCACGACCTCGAAATCGATGGGCACGCCGGCGCCGTCCCCCTCGTCGATGTGCATGCGCGCCACGTCCAGCATCTCGGGCACCAAATCGGTGCACTGGATATGGCGCGGGTGCTTGGTGCGGGCCACGGTGAAGGTGACGTCTCCGGTGCCCCCCGCGATGTCCAGCACGTCGTGGCTCTCATCGATGGGGGCCTGGCGCATCATGCCCGCGAGCCACAGCTTGTAGGCGCCGAAGCTGGAGAGGGCGTTGAACCGCTCGTATTTCCGGGCGATATGCGAGAAGATGTCGCGCACGCGCTCGCTGGAAAGCTCGGCCGGGGCCTCAAGCCCGGTGGCGGTGTCGATGGTCATAGGTGTAAAACTCCCTCGTGCGGCATGCCGATCCCGCAAGATCGCGCCTTTCGTATCGTCGTTTGGCCCCAGTATAGGGCACTCGCCCGCAAATCGAGGGCGCATATCCCTAGGCGGCGCGGCGCCGTGCTATCATGGGTGGCTAATTGAACACGCCCCTCATGAATTGGGAGGTACCATGCTTCTGTGTGCCCAGTATATCCTGCCGGTTTCTTCCGAGCCCATCATCGATGGCGCGGTCCTTGTGCGCGACGGCGTCATTCGCGACATCGGGAAGGCCGAGCAATTGCGCCTGCGCTACCCCGAGGAAGAGGTCGTCGACCAGGGCCTGGCCGCCGTCATGCCCGGCCTGGTTGATCTGCACACCCGCCTCGAGCAGTCGGTGCTGCGCGGCGTGGTCAACGATGCGCCCTATGTGCAGTGGCTTGCGGAAGTGGCCCAGAAAAGCGGGCGCATGGAAGCTTCCGACTGGTTCGACTCCGCCATCCTGGGCGGCCTGGATGCTCTCTCCAGCGGCATCACCACGGTGGCCGACATCACGCTGACCGGCGCCTCCTGCACGGCCGTGAACAAGCTCGGCCTGCGCTCGGTGATCTACCGCCAGGTGGGCGCCATGGACAAGAACCGCATCGACGCGGCCATGCAGTTCGCCCAGAAGGACATCCTGCACTGGCGCGAGGAGGTCGACTCCGACCGCGTTACCATCGGCATCGCCGCGGCGCCCCTGTTCACCAACCACCCGGCCATGCTCTCCGCCATCTCGAAATTCGCCCTCAAGGAGGATCTGCCCGTGGCCCTGTGGCTCGCCGGCAGCCGAGAGGAGTCCGACTTCGTGCGCTACGGCTCGTCGCCCTTCCAAGTGCACGGCGGCGATGTGAAGCGCGGTTACGTGGAGATCCCGCCCTGGCTGCCCACCGGCGTGAGCCCGGTGCGCTACGCCCTCAACTGGAACGCCTTCGACGCCGACAACGTCATGATCGTCGGCGCGGTCTACGTGGACGACGAGGATCTGAAGAAGCTGCGCTCCCACAACGTCGCCGTTTGCGTGTGCCCGCGGGCCTCGGCCCAGCTGGGCATGGGCGTCGCGCCGCTTGACGAGTACATCCGCGCCGGCCTGCGCGTGGGCCTCGGCACCGATTCGCCGGCGGCCACGGAATCCACCGACATGCTCTCGGAGATGCGCCTGGGCATGCTGCTGCAGCGCGCCGTGAACCCCGGGCGCTTCCTCGATTCCCATACGATGCTCGAGGTGGCCACGCTCGGCGGTGCGCGAGCCCTCGGCATTGCTGACAAGGTAGGGTCGCTGGAGATCGGCAAGTGCGCCGACATGATCGCCGTGGATCTGTCCAGCTCGCATCAGTCGTTCACGACCGATCCGGTGGCCGCCGTGGTGAACACCTGCACCACAGCCGACGTGCTCATGACCATGGTTGACGGCAACGTCCTGTACGAGAAGAACCGCTGGCACGTGAAGGTGGAAGTGGCGAAGAGCATCGCGCGCGTCATCGAAATCCGCTCCAAGCTGCGCCCTGAAGCCTAGCGGGCGCAATCGCTGAGAGGGGCGCTCGGCGCAGTTGTGAATTCGTGGAGGGCGCGCCGCGGCAAGCATTTTCGCTGGCGCGGCGCGCCTGCTTCTGCGATAATGCCATATTTGCGTATACCTAATGTTGGGAACCTGAGGAGTACCCGCGATGTCGAGCAAGAAGAACAAGACCGGCGCGAAGAATCCCACGCGCAAGCAGCAGGCCGAGCGCATCAAGCAGGCCGAGGAGCGCGAGCGCCGCGCCAAGGAGGCCGCCGAGGCCAAGGCGCGCACCAAGAAGATCTTCACCGTGGTCGTGTGCGTCATCCTCGTACTCGCCCTGGGCATCCCCACTATGGCGCTAACCGTGCTCTCGCTGTAGAGCTGTTGAAAGGAAACGAGTCGTGTTTGGAATCGGCGGATTCGAGCTTTTTCTCATTCTGCTGTTCGGGTTCCTCATTTTCGGGCCCGATAAGCTGCCTGCCATGGCGAAGACGATCGGCAAGGCCATTGCGAAGTTCCGCAACGCCCAAGAGGAGATGAGCGGCGTGCTGAAGGGGGAGATGGTGTTCGACAAGGACGCCGAGGACCCCTTCAAGAATCCGCTCGATGCCCTGGACGAGGCGGCGGCCAAGGCCAAGAAGGGTGCCGATAGCGCCAAGAAGGCCGCAAGCGCCGTGTCGAAGAAGGCGGCGTCAACCACCAAGAAGAGCACGTCGACCGCTGCCGCCGGCGCCGCTGCCGCAGCGGCCGCCAAGGCCGAGCAGGACGCGGGCGAGGCCGATAAGGCCGATGCCGCTCCGGCCAAGCCCGAGAGCTTCGCCGAGCGCAAGGCCCGCTACGACAAGGAGCGCGCCGAGCGCAAGGCCGCCGAGGAGGCGGAGCTGAAGAAGAAGGAAGAAGAGGAGCGCAAGGCCGCTGCCGAGGCCCGCAAGGCGGAGGCGGCCAAGAAGCGCGAGGAGGCGGCCGCCAAGCGGAAGGCCGAGGCGGAGGCCAAGAAGGCCGCCGAAGAGGCCAAGGCCGTGACCGAGGCTGCCGACGCTGGTGCCGCTGACGCCGGTGCTGCCGACGAGAAGAAGGAGGCGTAACGATGCCTATCGGACCGGCACGCATGCCGCTATTCGATCACCTCGGCGAGCTGCGCATGCGCCTCGTGCGCATCGTGGCCTGCCTCGCCGTGGCCGTGGTCGTGTTCTACATGGCCACCCCAACCATGGGCCAGTTCCTCCTCATGCCCATCGCGGAGTTTCTGCCCAACGTCGACGGCATGGCCTCGCTTCAGGCCATCGACCCCTTTGAGGCGTTCTCCGTGCGCTTCCAAATCTCGCTGTGGGCGGGCATTGTGGCCACGTCCCCCGTCATTCTGTGGCAGCTGCTCGCGTTCTTCCTGCCGGCGCTGAAGCCCAGCGAGCGCAAGTGGTTCATGCCCACCTTCGCCGCCGCCGTGGCCCTGTTCATCATCGGCACGGTGTTCTGCTATCTTGTCATCTTGAACCCGGCGTTCCAGTGGCTCACCGACCAGGCCCTGGGCCTCGGCTACGTGGCGCCGCGCATGAGCTCCTACATCGATATCATCATCAAGTTCGAGCTCGGCTTCGGCTTCGCCTTCGAGCTGCCGCTCATCGTGTTCTACCTCGTCATCTTCGACGTCATCCCTTACAAGAAGTTGCGCGGCAGCTGGCGGACGGTGTACGTGGTGCTCATGGTCATCTGCGCTGTGGTCACCCCCGACGCCTCGCCGGTCACCATGCTGCTGATGTTCGCCGCCATGATCATGCTCTACGAGGGCAGCCTGCTCATCGCGCGGGTGGTGCTGCGTCGGCGCATCAAGCGCCAGAACGAGGAGCTCGCCGCGGAAGAGGACGAGTAAGTGCACGAGCTGGGACTGATGACCGGCGTCATGGACGCCGCAGTGGAGGCGGCCCGGGAGGCCGGGGCCACGCGGCTGCTCGGCGTGAAGGTCTCCATCGGCGAGGCCACCGAGGCGGTGGAAGACGCGCTCGTGTTCGCCTTCGAGGCCCTGGCCGAGTCCGACCCGTTCACCCAGGGCGCCAAGCTGGGCCTAACGATGATCCGCCCGCGCAGCGTCTGCCTGGAATGCGGCCACGAGTTCGAGCACGACCTCTACAACCGCTTCTGTCCCGTCTGCGACTCGTTCGCCACGGAGCTTCTGGCCGGGCGCGAGCTGCAGATCGACTCCATCGAAGTGGATTTGCCGGAAGAGTAACGGCCGCGCACGTCGCCAGAATGACGCATGCCGGCAATCGGCCCGAAACAAAGCGCTGCCATACTCGTGGCAGCGCTTTTGCTATGCTGTCACCGTTCCAACCTGAGCGCAGCGAAGGATCGCCCCTTGCGCCAACCCGAGAGGACGCCTATGAACCCCCAGCAGATGTACGAGGCCTGCACCGACGCTTTGGGCGCCTTCGTGCGCAGCGCCGGCTTCACCGATGTGGTCATCGGGCTGTCCGGCGGCATGGATTCGACGCTCGTGGCCGTCATGGCGCACGACGCCTTGGGGGCCGACCATGTGCACGGGGTCATGCTGCCCGGTCCCTATTCCAGCGAGTCGTCCATCGACGACGCCGAGGCGCTCGCCGCCAATCTCGGCATCTCCAACATCACGGTGCCCATCTGCGAGCCCTTCGAGGCTTTCGAGGCGGTGCTCGCCCGGGCCTGCGGCGGGGCGCTCATCGGGCTGGCCGCCGAGAACACCCAGGCCCGCTGCCGCATGGTGTGCCTCATGGCGCTTTCGAACGCCCACGGTTGGCTCATGCTGAACACGGGCAACAAGTCCGAGGCGGCCATGGGCTACTCCACCCTTTACGGCGACACCGCCGGCGCCTTCGCGCCGTTGGGCGGCGTGTACAAGACCGATGTCTTCGCCATGGCCCGCTGGCGCAACCGCCGGGCCGTGGAGGAGGGAGCGTGCGGCCCCATTCCCGTGAACGTGTTCGTGAAACCGCCGAGCGCGGAGCTCGCGCCCGATCAGGAGGACGAGAAGTCCTTAGGCGTCGATTACGCCACGCTGGATCAGATTCTCATCGCCTATGTGGAAGAGGGGAAGGACGTGGCGGCCATCGTCGCCGAGAGCGGCCTGAGCCGCGATTTGGTGGACTACGTCATCGCCCGTACCGACGCCAACGCCTTCAAGCGCGCATTGGAGCCTCCGTACCCTGACGCGCCGTTCTACGGCGCTCCCGCGTCCCGTTAGCGAAGCTGCGTCCCGCTGGCGATCCCGCGTCCTGCTGGCGGTCCCGCGTCCTGCTGGCGAACGAGCTCGTCTGGGGGGCGGCGTTGTTCAACAGGCTCGTTTCATACACCCCATGGTGTATGGCGCGCGGCGGCGCAGTCGTTTACCATAGCGGTCATGGATAAGATCTTCCGAAATACCCCGAAGCTTACGGCCACCGACTGGCTCATCGACGCCGTCATCGCGGCGGGGGCCTTCGGGTTCTGCTGCCTGCAGCTCACCGTGGCCGTGAACCTGCTCATCCCCGACGAGTTCATGCGTCGGCTCATGGGCATCCAGGCCATGGTGCCCTCGGGCCTCTCGCTTCTGGCCATCGCGCTCACCACCTTGCCGCTCGTGCTGCGGCGCAAGTTCCCCTGGGCCGTGTTTGTGTGGTGCCTGGTCAGCTGGGGCCTGCTTCAAGCGGAGCTGAACGGCATCGCCCTGTCCGTGGCGGGCCCCCTCATCGCGCTGTTCACGCTGGCGTCTGCGCGCTCGCGGGCCGAGGCGGCCATCGCGTGCGCGGTCATGTGCCTGGTGCTGCTCGTTGCCCCGGCGCCCCCGGAGCAGTCGCGCATCTTAACGCAGCTCACCGTGTTCCAGAACATGGCGCTGGCCCTGGCGGCCGCCTTCGCCGGCTATGCCCTCCACGAGCACCAGGAACGCACGCGCGCCATCGAGGAGCGCGCGATTGCCGCCGAGCGTAGCCGCGAGGCCGAGGCGCGTCGCCGGGTGGAGGCCGAGCGCGTCTCCATCGCTCGGGAAGTGCACGACATCACGGCCCATTCGCTCTCTGCCGTGAGCATCCAGGCCGCTGCTGCCGAGCGCTTGGTCGATCGCGATCCGGCGGCGGCCAAAGAGGCCATCGCCGAGGTGCGCCGCACCTCCAAAGGCGCCCTCGAGGAGATCCGCGCCATGATCGGCGTGCTGCGCGCGGAGGAGGGGCCGGCCGAGACGACGCCCACCCAGGGCACCGACCGCATGGGCGATTTGGTGTCCTATTTGGAAGGTGCCGATATCGAGGTCACGCTGGACGAGACCGCCTACGACCGCGCCTGCGTGCCGGCGTTCATCGACGTGGCCCTCTTCGGCATCGCGCGTGAGGCGGCCACGAATATCGTGCGCCACGCCGGGGCGCGCCGTGCGACGCTGGCACTGTCCACGAAACGGGAGGGCTTCGCCGAGCTTATCGTCGACGACGACGGGAAGGGGCTCGCTGCCCCGGCCGCCGCGGCCGGTCACCACGGCCTGCTCGGCATGCGCGAGCGCGCGCGGCTTCTACAGGGCACGTTCTCCGCGTCCCCAAGTCCGCTCGGCGGCGTGCGCATTGCCGTGAGCGTTCCCCTCAGCCAGAAGGAGGAGACCCATGAGTGAGGCCGATCCCATCCGCGTGCTCGTCGTGGACGACCAGGATCTCGTGCGCGGCGGCTTCAAGGCCATTCTCGGCACCTACGAGGGCATCGAGATCGTCGGCGAGGCCCGAAACGGGGCCGATGCGGTACAGGAGGCGCAGCGCCTTCGGCCCGACGTGGTACTCATGGACATCCGCATGCCTGAAATGAACGGCATCGAGGCCACCCGCGCCATTACGGGCAACCCGCTGCTCGCAAAAACCCGGGTGCTCGTGCTCACCACCTTCGACGTGGACGAGTACGTTTACGATGCTCTGGGCGCCGGGGCGAGCGGCTTTTTGCTGAAGGACGCCGACCCCCACGAGATCGTGGCGGCCATCCGCGTCGTGGCCCGAGGCGACGCGCTCATCCAGCCCTCGGTGATGCGCCGGCTGGTGGAGACCTTCGTGGCCGCGCGTCCGCGGGGCGGCTGGGGCGCCGCCGATGTGGCCGAGACTCGCCGCGCCGCGCTGACGAGCCTCACCGACCGCGAGCGCGAGATCCTCGTGCTGGTGGCCCGGGGCCTTTCCAACGACGAGATCGCCGAAGAGCTGTTCATCTCGCCGGCCACGGTGAAGACGCATCTGGCCCGCGTCATGGCTAAGACTGATGCTCACGACCGCGCCCAGCTCGTCGTCTTCGCCTACGAGACGGGTTTGGTGACGCCTGCCCCCTAGGGAGACTGTTCACCTGCACAAATTCCAACTTGAAAAGTAATCCCTGATCAAGATTATAATCACAGGAAACTTGAGTGAAAAAAACTCAAGTTTTTCTCCGTCCCCTCTTGCATTCCTTCCCGTAGCTGTTATGATGCGTAACTGTTTAGCACTCGTTGCTACCGAGTGCTAGCACTTAACCTAACCGAGTGGTTAAATTGGAAGTTGCGCGAAGGCGCTACAACAACCATTGAAAGGACGGCAAGCTATGAATTTGAAGCCTCTGGGCGACCGCGTCATCCTGAAGCAGGACGAGGCCGAGGTTACCACCGCGTCCGGCCTGTTTTTGGCCTCCGATGCCAAGGAGAAGCCCCAGACCGGTACCATCATCGCCGTGGGCGAGGGCAAGATGGACAAGGACGGCAAGCTGCTTCCTATGCCTGTTAAGGTCGGCGACAAGGTCATCTACGGCAAGTTCGGCGGTACCGAGGTGACGCTGGACGGCGAGAACGTGCTGATTCTGCGCGCCGACGACATTTACGCCGTAGTTGAATAACTGGGAAGATAAACCGAGAAGATAGATCCACTGAAAGGAACACGAACTTATGGCTAAGGAAATCAAGTTCGATACTGATGCCCGCTCCGGCTTGGCCGCGGGCGTCTCCAAGCTGGCCGATGCCGTCAAGGTGACGCTCGGCCCCAAGGGCCGCTACGTGGCTCTGGAGAAGTCCTACGGCGCCCCGCTCATCACCAACGATGGCGTGACCGTCGCCAAGGAAGTCGAGCTGGAGAACCCGGTCGAGAACATGGGCGCCCAGCTGGTGCGCGAGGTGGCCGTGAAGACCAACGACGTGGCCGGCGACGGCACCACCACCGCCACCCTCCTCGCCGACGTCATCGTCTCCGAGGGCCTGAAGAACGTGACCGCCGGCGCCGACGCGCTGGGCATTCGCCGCGGCATCGAGAAGGCCACCGACGCCATCGTGGCCGCCATCAAGGCCGACGCCACCCCGGTGTCCACCAAGGAGCAGATCGCCAACGTCGGCCGCATCTCCGCCGGCGACGCCGCCATCGGAGACAAGATCGCCGAGGCCATGGACGCCGTGGGCAACGACGGCGCCATCTCCGTGGAGGAGTCCCAGACCATCTTCGGCATCGACATGGACATCGTCGAGGGCATGCAGTACGAGCGCGGCTATATCTCCCCCTACATGGCCACCGACATGGAGAAGATGGAAGCGGTGCTGAAGGACCCCTTCATCCTGCTGACCGACATGAAGATCAACTCCATCCAGGACATGGTTCCGCTGCTGGAGGAAGTCATGCGCGCCCAGCGCCCGCTGTTCATCGTGGCTGAGGACGTCGAGGGCGAGGCCCTGTCCACCATCCTGCTGAACCGCCTGCGCGGCACCCTGAACGTCGTGGCCATCAAGGCTCCCGGCTTCGGCGACCGCCGCAAGCGCATCCTCGAGGACATCGCCGTGGTCACCGGCGCCCAGGTCATCGACAAGGACTTTGGCATGACCATGGCCGACGCCACGATGGAGATGCTCGGTACCGCCAAGACCGTGAAGGTCACCAAGGACACCGCCCTTATCGTGGACGGCGCGGGCAAGAAGGAAGACATTGAGAACCGCATCCAGATCATCCGTGCCGAGCTCGAGCGCGTCGATTCCGACTTCGACCGCGAGAAGGCCCAGGAGCGCCTGGCGAAGCTCTCCGGCGGCGTGGCCGTGCTGAAGGTGGGCGCTGCCACCGAGTCCGAGCTGAAGGAGAAGAAGTCCCGCATCGAGGACGCCCTGCAGGCGACCCGCGCGGCCGTGGAAGAGGGCATCGTCGCCGGCGGTGGCGTGGCGCTCGTGGACGCTATCGGCGCCCTGGACGCCGTCAAGGCCGATGACAAGGACGAGGAAGTCGGCATCGACATCATCCGCAAGGCCATCGAGGCCCCGATGCGCGCCATCGCCCAGAACGCCGGCTTCGAGGGCTCCGTCGTGGTGGAGAAGGTCAAGAGCCTGCCGAAGGGCGAGGGCTTGAACTGCGCCAACGGCGAGTACGGCAACATGATCGAGATGGGTGTGAACGACCCGGTGAAGGTGACTCGCACGGCGCTGCAGTCCGCGGCTTCCGTGGCGGCTCTCATCCTCATCACCGAGGCCACCATCAACGAGATCCCCAAGGAGGGTCCCGATCTGAGCGCTCTGGCTGCCGGCATGCAGGGCGGCGGCGGAATGTACTAGGCCCAAGCAGGAAAAACTTGCGTGCGGCCTAACCGCGTAACCTACTAACTCGCAGAAGGGCGCCCTCCGGGGCGCCCTTCCTGTTGCGCGCGAACATTTTCGCCCATTACTTGGAAATTGTGCTTTTTTGGAACACTTGACTTGGAAAATGTGCTTATTTGTTTTCGGAAAACCCCCCATTTTGACCTGATAAAACTCAAGAAATACCAGGTCAAACCCCTATTCAAAAAAGCACATTTTGGCTCTTCGGTGGTTTCTGTGGGAGAGATTCCGGCATAGGCCCAGCTCAGC
>OLPO01000131.1_pt1 | contig 65862 bp, 60 predicted proteins | sample 1672831 | NCBI WGS metagenome assembly OLPO01 (sample SAMEA3136728, study PRJEB25190) | human gut metagenome | reverse complement strand
CCAACGGAAGAGACGGGATATCAAGCGGCGGCGCTTCGCGCCGCCGCGAATTTTTATAAATTTCCTCTATTCTCTAAAATGCTATCACTTGACAGGTTTATGACTGCATACAAAAGCTAAGAATAAGCCTAAAATAATAGCAAGTCATAGAGATGGAGGTTCCAATATGCCAACAAACAAACGAGTATTTACGCTGCGTCTTTCAGATGAGGTTTTCGATAAAATAGGGGCGCTTGCGGCTCGTGAACACCGCTCCATGACAAATTATATTGAGTATGTCCTTCTCAAGCATTTGGAGGACATCGAAAAAGAAGGGGCGGATCATATCGAGGAAGAAAAACCTGAATAAGCGTAAATCCAGCAATTAAAAGAGGTGAAATATTGTCTGTACTAAAAGCAAAGAGAACGGTTAGTAAAGCTGAATTTGTCAATACGGCAAATCAGATTTATGTTGAAACACTCAACTTTCTAACAAGAATGTCTGCCAGGTATGCCCGGCTTCTGGCTGAACCAGTCGCTAAATTGGCCGGCGAGGTTGTTGACCACTGTGAAAAGGCCAACAGCATCTTCCCGTCTGACGAACAGCGGATCAATTTGAGAAAGGCACATTTGTTAGAGGCAAGAGCATCTCTAAAAGCGCTGGATGTAAGGCTTACCCACTGCTATACCGTGATGATGCAAAATCCAGAGGGGTGTTTTACAACAAGCAGTGGTAGGCAGGTAGGCTCGAAAGAGGCCATTGAAAAGCTTGACCGCATGGCAGCAAATCTTGGTGAGATGATTGACCATGAGGACGAACTGATCAAAGGTAACATCAAGTCTGTTGGACAATCAAAAGCAAAGCAATAACTAAATTATTGGGTGTACGTCTGTAAGTGAGACTGTTACGTGTTCACGCTCTCCTGTAGGTTTACTGGTGGCTCCGCTCCGCCAATTACAACAATAACAACAATTTCTGTAATGTGAACACGGATGGCTCGGCCAACAATAACAATGCGAACTATTCGTTGGCGTTGCTGCCCGGATTTTGCGATGCGAGGTCACATGGAGTAGCCGAAAGGCGAAAGACGACCTTCGCAAAAGGAGACGTACTTCCCTGGGTGAAAGTCCTTAAAACTGCCTTACGACGATCACACACGGACGCTGCTTGCATGGCGAAGAATTGCGCTACCTTCGTTTCATGTGTGGGATCAAAGTAGTTTAGATGCGCACCTACAAAACAACTATGCGAAAGGCGAAAACTTATTATGACAAGCGAAGAGCGCCACGAGGCGCGTTACCGTCGCAGGAAACGAAAGCGACAAATGAAACGATGGATGCGAAGCCAGGCCGTTGGAACACTTGAAGAAGTTTTTAATTACCGCGATATGTTTTATTGGGGTAAGAAGTGCTGCAACGGTGTAAGGTGGAAGCAATCAACTCAAAATTTTGAGCTTCACTTACTTTCTGGAACAGCTAAGAGAAGACGGCTTATTTTAGAGGGGAAGTGGAAACCAAAGAAATGCGCTCATTTTACACTGCATGAACGTGGTAAGGTCAGACCAATCGATGCACCACATATTGAAGACCGACAAATCCACAAATTAGAAACTAATAAGGTTTTGTCCCCGCTGTACACGCCCAGTATGATTTATGACAATGGAGCGAGTCAGAAGGGGAAGGGTTTGCACTGGCATTTCAAACGGCTGAAGAAACAGCTCTCTTGGCATTACCGCAGGTATGGTAGGGAAGGAGCGGTATTCCTGCTTGACCTCAAAGGGTTCTTCCCAAACGCCAACCGAAACTTGATCTATCAAAGACACAAGAAATTTATTACTGACGATAGGTTAAGAGCGCTTGCGGATCTGATTGTTACGGAATCGCCGTGTACTGTACCTGGCCGGGGAATGCCGCTTGGTGTTGAACCAAGCCAGCAGGAGATGGTATCTCTGCCCAGCGACATTGATAACTTTATCAAATGCCAGCTTGGGATTCACTGTGCTGGGCACTATATGGATGACTATTATATCATCCTACCAGATGCTGAAGAACTCAAAAGAATTGCCAGAATCATCATTAAGCGCTTTGAGATGGCCGGCATTCTGGTCAACAAGAGAAAGTGCAAAATCATTCCTCTTACAAACCCATTCAGATTTTGTAAGGCGAGATTTACTTTGACTGAGACTGGAAAAATCAAAGTCAACGGATGCAGAGACGGTGTAAAACGGGCGCGTAGAAAATTGAAGTTGTTCCATCGTCAATTCCTTGAAGGAAAGAAAACACTTCAGGAAATCGATCAGTACATGGAGTCCCAGACATCATATTATCGTACCTTTAACGACCATGGGAGGCTCCTGAAATTGAGAAGAATGCACTACGCTATTTTCAACAAATACCGTGAGGCTGCTCCGCTGAAGATGGCGGGATAAGGCTTCTACATTATACCTACCAACTGAGGCAGGCTATAATTAACCTAATTTCATATTAAATTTTGGAAACACCCAGAGAATAAAACTCTGAGTGTTTTCTCTATTTTGGAGGGTTTTTAGTGGAATACAAAACTTATATCACAAACAGACGCGCCAAGATTCAGGGTATTGGTGGGTATGTCAATCTTCCATATGGTACAGAGGTATCCGTGGATGGAAGATTTCTCTATTATCAGGGAAGACCAATTTGCTCTGTTACCAGCAACAATGCACACACCTACTTTTCTCAGAATGACGATGGGAATGGAGTTCGGCGCGGAAATCTTGTGAGAGCAATCAAGAATACGCTTGAGCGTAGGGATTCTAACTATCAGAACCGTTGGGACAAGGTGTGGGAGGATACACTTTGTCAAAAGTATAAGAAAGCGGGGCACGAGGACTATTGGCTTTGGAACCACGATTTCTACAACGCTGATATCGAAGACTTGAAGTATATTGCAAATCTGATTGGCGCAAAGGAGGGTCGGTAATGTATCGAATTATTAAAGTATCAGATGGTACAGAGATTGGTGTAACTGATACCATCGAATTTATCCGGTATGGAAATAGTGGGTGCTTTGTCCCTGCTGATCAAAAACACGCAATCGGTGTTGCTGTGAACAGCGTTCCTTATAATCTGGTCGGCCACGATGAGATTGAGGGGGCTGAAACAGTTGTTGTTTCTGAGATTGACGGCGGCGCTGTTTTAGCAAAACAAGGCAGTCTTGTGGACGATCTCATTCTTTCTGCATTGGGGGTGCAAAACTAATGAAAGAAAAGCTAAGAAACATGTATGAGGAAGGTCTGCTTGATACTACCGGCCTCTTAAATGCAGTAGCAAAGGATTGGATTACAATTACAGATGTTATTGAAATTGTGGGCGAGGACAATGCACTGTCCGTTGTGATGTCTGCAAAGCTGTCCGAAATTTCTAATGCCTGTAATGCGGTTATTGTGAACGGTGTAGACATTAAGTTCGGTGAAGAGAACGTTCACTTTAATTTGAGTATTGAGGATCAGAGTAATATCAACAACCTATTTCGTGTTGTTGAGTTGGGCGGTACAGAGTTCCCGTATCAGGCCGATGGCGGTGTTTGTCGTATTTATACCGCAGCCGAAATTGCAGCTATCTATATTGCGGCACAGACGCTTATCACAACTCAGACTACCTACCATAATGAGCTGAAGCAGTATGTACAGACATTAACCAGTGCGGAGGAAGTGTCAGCTATTCAATATGGTATGACCTTGCCAGAGCCTTATCTGACAGAGATGAATGAGAAACTGGCTGTGGCACAGCAACAGATGCAAGCGATTGTAGGTAGAATGCAGCAGGCCGCAGCAACCAATCAAGCGTGATAGTTTATGAGTGCTCGGTTTACCATTAAAGAAGCGATCCTCGCTATTATCGGAGGTATTACCTATGTAATTATTGAATTGATATGGAGAGGGCATAGCCATATTTCTATGTTTATTCTTGGCGGGATTTGCTTCGTGGTCATCGGGCTAATCAATGAAGTGTTTCCATGGGATTTTGGTTTATTATGGCAATCTTTAATCGGATCTGTCATTATAACTGCCTGTGAATTTATCACTGGTGTCATTGTGAATATCTGGCTTGGTTTGGGAGTGTGGGACTATTCTACACTCCCTTTTAATATCCTTGGACAAATCTGCTTACCGTTTTCACTCCTATGGATAATCATTTCATGCTTAGCGATTATTCTCGATGATTATTTAAGATATTGGATTTTCAATGAAGAAAAGCCGCATTACAAATTTGTGTAACAGGAGGATTTCTTTATGGATAACAAAACAAAACCTACGCTGAACATGCGTTATTACAACAAAGAAATTGATGATGATCTACCCTATGTTGGTCATCTTGATTACGACGAAGAGACCGGCTTTATCTACGATGAAGAAGGAGATGTCGTAGACGAAGATACCATCGCAAAGTTTTGCGAGGGCGATGGTAAGGGTGACGATGAGGATGAGTTTGAATAACCTTTGTTTTTATCGGGAGGTGCAAAAATGGCAAACGATAAAACAATTTGGGAGTTCTTGAAATCACAAGGGTTGAATGATTATGGGGCTGCTGGGCTTATGGGCAATTTATATGCTGAGTCCGGTCTTTCTCCAACAAATCTTCAGAACACATATAACAATAAGTTCGGCATGACGGACGATGAGTATACGGCTGCTGTTGACGCTGGACGCTATGGAAATTTTGTTCACGATAGCGCCGGTTATGGCCTTGCGCAATGGACTTTCTGGAGCAGAAAGCAAGGTCTTTATGACTATGCAAAATCCACCGGCAGATCTATTGGGGATCTCACAATGCAGCTGGAATTTTTATTTCAAGAGCTAAGTTCCGGCTATAAGAGTGTTTTGTCTACATTGAAGTCTGCAACCTCTGTGTTGCAGGCTTCTAATTCTGTATTGCTGCAATTTGAGAGGCCAGCTGATCAAAGTGTATCTGTACAAAACAAACGAGCTTCTTACGGCCAGAACTATTACAACCAATTTGCGGGCGCAGCCCAGGAAGGAGGGAGTGTTGGAATGAGCAACAGTCCACTCGTAGAATACACAAGAATTTCACCAAACAGATCATCTCCAAGAAAGAATGCGATTGACAGAATCTCAATTCATTGCGTAGTTGGTCAGGTTAGTATTCAGTCCCTTGGAAGTATTTTCGCTCCATCTTCAAAGGAGGCTTCTTCAAACTATGGAATTGGGTACGACGGAAGAGTTGGCATGTATGTGGAAGAGAAAGATCGATCATGGTGTACTTCTTCAGCGGCCAACGATAACAGAGCCGTCACTATCGAAGTAGCAAGTGACACTACAGACCCATACGCAGTGACCGATGCCGCATATGCTGGCCTACTGAATTTGGTGACAGATATTTGCAAGCGTAACGGTAAAAACAAAGTGGTTTGGTTTGGCGACAAAAATACTACTTTGAATTATACACCTAAGTCAAATGAAATGGTTTTGACCGTACACAGATGGTTTGCAAACAAGGCTTGCCCAGGAAATTACCTCTATAATTTGCATCCACAAATTGTATCTGAGGTAAACAGACGTTTGGCAGGCGGAAGCGTAGATTCCGGTACAGCGGTAAGTTATCAGGTAAAAGTTACAGCCGATGCCGGACTAAATTGCAGAACTGCTCCTATTAACGGAACTGTCATTATGGCCTATGAAAAAGGAACTATCTTGAATATTTCTAAGGAGCAATCTGGATGGGGCTTTACAGGAACCGGATGGGTTTCTCTTGAATGGACAGAGAAGATCGCATCCACGACACCAGTAACGGAGGATGATGAAGATATGACTTTGGATACATTTAAGAAATTGATGAATGAGTATCGTGCAGAACTAAGAGACAACGATTGCGGAGATTGGAGCAAAGCTGCTCGTGATTGGGCAACATCTACTGGGCTATTTGCTGGTAGTGGCAATCTGCCAGATGGAACACCAAATTATATGTGGGCTGATATGCTGACCCGTGAGCAGGCCGCGCAGTTGTTCTATAACTTTGCTCAGAAGAACGGATTGGCGTAATCTGAAAAGGTGGTGTTGGTATGGCGGTTTCGAGCACCAGGGGGAGAAGAGTTAGAAGAAAAGAGAAAAAGGGGTTGTTTGCCCATCTAAAAAACCTTGGGTTCACAAATCGCCTTGCTCTCTACATCATGGTATTTCTCGCCGCTGGTTTGGCCGGCGGCTTTTATCTTGCCATCCGGAGTATCTCCGGGGACTACACTGGCTCTCTGCTGTGCTGGACTGTGGTGTTCACACCGATTGGCACAGCGTGCAGCGTAGTTTTGTCCCGAATTGTAGATAAAAGTCGGGCAGAAAATACAAGTGCAAGTGGGGATGGTATCGTCTATGCGGCGGCGAGAGCGCAGAATTTCGTGAGAGAAGAAATCAATGTGGACAGCCCTCCGATTTGATGGCTGTCCTTTTCGGTGAGGAGGGATGAATGATGGAGTGGAGTGAGTTTATCGTTTCCATCCTGGCGGGTCTCGCGGCGGCGATTCCGCTGGTGGTCAAGCTAGTGGAGTACGTTCAGAAGGCCGTCAAGGAAAAGAACTGGGAAAAGATGCTGGCACTCGTCATGGACCTGATGGAGGTCGCAGAAACCAAGTTTGAAAGCGGCGCAGATAAAAAGGAATGGGTGTTGGCTATGGTCAAGGGGTCCGCAGACAGCATCAACTATGATATAGATATTGATGCGATTGGCGCACTCATTGACAGCCTGTGCGACATGAGCCGGGTTGTGAACGCCCCGGAGGCAGACGATAAGAAGGACAAAGCATAATGGGGGTGATGTGAATGACAGGGTTAGACCAATTTTTAGACCTGTTTGGGAACATCACAGTTTTAAATCTGGTACAATTTATCCTGGCAGTCGTTTTTATTGTCATCATCTTCAAGAAGATCAAAGATTATTTGGATGATAAGCAAGAGAGAATGATTCAGGAGTACGAGAAAAATAAAGAGCGAGACCGGAAGCTTCAGATTGCCCTGGATGCTATCGACCAGTACCCCAAATATCGACAGCAAAGCATAGAGATCCAGCAGCACTTGGAAGGAGAAATCCAGGAACTGAGAAAGAGCCAGCAGGAAAATACACAGCGGCTTGTCGAGATGGAGGAGACTTCGAAACGTCGTGAACTAAATAAGCTGCGAGACCGTCTGATTGAAAGCTATCAGTACTACACAGACCCGAAACGAAACCCAGAATTATGCTGGACGCGGATGGAGGCAGAGGCATTTTGGGAACTGTTCAAGGATTATGAGGAAGATGGAGGAAACGGCTACATCCATTCGGTAGTGCAGCCGGCAATGAATTTGCTTCGGATTGTGGAGCATTGATGGGAGGGCTTCGGCCCTCCTTTTTTTTAGACCTTTGATTGAGACGGCATCTGTTGATCTCGTGGTTATCGGATTAACAGGAATGGTGTCAGTTTTTCTATATAGAGGAAGGAATATCAAAAGCTTTCCGAAGATATGGGAAAGTGTGATGACAAATAGAATGCGACGGTAATACTTTTATCCGCTTTATTCCTCGATCTGAAAAATCAATTTTGAAAGGAAGGATACGTATGAGAATGAGAACGATTAAACAGGCTTATGAAGCCATGGTAGAAGAGGATCCTGGATGTTGCTTAACCATGACTGCGTTGCGGAGAAAGGTGGTAAGCGGTGAGATCCCTAGCGTTAAGGCTGGCACCAAGTATTTGATTGATATTGATCGGTTGGAGAAATTTCTGTTTCCATCTGATTCTCAAAAAATGGATGTATGAAGAGATTTACGATAGAATGAAAGGAGAGTTTTCCATGAAAGAAGTCCCAATTTGGGAAAAGAGTAATCTGAGTCTGGAAGAAGCTGCGGCTTATTCTGGGATTGGTATCAATAAATTGCGTGACATGACAAACGATCAGAATTGCCGGTTCGTTTTATGGGTGGGTAATAGACGTTTGATTAAACGACGCCTGTTCGATCAGTACATCGAGCAGGCGTATTCTATCTAAAATTTGTGATGTAAAAGAGAGCTTGATGTGATACAATAATTGTGTCATATCAAGGCTCTTTCCATCACGGAAAGGAGTTTGACGATGTCCGAGAAACGCAAAGACCATAAAGGTAGAATCCTGCGGACAGGAGAGAGCCAGAGAAAAGATCTTATTTATCAGTACCGCTATACAGACATTCGAGGTAAACGGCAGAGCATCTATTCTTCTGATTTGAAGGAACTGCGGGAAAAGGAAAAAGAAGTCCAGAAGCAGCTTGACGAAGGGATTGACTATGCTGCTGGAAAGGCAACCGTGATTGCCCTTGTGGAACGCTATATCAGCTTGAAACAGGGTGTGCGCTACAATACCAAAGTCGGTTACAATTTTGTTCTGAACCTGATTAAGAAAGAAGATTTTGGCTACCGGAAGATAAGGGATATTAAGGTATCAGACGCGCAAAAGTGGATTATGAAGCTCCACAGTGACGGGAAAGGGTACAGCACCATTACCAGTGTCCGGGGCGTTGTGAAACCCGCTTTTCAGATGGCATACAACGAGGATATTATCCGCCGAAATCCCTTTGACTTCAAATTATTGGACGTGGTTTCCAATGACTCACAGAAGCGGATTGCCATGACGGAGGAACAGCAGGAGATTTGGATGGGCTTTATCCGGGAGGACAAAACCTACACCAAGTATTATGATGAATTTGTCGTGCTGCTGGGAACGGGTATGCGTGTCAGTGAGTTTTGCGGCCTTACAAAAAGTGATTTGGACTTTGAAAACCGGCGAGTCCGGGTAGACCACCAGCTTGCCCGGGAACGGGGCGGGAAGTATTATGTCGAGAAAACCAAGACTGAGTGCGGCTGTCGCTTCATTCCCATGACAGAGGAAGTTTATCAAAGTCTGAACAATATCCTTGAACGCCGAAAAAAAGTAAAGACGGAAATCATTGTAGATGGGTACAGTGGATTTCTACTTTTAGACAAAAACAACAATCCCAAGGTAGCGCTACATATCGAAAATGAAATGTGCCGGGCAATGAAAAAGTATAAGAAGCTGTACCCGGATAAGCCGCTGCCGCACATCACACCCCATGTGTTCCGGCATACTTTCTGTACGAATATGGCAAACGCCGGTATGGATATAAAGACCTTACAGTATTTGATGGGACATTCAGATATAGGAGTCACTCTGAATGTGTATACTCATATGGGATTGGATGATGCAGAAAAGAAATTGCAGAAAATGCAGGGATTGGAAAAAACAAGAAAAGAAATGGGGATTTCGGATAAAGATGATAAGCCTTTGAAACAGAATATGTTCAAAGTTGTTTGAAATTGAAATATTATAAAACGATAGCATCCAGGTTTATGTAACTTGGGTGCTTTTCTGTGGTGAAAAGATTGGAGGTATGATATAATTCTGAATATACAAAAAGGATTTATATATTCAATTTAGATAAAAACAAAAGAAAGGTAATCAAATGACAAAGGTAGAAACACTTACAGCATATTCATGTAAATTTACTTATTTCAGAGTAAAATTCGAAATTTTTGTATTATTGCACATATTGACCACGGTAAATCTACACTGGCCGACAGAATTATAGAGATGACAGGACTTTTGACTGAGAGGGAAATGCAGGCCCAGGTTCTGGATAATATGGATCTGGAGAGAGAACGTGGAATTACCATCAAATCCCAGGCTGTCCGCACGGTATATCATGGAAAAGATGGAGAAGAGTATATTTTCAATCTGATCGATACACCTGGACATGTGGATTTTAACTATGAAGTTTCACGAAGCCTTGCAGCCTGCGACGGTGCCATCCTTGTAGTTGACGCTGCACAGGGAATTGAAGCGCAAACGCTGGCAAATGTTTATATGGCACTGGATCATGATCTTGAGGTTATTCCGGTAATCAATAAGGTTGATCTTCCAAGTGCAGAGCCAGAGCGTGTTATCAATGAAATTGAGGATGTGATTGGACTTGAAGCCCAGGACGCACCGCAGATTTCTGCAAAAACAGGTCTGAATGTAGATCAGGTTCTGGAGCAGGTAGTGGCTAAGATCCCGGCACCTACAGGAAATCCGGATGCACCGCTGAAGGCGCTTATTTTTGACTCCATTTATGATTCTTATAAGGGTGCCATTGTTTTCTGCCGAATGGTGGATGGAAAAGTCCGCAAAGGCACAACCATCCGTATGATGGCTACCGGATTTGTGGCAGAAGTTGTGGAAGTTGGGTATTTTGGAGCAGGGCAGTTTATTCCATGTGAGGAACTGACAGCAGGAATGGTAGGTTATATTACCGCCAGTATTAAGAATGTAAGAGATACTCGTGTTGGTGATACTATTACAGACAATAGCCGCCCTTGCGAGGAGGCTTTGCCTGGATATAAGAAGGTAAATCCAATGGTTTATTGCGGCCTTTATCCGGCTGACGGAGCGAAATACGGAGATCTTCGTGATGCTTTGGAGAAACTGCAGTTAAATGACGCCTCTTTATTCTATGAGCCGGAGACATCTGTTGCTCTTGGATTTGGTTTCCGCTGCGGATTTCTTGGGCTGCTTCATCTGGAAATCATCCAGGAGCGTCTGGAACGTGAATATGACCTAGATCTTGTTACTACTGCTCCAAGCGTTATTTATAAAGTACACAAGACAAACGGCGAAGTGATTGATCTGACAAATCCGACCAATCTTCCAGATCCATCTGAGATCGAATATATGGAAGAGCCAATCGTGAATGCAGAGATTATGGTAACTACAGAGTTTATCGGTGCCATTATGGATCTTTGCCAGGAGCGCCGCGGTCAGTATCTTGGCATGGAATATATGGAAGAGACACGAGCTCTTCTGAAATATAAGCTTCCATTGAATGAGATTATTTACGATTTCTTTGATGCCCTGAAATCTCGTTCCAGAGGATATGCGTCTCTGGATTACGAGCTTTGTGGTTATGAGAGAAGTGAGCTTGTGAAACTGGATATTCTGGTAAATAAAGAAGAAGTGGATGCCCTTTCTTTTATTGTGCATGCAGATACTTCTTATGAAAGAGGCCGCAAGATGTGCGAGAAGCTGAAAGATGAGATTCCGCGTCAGCTCTTTGAAATTCCAATCCAGGCCGCAATCGGAAGCAAAATCATTGCCAGAGAGACGGTTAAGGCTATGCGTAAAGATGTTCTTGCCAAGTGCTACGGCGGTGATATTTCTCGTAAGAAGAAACTTCTGGAAAAACAGAAGGAAGGTAAGAAGAGAATGCGCCAGGTTGGAAACGTAGAGATTCCACAGAAAGCATTTATGAGCGTACTGAAACTGGATGAAAATTAATTGTTGTCAATCCTGTGGTGAAAAGCAACAAATAAAGGTGTCTGAGCGCGGCTGGCTGACATAAGATATATGCCAGCTGGCATCAGACGCGGAGGTATCCAATGAAAGCTAAGATACGTATTCTGATAAGAAGAATAAAGAGAAGTTATAAAAAAGACAGGGAACAGTGGATCAAGGGCGGGATTTTGACAGTGATCCTGCTGGTTATCGTAATTTTTGCAGGCAGTTGTGCATGTGGAAAAAAAACGGTGAAAGCACCAGACGCAGAGTCGCAGGGCGTAATGAAGATCACACCAATCCCTACAGCAACACCTACGCCGGTACCTCGCCAGGTAAATAAAGATGCGGTAGCGCAAAGCGGAAGCGTGACTATGGTGAATGAGTATCTGGTTCAGAAAGAAGAGGGAAAGGCTGCAGGCAGCAGCAAGAGCAGCTCTTCAGAAGAGCAGACTGCTGCAGATTCGTCTGATAGCAGTGGTGATGCTACTGGAAATTCAACAGATGAAGAAACTGAGACCGGTAGTGGAGATTAATTTTACAGAAACAGTGTTGTAAACAGAAGGAAATAAACAACGTGGAGAAAATCAGAATGGGAACAAAGAAGAATGGTTTGGAATTGTACCTTCACATCCCGTTTTGCATAAAGAAATGTGATTATTGTGACTTCCTGTCAGGTCCCTCTACCAGGGCCGGGCAGGAAGCTTATATTTATGCACTTTTACGGGAAATGGAGACGGTTTCAAAGAATCTGAAAAAACGTCTGGTAGATACAGTTTTCATTGGCGGGGGAACACCTTCTGTGCCGGAATGTGATGTGATGGAAAAGCTTTTACAGGGGCTGAGAGATTATTTTTTGTTTTCGGCGGATGCGGAGGTAACGATTGAAGCAAATCCTGGAACATTGACGCCTGAGAAACTTTCTATTTACAGAAAATACGGAATCAACCGGATCAGCATTGGCTTACAGTCGCCAAAAAATAAGGAACTGGCTATGCTTGGAAGAATTCATAATTATGCACAGTTTCTGGAAAGCTTTCAGATGGCAAGAGCGGCTGGCTTTTCCAATATAAATGTGGATCTGATGTTTGCCATTCCGGGACAGAGTTATGACGGCTGGATAGAGAATCTTCAGACAGTGGCGGCACTTGGCCCGGAGCACATTTCAGCATATAGTCTTATTATTGAAGAGGGCACCCCTTTTTTCAGAAAAAAGCTGGATTTGCCTGATGAAGATACGGAATACCGCATGTATGAAGATGTTGCTGCAGTTCTGAAAGAGTATGGCTATCATCAGTATGAGATTTCCAACTATGCAAAAGCAGGGTATGAATGCAGACATAATGAAGGATACTGGCAGAGAAAGGATTATCTGGGGCTGGGGCTTGGAGCGGCTTCCTTATTGGGGATGGAGCGTTTTTCCAATACTTCTGATATGCAGGAATATCTGAAAAACAGCAGTGTACCAGAAAAAATTCGAAAAAACAGGGAACTTCTTACAAGAGAAGATGAGATGGCAGAGTTTATGTTTCTTGGACTTCGTATGACACAGGGCGTGTCCAAAAAGGAATTTCAGGAGTATTTCGGCACTGCAATAGAGAATATATATGGAGAAGTTCTGAAAAAATATAAGAAACAGGGACTGCTGTTGGAAGAAAGCGGCAGGATATTTTTGTCGAGAGAAGGCATTCATGTGAGTAATGCAGTGATGGCAGAGTTTCTGCTGTAGTTACTGTGAACGGAGTGAACAGTAACCTGCTGCAAGTTTTGTCGGAAAAGAATTTAGAAATGGTTGACGAACAAATGTTCTTGTGATATTCTTGAAGAACACATTAAGAAATGTCTGAGCCGGAGGATTCCGGATCAGATCAGGATACAGGGAGTTACAGCCGGTGCTTTCCGGTTAAGAAATGGAGGAACAGATGGCAGCAGAGAATAAGAAACAGTTTATCAGAATCAGAGGAGCCAATGAGAATAACCTGAAGAATCTCAGTGTGGATATTCCCAGAGATAAGTTTGTAGTTCTTACTGGCTTAAGCGGATCAGGAAAGTCTTCACTGGCATTTGATACGATCTATGCAGAAGGGCAGAGAAGATATATGGAATCTCTGTCTTCCTATGCCAGACAGTTCCTTGGCCAGATGGAGAAGCCAGATGTGGAGAGCATAGAGGGACTTCCACCGGCTATTTCTATTGACCAGAAGTCTACTAATCGCAATCCCAGATCCACAGTAGGGACGGTGACAGAAATTTATGATTATTTCCGTCTTTTATACGCCCGTGTTGGTATTCCACATTGTCCGAAATGCGGCAAGGTGATCGCCAAGCAGACAGTAGACCAGATGGTGGATCAGATCATGGAATTGCCGGAACGTACCAAGATTCAGCTTCTTGCTCCGGTAGTACGAGGACGCAAGGGTACCCATGCGAAATTACTGGATCAGGCCAGACGCAGCGGTTATGTGCGTGCGGAAATCGATGGAAATGTGTATGAACTTTCCGAGGAGATTACCCTGGACAAAAATATTAAACATACGATTGCCATTATTGTAGACCGTCTGATCGTGAAGCCTGGAATTGAGAAAAGACTTACAGATTCTCTTGAGACAGTATTGAATCTGGCTGATGGATTGGCTGTGGTGGATACCATGGATGGAAATTATATGAATTTCAGCCAGAGCTTTTCCTGTCCGGATTGTGGAGTCAGTATTGATGAGATCGAGCCAAGAAGTTTTTCATTTAACAATCCATTTGGGGCCTGCCCGGAGTGTCTTGGTCTTGGTTATAAGATGGAATTTGACCCGGATCTTATGATTCCGGATAAATCCCTGAGCATTTCTGAAGGGGCTATTGTAGTGATGGGCTGGCAGTCTTGCACAGATAAGAGCAGTTTTACCAATGCTATTCTGAATGCCCTTTGCAGGGAATACGGTTTTGATCTGGATACACCTTTTAAAGATTATCCCAAGAAGATACAGGATATTATTCTGTACGGAACAGGCGGACATTCTGTGAAGGTTTATTATAAGGGACAGCGCGGAGAGGGTGTTTATGATGTGGCTTTTCCAGGCCTTATAAGGAATGTGGAACAGCGCTATAAAGAGACTGGCTCTGAATCTATGAAACAGGAATACGAGAGCTTTATGCAGATCACTCCGTGTAAAGCATGTAAGGGACAGCGACTGAAGAAGGAGTCACTTGCGGTCACGGTAGCGGATAAGAATATTTATGAAATTACCAATATGTCCATTGATAAGCTGAAGAGATTTCTGGCAGAAATGCAGCTGTCTCCACAGCAGCAGCTTATTGGAAAGCAGATACTAAAGGAAATCAGAGCCAGAGTGGGGTTCCTGGCAGATGTAGGTCTGGAGTACCTTTCCCTGGCACGTGCCACCGGCACTCTGTCAGGCGGGGAGGCACAGAGAATCCGTCTTGCTACTCAGATCGGTTCCGGCCTTGTTGGGGTTGCCTATATTCTGGATGAGCCAAGTATTGGTCTGCATCAGAGGGATAATGATAAACTTCTTGGAGCGTTAATGCACTTAAGAGATCTGGGAAACAGTCTTATAGTGGTTGAGCATGATGAGGATACTATGCGTGCGGCGGACTGTATTGTAGATATTGGACCTGGCGCAGGAGAACATGGTGGACAGCTTGTTGGAATGGGTACTGCGGAGGAACTTATGCAGAATCCGAAGTCTATTACAGGCGCATATCTCAGCGGAAAACTGAAAATCCCGGTTCCGGAAGTACGAAAGGAACCTACCGGTTATCTGACTATTAAGGGGGCGGCAGAGAATAATCTCAAACATATAGACGTGGATATTCCTCTTGGAATTATGACCTGTATTACAGGTGTTTCAGGGTCTGGAAAGAGTTCTCTGATCAATGAAATCCTTTACAAACATCTTGCAAGAGATCTGAACAGGGCCCGCGTGATCCCGGGAAAGCATGATGAAATTATTGGAATAGACCAGTTGGACAAGGTAATTGCCATTGACCAGTCTCCAATTGGCCGTACACCAAGATCTAATCCTGCTACTTATACAGGCGTGTTTGACCAGATCAGAGATCTTTTTGCTGCTACAGCAGATGCCAAGGCAAAGGGATATAAGAAAGGGCGCTTCAGCTTTAATGTAAAAGGCGGACGATGTGAAGCCTGCAGTGGTGATGGTATTATTAAAATTGAAATGCACTTCCTGCCAGATGTTTATGTCCCTTGTGAAGTTTGCAAGGGTAAGCGCTATAATCGGGAAACTCTGGAAGTGAAGTATAAGGATAAGAGCATCTATGATGTACTGAATATGACAGTTGAGGAGGCAATGACGTTCTTTGAGAACGTTCCATCCATCAGAAGGAAGATAGAGACCTTATATGATGTAGGTCTTTCCTATATTCGTCTTGGACAGCCTTCCACCACTCTTTCCGGCGGAGAAGCACAGCGTATTAAGCTGGCTGCAGAGTTGAGTAAGCGTAGTACAGGTAAGACTATTTACATTCTGGATGAGCCTACCACCGGATTGCATTTTGCAGATGTTCAGAAACTGGTGGAGATTTTGCGTCGACTTTCGGATGGTGGAAATACGGTTGTTGTAATTGAACACAATCTGGACGTGATCAAGACCGCTGATTATATAATTGATATCGGACCGGAAGGCGGAGATGGCGGGGGAACAGTTGTTGCCAAGGGAACCCCTGAAGAAGTGGCGAAGAACCCAGCTTCTTATACAGGGCGTTATGTTGCAAAATATTTGAAGTGATTCTGATAATAAACCTCTTTCCAAGTGAAGCATTTTTGTTTATAATGGTACGAAGACTATTAATTATGAAAAATCTATGAGACAATTATAAAGTCACATCTGCAGAATGTGGTGTTTATGATTACGGTTCGGAATGTGAATGGTAATCATTTATTGCACAATTCTTGCAGAGAAAGTGTGATAAAGTGTTTTGAGAGAAAGGGGAATTTAATGCCTGCCAGTGATATTGGAATTGACCTGGGAACCAGAAACAGTCAGGTATATTCCACTGGACGGGGACTGGTAGTCAGTGAGCCGTCTGTAGTGGTTTATGATAAGAACTCAGAGAAAATAAAAGCAATCGGCGAGGAAGCCAGACAGATGACCGGACATGTTTCATCAAATATGGAAGTAATCCGGCCAATCCGCCAGGGAGTGATCGTAGATTATACGGTTATGGAGAAGATGCTGAAGTATTTCATTTCCAAGGCAATGGGACGCCATGCCTTTCGAAAGCCTAGAATCAGTATCTGTATCCCCAGCGGAACCACCGAGATCGAAAGAAAGGCAGTAGAGGAAGCTACTTATCAGGCCGGAGCAAGGGAAGTGTTTCTTGTGGAAGAGCCGATTGCAGCTGCAATTGGTGCCGGAGTAGATGTGACGAAGCCTTTTGGTAATCTGATCGTGGATATAGGAGGCGGAACCACTGATGTTGCCGTGATTTCTATGGCTGGCTCTGTTGTGTCTGCTTCCGTAAAGGTTGCCGGAGATAATTTCGACCAGGCTATCATGAGCTATGTGAGAAAAAATCACAGCCTTTTTATTGGGGAAGAGGCCGCTGAGAACATAAAGATAAAAATCGGAACTGCCTGCCAGGAAGCATCTCCGCGGATGCTGGAGGTAAAAGGCAGAAATGTGATCACCGGACTTCCAAAGGTGGTAACTCTGACTTCTGAAGAAATCCGTATTGCATTGCGGGATGCTGTCAATCAGATTGTGGAGACTGTGCACGGAGTGCTTGAGAAAACTCCGCCGGAACTGGCTGCTGATATTGTGGACAGAGGAATTGTTCTCACTGGTGGCGGAGCATTGCTCCATGGAATGGACACCCTCATTGAGCAGAAGACTGGTGTAAGCACTCTTACTGTGCAGGATGCTATGTCTGCTGTTGTGGTGGGAACCGGTAAATATGCGGAAGTAATTACCAGGATGGAAGAATAATCTGATTGCTGTGAAAAGCGTAAACAGTAACATATAATTTGGCTATTCTGTTTTGCAAAAGATAAAATATTATGTAAACTATAATGAAGAGGGTACTGCGTTCTAGCAGTGCCCTTTGGTTAGTGCTGGCGGCAGGAGAAGAACAAATGAGTGAGAAAGTTACAGGCTATATAGATCATGTCATATTCCGCAATGATGAAAATGGATATACAGTTATGGTTCTTAAGACCGCGGATTCAGAGGAAGAGCTGACTTGTGTAGGAACATTTCCTGACGTTACACAGGGTGTGACCATTGAAGCCGAGGGGAAGTTTTCCCAGCATCATATATACGGCAGACAATTTAATATCCAGTCTTATGCGGAAAAGGCACCAGAGGACACCCAGGCTATGGAACGTTATCTGGGGTCCGGAGCGATTAAAGGGGTAGGTGCAGCACTTGCTGCCAGAATTGTGCGGTGTTTTGGCGAGGATACTCTTAGAATAGTGGAAGAAGAACCGGAAAGGCTGGCGGAAGTCAAGGGAATCAGTGAGAAGAAAGCCAGAGAGATTGCAGTACAGGTGACTGAGAAGGCAGAAATGCGAAAAGCCATGATGTTTCTGCAGAAATATGGCATTTCCCTGAATCTTGGAGCAAAGATATATCAGAAATATGGTCAGTCCGTATACAGTGTGCTTCAGGAGAATCCCTATCGTCTGGCAGATGATATCTCGGGAGTTGGCTTTAAAATTGCAGACACCATTGCGTCACGTATTGGTATACATGCAGATTCAGATTACAGAATCCGCAGCGGTATGATGTATACTCTTTTCCAGGCTTCAGGGGAAGGACATGTATATCTTCCGAAGGACGAACTGTTTGACAGAGCTTCCCAGCTGCTTCAGGTAGATGTTTCTTATATGGAGAAACACCTGATGGATATGGCAATTGACCGGAAAGTTGTTTTAAAAGAGAATGACAGAGAGGTACTGGTTTATCCAAGCCAGTATTACCGCTTAGAGCTGAATACAGCAAGAATGCTCACTGAATTGAATATCCGTTATCCACAGAATGAGCAGATGATGGAGCGAAGAATTGCTCAGATTGAGAAAGAAACAGGTACTGTTTTGGAGGAAATGCAGAAGAAGGCTGTTGTAGAGGCTGCTGGAAATGGCCTTTTTGTCCTTACAGGAGGACCAGGTACCGGTAAAACTACTACGATCAATGCAATTATTCGTTTTTTCGAGGGCGAAGGCGCAACTCTTCGTCTGGCAGCACCTACAGGACGTGCAGCCAAGCGAATGACAGAAGTTACAGGTTATGAAGCACAGACAATACATCGGCTTCTGGAATTGAACGGTGTGCCGGATGAGGATGGCAGAGAGTCTCAGGGTGTTCATTTTGAACGGAATGCAGAGAATCCGCTGGATACAGATGTAATCATTATTGATGAGATGTCTATGGTAGATATTTTTCTTATGCATTCACTGCTTCTTGCGGTGACTGCGGGAACCAGGATCATTCTGGTTGGAGATGAGAACCAGCTGCCAAGTGTAGGTCCGGGAAATGTGCTGCGGGATATTATTCAAAGCGGCGTTTTTCCAGTAGTAGAACTGAAGAAAATTTTCAGGCAGGCCTCTCACAGTGATATTGTAGTAAATGCACACAAGATTCATAACGGAGAGCAGGTTTCCCTTGATAACAAAAGCCGCGATTTCTTTTTCCTGAAGAGATATGATGCCGATATTATTATCCGCGTGGTCATCGCACTGATTCAGGAGAAACTGCCGAAGTATGTGGATGCAAGACCTTTTGAAATACAGGTTCTGACTCCAATGCGAAAGGGGCTTCTGGGCGTAGAGAGGATGAACCAGATTTTACAGAGATACCTGAATCCACCAGAATCAGGTAAAAAAGAGAAAAAAATTGGAGACCGGCTTTTCCGTGAGGGAGACAAGGTTATGCAGATTCGGAATAACTATCAGCTGGAATGGGAAGTCCGGGGAAAATACGGAATTCCTGTAGATGAAGGGGTGGGCGTATTTAATGGAGATACTGGCATTCTGAAGGAAATCAATGAATTTGCAGAGACTGCCACTGTGGAATTTGAGGATGGCCGTTTCGCTGACTATTCTTTTAAGCAGCTGGAAGAATTGGAACTTGCCTATGCTATAACCATACATAAATCCCAGGGCTCAGAATATCCGGCAGTTATTCTGCCGCTCCTTTCCGGCCCCAAGATGCTGATGAACCGCAATCTTTTGTATACAGGTGTTACAAGAGCCCGGAAATGTGTTACTGTAGTTGGAAGTGAGGAGACTTTCGGGGAGATGATCCGCAATGAGAAGCAGCAGAAACGTTACAGCTCTCTTTGGGCAAGGATACAGGAACTTTCTGAATCTGTTGTACCCAAGACGGTGTCCTCTGTGTCACAGGATTCTTAGGAGCAGCAATCAGTTGATCTGTCCGGACTGTGCCGGAGATTTAAGACCTGCATCGGGGCCACGATGTTACAAATGCGGAAAACCGGTAAATGGAGATGAAGAATACTGCAGGGACTGCAGCGCCCATCCAGGCTCTTTTGACCAGGGACGCGGGATTTTTCTTTATGATGACCGGATGAGATACTCTATAATGAAATATAAATATTTTGGCTGTCAGGAATACAGCCGCTTTTATGGAAAAGCATTGTATATCTACGGAAAAGATCTGCTTGCATTATGGAAGCCGCAGATAATCATTCCGGTTCCGCTTCATAGAAGAAAGCAGCGCATAAGAGGGTTTAATCAGGCTGAACTTCTGGCGAAAGAACTGTCCCGTTATGCTGGGATTCCTGTAGATACTGCTATTCTAAAAAAATGCCATGCTACCCGATCACAGAAAAAACTGGATGCGGCTGAAAGAAAGAAGAATCTTCAAAAAGCTTTTCAGGTTGTAGGAAATCCTGCAGGAATGCGTATCTTGCTTATTGATGATGTATATACTACTGGAAGTACCATGGATGTGTTGGCAAAGCTTCTGCTGGAAAAGGGAGCATCCCATGTATATTTTCTCACGCTGTGTATTGGAAACAACAGGTAAAAAAATGCTTTTCATGGCATGGGATATATGATACAATCATCCTGTATGAGTATAGCTTTTCAGCTTTAAAAGAAACGCATAAGGAGCCATTTATGATAAACGAAGAAAAAGTAAAGATAATGGATCAGCTTGCTGTATATGAGAAACAGGAAGGCAGAAAGTATCTTCCGGTAAGCAAGTACTACAGGAGTGACTATATTGGTCTGGCGCTGATTAAGAATTTCTTTCTTGTAACAATTGGATATGGATTGATACTGGCTGTAATTGCAGCGTATAATTTGGAATATCTGCTGGATAATGTGCACAAGATGGATCTGATCTCTCTTGGAGTTGTAGCCCTGGGGGGATATATAGGAATATTGGTATTATATTCTGTGCTGACATATATCCAGTACACTGTGAAGTACCATAAGGCGAAGAAGAGTGTAAAACAGTATTACACTCAGCTGACGAAATTAGAGAAAATCTATACTCGTGAAGAAAAGAAATTCGCAGGACGTGAAATGTCAGGAGGATATAGAAAATGACAGCATTACTTGAGTTAAAGCAGAAAATAAAAGAAATATACGGACAGTATGAAATGTATATCCTGCCTGTGATGAGGTTTGTTCTTGCACTGGTTTATTTCCTGTGGATCAATGCGAATATGGGATATATGTCTCGCCTGAATAATGTATTTTTAGTACTGATCCTGGCATTGATCTGTTCCATTTTGCCGTCTTCCGCTATGATGTACATTGGTTTTGTGCTGATCCTTGTTCACAGTTATGCACTTGGAATTGAAATTGCGGCATTTATGCTCGTTCTGATCCTTCTGATGCTGATCTTTTTCCTGAGGTTCAGTGGTGAACAGAATGTAACATTTGTATTTACACCGCTTTCCTTTGCATTCAGCCTTCCGGCATTACTTCCTATTGGAAGCGGACTTATGGAGAGCAGTTTATCTGCAATTCCGGCTGGCTGCGGTGTGGTTATGTATTATTTTATCCGTTTTTTAAGATCACAGTCAACAATTCTTGTGAATCCGGATCTGGAGATGACAGATAAGCTGCAGATCATGGCTGACGGTCTGGTACAGAACTGGGGAATGTGGATTGCAGTTGTTGCTGTTGTAGCAGTTATCCTTCTGGTACATCTGATCCGTACCCGCTCTTTTGATCATGCATGGAGGATATCGATTATTACAGGCGGTGTTGCCTATGTGTTTATAATGCTTGTTGGAAGTTTTGGAATGAACCTGAATGCAACTGTTGCAATGGTTCCGCTTCTGATCTGTACGATTGCAGCTGTTCTCCTGGCGCTTGTGCTTGAGTTCTTTGCATTTGGAGGAGATTACAGCCGTGCAGAGCGTCTGGAGTATGAGGATGATGAGTACTTCTATTATGTAAAAGCAGTTCCCAAGGCTTCTGTTGCAACTTCCGAGAGAAGTATTAAGAAAATAAATGCAGAACCTGTTCGTGAAGAGCGCAAGGCAGAGGATAACTCTGGTACTTATGCCAATCCAATCTTCCGACAGGATGAGAAGCCTAAAAGAAAGAAAGCTTCTCCAGCAGCAGACAGAAAGCCAAGACAGGCAGAGAAACCTGCTGCTAAGGATATTGATTTTGAAAAAAAACTTGAAGAATCTCTTAAAGATCTTTAAGGTTACTGCTTGGCAGTGAATGGTAACAAAGAAAGGAGTACACTATGCAGGATATGGCAGTCAGATTATCAGGATATTTGTTAAAACTCTCCCTGCCCAGTCTGGGAGTAACAGACATACTGGAGATTGCCCTGATTTCCTTCTTTATCTATCAGTTTATGGTGTGGATCAAGTTTACCCGCGCTTATACTCTGTTGAAGGGAATTCTGATAGTACTCCTTTTTATTTTATTTGCATATGTGTTGAAAATGAACACGATCCTCTGGATCATTAAGAATCTTTCTACTATACTTCTTACCAGTGTAGTTGTTATTTTCCAGCCAGAACTTCGGAAAATGCTGGAGCAGCTGGGACAGAAGAAGTTTATGGCTTCTATTTTCCCTTTGGATGCCGGCAAAGAGGTACAGGAAAGATTTACAGATAAAACAATCAATGAGCTTGTGAAGGCATGTTTTGATATGGGAGAAGCAAGAACTGGCGCATTGATCGTCATTGAGCAGAATATCCGCTTAAGTGAATATGAGCGCACAGGAATCAATGTGGATGCAGTTCTTACAAGTCAGCTCTTGATCAATATTTTTGAACATAATACACCACTCCATGATGGCGCTGTCCTGGTGCGTGGCAATCGAATTGTAGCAGCTACCTGTTATCTGCCTCTTTCCGATAATATGGAGCTGAGCAAACAGCTTGGAACCAGACACAGAGCTGGTGTGGGAATCAGTGAAGTAAGTGATTCCCTGACGATTATTGTTTCAGAAGAAACCGGGCAGGTGTCCATGGCCCAGAACGGACAGCTCAGCAGAGGTCTTACCAGTGCTGAACTGAGATCTGCATTGATCAAGGCTCAGAATAAAAAGGTTGTAACTAACAGTAAACTGCGTCATCTGTTGAAAGGAAGAATGAGACATGAAGAAGACAAAGCTGACTAGGAATTTTACCTTGAAGATCATGTCTGTTTTCATCGGATTTCTGATCTGGTTTATTGTGGTAAATGTGGACAATCCGGTATCCAGTAAAAGTATCACCATTGCCGGAGAAAATGTAGAACTTCAGAATACGGCTTATGTGGATAGTGCCAACATGATGTGTATGCAGGATGATGATCCGGATCCTATAAGGGTTACAATCACAGGAGAGAGAAGACTTCTTTCCAGGATTACTCAGGCCAATATAACATTGACGGCAGATCTGCAGCAGGCAGGAAGCCTTGATACAGATCCGGTTATGGTTCCAATCACTGCCTCCTGTCCAGGAATCAGCCCCGAGAATATTAAAGTGACACCACAGTATCTCAGTGTCAGACTGGAAGAAAAAGTAACACAGGAGTTTCTGGTTAATGTAAATTACGGTTCCAGCCAGCCGGGCAAGGGCTACGAGGTTGGTTCCCAGACTGCAAGTCCGGAGAAAGTTAAAATTACAGGTCCGAAATCTCTTGTGAATAAAATTGACAAAGTAAATGCGACCGTTGATGTTGATGGCAGAACAAAGGATTTTTCCGAAGAGGCAGAACTGAATATTATTGATAAGAATCAGGACAGTCTTGCCGGAAGAATGGCTTATCTCACCATAGATAATACCAAAGTTGTTGTTACAACTAAATTTTGGAAGATTCGCACAGGCGTTAATATTGGTGCGGACTATGTAGGCGTGCCGGCAGATGGCTATCAGGTGGAGAGTGTGACTACTGTTCCGGATACTGTAAGTATTGCGGGAACAGATGAGGCATTGGAGACTCTGAAGCAGAATGACAACACGATCTGGATAGGCGGTACTGATATTGATATTACAGGAGAGACAACAGATATTGAGAAGAAAGTCAGTCTGAAGGATGTGCTTCCTGAGGATGTGAAGCTGACAAGCGGAACCAGTGAGGACGTTTGGGTGAAGGTAAGTATTTTACCTATTGGAAGTCATTCATATGGTCTTCCCTCCAATCAGGTTACGGTAGATAACCTTGCTGATAATCTTCTGGTAACATTTGGAACAGATAAGATTGAAATCCGCGTGAAAGCAACAGCTGGAGAGCTTGATGACTTTAATCTTGACGAAGTGAAAGCTTCTGTTGATCTGAAGGATATGGAAGTAGGAAGCTATCAGATCCCTGTGACTGTGAAGCTACCTAAGGGATTTGAACTTCTGGATGATGTGGTTGCAGATGTGACTATATCAGAAGTTTCCAATTCAGATACTAATAATGAATGAGCTGTTGTTTACGGATAACGTTTGGCGAAATATATTGCCATGGATGCAGAGAACAGCAACAATAAGGGAGAGAAACTATGGTAAGTGAGAAAGTAAGGGTGAACAATCCTTCCGGCCTTCATTTGCGACCGGCAGGCATTCTTTGTAAGGAAGCTATGAAATATAAATCTCTTATAACATTTCAGTATGGTCAGGGGTCTGCCAATGCCAAAAGCGTGCTCAGTGTTCTGGGGGCGTGTGTGAAATGTGGTGATGAGATCACTATATTTTGCGAAGGCGAGGACGAGACAGAGGCTTTAAGAAATCTTGTAACTGTTATCAATAATGGTTTAGGAGAATAAGATTTACAACGTTACAATAGGGAGGCATAAAAGTGAAAAAGAGAGTAGCAGCCGCAGTTTTAGGAATTATGTTAAGTGTGTCCATGGGTCTGGAAGTTCCAGCCGCAGCTTTGGATAGCGGATTTGAATCCGGATTTACATCTGAACAGGCAGCAGATGTGCAAACAGAAGACGGAGCCGAAGCAGTACAGCCGTCTGAGGATACAGAGGTGCCTGCAGATACGGCAGCAGCTGGGGAGCAGCAGGTACAGGAAAGTCAGGACAATGAAGAAAATACAGACAGCGAAAATTCAGGAGAAAGTACAGATGGTTTTTTCGATGGCTTTACTTCAGATGAAACAGTGGAGGAGAAAGGAAGCACTGCTCCGGTAGATGGATTTGAAGCTGTTCCGGAAGGCACATTCGATGGGACTCAGGAAGTACAGGCAGATAATTCAGATGGAGTATTTGACTGGAAGGAATGGGAGCAGACAGCTGATGGTTTTAAGCTTCGTAAGAAAAAATCAACTGTAAGTCCAGTTGCTGAGGCTCAGAATGTGGCTGGTTCTGATGAGATTCAGGCGTTTGATGAAGCACAGGAGAATGGCGAAGCAGCAGGTACGAAAAGTGCGGAGGCTGAAGGAGCAGCTGCCCAGACTGAATATTATACTGCAGCAGATGGCATTGTAGAGATTACTACAAGAAACGAGGCTGGAGCAGTTCATACAGGAAGTTATCTGTTTGATGCCAATGGATTTCTGGTTACCGGCATTAAGACTTTAGTTGGAACGGAGAGTGCAAATGGGGCTGTTGGTGAATTCTATTTTACAGCTTCCGATAGTGCACAGGCATATACAGAATATAATGGACAGGGTGCTGCACTGGTTCCGTGGAAGACCACACTTGGTCAGATGAAGAAAGATTACTGGCTGTGGAACAAAGAAAGCCGAAACTTCCATTATTATGGCGCAGATGGTAAGGCATTAACCACTGCACAGTTAGATGAAGCCGCCAAGGCAAATAATACATATACAGGATATTATAAGATTAATGATGAGTATTATTGTCTGGATGAGAATGGAACACCACGTACTGGGGATGTTACTCTGACCGTAAACGGAGTAGCCGCACAGTACTACTTCCAGCCAGCAGAAACAGATCAGGAAATTCCAGGAAAGATGTACCGTGATGGATGGAAGAGTTTTGCAGGAACAGCCGGTGAGCAGTGGAAATATTATGATTCCGGTGAGCTGGACAGCAGTAAGATTGGACAGCTTATGGTTCATGGCGTTATTGTAACAGAGCTTGACGGACGTAAAGATGCGGAAAATTCCTATCTGATCGATAAGAATGGCTATCTTCTTAAGAAGACTATGAAGAAAGCCACAGATGGCAAATATTATCTGACAGATAAGAATGGCTGTATTTATAAGAATCGTATTGTCACTTATAAAAAGAAACAATATTATGTAACAGAAACTGGTGCAAGAGCAACCTGGAAAAAGGTATGGCATCGCTGTCCTGGGGCTGGAAACAGAATGTACTATTTTGGTTCTACTGCTGGCCGGATCGTGAAGAAAACCGGATGGCAGAAAGTAACCACCTCTAAGGGGAAATTCTATGGCTGGTTCCTGTTCAATAAAAAAGGAAAGCATTATGCCAATACACTGAGAAACGGATATTATTTCAAAGCTGATGGAAGACTTGCCAGCGGAGTTACCGTGATCAATGGCAAGAGTTATTTCTTTAAACCATCTACATCTAATACAAGAAATGGCCAGATGGTTAAGAATGAAATGTTTGTTTACAAGAGAAAAACATATTTTGCAGACTCTAAGGGTGTACTTCGCAAGAGCGGATGGCAGAAGATTGATGGAAACTGGTATTACTTCAAGAATATGAGTCTTGTGAAGAATGCATTCGTGAAGAAAGGCAAAAAATATGGATATGTAGATGCTACTGGTAAGTTCACTACAGGCTGGGTGGTTGTAGACAATTCCCAGAATCTGGTTCGTTACATTAACCCGGATAAGAAGGGCTTTGTGCAAAATGAATCCAAGTGGATTGATGGCAAGCTGTATTACTTTGATAAGAATGGTTACAGAATCAATGACGTGACAAATATTTACAAATCCGGATATACAGTTGAAGTGGATCGTGTAAATGGTGTTATGACAATTTATGCAGATGCGAACCGTACAATTCCGGTTAAGACCATTCGTGTTTCAGTAGGAAATCCTGGAACAGATACTCCGAAAGGCAGATATAAACTGACAAGATACAGCAGATGGCAGGCGCTTATGGGACCGTCCTGGGGACAGTATGGTACTCATGTAGATGGTGCTGGTCAGGGCGGAATTTTCGTCCACTCTATTGCATGCGGCTCAGCAAACAGCTATAATTTGCCGGTTAGTGCATATCTTAAGCTTGGAAGCCCGGCTTCCCATGGCTGTATCCGTACCTGTGTTGCCGATGCAAAATGGGTATATGAGAACTGCAATGGTTCCACCATTTATATTTTCGATGGAACCTATAAGTCTGACGAAGTATTCAAAGGACCACTGGGACGTCGCGCAATTACACCGCTGAAGGGAACTAAGAATGGTGGATACTATGATCCGACCGATCCGGCAGCTTAATAGCTTACTCTGAAAGATAGTTGTTGATAAAAAAACGACATAAAAAGCCAAAAAGGGTGTCTTAAAATTATCAGATTTGATGATTTTAAGGCACCTTTTTACTGTTTTGGAGAATAACATTGAAATTTGAAAATGGAAACTGTATAATAACAAAGTAACACATTTTTAACATCTTGTAAGAAACAAGCGAATAAGGGAAAACGGTAAACACTACTGGTCCGGTAAGGACCGTAACCTGAAACTGTTTATCAGGAGGAGATATGGGAAAATGGAAAAAATGGCTGTCTGCCGGTTTATTTACAGCTATGCTTGGAACTGCAATAATTGCAGGACCAACTGCAGATGTAAGTGCCAATGCAGGAAATAAGCCATATAATATTGAAAATGTTTCACCAGATGCGCATTTGGCACCAAGTGTAGGAGATTCCTCTTCCAAGACAAGCTCAAAGGCATGGCACAAAATTGACGGAGTCTGCTACAATGGAAGTGGAAAGAAAGTAGAAGGAGCCATTACCAGAGGTATGGATGTCTCAGAATGGCAGGGAAAGATCAATTGGAAGGAAGCCAAAAAAGATCTGGATTTTGCCTTTGTGCGTATTTCCTATGGAACCAGACATCTGGATGATTATTATGACTATAATATGACTGAGGCAGAAGCAGCAGATGTGCCGGTGGGAACTTATGTATACAGTCTTGCCAAGACAAACAAAGAAGCACTTGCTGAAGCGCAGCTGGCTATTCGTCAGATGCAGGGACATAAGGTTTCCTATCCGGTAGCTTTTGACCTGGAAGATGAAGCTACATTGGGAACCTTGACCAGAAAGGAAATTTCCCAGATTGCTCTCACATTCTGTGATGAGATCCGCAAGGCAGGATATACACCAATTCTCTACATGAATCTGAATTGGTATAATAATTTTGTAGACTGGAACGTTCTGGAAGGCTCCGGTCTGGATGTCTGGATTGCAAGCTACGGAGATACAATTCTTGCACCGAGCGCCAGCAAATACAAATACACCATCTGGCAGTGCACAGCTGGTGATGAAGTTCCAGGTATGATCAGTACCAAGAAGCTGATCAGTGGAGTTCCCAAAGAGAACAATGTGGATCTGAATTTTGGCTATGTAGATTATACAACCAAGGTTGTTCCCAGATGGAATTCGCAGGAAGGCTATACCCCTGCAAAACAGCCTTTATATTCAGATCCCAAGCTTCACAAGAATGGCTGGACCACTGTTAAAGGCAGAAAATATTACTACACAAATGATAAAAAGGCCAAAGGCTGGCTGGAAATTGATGGCAAGTATTACTGCTTTAGTTCCGTAGACGGACACTTATATAAAAGCAAGCTGATCAAGAAAGACGGCACTGCTTATTACGTGGACAAAAACGGTGTACGTGTAGAAAATAAAGTTGTGACAAAGAAAGGCAAGATCTACTATTTCGGAGCAGATGGCAAAGCCCTGACAGGTATGCGCAAGGTGGGCAGGAAATATTATTATTTCAGCACTACATCCTTTGCCATGGAAAAGAATTACAAATATGTAGCAGCCAACGGCAGCATTTACTATTTTGGAAGTAAAGGTTACCGTGCAAAGAACAAGTTTATCACCCTCACAGAGAATGGCAGGAAGAATACTTATTATTTTGGAAAAAATGGAAAGGCTTATAAGGGCTGGTACACTATCAAAGGAAAAAAATATTATTTCTACCGCGGAACGGGTGCTGGCGCAGGAGTACGTGCGCAGAACGTGAGCCTGACCAGTGCAGATGGACTCGTTTCCGTATTTAACAAAAATGGTGTATGTACCAAACAATACAGATCGGATGACCAGTAACAGTAACCAATAATCTTGATTTATCAGACGGAATCATGTATATTAGAGCGTGTTTGAAAGATCTCCCACAAATTGTGATGCACATCTTACAGAAAACCTTTTTCAAACACGTTCCAAGAAGTCGATAAGACTGTAAATTTGACTGAATATAAAATGAAAGATAAATAAGGAGAAAAGAAAATGGGAAAAATTAAAGTAACAAATTGTGATGATATTGAAGGATTAAAAGTAATCGAGCCAACCGTATTTGGAGATTCCAGAGGCTATTTTATGGAGACTTACAATTACAATGACTTCAAAGAGGCAGGAATTGACGTAGAATTCGTACAGGATAATCAGTCCAGCTCACGTTATGGTGTTCTTCGCGGTCTCCATTTCCAGCTTCATTATCCACAGGACAAACTTGTCCGCGTAGTAAACGGAGAAGTGTTTGATGTGGCTGTAGATTTAAGAGAGGGCTCCAAAACTTATGGAAAATGGTACGGAGTTGTTCTTTCAGCAGAGAATAAGAAACAGTTTTTTATTCCGAAAGGATTTGCACATGGCTTCCTGGTTCTTTCTGAGAATGCTGAGTTTACTTATAAATGCTCCGATTTTTATCATCCAAACGATGAGGGCGGTCTGATCTGGAATGATCCGGACATCAATGTACAGTGGCCAATTCCGGAAGGTATGGAGCTGATCTTCTCTGACAAGGATCAGAAATGGGGCAGCTTTAAGGAACTTAACAGATAGGAGACTGTAAATGCTTAAGTCTATTTTTTCCCTGCCGGCGGATTTATATAAAAACCGCCGGCTGGTTATGAAACTGGCAAAAAATGATTTCAAGACCCGATATGCAGGTTCTTATTTTGGAACCTTCTGGGCTTTCGTTCAGCCGGTGGTAACAATTCTGGTATACTGGTTTGTATTTTCAGTGGGGTTCCGGTCCAACACAGATGAACTGGGAGTCCCTTTTGTGCTTTATCTGGTAGCTGGTATTGTGCCCTGGTTTTTCTTTTCTGATGCGCTTTCCGGAGGTACCAATTCGCTTCTGGAATATAATTACCTTGTAAAAAAGGTAGTGTTCAACATTAGCGTCCTTCCAGTGGTAAAAATAATTTCCGCTTTATTTGTACATGGCTTTTTTGTACTTCTGGCAATTATTCTTTATATATGTAACGGAAGATTTCCTGACTGGTACTACCTTCAGATATTGTATTATAGTGCATGCGTCTTTTTTCTTGTGTTGGGACTTTGCTATGCTACCAGCGCAATTGCAGTCCTTTTCCGCGATCTGAACCAGATTATTGGCATCGGATTACAGGTTGGAGTATGGCTGACTCCTATTATGTGGGTGTCAGAGAGCATGATCGGTACTAACAGCCTTCTATACAAAATTCTTCAGCTGAATCCTGTATTTTATATTGTATCAGGATATCGTGACGCATTTATTATCAAGCGCTGGTTCTTCGAAAGACCAGTCTGGACATTATATTTCTGGGTATTTGCCATCTGCTGCTTCCTGTTTGGAAACTGGATCTTTAAGCGGCTTCGGGTTCATTTTGCAGATGTTCTGTAAATAGGAGAAAAGCAGTTATAAATCGAAATGTATTCAGCGAAGAGGAAAGGTAACGGCTTATGAGGCATGTTCGATGAAGTACAGAACTGTAGAGGAACTGAGCAGTTACAAAGCGGATAGAAAAGAAAGGAAATAACGTGGAAAGTAAAAACGCCATTGAAATAAGAAATTTGTCCAAGATGTATAAGCTCTATAACAGACCACTGGACCGCCTGAAGGATTCTCTGGGGCTTAGTCGTAAGAAGCTGTATAAAGAACATTATGCACTTAAGGATGTTAGTTTTGATATTGGAGAAGGAGAATGCGTTGGTATTATTGGAACAAACGGCTCCGGAAAATCCACTATTCTGAAAATTATTACCGGTGTACTGGCTCCTACAGCCGGAACCGTAACCGTAAATGGAAGAATTTCGGCTCTTCTGGAACTGGGAGCCGGATTTAATCCGGAATATTCTGGTATGGAAAATATTTTCCTGAATGGTACCATGTTAGGCTTTTCCGAAGAAGAAATCAACGCAAGGCTGGATGAAATCCTCAGTTTTGCAGATATTGGTGATTTTATCCATCAGCCGGTAAAGACCTACTCCAGTGGTATGTTTGTACGCCTGGCCTTTGCTGTGGCTATCAACATAGATCCGGAGATCCTGGTAGTGGATGAAGCACTTTCTGTAGGTGATGTATTTTTTCAGGCGAAATGCTATCATAAGTTCGAGGAATTTAAGAAACAGGGCAAAACTATTTTGTTTGTAAGTCACGACCTGGGAAGCATTTCCAAATACTGCGATCGTGTTATTCTTTTGAATCAGGGTGTCATGCTGGACGAGGGCACGCCTAAAGCTATGGTAGACATGTATAAGCAACTTCTGGTACATCAGGATCCGGTGAAACAGGCAGAAGGCTCAGAGACAAAGAAAGAAGACTGGAAACAGGGATTCCTTGTGAACCCAAACACATTGGAGTATGGGGAAAAACAGGCTGAGATCACAGACTTCGTTGTAATGGATTCCAAGGGACTTCAGACCAACACGATCGAGAAGGGATCTAAATTTCAGATTAAAATGCGCATTCATTTTCATGAAAGCATTCAGCAGCCTATTATGGCTTTCACGTTCAAGAATATTCAGGGAACTGAGATCACAGGAACCAACACTATGTATGAAGGTGTGAATGTGGAACACACAGACGCAGGGGATGAGTGTGTAGTGGTTTTTGAGCAGAAAATGGATATGCAGGGCGGGGAATATCTTCTCTCCTTTGGATGTACCGGTTATCGGAATGGAGATTTTACCGTATTCCATCGTTTATATGATGCATGCAACATAACTGTGGTTTCTTCCAAAAATACAGTTGGATTCTACGATATGAATTCCAAAGTGTGGATAGAGGAATAATAAAATATGCAGGAAAAAATCGGAAACGTAACATTAGATTATGAATATTACCCAGGTGAGGATCTGTACAGCGATGGTCCTGTGGAAGAAGAACTCCTGGAAATTGCGAAAAATTATCAGGAGAAGGAACTAAACCAGTTGATCTATGAGCGAAACAGCTGGCCGGTCCTTTATCATTTTTCACATATTCGCCAGAACATTCTGGAGTGGCTTCCTATCACAAAAGAACAGAAAGTTTTGGAAATCGGGTCCGGATGTGGACCGATCACAGGAGTTCTCGCGCGAAAAGCCAAAAGTGTCACCTGTATCGATCTGTCAAAAATGCGCAGCACCATCAATGCATATCGAAATCGCGAATGCGATAATGTGAAAATTATGGTAGGTAATTTTCAGGATGTGGAGAGTAGCCTTACTGAGAAATATGATTACATTACCCTGATCGGTGTGTTTGAATATTCCCAGGGCTATATCGGGACAGCACAGCCTTATGTGGAAATGCTCCGACGCATTGCCCGCCATCTGGCACCGGGAGGCAGAATCGTGATCGCGATTGAGAACCGGCTTGGTCTGAAATACTGGGCCGGCTGCACCGAAGATCATGTGGGAAAATATTTTGAAGGACTGGAGAACTATCCGGATACCAGAAGTGTGCGTACTTTTTCCAGAAAGGAACTGTCTGATATTATTGACCAGGCTGGTGAATTTAAGACCACTTTCTATTATCCATATCCGGATTACAAATTCCCGATGACTATTTATTCAGACAAGCGTCTGCCGAAGAAAGGCGAGCTTCGGGATAATTTCTGCAATTTTGACCGTAACAGAATACAATTGTTTAATGAGGGAAAAGTATACGATTCTCTCACTGATGCAGGACTTTTTCAGGAATTTTCCAATTCATTCCTGGTGATTGTGGAAAGGAAGGAAAACAAATGAAAGAGATTATTTTCAGTAAATATTCCAATGAAAGAAGCCGTTCCTTCGCAATCCGCACTGACATTGTGGAAGAAGATGGGAAAAGATGGCTGGAGAAAAAATGGCTGTATCCGGAAGGAAAAGAACACGTTCTTCGTATGAAAAAATGGAATCAGAAGCTTGATCAGATGTATGGGGAAGTTCCGTTTCTGAGCAACAAGTGCGAGATAGGCGAAGACTGTGCTTATTTTGAGTATCTGGAACAGGAGAATCTTGCAGAACATCTGGATGATCTGCTGGGAAAGGGAGAAAAGGAAAAAGCTGAGAAAATTTTCACAGAATATCTGGAAAATGTACAGAAGCTTCACAGCAAGAAGCCGTTCACAATAACTGAGGAATTCAAAAATGTTTTCGGTGATGTGCCTATGCCTGGCGGACTGACATGTACAGATGTTACGAATATTGATATGATCTGTGACAATGTTGTAATGACTAGTCCATATACGCTTCTGGACTATGAATGGACATTTGAGTTTCCTATTCCCTGTGAATTTGTACTGTATCGGATCATCCATTACTATATACAGACGCATAAAGTGCGTGAAGTGCTGAATGCAGCCGGATTTTATGAGAAATTTGGTATTTCAGAAGTGATGAGAACCAGTTTTTCCAGAATGGAAAGCGGTTTTCAGGTATATATTACAGGTACGCATGTTCCTATGAGGGAGATGTATGCCACAATGACTCCAGGGGTGGAATATTTGTCCCTGAGTAATCTGGGACCGCTGCAGGTATATTTCGCAGAACAAAGAGGTATGTATTCCGAAGCAAGTTCTGTAAAAAGGCCTATTATGGCCGGAAGGGTAAAATGCACCTTGAATCTGCCGAAAAGCTGCAGGTTTATTAGAATTGATCCAGGTGATCATCCGTGTACGGTACATCTTGCAGCAATTCGTTTTGACAGGATGTCTGCTTCCCTGGACGGGGTTCTGACACCCGATGGAACAATCTGCGGCAGCTGGGCCTTCCTTTCAAGGTTTGATCCCTGTATTGTAGATATAGAGGTTCCGGAAGGTGCTAAGAATCTTACACTGAATCTGGAGATTGATGAGGCAAAAGAAGATATGCTGAATGAGATCTGTTCCCTTGAGGTGAGAAGCCACAGTCTTAAAGGAGTGCTTGGAGAGCGGGCGAAAGAAGCAGTGGGCCGTCTGAAAAATGGTCGGGAATCTTCTGCAAAGAAAGGAAAGTAGAATGAATCAAAAGGTAATGCTGGTTGAAAAAGAACGGTTTCTTTTGAATGATAATTGCAAATATATGATCACAGGAAGGGTTTCAAAGGAAGCAGATATAGAGTGTTATCTGGACGGTATCCGCCTTCCTTCTGAGGCAAACCTGATTACTGTGATGACCGGATTTATGAGGGCTGTGGAGACGAAAAATCCAGGAGGCAAATGGGTGGAGGTACTAGTTACCCTGCCTGAAAATTTGCAGAATTACAAAAAACTTGAGGTATACGCTGTTAACGGAAAGGAGCGTTTCCTCTGGTATAAGATGAAAACCCCGGATCTTATGAGAAAACAGGGAAAACCTCAGCTTTTTGTAGATGGGGAATCTATAGTCAGAGAGCAGAAGAAGGTGATCCTTGCCGGCTGGGCGGTAGGAACTACACCGGTTTCCCTGCAGGTATATGATGAAAATAAAAAACCTGTGAAAATAACCCTGAAGCGGAATACCCGAATGGACGTGGCAGAAATGTTTCGGGAATGCGAAGTGAATAAGGATTGCGGATTCCATATCCAGGCAGAAAATGTATCTGGAAAGAAGGCTTATCTTGTTGCAAAGGATGAGAACGGAAAAAAGGCAGTCTACCAGATTGGTATTTCAAAGGGCGAACGCTTTAAGGCAAAAGCCAGCCTTTATTCGAAAAAGGCAATGGAGAATTATCGTTCCAATGGCATTCATACTGTGATCCGGAAGTCGCTGATCAAGCTGGAAGCATTGAGCAAGGGAGACGGTCTTTACCAGACCTGGCTGAAGGAGAACAGGGTTACTAAGAAAGAACTGAATCAGCAGAGAAAGACTGTTTTTCAGGAGAACATTAAGTTTAGCCTTGTGGTTCCTCTCTATAAGACGGATAAGTATCTTTTGAAGGCTCTTGTGGATTCTGTGCTGGCGCAGACATACAGCAACTGGGAACTTTGTCTTTCAGATGGAAGCGGAGCAGATTCTCCGATCCGCAGTATTCTGGAAGAGTATCAGAAAAAGGATCCAAGGATCAAAGTTGTTTTCAATGAGAAACAGCTGCAAATTTCAGACAATACAAATGCTGCTATTGGAATTGCCACTGGAAATTATATTGCATTTGCAGATCATGATGATACCCTGGCAGAGGAAGCTTTTTATCAGATGGCAAAGGAGATCTCACAGCATCCGGAGGCGGATCTTATTTATTCTGATGAGGATATTATTGATATAAGAGGAAATCGGCTTTTCCCTCATTTTAAGCCGGATTTTAACCCTGATTATCTGTGCTGCGTAAATTATATCTGCCATCTGGTGGTTGTAAAGAGAACACTTCTCGACCGAACAGGACTTTTGCGGCCAGAATATGACGGTTCTCAGGACTTTGATTTTCTGCTTCGCTGCACGGAGCATACAGACAGTGAGAAGATCCGCCATATTCCCAAAATTCTGTATCACTGGAGAAGCCATGAGGGTTCCACAGCGGGCAATCCGGATGACAAGCCATATGCAGTGATCGCAGGAGAAAAGGCACTTGCAGGACATTATGAGCGCATGGGAATTAAGGCAGAGGTGGAATACACTGGATGCCCGGTCGTTTTCAGAACCCATTTTGTTATAGAGGGTGAGCCGAAGGTATCAATTCTGATTCCGAATAAGGATCATACAGAGGATCTGAATAAATGCGTGACTTCCATTCTGGAGAGGAGCACCTGGAAAAATATCCAGATTATCGTAATTGAGAATAACAGTGAGAAGGAAGAGACCTTCCACTATTATGAGGAACTTGAGAAGCGGTATCCTCAGGCAAAAGTGGTTACATGGGATGGTCCCTTCAACTATTCAGCAATCAACAATTTTGGTGCAAAATATGCGGATGGAGATTATTTACTTCTGTTGAATAATGATACAGAGGTTATTACTCCAGAGTGGCTGGAGAACATGATGGGCTATTGCCAGAGAGAGGATGTGGGCATTGTAGGAGCCAAGCTCCTTTACCCGGATAATACGGTTCAGCATGCTGGTGTCGTGGTAGGAATCGCAGGTTTTGCAGGACATATTCTTACCGGATATGACAGATATGCCACAGGATATTTGTGGAGACTGGCAACTACACAGGATGAGAGCGCAGTAACAGGCGCCTGTCTGATGGTGAAGCGAAGCGTTTTTGAGGAACTTCATGGGCTGGATGAAAGCTTTGCAGTGGGACTGAATGATATTGACTTCTGTCTTAGGGCAAGGGCACTTGGTAAATTGGTTGTATTTACTCCGGAGGCCTGCCTGTACCATTATGAATCTAAGTCACGCGGACTGGAGAATACGCCGGAGAAGAAGGCGCGTCTTCAGAAAGAGGTGGATCATTTCCGGGAACGTTACAGAGATTTTCTGAAAAAGGGTGATCCGTATTACAATCCGAATCTGAGTATTGTGAGAGGAGATTGTGCATTCAGGATGGCGTATGAGAAGAAGGATGAAATAGTTTGATGCAGAACTAACATAAAAACCCAGTCGGGAGAGGAAGATACCCTGTCCCGACTGGGTTTTTTATTAGGATTTTACAATTTTCACAATCCTCCAGATCAAAAGAATCAGAAGAAGTAAGAATACACCGGCAATTACAAAATACGGAATTTCAGTGTGATTATCGGAGTAGTCCTTGGCCGCCTGCATGTGCTGCTGACCTTCCTGGACGGAGGCAGTATCATCAGACTGAACAACTTCAAGGACTGCAGATCCCACAGAAGTGCCGTTAAAAAGGTAGGTGCGGTCAATCTGGTCGCCGTTCTGGGAATCTTCTGTGGTAAGGCTATCGGCACCGGTGCCGGCTGGAACTACTACATCACCGCCGGAGATAATGCTGAAATCGCTGTCTCCAAGGGATAAAGTTACAAACTGATCGAATCCATAATTGAGAATAGAGGCTGCATCAGGAGCTGTCTGACCGGAAGCACCTTTCAGGACTACGCTGATCAGAGTCATGCCATTTCGCTGGGCTGCACATACCAGTGTACTTCCGGAGGCTTCCGTATAACCTTCCTTACCGCCGATACATCCTTCGTAAAATCCAGTGCTGCCAGTATCTGTCATGGTGAATTTGCTGGTCAGGTTACGGGCTGCCGCTTTATTGGTGGCAGGGATCGTGTAGCTGGTGGCTGCTGCGATGGTTCTGAAAGACTCATTCTGGATGGCGGCCTGCATGATCAGCGCCATGTCGTGGGCTGTAGTGTGCTGGTTGTCATCCGGAAGTCCGGTGGGATTCGTGAATACGGTATTGGTACATCCAAGCTCCTGTGCCCTGGTATTCATCTGCTGGACAAAGCCGTCTACAGAACCGCCTACATGCTCTGCAATCTGCAGTGCAATATCATTGGCAGAGGCAACCATAATGGCATACAGGCACTGCTCTACAGTGAAGACCTCGTCAACCTGTGAGGAAATACTGGCACCACCGTCTGTGACACCGGAAACTCCGGTGGCGGTCATGGTAACCTCATCTGTGAGCTGTGTATTTTCCAGCGCCAGAAGACAGGTCATGATCTTGACTGTACTTCCGGGGAAAAGTACTTCATCTGCATTCTTGGAATAGAGAATGGTATTGGTGGTATTCTCCATGACTACAGCCGCTTCAGAAGAAATATCGGAAGCCTGGGGCCATCCGGAAATGGAATTGGTAGATATGGTACCTGATGCTTCAACTGCTGCACTCTGGTCTGCCTCTTCTGCAGATATGGGAACCTGGAAAAGAAGAGATGCGAAAAGACCAAGAGCCAGAAAAACTGAGGTTATCTTTCGCTTTTTCATAGTATAATGAACTCCTGTATTAAAATAATGGTATCTGCAGTGATGTCTGTGAACAGCATCGTAACACTCTTTCTGACATTGCAGATACAATTCTGCTGCAAGTATAACATATAGTATATTTTTCCTGTAAAATAAAAAAATATAATACAAATATAATCATATCCTAAAATGTGGTTCAATTCAACCTTTCTTTTACAGCTTCCTTGCAAAATTGTTTCTTCAATGTTAAAATAGGGTCATTATAAAAGCAAAGGATTTTAATATGAGCGATAAAAACGGATCAGAGGGACGGATCCAGTGGTCTCGTTTCTTCAAAAAATTATCTCCTTACATGATCCAGAAGGGACTTTTGTATCTGAAGCATTATGGTCCCAGGGAGTTCTGGATACGGCTGCACGAGCGCTTTGAGCCGGAGGAGATCCCTTATGGTCCCTGGTACGCGGCATATGTGCCGGACCAGACGGTCCTTGACAAACAAAGAAAGAAAAAATTTGCTTACGCACCTCTTATCAGCGTGGTAGTTCCAGCTTATCGTACTCCGGAATTATTCTTGCGGCAGATGATCGATTCATTGGAAGCACAGACCTATGAGAACTGGGAGCTTTGCATTGCCAATGGAAGTCCGGAAGATCAGTCTATGAGAAAAGTGCTGGAAGAATACAGCAGCAGGGACAGGAGAGTACGCTGGCAGGAGCTTACTGAGAATAAAGGGATTGCAGAGAACACCAATGCTGCATTTGCCATGGCAAAGGGAGAATTTGTAGGGCTTCTGGATCATGATGATCTTCTTGCGCCAAATGCTCTTTACGAGGTTGTGAATGCACTGAACCAGCATGAGCACGGGGATGCAGTATACACAGATGAGGATAAGGTGACTGCTGAACTGGACGAGCATTTTCAGCCGCACCTGAAGCCAGATTTTAATATTGATCTGCTTCGTTCCAATAACTATATCTGTCACTTTTTTGTTGTGCGGCGGCAGCTTGTAGAAGAAGTGGGCGGATTCCGCAGGGAATTTGACGGAGCACAGGACTATGATTTTATTTTCCGCTGTGTGGAAAAAGCCAGGGAAGTGGTGCATGTACCAGAGATTTTGTATCATTGGCGTACCCATAAGGCATCTACTGCTGATAATCCTGCAAGTAAGATGTACGCTTTTGAAGCAGGCAAACGCGCTATCGAGGCACATCTTGAGAGGACTGGAGTAAAAGGCACTGTAAGCCATACTCCGGATCTTGGATTTTACAGAGTGAAATACCCTGTACAGGGACATCCGCTTGTTTCCATTATCATTCCCAATAAAGACGAGAAGGAAACTCTGGAGAAATGCCTGGAATCTATTAAGAAGAACACACTCTACGACAATTATGAGATTATTATCGTGGAGAATAACAGCACTACAGATGAGATTTTTGATTATTACAGGAAGATTTCAGAGGATCCCAGGATCCATCTGATCTGCTGGAAAAAGGAATTCAACTATTCCGCGATCAACAACTTTGGGGTTAAAAATGCCAGGGGTGAATATCTCCTTTTTCTGAATAATGATGTAACGGTCATTACAGAGGACTGGATGGGAGAAATTCTGGGTGTGTGTCAGCGAAGAGAAGTGGGAGCAGTAGGCGTGAAACTGATCTATCCGGACAATACCATCCAGCATGCTGGCTGTGTGATCGGAATTGGTGGAATTGCAGGTCATATGTTTGTGGATATGCCTGCGGATCGTACCGGATATCTCCATAAGGCGTCTGTTTTACAGGATATGAGTGCTGTAACTGCAGCCTGTATGATGATGAAGCGCAGTGCTTTTGATAAAGTGAGCGGCTTCACAGAAGAACTTGCAGTTGCTTTTAACGATGTGGATCTGTGTCTGAAGACTACGAAAGCAGGTTATCTGGTGGTTTATGATCCTTATGCAAGGCTTTACCACATGGAGTCCAAGACCCGCGGAGCAGAGAACAATGAGGTGAAAGTCAGACGTTTCCAGCGGGAAATCGAATATATGAGATGTAACTGGATCGATATTCTGAAGAACGGTGATCCCAATTATAATAAGAATCTTTCCCTGACCAAGTGGAATTATTCTTTAAGACCACTTCCGGGCATGACCGGCAAAAAGGAGGAAGATTAAGAAGACATTATGCAGGAAGTATCAGTCATTATTCCCAATTATAATGGGATGGCATATCTGGAGGGTGTGCTTTCAAGCCTGGAGCAGCAGGCGTTTCAGAATTTTGAGACCATTCTGGTTGACAATGGATCCTCAGATGGAAGCGTTGCCTTTGTAATGGGGAATTTTCCCTGGGTACACATTGTGGAGCTGCCAGATAATTTCGGCTTTTCAAGAGCTGTAAATGAGGGAATTTATGCATCACGGACACCTTATGTGCTCCTTTTGAATAACGATACAGAAGTAGATAAGAATTTTGTAGGAGAAATGCTGGCAGCCATAAAGCGTCATAAGAAGGCCTTCTCCTGCAGTGCAAGGTTGATTTGTTATCATGACCGGGATAAACTGGATGATGCAGGGAATTATTATTCTGCTCTTGGCTGGGCATATGCCCGGGGCAAAGGGAAAGATATCCATTCCTTTGAGAAGGAGGGTCGGATATTTGCTTCATGTGCCGGCGCAGCTATTTACCGTAAGAAGGTTTTTGAGAAAATCGGATATTTTGATGAAGAGCATTTTGCATATCTGGAAGATATTGATGTGGGCTATCGTGCCAGAATCTTTGGATATGAGAACTGGTATGTGCCAACTGCACTGGTCTATCATGTGGGCAGCGGAACAAGCGGCTCCAGATACAATCAGTTTAAGACCAGATATTCTTCAAGAAATAATATTTATCTGATCTACAAAAATATGCCGGTTTTTCAGATTATTTTGAATCTTCCTTTTCTGGTGCCGGGCTTTGGCATGAAGATCCTGTTTTTTTTCCAGAAGGGAATGGGCAGGGAGTATGTGGCAGGAATCAAAAATGGGTTCCAGATCAGTCACGGAAATAAAAAAGTGAAGTTCCACATGAGAAATCTTGGAAGATATGCAAGAATCCAGCTGGAATTGTGGTGGAATATAATTTACAGATTTATGGTATAAAAAGTTTGTGCAGAAGTGATTCGTTAGTATTTCGTAACTATTTTTCACATTAATGTATGAAGAATTTATTGCAATTCTGTTTTATCTATTATAAGATAGAGAAAGTCACAGACCAGATAGTGCTTAAAGCGTGAGATGTGGATGAAACGCGCAGCAGGAACAGGTTTGTGAAGGTTGCTGTGAGTGACAGAACCAGCAACATGCGAAGAAGGGCAGAGGTGGCAGAGATTGATTAAAGATAATCAGAAGAACTTCAGTCGGCTCCATGTCGTTATAGATGCCTGTGTAATTACGTTATCTTATATGTTTGCCTGGGCGCTGAGATTTATCGGACCTTTTGCGGCAAATGCAGTCCGGGCCAGAAGCTTCCAGCAGTATATGTCTGCACTGGTATTTATCCTGCCGGCATATATTCTGCTGTATCATGCGTTTTCACTGTATGAACCAATGCGTATGCAGGGAAGACGTCTTGTGTTGTCTAATATTGTGAAAGCCAATTCTCTTGGTATTCTGATCACTACATTTATTTTGTATACCATTGAAGAAGGCGATATTTCCCGTTCCGTGCTGTATATGTTTTACGGAATCTGCATTGTAGCAAGCTGGGGAGCAAGAATGTTTATTTTCTACAGCCTGCGCAAAATGCGAAAGAAAGGACTGAACCAGAAACAGGTAGTGCTGGTTGGGTACAGCCGGGCAGCAGAAGAGTATATTGACCGCATTCAGCAGAACCCTCAGTGGGGATATGTGGTAAGAGGCATTCTGGATGACAATATTACTGCAGGTACCATGTATAAAGGCGTCAAGGTGATCGGAAGAATTGCCAATCTGAACGTGATCCTGCCGGAGAACAGGCTTGACGAGATTGCGATTACACTGGGATTAAGTGAATATTACCGACTGGAGGAGATTGTAGCGCTTTGTGAGAAATCAGGAGTGCATACAAAATTTATTCCGGATTATAATAAGATTATTCCTACGAAACCATATACAGAGGATATTCTGGGACTTCCGGTGATCAATATCCGGTATGTTCCTCTTAGTAATACTTTTAATGCCATGATAAAAAGAATAATGGATATTTGTGGCTCCATTATTGGAATCATTGTGGCGTCGCCGATCATGCTGATACTATGTGCGCTGATAAAGCTCACTTCTCCTGGACCGCTGATCTACCGTCAGGAACGTGTGGGTCTCCATAATCAGACTTTCTGGATGTATAAATTCCGTTCTATGGAGATTCAGCCAGAGGCAGAGGAGAAGAAAGCCTGGACAGTAAAAAATGATCCCAGGGTTACAGCAATCGGCAGATTTATGCGAAGAACCAGCCTTGATGAACTTCCCCAGCTTTTTAATATTTTAAAGGGAGATATGAGTCTGGTAGGGCCAAGACCTGAGAGACCATTTTTTGTGGAAAAGTTCCGTGAAGAGATTCCGAGATATATGGTGAAGCACCAGGTAAGACCCGGGCTGACCGGATGGGCACAGGTAAACGGATACAGAGGTGACACTTCCATCCGCAAGAGGATTGAGTGTGATCTTTACTATATCGAGAACTGGACTGTAGGGCTTGATATCAAGATAATGTTTATGACGATCTTTAAAGGATTCATTAATAAGAATGCGTATTGAGAAAGGAAAGAAAAATGGCAAGACCTGGTAGAAAAAAGAGGACTGCTTTGTTTATTGTGGAAATTATCTGTCTTTTGCTGTTTATTGGCGGATTGTATGTATATGGACAGATTGATTCCAGATTGAACAAGATTGAGACACCTCAGCTGGATGAGAGCAAGATTGTTACGAATGTGACAGCACCACAGATGTCTGGCTATACAACTTATGCACTTTTCGGAATCGACCAGCGTTCCAAGAATGCTGCGCTTGATGCACAGAATAGTGATACCATTATCATTGCAAGTATTAATAATGATACCAAAGAGGTGAAGCTTGCTTCCGTATATCGTGATACTCTTCTGGATATTGGAAATGATACTTACACCAAGGCAAATGCTGCTTACGCATATGGCGGTCCGGAACAGGCCATTTCCATGCTGAATACCATGCTTGATCTGAAAATTTCGGATTATGTAACTGTTAATTTTAATGCAATGGTAGCTGCAATAGATGCACTTGGCGGTCTTGATATTCCTCTTTCCTATGCGGAAATGGTGTTTATGAATGACTATTGTATAGAAACCTCCCAGGAGACTGGCAAAAGCTACACACCAGTAGAACTGCCGGATCCCAAGCCGGAGAACGAGGAGGAAATCCTTGGAACATACCATCTGAATGGTGTACAGTCAGTTTCTTACTGTCGTATCCGTTACACTGCAAGTATGGATATGGGACGTACTGAGCGTCAGCGCCGTGTGATCGGAATGATGGTTGACAAAGCAAAGGCAGCAGGAATTACCACCATTTTTAATATTATGGACGAGGTATTTCCTATGATTTCCACATCTATCACGAAGACTGAGATTCTGAACCTGATTCCGACTTTGATGGGGTATAACATTGCGGATACTACCGGTTTCCCAGCCAAGTACAAATTTGCGGATGTGAAGAAGGCCAGCATGGTTGTTGCAGACACGCTGGAGGATAATGTAAAGGAACTTCATAAGTTTCTGTATGGTGCTGACGAGAATTACCAGCCGTCACAGAACATTGTGGAGGCGAATGCCCGGATCATTGAGCTTGTAGGCGGTGCAGATACCTTGGTTGACCAGTCTCCGATTGCAAGTAATGAAGCAGGAAATTCTTCTGATATTGTATGGCAGGGTGACGGAAGCGGAAACTATGATTACAACGATTATGGTGGAAGCGATTACGACAATAGCTATGACAACAGCTATGACAGCAGCTACGACAATAGCTATGACAGCGGAAACAACTATAGTGGAGACTATAGCGGCGATTATAGCGATGGCAGTTATGACAGTGGAAGTGATTCTGGAAGCAGTTACGATAATGGAGAAGACTACAGCGGCGGAGATTATAGTGGAGACAGCTCCGGCGATGGCGGTTTCGAAGATGGAAGCGGATATTGATCAGTAGATAAATATTCCATGATTGAAAATTTAAAGGGACCATCCGAAAGGAAGTGGTCCCTTTTTCGCGAAAAGGATGTGCGCTCTGCCAGCATTGTTACCATATTGCGAAAGTATATTTATTCGTGCAGAAACCGAAAGAGGAGAGATACTATGGAAACAGTTGACATAATTATTCCCGCATACCGTCCGGGAAAAGAATTTGAAAATTTGTTGGATTCTCTTTCCACACAGAATTATCCAGTGGAAAAAATTCTTGTTATGAATACAGAAGAAAAATTCTGGAACACGGGCTGGGAGAAAAAATTTCCAAAAGTGGACGTGGTACATTTGAAAAAGGCGGATTTTGACCACGGTGGAACCAGATGCCGGGGAGCAAGACTGTCTGATTCAGATATTATGGTATTTATGACTCAGGATGCAGTTCCGGCAGACAGAAATCTGATTGGAAATCTGATCCGTCCACTGCAGGCAAATTCCAAAGTTGGAGCGGCCTACGCAAGACAGCTGGCGCGGGAGGACTGTGCTTATCTGGAAAAATACACCAGAAGATTTAATTATCCGGAAACTTCTTCTATAAAATGGGAAAAAGATACTGGCACATATGGAATAAAAACTTATTTTTGCTCCAATGTGTGTGCAGCTTATAAGAAAAGTATTTATGAGGAAATTGGCGGTTTTGTAAAAAAAGCTATCTTTAATGAAGATATGATCTATGCAGGAACTATGGCAAAGCGGGGATATGGAATTGCCTATGCTGCAGATGCCTGTGTGATCCATTCACACAATTATTCATGCAGACAGCAATTTCACCGAAATTTTGATCTGGGTGTTTCCCAGGCAGATCATCCGGAGATTTTTGAGGGAGTACCGTCAGAGGGAGAGGGACTTCGCCTTGTAAAAAAGAGCCTGGCTTATCTTATAAAAACAGGGCATATATGGCTGGTTCCCAAGCTGGCAGGGCAAAGTGGCTTCAAATATATGGGATATTTTCTTGGGAAAAGATATAAAAAGCTGCCGAAAAAGGTGATTCTGTTTTGTACTATGAACCGTGAATATTGGAAAAACGAGTAACTGTTCAGTGCTTTCACAGTTATGCACTTCGTGAACAGGGACTGTGGCTATGAAAGGTGACACTTTTTTCGTGTCACCTTTTCTTAATGAATCTATCACATTTTCAACACAATTGCTTGCTAAACTTGTATCATAAATAAAAGAAAATGTTACAGAATGCTGCAAATTCCAACGTGAACAGCAGCACTGTTTATGAACATAGAAGGGAGCAGAATATGAGTGATGAATGGAATTGGGGACAGGAGCCAGAGAAATCGGATGGCGGCTCCCAACAGCCAGAGAATACAGATGAATCCGGAACGGTTGTATCGGATCAGACAGCGGCCCCCGAAGATGAACTGAATGAAAATGTAACTTATCATTACAAATATACCAGCAGCAGAAATTCAGATGGTGCAGGAAACACAGACAATGGAAATTATTACGCTTCCAGCAACAATTCAGATACTTCCGGAAATTCATCCAAAGACAGCGGTTTTCAGTCCCAATCTTCGGAACCCAAATATGCGCATTATCAGGTTGATGAACAGGAGAAGAAGCCTGAGGAAAAGAAGAAAGGAAGACATCACAGACTTCATAATGATAAGGCAGCATCTTCCGGTTTTGGAAGGAAAGCAGGGAATACCATTACGCTGGCAGTGATTTTTGGTCTGGTGGCAGGTCTGGTATTTCAGGCAGTAAATATGGTGTCAGATAAATATTTTAAGAAAGAAACTCAGACTGCAGTAGGAACTGCAGAGACACTTACTTCTTCAGCATCTGCCAGTACCACGGCAGAAGAAAGCGCAGACGCAGGCGAAGGCATCAATGCAGAAATTGTAGCAAATGAAAAAGGTCCCGTTGCAGGGGTTGCTCAGGCTGCAATGCCCTCAGTTGTGGCAATCACTTCAGTAAGCATGCAGGAAATTCGTAGCTTTTTCGGCTATGGAATGGAATATCCCAGCACAGGAAGCGGTTCTGGTATTATTGTCGGAGAGAATGATGACGAACTTCTCATTGCTACCAACAATCATGTAGTGGAGGGCGCCACTACACTGAGTGTCTGCTTTATCGGAAGTGATGTGGTAAGTGCAGAACAGGAAACTGAGAATTATGTAAATGGAAATGGAGACTTGAATATTGATGGTGCAGTTTCCGCAAAGATAAAAGGAACTGACGAGGATACAGACCTTGCAGTGATTGCAGTTGAAAAAAGTGACATTCCGGAAGAAACCATGAGTCAGATCAAAATTGCCCAGCTTGGCAATTCGGATGATCTTGCTGTTGGCGAGCAGGTGGTTGCCATTGGTAATGCACTTGGTTATGGTCAGACTGTAACATCGGGCTGGGTAAGTGCCCTGGACCGCACTGTTCAGTCCGATTCTAATACTTATGAGGAGCTGCTCCAGACAGATGCAGCAATCAATCCTGGCAATAGTGGTGGTGCTCTTTTAAATATGCAGGGAGAATTGATTGGAATTAATTGCGCCAAAATTGCATCAAGCAGTGTAGAGGGAACCGGATATGCCATTCCGATTTCCAAGGCACAGCCCATTCTGGAAGAACTTATGAATCGTAAGACAAGGGATAAAGTTTCAGATGAGTCACAGGTTGGCTATCTGGGAGTTAAATTTGCCGATCTTTCCAGAGAAGCAATCCAGATGTATAATATGCCATCTGGTGCATTTGTTATGGATGTGTATCCGGGAGAGGCAGCAGATAATGCCGGAATCCAGAAAAGTGATATTATTACCAAGCTGGATGGCCAGAAGGTTTCAAGTAAGGCTGATATCAACGATAAGCTTCAGTATTATTCCGCTGGTGAAGAAATCGAAATTGAGGTGGCACGGTTAAATAACGGAGAGTATGAGGAATCGACAGTAACTGTTACATTGAGTGCAAGACCGGATGGTAATCAGTAATATGCAAGGGGAGCAGATAAGGTTACTGTTCACTGGTAACATTCCGCGAGGTGTTTTTTGTGAACAAAGTTCACAGAAAACCCGAGAGTTGCGGCGCGAAATCATGCAAAGCATGATTTCTGTGCATCGCGAAGCGTGTTACTATGAACGGAGTGAACAGTAACCAGATAAGGCTCCCCTTTTCACATTTTATAAAAAGTTAATTTCTAAATCAGAGAAAAGTATGGTACAATAAGAAAACAAAAATGATTTTTACATAAGATAGGAAAGACTGCTGGTCAGCCTGATAACAGCAGCAGGAAAGGAAATAATTATATGACTGAACATTTTGACGATGAAAAAGACGAAATCATCGATGGCGATATAACAGAGAAGAACGATGATCACGAAGATGACAGCGATTATGAGAAATTCTGTTTTCTCTGTCATCGTCCGGAGAGCCAGGCAGGCAAAATGATCGAGCTTCCTAACAATATACATATCTGTAATGATTGTATGCAGAAAAGCTTTGACACCATGACCCAGCAGATGAATAACGGACTGAATCTGAACGATCTTCTTAATATGCCTAATGTGAGTATGATTAATCTGGGCAGTATTCAGGATGCAATTCCCCGTCCGAAGAAAGTAAAGAAGAAAAAAGAAGATGCCAGGCCAGAGATTGATCTTAAGAAGATCCCGGCACCACATAAGATCAAGGCAAGCCTTGACGAATATGTAATTGGTCAGGAGAGAGCTAAGAAAGTAATGTCTGTTGCTGTCTATAATCATTATAAGCGTGTGGCTACAGACACTATGGATGAGATTGAGATAGAGAAGTCCAATATGCTGATGATCGGACCTACCGGATGCGGAAAGACCTACCTGGTAAAAACTCTTGCCAGACTTCTGGATGTGCCGCTGGCTATTGCAGATGCTACTTCTCTTACAGAGGCAGGCTATATTGGTGACGATATTGAGAGTGTGATCTCCAAGCTTCTTGCTGCAGCAGATAATGATGTGGAGAAAGCAGAGCATGGGATTGTCTTTATTGATGAGATTGACAAGCTGGCCAAGAAAAAGAACACCAATCAGCGTGATGTAAGCGGTGAAGCGGTTCAGCAGGGACTTTTGAAGCTTCTGGAGGGAAGCGAGGTAGAAGTGCCGGTCGGAGCCAACAGCAAAAATGCCATGGTTCCTATGGTAACGGTAAATACCAGAAATATTTTGTTTATCTGTGGAGGGGCATTCCCGGATCTGGAGAATATTATCAAGGAGCGACTGAATAAGCAGGCATCTATCGGCTTTTACGCAGACCTGAAGGACAAATATGACAATGATCCACATATTCTGGAGAAGGTGACAGTAGATGATATCCGTGCATTTGGCATGATTCCGGAATTTATCGGACGTCTGCCGATTATATATACACTGGACGGACTGAATGAGGATATGTTAGTGCAGATCCTGAAGGAACCGAAGAATGCAATTCTGAAACAGTATCAGAAGCTCCTTGCCCTGGATGAGGTGAAGCTGGACTATGAGGAAGATGCGCTTCACGCGATTGCGGCCAAGGCATTGGAGAAACACACTGGAGCCAGAGGTCTTCGCGCCATTCTGGAGGAATATATGCTGGATATCATGTATGAGATTCCGAAAGATGACAGTATTGGACAGGTGATCATTACCAGAGAATATATTGAAGGTACAGGCGGTCCGAGAATCTTGCTTCGCGGACAGGAAATTCCCCTGATCGGGATGGCACAGTAGACAGGGAAACAGGTGTTTCATCATTTTGCAGCTGTTCAGGAGACAGCTTTTAGCCGTAAAAGTACTGAATAGTTACAACACTTTTTATATGAAAAGGAGATGGTATTATGGCACGCGATTTTTTTGACGAGTTAAGTGACACAATTACAAGGACAACCAGGGATCTTGGAAAAAAAGCCGGTCAGCTTTATGAGGCACAGAAGATCAGAAGTAAGATTTCCAGTGAAGAGCAGATGGTACAGAAACTGAAAGCAGACATTGGAAATGTGATCTTTGAGAAGTACAAAGAAGGTGCAGAAGTAGAAGAAGCTCTTAAAGGGTTCTGCGAAGAGATTGAGCAGCATCTGGATATTATTGATGGATATAAGGATGCAGCAGCGGAGATGAAGGGACGGAAAATCTGTCCGGCATGTGGAAAATCTGTAGACAGAAGTGTCTCCTTTTGTCCATACTGTGGCTCTGTATGCCCGACTCCGGAACCGGAGAAAGCTGAGGGCGATGTGGTGGACACTGAGACTGCAGAACCTGTAGAAGAGACAGAAGAGAAGCAGGCAGAGAATGAGGCAGTTACAGAGGAAGAAAAGGTCTCAACAGAAACTGAGGAAAGTGGTCAGGATTTTCCAGGTAAATAAGGAGGCTGCGTTTATGCTTTCGCTAACAATTGCCGGCGGAATTTTTCTGTTGGATTATAAGATAAAAGAACATATTGACAGTACCCGCCTTCAGGGAAGCAAAGAAGAAGTACTGGGAGGCAGACTGCTCCTTCGGAACTGTCACAATAAAGATAAGATTCTTGGTAAGGTGAAAATCGGCAGGGAGAATTGCCAGGAGCTTGCAGCAGCCGGTATGGGCTGTGTGGCAGGGGAATACTGGCACCAGCTTCTCCACGGCGGAAATAAGCTTAGCAGAGCCGGTCTTGCCATGATCCTGGGTGGTGGAATGTCCAACTACACAGACCGTCGAAATAAAGGATATGTTACAGATTATGTGAGCCTGAATGTGAAGAACAAAGAAATTCGTAAGATTGTATTTAATCTGTCTGACGTATGTATTGCTGCAGGTACCATTCTGTGGGCAGCAGGAAATTTATTTTCATATAGGAAAAAATAATCTGAGACAGAAAACAAAAGACACCTGGCACAGTGCGCTAGGTGTCTTTTGTGTTTCGGGAGAGTAGTGAGGGAGGATAAGGCTGCTTTGTATCTGTGCGTTCCAGCAGATAATCTACACTTACATTATAGAAGTCTGCAATTTTGCATAAGATATCAGGAGGGATGATTCTTTCCCCTCGTTCATAACGTGAGTAGGTACGCTGGATCACATTGAGATAGTGAGCCATATATTTCTGTGTCAGATCATGATCTTCCCGCAGCTCTCTGATTCTTTTGTACGTCATATTTCATTTCTCTGGTGTAAAAGTATAAATAGTATCAGCCGTCAGCCACAGGTGGATAACGGTTGATTTCATTATAAATTGCGGTTCCCCTGGAATAGGTAAAAAGACCAAAATGGACTAAGAACAAATCTCTGTCGGAATCCTAAAGGATACAAAAATATATTTTTTAAATTTTTCAAATTTTTTTTGTAAATTGCAATAGGAAAGCGGAAAAAAATTGACTTTCTATGAATTGCACAAAAAAATAGAAAGTTTTTAAACAAAATTGACAAATTTTTGGCGGCGGCGACTTCCCAATGGGGCGCGATCTCACACGAAAGGGTTTTTCACATGAGATCACGCCCCAAAGGTCAGCCGCCGGTTTTTATTTTCCCACGACTTTTAGGAATACCGGAAGGTATCCCTTAGTTTGAACTTGTATGTTATAGTTCAGTCCATACGTATGGACAAAATGGATAGTTATGGTTTAATTAGTCCATACGTTTAGACTATGGCTCCAGGACTAATTGTTTATATTCCGCAGATGAAAGATAATCAAATAATTTCCTGGGGTAAGTGTTAATCCACTCCTGGACATCCTTTATATATTGTTCTGTGAATTCGCTGATATGGGAACCCTTTGGAATCCAACGGCGGATAAGCTTGTTTGCATTTTCATTGCTACCGCGCTCGCAGGCGTTATAGGGATGGCAGTAATATACTTTGGTGCGTTTCATAATCTTATTGTAATAACTCTTTTCCATGGCGTTCATGTCGAGAAACTCCACGCCATTGTCACAGGTAATTGTTTTAAATGTTTCACGGAATACAGGAGCAGAAAGATTGCGCTCAATACGGTTAAGGATTTTTAAAAGAGATTTCTGGTTTTTGATCTCCGCTTTATAAATCAGTTCTTCCCTTGTCATACGCTCAGTGAATACAAAAAGACAGGTATTGTCACCCTTGCCAGATTCTACTGTGTCAAGTTCCCAGTGGCCGTAGTTAAGGCGGTCGTAAATTTCTTTTGGGCGTTTTTCAATAGATGTATGAATATGGGAATAGGCTTGCCGTTTCTTAGGTTTTTCTTTTTCGACTTTCTTTCTAGGCATAGGCAGATTAGCTCTTGTAATGTTTAGAAAAATGCCACTATTAACATAGTTATAGATTGTTTTAAAACAGACCTTTGTTTTAAAGGTGAGATGGTTTTTATTGATGTATGCCAGGATAGCAACAGGACTGTATTTCTTTTCTAATACCATGGATTCAATGAATCTTACAAAATCCAGGTCATTTTCGATTTTGGGCTCCCTGCCTTTGTTATGGGACTTTTCGTCCTGGACTTGCTGTCCACGGTCAGCGCAGTATTTCGTATAAGGCTTTAAGTCAGAATCCAGCATTTCGACAGTGCCGTTTTTGATCTCACGGTAAATACAGGTTTTCGAACGCTTTAAGATATTGCAGATTTCCTTTACCGGTGTTTTAGCTTTTAATAAAGCTTCTAACTGGTATCTTTCCCATTCTTTGAAATATTTTCGCATGTTCATAGTTCCCCCTTTATTCTGGGGAGCCTAATAAACAAAAATAGTCCTGTCAATGACAGGCTTTGTTCCTTTGGAATCATTGACAGGACTATTTTTATTTATTACCTTAGCTTGCGCCCTCCTGGGATTACTCAGTCCAAACGTATGGACTGGTTCTAAGCAGGGTGTTTTTGTTTATAGGTTCGCTTAACTGTTTCCATGCACTTGTCAAACTCTTTGCAGGTAAGACAGAAAGACTTACAGTTTTTGCAATCGCGGAACATGAAAAAATACAGGAATTTATAAAAATGGTACTCCAACTGCCGGGATAAAGTCATTGCTAATTTGTCTATCTTGTTCAATTTCGTTTTCCTCCTCATACATGTTTTTTCTTTTGGTCTGTAATATTAAAAAGTCTATGTTGATATCGCGGTATACGCTTTTTACTTCTGGATGTTCCTTTAAAAAGGCTTTTAGTTCCCTTAACTGCTGTAGGTATTTCTTTGCGGATGCAGGAGCAGGGGAAAGCTTGATTTCCTTTTGTGGGGAGTTTTGGTATTGTTGTTTTGCAAGGGATATCTGGGTATCATTATCCATGCAGACAGGCTTTTTCAGCTCCGGTTCGAAAATGGAAAAGTTTGTTTTGCATGGAGCAGGATTTCCTTTTCCCTTTTGCAGTTCCATGTATATAATCTCCTGTCCTGCACCTGGGATTTTTACATCTGACATATAGGTTATATGGCTTAGGTATTTGCTATAAATCCGTGTCAGCTCATCATAATCAATATTGAATACACGTTCCAGGGGCTGGTCTATGTTCTGGCTTGCCAGATACCGGTGTTGATTTTGCAGGATATGGGATAAGTCCTTAGTAATGTATTTCGTGATATAAGAGCTTGCCTTTGAGCTGTCGCGGATGATAGTAGCAGTAGAAAAGCCATATTTCCATAATGGGATATTGTAAATCTTAGTTGCGAAAGGCTTTTTTACATAATCGTATACGAATTTGCCAACGCACACTTTACCGGAAAAGGTAAGGGGCATTTTACCGATATTAGCAAACAGTCCATGGAAGTGCCATTTGCTTTTATCCTTATGCAGTTCTGGGACAATGATATACTTTAAATCTGGGGCATACCGCTTTTTAAGATTATTTGTCCAGATGTTCAGTTTTTCCGATACCAGGTTAAAATCCGTATTATCCAGTTTCTTTGGGTCAATGGTAAGAGTTATGAAATATTCCCATTTGTTCGCCCTGGAAATGGTGTAAATCTGGTTGACGGTTCTGTTTACAGATGATTTTATACTGTGTTCAATCTGGTACTGGGTTCTCTCTTTAGGTTCTGATATGTGTTTTTGTTTTGGCTGTGGAAGATTGATTTTATTGGAAACTGTGACAGGTCGTTTATAAGTGCGGACTTGTACAGAATCCACGTATTCAATCGTTTTGACATTGTAATTCACTTTTTAGTTTCCCCCTTGACTGAAAAGTGTTGCTATTGTCAAGTACGCAACACAATTTTTTCGTTAGCGGGTCTTGTTCTGATCTGCCGTCCGCTAGTTGGGGCCCCTTAATCCCCAAGCTCCGCAGACAGCAGAACAGCCCAAGACCTGGCTAACGTTTACAACTGTTTTAGTGTAGTGGTATCGAAAATCTTGTAACTGTCGTAAAGCTTATAATATTTCCGAGGCGCTATCATAAACTCGGTATGGTCTTTTTTTCCAGTGTCCATGGACTTAACTGGAATGACAAAAAGATTACCGCCGAAGAGCAGGGCGAGGAACCACCCGATAAGTTTAAAATTTTTTACGTTCCTATGCTCGTAGTCATGTTGGAAGATATGGCGTATCTGTTTGTCTATCAAATCCTTGTGCTGTGATACCAGGATAACGGTATATCCAAACTTTCTGTGTTGTGTAAAGAAGATTACCCACTGTGAACGACCTTTTTGATTCCAGGAGCGTGAGTTAAACATGGTCTGGCACTCGTCAATAATTAGAAGAGTCTGTTTTTCGATAATCTGCCCCCTGGCGTTCCGCTTGTGGTACTTGTTGGCAAAATCCATGAGGTAGTCTATTGTAAGTTCCTCATTGGTAAGCTGTGCAATTTTCCCATAGTCGCCTAGAAGCTTGTTCTTTTTACAATGACGGTGTTTCCAGAAATTTTCATTGACTTCAAAGTTGCAGATAACGTTTTTTCCTTTCCTGTGATAGGTATCTATCATCTTAGCGCAGTGTAAGGACTTCCCAGAACCGGGACGCCCAGAATAAAAGTAAATCATGTGTTTCCCCCTTTGGTATCAGTCCAAACGTATGGACTGGAAATAGTGTGTTAAATGTTGTGTTTCTGCCTATAATCCGTGATTGCCTGTTTTAGGTACTTATAAACATAATAAGCCAGTACACAGGCAAGCCAGGCATTGATACAGGTCGCGCAGAATTTGAAAGGTATGAAATAGTTAACATAGCCCAATACATTAATACCCGAATCATCTGAAAGCTGTGAAAGCATTATACGGAAAGGGGCAGAGGGCAATAAAGAAATCAGTACGTCCACAATATCGAAAAATAAACCGATTGCCGTTTTCGCAAGTTCAGAAACAACCGCTTCAGCCATTAGTCGTCACCTCCGTTAAAAAACATCTTTCTTGACAGATGTATCATAAATAAAATGAACAGGATGGAAAGCAGATACCTACAGGTCTTTGCAAGCTTTTCCCACTCTCCGCTTGATAGGTCTATGTTGATTTCCTCATGTATGCCGAGGGACTGTATTTCAATAGGTAAATCAATCTTGATTTCCTGGGGTTCAGCTGCCATTGCATTGACTACCATTGCAATGTCCCAGGGCAGGGAAGTGGGAAACTTGTCTTTTGCCTTGTTCGCCGTTTCTGAGGAACGGTCTTGGAACAGTTCCAGGACGGTCTGGGTAACAAGAATAGCCTTGATTTCATTTAGGGAATTTACAAGTTTCTGTTGGTACTTGTTGTTTTCTTCTAACAGAGAAACCATGTTATCAAATTTTTTATCTGATTCATTCCACAGCTTTGTCATAAAATCTGACAAAACAGTAAAATCATACTTGCAACTATTATTTTCTGTTTCTGTCTTTCCATTACCTAAAGCGTTGATTGCTTCAATTATTTGGTCGAGCTTCCCGTCATTTGCTTCGATATAGTCTGTTATTTTCTTAGCGAAAATATCATGCTTTTCACCGAAAGAAACAAGCCATTTATAAATCTGGTCTAACAGGTCATAAGTGCCGGAAGTAAAACCACCATCCGGGTCTGGTGTGGGAGTGGGCTTGCCGAAATCCCCACCGGTACCGCCATGATCACCACCGGAACCACCACCGGAAGAACCAGGCGTGGGGGTTGGGTTAGTGGGATTCACGTTTATTTCGGCGAGTTTGTCAAGCCAGGCGTTAAAGTTAAGGTCAAGCTGTCCCTGGATTTCGTCCGCAAGCTTACCCGAAATATCAAAATCCAGATTTAGTTTTGGGGCAACGTTTATATAGTTAATTGGAACCTTGATTGTTTTGTTTGGCAGGTTGGGGGAATAGTGTTGTTGTCCTTGATTTACATAGTTGCGAATATCGCTAGGAGAATAAAATATTTTAAAGGGTGTGCCGTAAAATCCCGCGAAATTTTCATCAGACCAGGCAGAGCAAAAATAACCACGACTAAATACATCACTATAAAAATATCTAGACCTATTAACAAACCGGACATCAGTAGAAATATAATCATTAGCAGAAGAATCATAAATCCAAAATGCATTAGCATTACCATTGCGCAAACAAAAATAATAAGGTTCGTCGAAATATTTAGAATAATTTTCAGTAATATAATTAAATGCGGCATGATATTGACCGCCATCGGATTCTAATAAAAATAAAGCTTTGCAGTTTTTTACCATATTTTGGAATTCAGTAAAATCTGAACCGGTTAAATTATCAAACCTCGAAGTATCACCATAGATATGCTTATACCAATTTATAATAACATTTTCAGAAATCTCACCGTCAGACTCGACTAAAAAATAACCATTTAAAGCATGAACACGGTTTTGGACTTTCTGGTTGATATTTTGGACAAAATTCTGATTAAAATAGTAATTATCTCCATCAGTTCGGGTGTTATCCATAATGTTGTCATTGATATAAGTTTTTGTGTCGTCGTCTAAATCGTCAAGCCCTAAAAGATTAGCAAGTGTAAGACCGGCATTAGCAACAGCGCTGTCTGGATGCATTAAAAAACCGAGAGTTCCGATAACCTTGTCAAAGTCGGAATGATCGACTGGCTCAAGCGTTTCCCAATCAATAGAACCCCCTGTTCCGCCATGGTTGCCACCTAATGAACCGCCTGTTCCACCGTGGTCGCTATCAGTACTACTAGCGTATGCAGTGCAAACACTGGACAGACACAACAAAAGTGAAAGGATAAAACATAGTATTTTTTTCAAATAATCACCTCCAGGCAATAAAAAAAGAGACTGCGTAAGCAATCCCTTTAAAAGTAAACATTTAGCAATCAAATGTGAAATTGTCTTTTATAACTTTTTTTATACGGAAAAATAAACTTTTAGTAATAGATAACCTAGGTTTTTTGTGTAAGTTTGTTACATAATCATAATTTTTTAAAGCAATGTCTGCACCGGTAACAATTTTGTTTATCTTCAATTCCTCATCAGTTTTAGTGAGATTAACGCGCCTATAAGAATTTAAAGCCTGTTCTCGTTTTAGATGTAAAGCATCTCTGTTAAGTTGGTTATTTCGCTCCATAGTGTAACGCTTAATTGCTTCACGTTTTTTCTGCAATAACTCATATTCTTGTTCAGTCATGTAATCCCCCTCCTTTGTAGCGTTTTGGGCTATATAAGGATTATACCATAGTTAAAGAGATAGCGGTATTGTTATTTTTTCGATATTGTATTTTCAAGGTACGAATTAGGTTTATTATATTTATATTTATGATGATTATAATAATTATTTGAGTACCATTCCGTCACCCCCAACCCCCTCTGCCCGACTCCCATAGGGGGCTTAGGCTTCCCTGTTTCTGGCTATGGACAGTCCAAACGTATGGACTGAACAGCAGTGGGACAGGGAAAACCAAAACCCTGGTAGCTAACAAGGGCTTGATGGTAAAACCGTCAAGCCCTTGCAACATCCATTCTTATTTCCCTGCGCCCTGTAAAGTAATTTCTTCCTTTTCCCCACAGGAGGCTTTTTTATCCTAAGAGAAGCTGTGAGGGGAAAAGAGTAAATTACTTGACAGGGGTTAGGCTATCCCAAGAGTAGGGGGAATTGGGATAGGGAAAGAATACCCTCATTTTATTTAATTTTACTATTGTGTACTTCTTGATGTTAATACTTAATACGAAAGTATATTGTTGTTTGAATAGTGCCAGGGGTGCATGGGGTAACTGCAAAGCTGTGACCTTGAATAGCAATGCACCCCTGGCAATTCCTACTTAGGAATTCGCGATAGAACGGAAGAAGTTAATTCCGATACGAACCGCAAGACCGATACCCATGATAGCAAGACCTGCCGGGAGGGCTGTGCTAATCATTGTAGTAACGTCAGTTTTGATTGTGCCTACAGCAGTAGTAAAAGCACCTGTTAACGCTTCACCCATGGTATTGTACCTCCTTGAATTATTTTTAATCTATGCGTACAAGACTAAAAGCCTTGAAAACGCCAAAGGTAATTAATATGAGTACTGTTGCAAAGGCAAAGCCGATTGCAAAGACACCGGCATAGCTTGTGAAAATTTCCTTAATGAAATCCATGTTCATAAACTTATCCAGGAAGTCAGAAGCTACAGAACCGGCAGTTTCGGTTGCGCCTACAAATGTTTCGGATTCATTTCCAGATATGAAAGCTTCACCGTCATTTATCACGGTACTCACGATAGATAGAAATTGCATTTTTGTCACTCCTTAGAAACGGATGATATCGGGGCAGTCCAAACGTATGGACTACAGTTTACGCCAGACTATCCTTGCGAGGATAAGACCGGACAGGAACGCAAGGGTTATAAAAATAAGGGAAGAAACAGACAGGACGTTTTTTGACTGTTCCACCATATAGGAACGGTATTCGGTAAGGGCTTGTGTTTCCTCTGCCCTTGTTTCTTCCTGTTTTAGTTCCTGTTCTTCCAGTGCCTTGACGCGCTCTGACAACAGGGTGTAGATATCATCAATTGTATGGTCTGTTTCAGTTTCGGAGGAATCCCCCAGAGAAGTTTCCGCATCCGTGGGGGGAACAGAAGCTTCTGGTTGTTCTGGGGGAGCTGTGGTTACCTCTGGAACAGGGGTGGGCGTTGCCGTTACCAAAGCAGGTGTAGGGGTCGCCGTGATCTGTACCACAGGTGGAGTTATCACAGGTTCGTCACCATTCGGGAGGATTTCCACAATATCCGTGGACGGTTCCTCAGCAGGTGGGGAATCTGTGAAAGATGAATCTATGTCTAATTGTGTTTCGTCTGTAAATGTATCATTCACGCCTATTTCTCCTTTTCGGAATTACATGGGGCTAGGGGATAGGCGTTTCCTAACCCCATGGGATAAAAAGGTTTATATAGAAAGTCCATACGTGTGGACTGACTACCATTATTTCTGCGCGTAGCCGTTTACTTTCCATTCGCCACAACGTGCGTTTCGAACGTCAAACTGTCCGGTAAGCAGGTACTTCTGTCCTGGCTGAAACAGGTTATAGGTTTTCTCGTCAACGACTTTCAGTTTTTCCACGTCATTGTCAGCCATTACAACAAGGCGGTAAGTAATACCCTTGTTTCCGTCTACGTCATATGGGGTAGCATTCTTTGTGATAACCTCAACAGGCTTAATTGCAGTTGTGTAAATAGTCATAGTTTTTTTCTCCTTTTCTTTTTGTGGTTCCGCTATCTTTTACCTTGCTGTATTAATCAAATGCGAGTTCCAAAACAAAGCGGATTTTTTTCTTTGCAAAGTTCTTATCTTGTTTCATATCGTTAAAGGCATTTTCCAATACCTCACGATTCTTGATTAGATCATCCAGGCTGTCACAGGTCATAAGCTGTGTACGTCCTGTTTCCAGTTCTGGGGCGGTCATGTAAACCCCTGCGTCCTGGCTGTCAGTTTCTTCAATTTCTTCTGAATCTGAATCAATGACCTCTTCACCATCTACGTCTGTGTCAATGGAAAGGGGTTCCTTGCCGAATTCGATAATCCGACGGACTGACCAGTCGGGCTTTACCTGCTCCAACTGTTCCGGGGTGAATGCAGTCATGTTGACAAGCTGTGAACACTTAAAGGGCTTGTATTCTTCCTTTAAACCGATAGCTTTACCGTCAACGATTTCACCGAATTTCTCGATTACTTTTATGTAGTTGTGGGTAGTTGCCTTTTTCAGTTCGTAGGCATACAGGGCAAATTCTGCAATGTTCTTGTAATAGTCAATGCGGTAATATTCGTCGTGGTGAATCTGCCACAGGGCACAGCCGATAGTGATATACGCATCACTGGCTCTTGAAAAGCCTTTCTCGATATTGCTCTTTAAGGTGTTGAAAGTTCGTAAATCTTTCTTTCCGAAAGCGGTAACTTCTGCGTTTTCCATTTCGGCAACAATCTCAGTTTTCTGTGTTTCGCCCATCTTCTTTATTCTCCTTTTTCCGCGAATCCTTTTTCCAGGTTATCCTGGGGAAATGCCTTTTAATAAAGGACAGTATTGTAAATGTGTAACAGATACACCCCAGGAAAAGAAACATTTTCAAAAGTGTAAGTAAGTCCATGCCGTAACCCTCAGCCTATGTTTACACTATAGACATACAGGGGGTAGAAATGGGGCCCCTGCGAGTCTACCAGGCAGACATAATTGCTAGTGTAGCCGATTGCGTCAATGATCTCGGGGTATTTCATTTGCATCTGTTCTTCTGACAATACGGAAACCTGCATACAATCATCAAACTGTTTTCGTACTTCACCATCTGAATCCATTACCCATGCCGTAAACATATATAGCCCATCCTTTCTTATCCCTAGTCCAAACGTTTGGACTGGGAAATAATATCAATCGTTAAAATAACCAGATTTTTCCAAAGCATCGTGAATAGAACCGCAAATCTTGCTACACCTATCAGCTAATGCATTACAACCGGTTCTGCGATAAAAATCTCTAGAAGCACCGTAAGCAATTGCAATATCGTTTAAAATCTCTTTACTTGCAGTGATTTTACCTAATTCCTCAACATTTGCTGTCATATTTTCGCCTATCCTTTCTTATCCCCAGTCCAAACGTTTGGACTGTTAAACGCTCATTTCTTAGTACGCTTACATTTTACAATTAATATTTTCAAATTTTTTTGAAAATTAGTGTTGACATTTGACTGAATGTGTTGTATTATAATCAAGCAGTCGCGAGAGAGCGATTGAAACATAAGAAATGCAGGAGTGGCGGAATTGGCAGACGCGCAGGCTTCAGGTGCCTGTGGTCGCAAGATCGTGTGGGTTCAAGTCCCATCTCCTGCATTATTTTTTTTCTTTTGTTACGAATGCCAGAGTTGCGTATAAGGTTGGCTGTGAGGCACAGGATGTCTCTTTTATTCAGACTCGGATCCAGTAGCTTTTTTCTGTTGTGCAATTTTTTTCAGCACAACAGAATTTTTTTTTGCTCATATTTTGTTGAAAAAAGCATTTTGCTATGATACAATCTTGAAGATTTAGGATAAAATAAGAAAGAAAATGACATAAGAAAGGGAGATTGTATGAAAGCATTTCTGATATTAGAAGATGGCCATGTATTTACAGGAACCAGCATTGGTTCTGCAAGGGAAGTCATCAGCGAGATTGTTTTTAATACTTCCATGACCGGTTATCTGGAAGTAATGACAGACCCGTCTTACGCAGGACAGGCGGTATGCATGACCTATCCATTAATAGGAAATTATGGAATCTGTTATGATGACCAGGAATCCACCAGACCGTGGATCGACGCATTTATCGTACGTGAATTATCCCGTGTTCCAAGCAATTTTAGAAGCGTTGACACCATTCAGCATTTCTTGACCAAGCATGATATTCCTGGAATCGCAGGAATCGACACCAGAGCTCTTACCAAGATCCTCCGTGAGAAAGGTACCATGAACGGTATGATCACAGTGGATGAAAATTATGACTTAAACGCAATTCTCCCCAAGTTAAAAGCATATACAACTGGTAAAGTAGTAGAAAAAGTAACCTGCCGTGAGAAAGAAATCCTTCCGGGAAATGGTCCGAAGGTTGCACTTATGGATTTTGGTGCAAAGCGCAACATTGCCCGTTCCCTGAATAAGCGCGGATGTCAGGTAACTATTTACCCGGCTCTTACACCGGCAGAGGAGATCCTTGGAGATCATCCAGACGGAATCATGCTCAGCAATGGCCCTGGAGATCCGAAAGAATGCACTTCTATTATTAAAGAAGTAAAGAAACTTTACGATTCCGATGTTCCGATTTTTGCAATCTGTCTTGGACATCAGCTGATGGCACTTGCAACAGGCGGAGATACCTATAAGATGAAATATGGTCACCGCGGTGGAAACCATCCGGTAAAAGACCTTACAACAGGCAGAGTTTACATCTCTTCCCAGAATCATGGCTACGTAGTAGATGCCAAGGACCTTGAGGAGAAAAATATTGCTCATCCTGCATTTGTGAACGTAAATGACGGAACAAACGAAGGAATGGCATACGTTGGAAAGAATATTTTCACTGTACAGTTCCATCCGGAGGCATGCCCGGGACCGCAGGATTCCAGTTACCTGTTTGACAGATTTATGGATATGATGGGAGGAAATAAATAATGCCAAGAAATAAAGACATTAAAAAAGTACTTGTTATTGGTTCAGGTCCGATCATCATCGGCCAGGCAGCAGAGTTTGACTACGCAGGAACACAGGCCTGCCGTTCCCTGAAAGAAGAAGGTCTGGAGGTTGTTCTTCTGAACTCCAATCCGGCTACAATCATGACAGATAAAGATATTGCAGACCGTGTTTACATTGAGCCTCTTACCGTAGAAGTGGTAGAGCAGCTGATCCTGAAAGAGAAGCCAGACAGCGTTCTTCCTACCCTGGGCGGTCAGGCAGGTCTGAACCTTGCCATGGAGCTGGATGAGAAAGGCTTCCTGAAAGAACATAATGTAAGACTGATCGGTACTACAGCCCAGACCATTAAGAAAGCTGAAGATCGTCAGGAATTTAAGGATACCATGGAGAAAATCGGCGAGCCGGTTGCAGCTTCCAAGGTTGTTACCACGGTGGAGGATGGTCTTGCATTTACCAATACCATTGGCTATCCGGTTGTTCTTCGTCCTGCTTACACCCTTGGCGGAAGCGGCGGCGGAATTGCCCACAATGAATACGAGCTTCGTGAGATCCTGGAGAATGGTCTTCGTCTTTCCCGTGTTGGAGAGGTTCTGGTAGAGCGCTGTATCGCAGGCTGGAAAGAAATCGAGTATGAGGTAATGCGTGACAGTACAGGAAACTGCATCACTGTCTGCAACATGGAGAACATTGACCCGGTTGGTGTCCACACAGGAGACTCCATCGTAGTTGCTCCGTCCCAGACTCTTGGAGACAAAGAGTACCAGATGCTTCGTACCTCTGCCCTGAACATTATCACAGAGCTTGGAATCACAGGCGGATGTAACGTTCAGTACGCACTGAAACCAGACAGCTTCGAATACTGTGTTATTGAGGTTAACCCTCGTGTAAGCCGTTCCTCTGCACTTGCAAGTAAGGCAACTGGTTACCCGATCGCGAAGGTTGCAGCGAAGATCGCACTTGGATATACACTGGATGAGATCCCGAATGCTATCACTGGAAAAACATACGCAAGTTTCGAGCCGATGCTTGACTACTGTGTCGTTAAGATCCCGAGACTTCCATTTGATAAATTTATCACAGCTAAGAGAACCCTTACCACTCAGATGAAAGCTACTGGTGAGGTTATGAGTATCTGCCATAACTTTGAGGGTGCTCTTATGAAAGCAATCCGTTCCCTGGAGCAGCATGTGGACAGCCTTATGTCCTATGATTTTACCCAGCTTACAGACGAGGAGCTACTTGCAGAGCTGGCAATCGTAGATGACCGCAGAATCTGGAAGATTGCAGAGGCAATCCGCCGTGGTATGCCGCAGTCCATGCTTCATGACATTACTCAGATTGATATCTGGTTCATTGATAAGCTGGCAATCCTGGTTGGAATGGAAAATGCCCTGAAGAACAGAAAACTTACCAAAGAGCTTCTTCTGGAAGCAAAACGCATGGAGTTCCCGGACTACATCATTGCCCGTCTTACAGGCAAAACAGAAGAAGAAATCAAAGATCTTCGTGCAGATTATGGTATCAAGGCTGCTTATAAAATGGTAGATACCTGTGCAGCAGAGTTTGCTGCTGCCACTCCGTATTACTATTCTGTATATGGCGATGAAGGAACAGAGAATGAAGCAATTGCCACACCGGATAAGAAAAAGATCCTGGTACTTGGCTCCGGCCCGATCCGTATTGGACAGGGTATTGAGTTTGACTTCTGCTCTGTACACTGTACCTGGGCTTTTGCAAAAGAAGGATATGAAACTATCATTATCAACAACAACCCAGAGACAGTTAGTACAGACTTCGATATTGCAGACAAGCTGTATTTCGAGCCTCTTACACCGGAAGATGTTGAGAATATTGTAAATATTGAGAAACCGGACGGAGCTGTTGTACAGTTCGGTGGACAGACCGCCATCAAGCTGACAGAAGCCCTTACCAAGATGGGCGTGAAGATCCTTGGAACATCTGCTGAGAATGTAGATGCTGCAGAGGACCGTGAGCTGTTCGACGAAATCCTGGAGAAATGTCAGATTCCGAGACCGAAGGGACACACTGTATTTACCGCGGAAGAGGCGAAGAAAGCAGCAAATGAGCTGGGCTATCCGGTTCTGGTTCGTCCTTCCTACGTACTTGGTGGACAGGGTATGAGAATTGCTGTAAGCGATGAGGATGTGGAAGAGTACATTGGTGTGATCAACCAGATCGCACAGGAGCATCCGATCCTTGTTGATAAATACCTGATGGGAAAAGAAATCGAGGTTGATGCCGTTTGCGATGGCGAGGACATTCTGATTCCTGGTATTATGGAGCACATTGAGCGTGCCGGAATCCACTCTGGTGACAGTATTTCCGTATATCCGGCAAGAACCATCAGCGAGAAAGCCAAAGAGACTATTGCAGAGTACACCAGACGTCTTGCAAGAGCACTTCATGTAGTGGGTATGATCAATATCCAGTTCATCGTTCTTGGGGATGATGTATATGTAATCGAGGTTAATCCACGTTCCAGCCGTACCGTACCTTACATCAGCAAAGTTACCGGAATCCCGATCGTACCGCTGGCAACCAAGGTAATCCTTGGATACAAACTGAAAGATATGGGCTATGAGCCTGGTCTTCAGCCAGAGGCAAAACACATTGCCATCAAGATGCCGGTATTCTCCTTCGAGAAGATCCGCGGCGCTGATATCAGCCTTGGACCGGAGATGAAATCTACCGGTGAGTGCCTTGGTATTGCAGAGACCTTCAATGAGGCTCTTTACAAAGCATTCCTTGGAGCTGGAATCCGTCTGCCGAAGTATAAGAACATGATTATGACTGTAAGACCGGAAGAGCAGGAGGACGCTGTACCGATCGCTAAGAGATTTGAGGCACTTGGATACCGTATCTATGCCACAAGAGGAACAGCCAATACTCTGAAAGAGCATGGTGTTAAGGTGATCCGTACCAACAAGCTGGAGCAGCCTGCACCGAACCTTATGGACTTGATTCTTGGTCATAAGATTGATGTGGTTATTGATATCCCATCTCAGGGTGTTGAGCATCAGAAGGATGGTTTCGTGATCAGACGTAATGCTATTGAGACGGGAGTAAACGTTCTTACCAGCCTCGATACTGCAGAGGCTCTGGTAACAAGTCTGGAAAACACAGATGCTAACAAGCTGAGCCTGATTGATATTGCGACTATTGCGAGAAGGTAATAAACACGCTCTAAGACATTAAACAAAGGCTAAATTTTGCGAAAAATGCAAAATACAAGTTTACGAAAGCAAAGTTGTGTAATATACTAAAGAGGACGGAGAAGTTTAGGTCTCCGTCCTCATTTTGTTAAAGTTAGAAAGGGGTAGAAATGGATATTATCGAACTTTTAAAGGTAATTTTCCTCGGCATTGTGGAGGGAATTACTGAGTGGCTCCCTATCAGCAGTACCGGACATATGATCCTGGTTGATGAATTTATTCATCTGAATGTTTCACAGGATTTTATGGACGTATTTCTGGTTGTGATCCAGCTTGGAGCCATCCTTGCAGTTGTTGTTTTGTATTGGAATAAGCTGTGGCCTTTTTACATAAAGAAGCTTCCAAGAAGAACCCAGATGGCTATTGCGAAGAAGCCCAAATGGGCACAGGTGATCCTGAATTTTGTGGAGCGCTTCTGCGATAAAGAGAAATGGATGCTGTGGTTTAAGATTGTGGTAGCATGTCTGCCGACCATTGTGATCGCACTTCCGTTTGATGATTTCATTGAAGAACATTTTAATAACTATGTGGTTGTTGCCATTGCACTGATCGTCTACGGTGTTCTGTTTATTATTGTGGAAAACTATAATAAAACCAGAGAGCCGCAGTGCACAAGTCTGGAAGATTTATCTTTCAAGACGGCGTTTCTCATCGGCTGTTTTCAGGTGCTTTCCGTTATTCCAGGAACATCCAGATCTGGTTCTACCATCATTGGAGGAATCCTGGTTGGTACTTCCCGTACCGTTGCAGCTGAGTTCACCTTCTTCCTTGGAATCCCGGTTATGTTCGGAGCCAGCCTTCTGAAGATTGTGAAATTCGGTTTTGGATTTACCGGTACAGAGGTGCTGATCCTGGTGATCGGTATGGTGGTAGCGTTTGTAGTTTCTATCCTGGCAATCAAGTTCCTGATGGGCTATATCAAGAAACATGATTTCAAGGCATTTGGATGGTACAGAATCGTACTTGGTGCGCTGGTTTTGGTTTACTTTATTGGTAAGACTTTACTGGCATAAATTACATATAAGAAATTTCGGCGTCAGCCTGCAGGGGAAAATTTGCAGGTTGGCGTTTTTGCTATTTAATGTGTTGGTCGTTATCCCGGACGCGATTTCACAATGTATATTCACCGCCGCGCGT
>OLPO01000129.1_pt1 | contig 66259 bp, 60 predicted proteins | sample 1672831 | NCBI WGS metagenome assembly OLPO01 (sample SAMEA3136728, study PRJEB25190) | human gut metagenome | reverse complement strand
TGTAAAGAAATTTTCGAGAATCGTATGTGTTTCACTGTTTAGTTATCAAGGTTTTCCGCTTGTCTGTTTCTCAGACAGCTCGTTTATTTTATCTCATCTCTTTTTGTTTGTCAAGAACTTTTTTCAAGTTTTTTCAAACTTTTTTGAATCGAGATTTCGTTGTCGTTTCGTTGACGACTTGGATACTTTATCATATCTTCTGTCTTTTGTCAACAGCTTTTTTGTTTTTTCTGAAACATATTATTGTTATCTGCTTCGCAAAAACAATTTGCTCTCAACAACTCTGATAGAATATCATCTTTTCCAATACCTGTCAACATGTTTTTTACAAAAAATCCAAAAAAATCTATTTTTCCCTGAAAATCCCACATTTACGTGCAAAAACCGTATTCCACAGGCTTATTTTTCGCCCGGAATACGGTTTTCGTGCTGTTACTGATAAAATAATCCCGCAAAAATACGGATAAAAATGTTTTTATCATAAAGAAAATTGAGGACAGTATCTCCCCGGATCAGTCCCAGTCCTTTCTGTCCTATCTCTGTATTACACAGAATCGTCAGTACCAGCATAGCTACCCATACAAAGATGATACATTTCCCTCCGCCGATCAGAGCACCTGCCAGCTTATTGATTCCCCTCACCACAGGAAGTCTTGCCAGAATATCCAGCGCATAGGCAAACACGCGAATCAGAACAGACGCAAGGATATAAGATATCAGAAAAGACAGACAGTTCACTGCTATATTAGCCAGATACCTGGATACATATCCCCCAAAAGTGTTTACTGCCAGCTGCTGATATACCGCTGCTGTATTATTTTCTGTGATTCCATTCTGTAAAAGTCCAGGAAGCCCCATTCCGCTGATCAGTTCATCCTGCTGTTCCTCATCCATTGTGTCATTTCCATTTGCCAGTGATTCCACAAACGATTCGCTGACATTCTGGATCTTTTCATAAACAGAAGTATTCTCCCGGATAAATGTATTCACATAAGGATTAATCATCCAGACTACCACAACGGAAAGCAGAACAAGCAATACAGACACCACTTCTTTCACAAAGCCGCGTCTGTACCCATCCGCCATGGAAAAGGCAAGCAGCACCAGCACAGCAAGTCCAAGCCATGTCCAGCTCATATCTGCCTCCTTAACTGAATTTTATGGTGCTGACTCCGCTGTCCATCACCATGAGATATTTATTCCAGCCGATCTTGAAAAAGTCACGGACTGTTCCATCTACACTTCCCATATATTTCTGCACACCACGGCTGTTCATCACACAGATCTGGGAGCTGTTATACATAATAATATTTCCACCGCTCATTTTTATGGTGCTGTAAGCCACATTGAAATTCTTCCGGAATTTCAGCTGGCCGCTCATATTGTAAACTTCCATAGTGTACTGATCACCCTTGTTATTGTTTTTAAATACCAGACCGATTCTGTCCGTATCAAAAAACGTGCTCACAATCTCCTGCTTTACATTGACAGTCTTATTTTCTTTCGGGATCTGATTACCCTGATAAGTGGAAAATCCATCATCACGCAGCGCGATATACTGACTTTCGCTGATACACTCCACCTGCGGAATCACTACATTTTCATAAGTATAGCCACTTACGATCCTGTCATCCTCATTCTGTCCCACATCTCCGTAATTATAAAAAGCTACATAGCTTGTCGTTTTGCTTCCGTCAACATACTGGAATGTCACCATCATCACACCATTGTCTGAAACAGCAACATCCATAGGATATCCCGGGTCATCGATCTTCGTCAGATTCTCAGCAACCAGGCTGCCATCCGGATTATAAAAATTAATCCATGTATCTTCATCATTATTCAGGATCGCGGCTACCATTCCATTTGATGCCACGCGGACCTTTACAATAGAATAAGATGTCGTAACTGTTCCTGTGATTCCTTTTTTATCACAGATATACAGCGATGTACCCTCGCTGTCCGCAACAACCGCTCTGCTTCCGTTCACATCTGCGATCGGATTCTGCATGGTATAAGTTTCATTCCAGACTGTGTTCATGCTGCTGTCCACTACAGAAACGCCGTCCGGACTGTATCTTAAGATATCACCATCCATCTCAATATACTGTGTGGAAACAACATCTTCCTGCTCGCTCGTCTGAAGCACTTTATAGCTGTGATAGCTTCTTTTTTCTGCATAGAGAAAAACAAGACTGATGGCAGCTATTACAGTCACAACTGCGATCACTTTTTTCCCGGTTCCGGAAATCCTGTGGCGGTGGCTTCTTCTATGAGAAGAGCTCTCGTGTGCAGTCTGTTCCTGTGCCAGTTTTGCCTTCTGTTTCATCAGCTTTTTTCGCTTTTGTTTTTTTTGAATTCTTTTTATGATATTCACAACTGTATTCCTTACCTTATTTCTGATTTATCAACTTTTTTGCAAATAATATCGGGCAAAAAATTTCTCCCGACACCTTCCAGTTATTATAGCACAATCTGTCATGGTAAAACAATTACCTGACCCGGATAAATGATCTCACTTGCAGAAATTCCGTTCAGCTCACAGATTTTTTCCATTGCATCCACAGTTCCGTAACGGCTCAGGCTAATTTGATACAAAGTATCTCCCGGACGGATCACATATGTCTGCGGTGTACCAGCAGCTGCTGCTGTTTCCGCTGTCTGCTGTTCACTCTGCTGCGTTGTCTTTTTCTCATTGTCCGTATTGTCTTCCCTCTGCTCTGCCTCCGTAGTCTTTTTCTGAGTATTTTCTTTATTCTCCATATCTGAATCCGACGACCTCTTCTGACCTGATTTCGTTATTTCCGGCACCGGCGTCACTGTTATGCTTTCACTTGCCTTTTCAGCCGGAGCTGTTGTTTCTGTGGGCATACCTGTAATCTCCGGTTCTTCTTTCAAAAGTTTCTCTTCCTGCTCCTTCTCTTCCGAAACCTGCGTGATCGCAGGTGTAGCTGTCTGCATTGCTTTCTCCGTCAATACCGGTGTCATCTGCGCGATAACTGCGGACGCAGTCTGTGTCTCTTCAGAAATTCCCGTCCCGGTCTGTCTGTTCTGAAAAAAAGCCGCTCCCGTTGCCAGCACAGCCAGAGCAAGACATACTGTTGCCGCATAAGAAAAAACGGAGGTCTTTTCCGCCTCCTTTTCTTCCGGTTTTTTACTGTCAATGATCTTCCTGAAATTTCTGACAGCCTTGTCCTCCACCTGTTCAGATGTCTCCGGTCCTGTGTTCTGGTTCCGTTCTATCATATAGGTCTGCATCTGAGTATTTTTTTCATAATAAATATAATATCCGTTCACTTTCACCAGGGTTCCGTTATCATAGCGAAAAAATGCTTCTTCCCGTTCCCCCGGTTCCATAAGCATCAGGATTTTTTCACCGCCAAAATACCGGAGATGCACTTTTACAAAAAGCTCCGTAATCTCCGTCGCAACCTGGTTCTGTGCAAAAAACCATCCTACGATCTCCTGATCCGGAAAATACTTCTCCTTATCCTCCTGAAGCTTTTTCCATATTTCCTCTGAGAAATCAATATGTTCCGCTGCCGCCTCCATATCATCCGCTGCCAGCGCACCCTTTACAAAGATACAGGTCATATCTGACGTCCATTTAATCTCCCCTGTAAGAACAGCGATCTTTCCCTGGTTCTTTGACTCTGCTGACAGAGTACTCAGAAACGTATACACATAATCCTCTACATAGATTCTGTAATTCCCGTTGGCCAGTCCGATCTGCCGGACATTCCGCGGCATAGCAAACGGTTCCTGCACTGTATCCTGTTCTCCGGTTTCCTCCTTATAAATGACCTCTATCATCTGATATCACCCCTTCGGACAACAGCATAGCACAGTAAAAACGCGGAATTTATCATAATGTAAGATGCTTTTCCAAGAATTTGCCGACAGATTCTGCAACGTGCATAATTTTTCCTTTTTCAGGATAAGATGAATGGAAAAGAAGAAAGTCGAGGTGCCCCATGGCCTTTTATATTGACTCCAGAAAAACCAATTCTTCCGGTGAAATTGCATATCTCCTGAAAAAATGTATTCTTCACTGTCCCAAAAAATGGACTGAGATCGTATTTTTATGTATCGGCAGCGACCGTATCACCGGTGACTGTTTAGGCCCATATATCGGACATCTGCTCCATCCGCACGAAAGTGCCCGTATTTTTGTGTACGGAACTCTCTCCGATCCTGTACATGCCCTGAACCTGGAAAAATTTTCTGAACTGATCGGACAACTTCATCCGCATGCCCTTGTGATCGCCATTGATGCTTCTCTTGGACAAAAAAAGCACCTGGGCTATGTCACCATTGGAAATGGTGCACTCTACCCAGGTGCCGGTGTTCAGAAAAATCTTCCTCCTGTAGGGGATATCCATATCACAGGTATCGTAAATATCGCCGGAATGCTGGAACAGCTTACGCTGCAGACAACGCGGCTCTCTACTGTGATCTCACTGGCTGATGCCATTGCCGATGGTATCCTCCGGATCCTCCCCTCAGAAGCAGAACGTATTTCCTGTTAAGCAATAAAATCTTTGATCTGGTTATAGATTCCCTCTGTATCAAGACCATATTTGTGAAGAAGCTCTACTGCCGGGCCAGACTCGCCGAATACATCGTTGATTCCGATACGTTTAACCGGTACAGGCGCCTTCTCAGCAAGGCACTCACATACTGCTCCGCCAAGACCGCCGATAATGGAATGCTCCTCAACGGTTACAACCTTGCCAGTCTCTTTGGCAGCTGCAACAACAAGCTCCTCATCAAGCGGTTTGATTGTATGGATATTGATAACCTTTGCATCGATTCCGTCTGCTGCAAGCTTCTCAGCTGCCTCAAGAGCAGGAGCAACGCAAAGTCCGTTTGCGATAATGGTCAGGTCTTTTCCCTCGCGGAGAACGATACCTTTTCCAAGCTCAAATTTATAATCTGGTCTGTCATTGATAACCGGAACTGCAAGACGTCCGAATCTCATGTATACAGGTCCCTCATGCTCGTAAGCAGCCTCAACCATAGCCTTAGCCTCGATATCATCAGAAGGGCTTGCAACGATCATTCCAGGAATTGCTCTCATAAGTGCAAAATCCTCAAGGCACTGATGTGTGGCACCATCCTCACCTACGGAAATACCACCGTGAGTTGCACCGATCTTCACATTCAGCTTCGGATATCCAACGGAGTTACGAACCTGCTCATAAGCACGTCCTGCTGCGAACATTGCGAAAGTACTTGCAAACGGAACTTTACCTGTAGAAGCAAGTCCTGCTGCAATACCAACCATGTTGCACTCTGCGATACCGCAGTCGATGTGACGCTCCGGAAATTCCTTTTTGAACATTGCAGTCTGTGTAGCTGCAGCAAGGTCAGCGTCCAGAACGATAAGATCCTCGTGTTTTTTACCTAATTCTACAAGAGCACTGCCGTAACTTGCTCTTGTTGCGATTTTCTTTACTTCTGACATAACGCTTCACCTACCTTCTCCAGATCTTCCATTGCCTGTGCATACTGCTCGTCATTCGGAGCTTTTCCATGCCAGCCTACAGCGTTCTCCATGAAGGAAACGCCTTTACCTTTTACAGTTTTCAGAATGATGGCTGTCGGCATACCCTTGGTAGCTCTTGCCTCATCAAAAGCAGCTTTCAGCTGATCCATATCGTTACCATCAGCAACATTGATCACATGGAAATTGAAAGCTTCGAATTTCTTGTCGATCGGGTACGGTGAGCATACATCTGCAATATTACCGTCGATCTGAAGTCCGTTATTATCTACGATAACAACCAGGTTGTCAAGCTTACGGAAGCCTGCGAACATTGCAGCCTCCCAAACCTGGCCTTCCTCAATCTCGCCGTCACCAAGCAGTGTGTATACACGATAGTCATCGTTGCTCAGTTTTGCAGAAAGAGCCATTCCTACTGCTGCGGAGATTCCCTGTCCAAGAGATCCGCTGGACATATCAACACCCGGGATATGTTTCATATCCGGATGTCCCTGAAGGTAGGAGCCAAGGTGACGAAGTGTTTTAAGGTCTTCTTTCGGGAAATATCCTCTCTCTGCAAGTACAGAGTAGAGTCCCGGTGCTGTATGACCTTTGGAAAGTACAAAACGGTCACGATCTGCTTTCTTCGGGTCTTTCGGGTCAATGTTCATCTCTTCGAAATATAAATAAGTAAATACATCTGCTGCAGAAAGGGATCCGCCCGGATGACCGGCCTTTGCTGCATGGACTGCTGTTACGATATCCTTGCGGACTTCATTCGCAACTTTCTGAAGTTCTAACTTATCCATGTTAAAAATATCTCCTTTTTTTGTGCCCTGTTATTCTCGATTATTCACCAAATACTGCTTTGTAGTCAGCCTGGAATTTCGCAATACCTGCATCTGTCAGCGGATGATGTGTCATCTGCTCGATTACCTTGAATGGTACGGTAGCGATATCAGCACCTGCAAGTGCACATGCTGTTACGTGCATTGGATGACGAACGCTTGCTGCGATGATCTCTGTAGGGATATCTGCAACTGCAAACATCTCAGCGATCTGCTGGATCAGCTCAACACCATCTGTAGAAATATCATCCAGTCTTCCAAGGAACGGAGATACATATGTAGCACCTGCTCTTGCAGCAAGGAGTGCCTGGTTTGCGGAGAAGATCAGAGTAACGTTTGTCTTGATTCCCTCAGAGGAAAGAACCTTAACTGCTTTCAGGCCCTCTGTTGTCATCGGGATCTTAACTACCATGTTCGGATGAATCGCTGCAATCTCACGACCCTCACGGATCATTCCCTCAGCGTCTGTTGTTGTAGCTTTAACCTCACCGCTGATCGGTCCGTCAACGATTGTTGTGATCTCTTTGATTACTTCGTTAAAATCTCTTCCTTCTTTGGCGATCAGGGACGGGTTGGTTGTAACACCACAGATAACACCCATGTCATTTGCTTCTCTGATATCCTCTACTTTGGCTGTGTCGATAAAAAATTTCATTGTTTTTTCCTCCTGTTTTACGTTCGTTCTTTTTATTGATGATTCCATTATAACAAACTCATTGCGAGGGTCAAGACGATTATTTTTTATTAATAAATATTTTATTAATAAAGTTTCTTTTTATTAATAGCGTCTGTCAATTTTTTCACCCATAACAGCTTACAACTATATTCCCACGGAGCAAATATCACTGTAAATACCAGTTTTTAAAGCTTTTACACCTAAATGTATTTGTGAAAGTCTTCTTTTATATTATTACTAATAATTCGTGTTTCATCATTTATTTTTCTGCTGTTCAGACATGTTTCTGCCTACCTTTGCATACCCCGTTGTGCTGCGTGTGATCAGCTTCGGAGTATACTCAATATTGTACAGACTGGCCGGTCTTTCATCCAGGTAAAACTTGTCATTCATATCGATCTTCCGGATAACGATGTCGCAGGCATCTCTGCCCTTCAGTGCAACAAAATGGTCGATCGTTGTCAGGGATATCCTGCGGATCCCGGAGTAGAAAATATTATCACAGCCAATGACAGAGACATCTCTTGGCACATGCAGATGCATCTCACGGAGTGCATCAATCGCACCGATCGCCATCATATCATTCTGGCCTGCAATAGCCGTGAATTTTTTCCCTTCTTTAAGGAGCTCCATGGTCAGCTCATAGCCCATGGCATACTCAGAATCCATACGCGGAATCCTTCTGTCATTGGACTCATCTGCCGCCTTGATGATCACGTGATCTTTTTTGCCCTCTTTTTCAAATTCACGGACAAAACCTTCCACTCGCTTGGATCTCTGCCATTGTCTTCTCGTCAGAGGCGGTGTGATAAATGCCACGTCTGTATGTCCCAGATCCAGCAAATGTCTTGCCATCATTCTTCCCACAACCGTATTATCCTGATTGATAGCATCTACAGTGGTGGTTTTTTCTTTGTTACTGATGATAACAAGCGGAATTTCTTTTGCGATCTTTTCTACCTGGTGCTGAAAATCCGGGTGGGGATTGCAGGTGTAAATAATTCCGCCGGGGCGCATGGTCTGCATCATCCGGAGATATTTTTCTTCCAGACCTGCATCACGCTGCGTATTGCAGATAAAGACCCCATATCCCTGTTCATTGGCCACTGCCTCAATCCCCTGAAGAAGCAGCACATAATAAGGACTTGTGAGTGTCGGACAGAAAACAACGATCAGCTTTTCCCGACGGCTTCCCTTATGTTTCCGGCGTCCCGGCAGCTCATACCCGAGCTCCCTGGCTGCCTGTTCCACGCGTTCTACTGTGTCCCTGGAAAAAGAAACATTATATTTCCGGTTCAGGATCATAGATACCGTTGCCTGGGAAACCCCCGCTCTTTCTGCCACATCGGAAGAAGTTGCTTTCTTTTTTGCCACCACTCTCACCTCCCCTTTTTTATGATGCGCTGCTGTTTAAGACTTATAATTCCACGCGGCCTTCCAGTGCCCGGAGAAGTGTTACCTCGTCAATGTACTCCAGGTCGCCGCCCACCGGAACTCCGCTGGCAATACGACTTACCTTGATCCCTGTAGGCTTGATCAGCTTACTGATATACATGGCTGTCGTCTCTCCCTCAAGACTGGAATTGGTCGCCACAATAACTTCCTGCACATCCCCCTGAAGACGCTTCATCAGCTCTTTCAGTTTAATATCATCCGGGCCGATTCCCAGCATCGGGGAGATCGCGCCATGAAGTACGTGGTAAACTCCGTCAAACTTGCCTGTTTTTTCGTAGGCTGCCAGATCTCTGGTATTCTCCACGACCATGATCGTGCTGTGGTCACGCTTCGGATTGGCGCAGATCGGGCAAAGCTCCTGATCAGTCAGTGTATAACAGCATTTACAGTACTGAACGTTCTGTCTGGCATCTGTGATGGACGCGGTCAGCTGTTCCACCTGATCCTTCGGCATATTCATGATGTGAAAAGCAAGCCTCTGGGCTGATTTTGCTCCGATTCCCGGAAGATGGGAAAGCTGCTCAATAAGCTTGTTGATATGGCTGCTGTAGTATTCCATCAGAAAGGAAGGCCTCCGCCTAATCCGCCAAGGCCACCTGTAAGCTTGGACATTACTGCTGCGGACTCAGACTCTACCTGACGAAGAGCTTCGTTTGTTGCTGCTGCGATCATATCCTCAAGCATCTCGATATCATCCGGATCTACTGCCTCTTCGGAAAGCTTAACCTTGGTTACTTCACGTTTACCGGAGATCGTAACTTCAACAGCTCCGCCACCTACAGTTGCAGTGAATTCTTTTTCCTCGAGAGCCTTCTGGTTCTCTTCCATCTGACGCTGCATCTTCTGCGCCTGCTTCATAAGATTGTTCATGTTTCCCGGCATACCCATACCTGGGAATCCACCTCTTTTTGCCATAAAAAAATCCTCCTGATCTTTGTTTTTTATTTTTATGTTTCGTCCGGGTCCTCTTCCACTACAATATCCATGTGGATATTCTCCCGGAGTGCATCATCCACTGTAATCTGTGCAAGATTGGTATGCTGATGTTTATTGGCTACCAGCATATGAATCTCCACGCTTTTTCCTGTTTTCGCTGCGATAATATCCTGAAGCTCTTTCTGCGCTTCCGGATTATCTACATAATTCTGTCCCAGAAAATCCTGAAACTCTATATAAAGAACCGGATCTCCTGTTTCTCCGTTATATTTCGGAACCGCTCTCTGCAGGGACTGCTTGAAAAGCCCTGTGGTCTGTCCCACAATTGTCCTCCATCCTGCTACGATCTTCTGCAGATCCTCTGGTGCTGCTTTCTGCGGAGCCGGCTGCCTCATCTGAGATTCACTTCCGGCCATTCCCGTCTCCTGCACAGCCCCGGCATCACCCTCCCGGATGATCACCTGCTGCACCGGCCGCTCCTCCATCTGCTTCTCCAGCACACGAAGTCTGTCCAGAACAGAATCCAGATTCGTCTCCATCGCAGGTCTGCAAAGCTTGATCAGCGCGATCTCCACAAGAACGCGCTTCTGGCTTGCAAAACGGATCTGATTGGACAGATCCGAAAAAATACGGATGTAACGCATCAGTGTCTCCACATCTGTCATTTCGCTCTCTTCCTTAAGAAGCTTCAGATTCTCTGACGAAACATCAATCGCTTCCTCCGGATTCTCAGAAGTCTTCACAAGAAGAAGATTACGCATATACCATGTAAAATCCGTTACAAACTGCCCCAGCTCGCGGCCGCCTGTGATCAGATCCTCCAGCACATGAATGGAGCCTGTCACATCACCTGAAAGAACTTTGCGGAGCAGCTTGCTGAACACCTCCGTGTCAACCGCTCCCAGAACATCCAGGACTTTATCATAGGTGAGTACCTGTCCCAGATAAAAGGAAATACACTGATCCAGAAGACTCAGGGCATCTCGCATGGAGCCATCGCCTTTTTTTGCCACATAGCGGACTGCCTTCTCCTCTGCCTCCACGCCTTCAGCCGCAAGAAGCTCGGAAAGTCTGGCTGCTATGGTGTCAATGGAAATTCTGTGAAAATCGTAGCGCTGACATCTGGACAAAATCGTGATCGGGATCTTATGTGCCTCTGTTGTCGCCAGGATAAAAATAACGTAGGAAGGCGGCTCTTCCAGAGTTTTCAGAAGGGCATTGAAGGCTCCTGTTGAGAGCATATGCACCTCATCTATGATGTAAACCTTATATTTACCCTCTGTAGGACGGTAGGCTACCTCCTCACGGATCTCACGGATGTTGTCAACACCGTTGTTGGAGGCTGCATCGATCTCAATCACATTCATAGCAGTTCCTGCCTGAATAGCCTTGCACATGGCACATTCGTTGCAGGGACTGCCATTGACAGGATGTTCGCAGTTTACTGCCTTCGCCAGGATCTTCGCTACGGTAGTTTTACCAGTACCTCTTGTTCCGCAGAACAGATATGCGTGTCCGATACGGTTCGCCTTGATCTGGTTAGTCAGTGTTGTCACAATATGATCCTGTCCTTTTACATCGTCAAAATTATCAGGACGAAATTTACGGTAAAGAGCAGTATAACTCATAAAACACTCCTTCTCTTCGCCACAGTCGCCGCGGAAACACTCCCGCGGCGGCCAGATGACTTATAATTGATTAATCGCCAAAGCTGATTCCGATCTGTTTGGCTGCTTTTACAAGCTGATCCTTCGGTGATACCATCTTCAGCTTGCCTGCACATTCGGCAAGAGGAACCCGTTTGATCTTGCCGTTGACGACACCGATCATTACACCATATTCCTCATCCATGATCGCCTGTGCTGCACCTGCACCGATTCTTGTAGAAAGAACACGGTCATATGCACATGGCTCTCCGCCTCGCTGCATATGCCCCGGAACTGTGATACGTACCTCACTTCCGGTTACCTGCTGGATCTGATCTGCGATCTCATAGGATACAGACGGATATTTCTTCGCTCTTTCTGCAAGTTTTTCTTTGTATTTCTTCTTCGGAAGCTCTGCATCTTCTTTGGAGATGGCTCCCTCAGCTACTGCAAGAATGGTGAAACGTTTGCCTGCCTTATTACGCTTCTGGATGGCTTCCGCAACCTTGTTGATATCATACGGGATCTCCGGGATCAGGATTACATCTGCGCCACCGGCAACACCGGCATTCAGTGTAAGACTTCCAACCTTATGTCCCATGATCTCAACGATAAATACGCGTCCGTGGGATGCTGCTGTTGTATGGATGCAGTCGATTGCATTCGTCGCGATCTCCAGCGCGCTCTGGAAACCGAAGGTCATATCAGTTCCCCAGATATCATTATCAATTGTTTTCGGAAGATGAATGATATTTAATCCCTCTTCACGAAGAAGATTGGCTGTTTTCTGTGTACCGTTTCCGCCGAGAATCACAAGGCAGTCAAGACAGAGCTTATAATAAGTCTGTTTCATGGCCTCAACCTTGTCAAGTCCCTTCTCATCCGGCACCCGCATAAGCTTGAACGGCTGTCTGGATGTTCCGAGAATAGTACCGCCCTGAGTCAGGATTCCGGAAAAATCCTTGCTTGTGAGCATACGGTATTTCCCGTAGATCAGACCCTTGTAACCATCATCAAATCCATATACCTCAAGGTTTTCAACGCTGTTGCTCAGTCCCTTCACAACGCCTCTCATAGTTGCGTTCAGTGCCTGGCAGTCACCGCCGCTTGTCAGCAGACCGATTCTTTTGATCATAGCGTCCTCCATTCTGTGCTCTCTTATGTGCACATTTTATTTGTTGCTGTTTCGGAAACAGCTACATTATTTTCTCTTTTTAAAGAGTTTTACACATTATAATATTATAAAGCATTTTCAGTCTGTGCACAATAGCCAAAAAACCTCTTGAAAATGTACAGGCAGTCACAAAACAGAGCAGCTTCTGTACAGGAAAAGGATATATAAATTTGTCTGCCGTGCCTTGACAAATCCACGCCGAGAGTCTATAATTAAATTCCGCGCAGCCGGGGAGATAGCGGTGCCCTGTACCTGCAATCCGCTACAGCAGGGGTGATGCCAATCTGAGGCTTGTATCTTGTGGAGCAGCCCTCTATAAGTGGCGTTGACGTTTGGGTCTTACGCAACAGGAATCTGTGAACCGTGTCAGGGCAGGAATGCAGCAGCACTAAGCAGAAGCTCTTGTGTGCCGTGAGGGTGCCTGGGCTGAGTTAACTGTAGAGGTAACGTCTGTGAGACCATTCCGAGGTGCGGCGCGCGTAAAAAAGATTATAATGATCTCTATATAAACAGCATTCCCGCCGGATTCATCATTTATGACTGATCCGGCGGGATTTTTTTGTCTTATTTTATTTGCAGTATCCGGCAACTACCTGATTGATAAGCTTACCGTCAGCCTTACCTTTCAGATCGCCCATGACTGCTTTCATGATCTGACCTTTGTTTCCGGTTGCAAGAACATCGGAGAATTTTTCCTCAAGATAAGCCTTGATCTCTGTCTCATCCATCTGCTTCGGAGCATATTTTGCAATGATGTCGTATCTTGCCTGATATTCTTCTTTCAGATCTGTACGGTCTGCAGGGCAGGTATCGATCTGCTCTTTCGCTGTCTTAAGCTCTTTCAGGATAACTCTGTCTACCAGATCACCCTTGATATCATCACGGCAGCCCTCATCGATGGCAACTTTCTTCACTGCCGCGATCAGTGCGGAAACTGCTTCCTTCGTTACCTTATCTTTAGCCTTCATTGCTGCTACCATGTCTTTTCTTAATACTTCAAGTTCCATTGTGTGATCCTCCATTTCCTGTCGTTTCTGTATAAACGGCTCTCATATTTTTCTGAATGGATGTCTTTTATCTGAAATCCATTTATGGTTTTATTTTGATATTTTCAAGGGCTCCTGTCAAGAGAAAATCGTGCAGAACTTTCTTCGTTCTGTCTTCGGTTCTCCGCTTTTATTCTGATGCTTCTGCCTGCACCTGTTGCTCTGCCAAACGTTCTGCCTCCTGTTTTTTCAGCATCTTCGCCTGTTTTTTCTTCTCACGGAGCTCGCGAAAGAATATAGAAAGCATCTCGGAGCATTCTTCTTCAAGAACGCCTTCTGTGATCTTCACCTGATGGTTGAAGCCTTCGATCTGAAGAAGATTCATAACAGAGCCTGCACAGCCTGCTTTGGGGTTCATACAGCCGATCACTACTTCATCGATCCTGGACTGTACAAGAGCCCCGGAGCACATCTGGCAGGGTTCCAGTGTCACGTACATGGTACAGCCCTCCAGACGCCAGTCTCCCAGTTTTTTGCTGGCTTTGCGGATAGCATTAAGTTCTGCATGAGACAGCGTATTTTTGTCGGTATTGCGGCGGTTGTAGCCTCTGGCTATGATCTTGCCTTTGTATACGATCACACAGCCGATTGGCACCTCATCCAGTGCGCGGGCTTTTTTTGCCTGGCGGATCGCCTCTTTCATAAAACGTTCCTGATCTGTCACTTATGTTCCTCCTGTATTTCAAAAATTACGTAATTCTCTGATTTTCTGATTTATTTATGATATATAAATATGTCTGTATCTGTACTCCGTTCGATTATAGCTTTCCAGCTATTCTATGTCAAATTCGTTTAACATGTATACAAAAAGCGCTGCAGAAGTTTTTCATATCAGCTTCTGCAGCGTTTTCTTACTTTTATCTGTTCGTTTTATTTGTGAAGTGATTCACCATTCGTAGCGATCACATCTTTATACCAGTAGAAGGATTTTTTCTTATAACGGTTCAGAGTACCTGTTCCGTCATCGTTACGGTCTACATAGATATAACCGTAGCGTTTTTTCAGCTCTGCTGTGGATGCACTGACAAGGTCGATGCAGCCCCAGGAAGTGTAGCCCATAACGTCTACGCCGTCCTCAACAGCCTCTTCAACCTGAAGAAGATGTTTCTGAAGGTAGTCGATACGGTAGTCATCCTCAACTGTCATAACGCCGTCCTTCTCAACCAGCTTGTCTACTGCGCCCAGTCCGTTCTCAACGATGAACAGCGGTTTCTGGTAACGATCCCAGTAGTAGTTCAGCACATAGCGAAGACCCTGCGGATCGATCTGCCATCCCCATTCAGATGCTTCCAGATATGGGTTCGGAACACCGCCCATAAGATTACCCTTTCCTTTTGCCTGCGCCGGGTCTGCTGTCTCACAGATGCTCATGTAATAGCTGAAGGAAACGAAATCTACTGTATTTTTGAGAATCTCCTCATCGCCTGGCTCAAATTTGATCTCAATGTTATTTTCACGGAAATAACGTTTCATATATCCAGGATAATATCCGCGGACATGTACATCACCAAAGAAATCGTTCTTGTGAACGCTCTCCATAGTCCTGATCACATCGTCCGGGCATGGGGTCAGAGGATAGGTAGGCATGCTTAAGATCATGCAGCCGATCTTTGCATCCGGCATCATCTCGTGACCGATCTTTGTTGCAAGGGCACTTGCGACCAGCTCATGATGCACAGCCTGATAAAGATCCTGCTTGGAAAGCTTGTCTTTCTCTGTATAAATACCGCCGCTTAAGAATGGCTCATGGAGAACAGAATTAATCTCATTGAAGGTCAGCCAGTATTTAACCTTCTTGCCATATCTTGCAAAAATAGTTCTCACATATCTCTCGTAGAAACCGATCATCTTTCTGTTTACCCAGCCATCGTAGGTTTTTGCAAGATGAAGCGGTGTCTCATAATGGGAGATTGTGACCAGTGGCTCGATTCCGTATTTATGGCACTCGTCAAAAAGATCATCATAAAACTGAAGACCTTTTTCGTTTGGTGTTTCCTCATCTCCGTTAGGGAAAATACGACTCCATGCAATAGATGTACGGAATACTTTAAAGCCCATCTCCGCAAATAATTTCACATCTTCTTTGTACCGATGATAAAAATCGATTCCGATAAGTTTCATATTGTCTTCTGTAGGCTCCTCTGTTCTCGGTCCTACGATTCCGTGGGGTGTTACGTCCTGTGTGCATAAACCTTTTCCGTCTTCGTTGTATGCACCCTCGCACTGGTTGGCAGCAACTGCGCCACCCCATAAAAAATTCTTTGGAAATGACATTTTATAAGTCCCTCCTTATTGTATTTTCAAGCGGACATTCGGAATCCGCTTCGCTACTTCCTTATGAACAAATAATCGGATTCCCCGATTATTTGTTCATAAAATGATACAAAGCACCAATTAAATTTGCGTCATTATAGAATCTGCAGTTTGTCAGCTTCGGCTCCGGTACGTATGGAGATACTTTTCTAAGAGGAATGTTCTCAAGCACCTCATCCATACTTCTCTGCAGATATTCATGCAGAAGCGGCTGCTGGCTGATGCCTCCGCCGATAGCAATGATGTCCAGATCCAGATAAATATTCAGGTTATAGATCTGTACTGCAAGACGGTCTGTAAACTCTCTCAGACCTGCCAGAACTTTTTCATCTCCGTTATTTGCCAGTTCAAAAATCTTCAGCCCATCGTAATTCTGCCAGTCCTCACCTGTATGCTTTGCCACGATCTTGGACAGACCTTCCGCGCCACAGTTCAGTCCCCAGTAGCTGTCCAACTCTCCCGGTTTGCTTGCATCTGTGCATACATAGCTGTACTCACCGGCTGTAAAATGATTTCCGCGGAACAGCTTTCCGTTAAGAATGATACCACCGGCAACTCCGGAACCAAGAACTACTACAGCTCCGTTTGTGCAGCCCTTAAGGCTTCCTCTCCAGAACTCCGCAAGTGCGGCACATTTTCCGTCATTTTCCACGGAAACCGGGATTCCGTAACGCTTGGAAAGCTCTGTTCCCACTGTGCTTCCTGCAAGATATGCAAGATATCCGGCAGTTACACAGTAGCCATCTTTATTATCCAGCATACCAGGCATGCTGATTGCAATACCCTCGATGCGGTTTCTGTATTTTTCCACAACACCGTCCAGAACCTGATAGTAGTCCTCTTTTGTCTTTGTACGGTAATCCGGTGTCGGAACCTTATCCTTTTCAAGAATTTCTGCATTCTCATCCATTAACGCGTATTTCGTAAATGTTCCGCCTGCGTCAAAAACAAGATAATTTTTCATTTCATTTTACCTCAAACCTTATTTCTCGTCACCAAAATTCAGCGCAAGCTTTGCAAAGAAATCTTCCAGTGTCAGTCTTGCATCCAGATATTTGTAAACACGGATCTCACGGTTGTCCTGACCATGGATGTATGTCATATCCTCTGCGATTCTCGGTGCAGGTACCATATCGTAGCTTACCTTTTCCAGTTCTTCCATCAGAACGGCGATGGTTCCCTGATCACCAAGTCCCCAGATCTCGCCCTGTGGCCAGTCCATTTCGTACTTGGCTGCTACATGGTTGAAATCTACAAGCTGCTCAAAAAGATATTTTCCGATCTTTCCACATGGGCGTACCTTCAGCTGAAGCTCTGCAAGAGAAACAGCCATCACTTTGTAAAGGCTCATCGGTACCTGCCATACCGGCACTTTGGAGGAGAATACCACGTTTACAGCATTGATATCCATCATCAGATTGAACTCAAATCCTCCCTTTGGGTAGTCAGCTCCGCCGATCCAGATCACGGTCATTCGCTCTGCGATCTCCGGTTTCATCAGAAGTGCGGATGCAACGTCTGTGATTGCTCCCTGGCATGCGATGTATAACGGTCTCTTATCGTCTTTCATCGCTTCCTCGATAATGAATCTTGCACCCTCGGAATCGATTGGTGTATGCTCATCCTCAAGGGCACGCGGTGCACCCAGCTTTACCGGATACTGATTCTTAAGCCCCATAAGATCCATAACTTTGATGATCTCATCGTAGCTTGCCTGTGCAGTACCAAGCTCGCCGTACTGCTGCGGGTTTTTCCAGAAATGACCCGCAACAAGGCCTTTTACGTCGAATCTTGGTGTCATGAGATGATGCGCTACTGCATACTGGTCATCTGCCTCGTTTTTGCAGTCTGTATGTACGATCACCCTTACTTTTTTGTTTTCCGGTACTGTATAGGCGTAATTCCACATAATATTTTCCTCCTGAATTTCTTTTCGTAATAGAAAGGAGCACCTTTCGATGCTCCTTATTTTGCTGTTTTTCTGTTTTATGAATTAGTTCTTATTCTGACGTTTGTCAAGGTCTGCACGGATCTGCGGATATTTCTTATCCAGATCGTACGGAAGCAGTACAACAATAGCAAGAATTGTGGAGATCAGAGAAAGACCACCAAATGCAAAGTTGATTGCTGTGTGTGTCTGCGGGAAATTCGTTGCAATGTCTACACCTTTTGAAATTGCCTCATCAAGTTTTGCTGCATCGTAGTTACCCCATACAAGGAGTGCAGATACGATCGCAGATGCTGCTGCAGATGAAAGCTTGTTTACAAATCCCTGGATCGCATTCTGCGTTCCACCAAGGTTTCTTCCTACCTGCCACTCTGTGTAATCGAAGATGTCAGGCATCATGGAGAAGAACATACTGGAACGGAAACCGAATCCAAGGCCGATCAGACCAAGAGATGCTGTTGCAACAGTTCCGTTTGATGTGAAGAAAAGGATCAGATAACCGATCACATCCACGATCGCACCGAACTGGATCAGTTTGATCTTTGCGATTCCCTTACCATTGAGGTATGCTGCAAGAACCATGGTCGGAATAGCAAGTAAAGTAAGTAAGGTAAGTGCAAGGGACATTCCGCTTACATCGCCAACAATGTATGTGTAGTAATACTGCATTGCTCCGTACATTCCAAGGTATCCAAGGAAGAGGAAGAATACTTCGCCAAGGAACATGATGTAGTATTTGTTCTTTACCAGGTTTCCGATATCCTTGATCAGAGAGCTCTTTCCTGCGGACTGTGTCGGAGGATTGATCTCTACGATAGAGAATACGCAGATTGCCATGATAACGATAACGATGATTCCAAGTACAATGTTTGTGTTACGGTATCCGGTAGCCAATGCTGCACCTGTTGCATCTTTGGAGCCGGAGAAGAAGTATACCATCGGAAGCACGAACAGAGAAGATGTCAGTGATCCAAGGTTTGAAAATACAGTACGTGTTGTAGAAATCTTTGTACGCTCTGTTGCAGACGGTGACAGAGAAGATACGATCGGTGCCATCGGAATGTTTACCAGAGTGTAACCAAATGAGAAGATTACGTATGTAACATATGCCCATGCAAGCTTGGCACCTGCGCTCCATCCTGTAGGAACAGAGAACAGAAGAACCATTCCAACTGCAAGGACCGGTGCTCCGTAAAGCATCCACGGACGGTAACGTCCCATCTTGGTATCTGTACGGTCGATCATTGCACCTACCATGTAGTCTGTGAAAGCATCAATGAATTTTGTTACTACGAACATAAATCCAACCGCTCCAGCTGCAAGTCCCGCGCAGTTTGTGTAATAGAAGAGAAGGTATGTGTTGGCAAGAAGGTATGCAAGATTACAAGCATAATCACTGATACCAAAACCGATACGCTGTCTCCATTTGAACTTCGTCGTTTCATAATATGCCGGTTCGTGTTTTAACTTTTGCATTTCTTTCCTCCACCTTTTATGTTGGTTTAACGATCCGTACCAGAACATATCAATTTTCTGCGCGCCCTGTTCTGATTGGATCACTTAGGTATGTCTCATCGACAAGCATATTATAATCATAGTTTTTTCGTTTTTGTTATCATAATTCTGATGTTTTTGTTATTTTCTCAACATATTTATAATATTTTTATAAACTCAGGGAGCATATTTGTCAGGTATAAAATTCCTTGCGTTTATATTTTTCCCGATATTGCCCGGGAGTCATTTTCATATATTCCTTAAACACACTGCCAAAATGGCTCTGGGAATTAAAGCACACATAATCGCTGATATCTGAAAGCGTGGCATCAGAATATTTCAGAAGATTCGCCGCACGCTCCACCCTGAATTTCAGAATATAGTCCTGTATCTTCATCCCCATATCCTGCCGAAATATTCTGGAAAGATGACCCTGGCTGATCCCGATCGCTTCTGCGATATCTTCCAGATAGATCTTATGGTGATAGTTCTGGGATATGTAATCCTTGCACTGTTCTGTATAGCCGGAAAAATTCCTCGTCTTTCTGGTGTCTGCTACCAGCTTGGTAAATTTATAAAGACATCGTCTGTTCAGTTCAATGATCTCCTCCAGAGTCTGGCACTGATCGATCTGATTGATCAGATAATCGCTGAGACGATAGGCATCTGCCGGTGCCACTCCTCCTGCTATAGCTTCTCTAGTCGCCATGGTAACGCTTACGATTGCCAGATTTCTCTGGTTGTTAAAATGTTTTTTCGAAAGGATTCCTGCCTTTTCAAAAAGACCATCCGCACGTTCATTAACCTTATCCACATCGCCTGCCCGGATCGTATCCATAACGTATCGCTCTTCCATATAGGTATGATGGTAGGATGCGTCATCTCTTTTATCCAGCTCGATCCGGACCTTATCATTCTCTTCCCGGATTTCTTTTTCTTCGATGAGATTATTTTTCTCCATCAGTTCATCCGGCTGTATATCTTTTCCCTCCAGCATTTCATACAGAAAGCTCACAAAATTCAGCATACGGTTCATAGTCATCTTGTCAGGATGGCGCTCTTCTTTCGGAGACATATGATATTTTTTGTAAAACTGGTGGATCTCCACATAGCTCATCTGCTCTGCGCAGACCGGACCAGACAGATAATAATGGCTTCCACTGCTGATGCAGAAAAAATAAATTTTCCCGAATATCTTATATATTACCGGCACATCCTGTTCTCTCGCCTGACGGATCAATGTCTGAAGCAGTTCATCTGATACGGTCAGAGGATTCTGTTTTTCGGAAAATATTCCAAAGCTGCATATATTTTTTCCTTCCTGGTCTGTACAGAAAATGGGAATTCCCCACAGTACTTCCAGTTTTCTCAGCAATGTATGTTCTGCCATGGTCTGTGTCCTTTCATTTTTGTTGTATGGGTATTCACAGTTGTCATCCACTTTAGCCCTTGCCTAATTATACGTAGTTTTTACTGGTTGTGCAATGTGCAGAAATGATGTGTTGCAAGTTTTCTATACTTCGCCAGACATATTTCCAGTCGTAAAATATCCTGCGTCTGTTTGCCGATTTTCGTTAAATAAATTTCCAACGCAGTCTTGCAGCATTATCTCTGTAAGAGTATTCTTATAATATCTGTAATATAAAACGTAATGATTTCGATTTGCTGTGATTCGTCTGTTTTTATTCAGGCATTTATTTTATATAAACGAAAGGATTGATTCTATCTATGAATATCTGTGGCTTTAATAAAACAACGCTTTTAGATTACCCTGGCCGTGTGGCATGCACGATTTTTCTTGGAGGCTGCAATTTCCGCTGCCCTTTCTGTCAGAACAGTGCTCTTGTTGTGGAGCCTGATTCCCAGCCCTCATATTCCCAGGATGAAATTCTCTCTTTTCTGAAAAAAAGAAAAGGAATTCTGGACGGAGTCTGCATCTCCGGCGGCGAGCCTACACTTGCACCTGAGCTTCCGGATTTTCTGGAGAAAATCAAAGAACTTGGTTATGACATCAAGCTTGATACCAATGGTTCCCGTCCCTCTGTGGTAAAAGCCCTCGCCGCCCAAGGTCTGATTAACAAAATTGCCATGGATATCAAAGCCTGTCCATCCAATTATCACAGCCTTACCGGAGTAGCTTCTGACATAAATGCAATTCAGGAAACTGCAGACTGGCTTCTGAACGGCAGTCTGGATTACGAATTCCGAACTACGGTAGTCCGTGAGCTTCACTCCAAAAACGATTTCCGGGAGATTGCAGAGTGGTTAAGCAACGCCAAAGTCTATTATCTTCAGGCGTACCGGGATTCCGACGGTGTTCTGATTCCCGGTTTCAGTGCCTGCTCCGAAGAGGAAATGAAAAACTACCGGGATATTCTTCTTCGAACGATCCCGGTAGTTGAAATACGTGGTATGGATTTGTAACATATATTCACATACTGATAAAACAGTACCAGTATCCGCCTTTCCCGCCTGGGATCCGGATATCCGGACTTTCCTTGAAATAGGGAAAGCCGAACATATTGGCCATGAAGCGCTCCTGCTGGCTGTAGCTGCCGGGAACTCCCAGTATGTACTGTCCCTGGTGATTCCGGCCCAGCAGAAGATGACCGAAATTCTGATATCCATACATAACAAAGCGGTTACTGCAGAAGCAGCCGTTTTTTCGGCATAAGAGATTACAGTCAGATGGCTTGATTTTACGGCAGTCTGTGAACTGGCCGTCTGGAAACGGGGTGCAGGATGTGCCGGGATGTGTCCCAGGGTGCTCGGGCGATTTAGACAACTGGCTATGTGGCTTCGCTTCAGAGCACTTAATGTTGGATTCTGACCCTTGAAGTCCAGAATAATTTGTCTGCTCAGATTCTCTGATTTCTTCTGCGATCATGGTCTTGGATTCTGACGCAGCCGTCCGCTCCTTTACTTCCTGCTGCATCTCCTCCTGCCGTATCAGCTCTTCCCTTACCTGGTTTTCTGTATTTTTGTTTTCTGCATTTTGCTTTTTCTTCGGTTCCGCTTCTACTACAATTCCCGCTTCCCGTTTCTCATCGGCATTCACTTTTTTCTCTTTTTTCCATTCCCGGAAATTCTCCGGCCGTATAGGTTGATCGTCCCATTCCGTCCCCCAGAAGCCTCCTGCATCTGAGATCAGCAGCATTCCTCCCAGATTCTGGAGATTTTTTCCCATGCCGCCTATATCCTCTGTGTCCGTCTCCAGCATACACTCGATCCGCTCACGTCCTGTCATGCAGCTTCCAATCAGGATTCCGTCCATCAGTCCTTCCCGCCGCACGAATCCATACACCCGGCATCTGCTCCCCGGCTCCAGGCCAACACAGCGCAGATGCACCTCAATCCTGCACTTTCTATCCCTGGCCTCCACTCTCACATAGCCGCTGCTGCCATCTTTTTTCCCCTTACGATACTCATATACATACGCAACAAAACGCTGATACCCTGCCACGCACGTCCCTCCGGTATTTTGGCTTCGTTAATATATATGAAAATCAGAGAAAATCATTCCTCTTAAGGATTCCGAAATCCGTGTGAACGCAAAAAAAGAACCCCTCGCAAGGGATTCTCATCAGTAGTCGAAGCGACAGGATTTGAACCTGCGACCTCTGCGTCCCGAACGCAGCGCTCTACCAAACTGAGCCACGCTTCGATATTTTCTTTTCAGTTGTTTGTGTGTTGCTCAACTGCAAGAGCTATTATATTAGAGTTTTATTGGTTTGTCAATAGAAAAAATTAAAAAATTTCAAAAAAATCGAATTTTTTCTTTTTTATGGCATCAGACCTGTTTCGAGGCAGGTCTGATGCTGTTTTTGGGAAGGTTTTTATAATATATTCAGAAGAAATATATGGCTATTTTACAGTTACTTTCACTTTCTTTGTGATTCCGTTGCTGGATACCGTAATAACAGCTGTTCCTTTTTTGATGCCTTTTACAACACCCTTGCTGCTTACTGTTGCCACTTTTGTGTTGCTGCTTGTGTAAGTGATCTTTGCATTGGAGGATGCAGTTGCTTTGATCGCAGTTGTCTTCTTTGCTTTTACACTTACTGCTGTTTTTGATGTAAGTTTTAATGTGCCTTTCTTAACTGTGATCTTGCAGGTCGCCTTATAGCTTCCACATTTTGCTGTAATTACAGTTGTTCCGGCTTTTTTGGCTGTTACTTTTCCGCTGGCACTTACAGTTGCAACTGATTTATTGCTGCTTGTGTAGGTTACTTTTGCAGTGAGACCTGTCTTTGTCACTTTAATCTGGCTTGTTCCACCTGCAAACAAAGTACCCACAGACGCAGTGGCTTTGATCGTCGGATTCTTAACTGTAATCCTGCAGGTTGCTTTATAGCTTCCGCATTTTGCTGTAATTACAGTTGTTCCGGCTGCTTTTGCCGTTACTTTTCCATTTTTGTCTACGGACGCTACCTTTGTATTACTGCTTGTGTAAGTTATGGTTCCGGAAAGCCCTGTTCTTGTTACTTTAATCTGGCTTGTTCTTCCTTTAAACAATGTACTTACAGACGCAGCTGCTTTGATTGTCGGATTCTTAACTGTAATCCTGCAGGTTGCTTTATAGTTTCCACATTTTGCTGTAATTACAGTTGTTCCGGCTGCCTTTGCCGTTACTTTTCCATTTTTATCAACAGTTGCAGCTTTTGTATTACTGCTTGTGTAAGTTACGGTTCCGGAAACTCCTGTTTTTGTAGTTTTCAACGCAACTGTTGCCGGAGCTCCTTTTACATAAAGAGTTCTGGAAGTAACATTCAGCTTCACAGATGGCGTTTTTACAGTCACTTTATAAGTTGCAGTCTTTCCAATGGAAGATTTTGCTGTGATCACAGCTGTTCCGGCTGCTTTTGCTGTTACTTTTCCATTTACATCTACTGTTGCTACTTTGGAATTGCTGGATGCGTATGTTACATCTGTGCAATTGTCACCGCTTACACTAAGCTGCTGTGTTGCACCGATATATAATGTACCGGAAGTTTTATTAAGCGCAATGGTTCCGTATACGATCTGTGCAGAAACATCTGCATAATCATCGCTGGAAACCTTAACTGTATATGTCTCGTTCTCTGCTCTTGCAGCTGCTGAATCCAGAGTTACCACGCCATTTTCTGCCACTGCATCCTGTGCAAGATATGTAGTTACGGATGCATGGCCAATACCGGTTGAATAGGAAACAGATACTTTCGGATTCTTATATTTATCAAGATTTGTAAGCTTTACATGATTCTTATCTGTAAACTCCGGCGAAACTGCCATGGCTTCTGTTGCCTGCGGTTTGATATAAATTCCATTCTTGAACTCATATACATATGCTCCGTCAGACATAAGGTATGTGATCTTATTCACCGTTTTTCCAGCAAGACCTGCCTCCTTGGAGAAAGCAACCTCGTATACCTGAAGCCACATTTCATCCATATGACGCATTCCATATTTTGCGCCGTCGGTTGTCTCAAGAATCATTCCCTGAATTCCTGAATTCACTTCAAATGCAGCGTCATCTCTGGAATTGCGGAGATATTTTGTGCTGTTTTCTTTCACATCGATCTCATAATCTCCCCAGTGAGAAGATGTATTCAGAACCGCTTCCGCATCTGTCACAGTCGCTTTTACATTTAATTTTGACGCACTGTAGGTTCCGTCTGCCTTAAGTGTCTTATACTGTCCCGGCTCTATCGTCGGCAATGTATTCAACTTAATTCCTGCTGCCTCTGCATAAACACCTTTCTCCGGTACTTCACCTGCTGCCACAAGAATCTGTGCTTCTGCAAAAGTTTTCGCGTCTGTGGCAACATTTACATTCTTTACACCGGTGATCTCATAACCGTTTTCTGTCATGTTCCGGACATCGGCATTTCCAAATGCAGAACCTTTCCTTGTTGTAGCAGAAGTAACCGTGTCATATTTACGGCTCTCGGCATCTCCTGAGTAAAATTCACTGTATGTAAGCGTTGCCGTACCATAAAGTGTTCCTGTAAGTTCTTTATGTCCGTTTGCCACTTTATAGTAAACATCTGTGCCCGGAATCTGTGCATATCCTTCTGCAGCACCTTTTATCCAGTAATAAGATACTCCTGCCACTGTGATCGGTTCGCCAACCGTTGTGATATTTTTTGTCATATCTACATAATTGTCACTGGAGATCATGACCGTATAGATCTCATCGGAAGCTCTCTCAACACCTGCATCAAAAGTTACTACTCCGTCTTTTGCTTCTGCGTGGTCAACCATGTATGTGGTTTTTTTGAAATGTCCGCTTCCTGTTGTATAATATACAGAAATCTTCGGATTTGTATATTTTTCAAGTCCCTCTATTTTAACCTGATCTGTGCTTCCTTTTACAAAAGCCGCCTGAACACTCATGCCTTCGGCTGGCTGAGCTTTTACAAACGGTGCTTGATCTCCAAACTCATATACATATGCACCATCCGGAGTAATGTATGTAACTTTTGAGATCTTTTCTCCCACAAGTCCGGAATCCTTAGAGAACGCAAGCTCATATGGCTGTACCCAGATCTCGTATGTATGGCGAAGCCCAACTTTCTTTCCGCTTGCTGTTTCAACAATAGCTCCCAGGGTATTTCCGCCTACGGCAAAAGTATCCTGTCTGGAATTGCGGAGATATGCTGTGCTGTTTTCTCTCACAACCAGCATGTAATCTCCCCAGATGGAAGGTGCCTGGATCTCTGCTGCTGCATCCGTTACCGTTGCTTTTACATCCAGCTTCGTGGCACTGTAAGTTCCATCTGCGTTCAATGTTTTATATTGTCCGACTTCCTGTGCAGGTGTTTCGTTCAGTGTAATTCCCGATGCTTCTGTATAAACGCCTTCTTTTGGGAGCTTGTCCGCAGCCTTCAGAACCTGTGCATCTGCATAGATATTTGCATCTACAGCAACGCTTACATTCTTAACACCCTGAATCTGATATCCGGAAGATGTTACCTCTGTGCTGTCTTCGTTTGCAAAAATCTGATTCTTGCTGGTTGTGGCAGAACTAATAGCATCATAGCCTGCCTGCGTAGTGTCACCTGCATAAAATTCTGAATAGGTCAATGTTGCAGTTCCGTACAGATTTCCTGCAAGGGCTGTCTGACCATCTGCAACTTTTACATAGACACCGGTTGTTCCGATCTGTGTATATCCTTCTGCCGGCTGCATGGACCAGAGATATTTCACACCTGCTACTGTGATTTCAGAAGCATCCTGAAGAACCTCTCCTGCTTCTGCCATAAACGCATCTCCGTCACTGAAAGCATCTGTAGCAGTTTCCTGTGTATTGGCAGCTTCTTCTGTCTGAAGTTCTTCTACGGAGTCAGCCCCGTCTTCTCCCTGACTCTCTTCGGATATCTCTTCTGATTCTGCGATCTCCTCAGAAAAATCTCCATCTGGCTCTGATGAAACCTCTGAAATTTCTTCTGTCTCCGATACATCGGATGTCTCTACTGTTTCCTCCTGTGCTTCCTCACCTGCTGCATCATTGAATACTTCTGTCTCTGATGCCATTGCAGTTACCGGCACTCCTGACGCGATCACTGCTGAGCTTAAGACCAGCGCTGCTGATTTCTTAAACAGCTTCCACTTATGCATACTTTGCATCCTCCTCTTTGTCTGTTGCGACAATTATTTTTTGTGAAATTTTTTTCTGCAAGATATGCAATAGGGTCACGTTCCGCAGAAGTGCTCTATCAAGCACAGTTAGTTTGTTAAGACTAACATATCGTGATTTTACCAACTTTCAAATTATTTGTCCATACAGCCCGGCGCAAAAAACCTTTTTATAATTGTTGTTTTTTTCTCATTATCAGATTATTTTTCGAATTTTCTATATAATTCTATTCCCAGCGGCTCTTCTGCTCTTCACAGATACTGTTCCACTGACAGCTGCCGCAGATTTCCCCCCGCTTACCATCCGCGAGAATCTTTTTCTGCACCAGCTCCGTAAATTCCTGAAATTCCAGAACCTGACCGGCCTTTAGTCCACATCTCTCCAGCACAGCATTATCGTATTCCACCACATGTTCACCAGGTGTACAATGTCCGCCGCAGTTATTGGGACAGGCCGAACAGATCTCGTCGGTATCTACATGAAGACGAATTTTCTGTCCTTTCAGAAAAATCTTCAGCATCTCTGCCATATGTGCAGTAAATCCGTTACTGTATCCCTCGCCTTTAAAATAAGCCAGGCACATACCATGATGAGGGCGCAGGGGAATGATTTTTTCCTCTGTGCCCTCATCGCAAACATATGCCGTGGCAATGCTTTTATCTTTCATATTTCAATACCTTTCCAAACTTTTTATTGAATATCCAAAAAATCCACAAATCCGGTGACTTCAAAAATCTCAAGAATAGCTTCGCCTACGTGAATCAGCTTCATAGTACCAATTTTGTTCATCATCTTCTGAAGTTTCAGGATAATTCTCAGTCCTGCCGATGATATGTACTCAAGATTCTCAAAATCAAGAATCAGATTTTTCACATCCTGCAGTTCTTTCTCCGCAAATTCTTCCAGTTGTGGTGCAGTCGTTGTGTCAAGTCTGCCGCCAAGGACAACTGTTATTGTTTCTTCTTCTGATACTTTTTTATTTCCAAGCTCATTTCATACCTCCCATGTTCTGTCAGTGACATGCTCTGAAAATCTCCCAAAATATAGCTGCCATTTTCAGGTAGTTTTATAAACAGTTTAACACGAACTCATATTGCAAACAAGCAAAACGCTTTACAGTATCAAAAAAAACAGAGCGGATGCCCCCAAAGACATCTGCCCTGTCCTGATTTATCTTTTCGCTTCTCCTTCCGGAAAAATAACCTTATTCACAAAGAAAAATACTACCATGGAAACACCTCGTATTATCTTTTCATTCCAGAACAAACCTGCTCCATCTGCACGAAACTGATCAGAATGTCTCGTTTTTTTCATAATCATAACATAGCATGATATCCGACTTTAAAATGTTCTTCTTCACAAATGGTCCTCTTTTCTGCACAAACTGCAATAGACAGTCAGCTTTCCAACTTTTTCTTTCAAATTCCGCTGTTCAATGGTATACTGAAAACAGCGATTTTCAGTATAAAAAAGGGGGATTTTTCCACATGGATATACACGATATACATAATATCAGCACCAGTTGTACACGGACAGAATTTGTAGGGACTGCCGTCCTGGATACCATCGGACTTGTGATCTCCGGTGTTGACGATTCCCTGCTTCAGGAGATGAATGTCGGTACGAAATACCACTGTCTTGGTCTTTTCAGTTCCCGGACCGGTGCGGCCGGACAGATCACAGCCATCGACGATGCGGTAAAAGCCACCAACACAGAGGTGCTTTCCATTGAACTCCCTCGAGATACCAAGGGCTGGGGCGGCCATGGAAACTATATCGTACTGGGTGGAAATGATGTCTCAGATGTACGTCATGCCATTTCCCTTGCCCTAGAGCTGACGAACAAATATGCCGGTGAGGTTTATATCAGTGAATCCGGACATCTAGAGTTTGCTTTTTCCGCAAGTGCAGGTCCTGCCATTCACAAAGCTTTTGGAACTCCACTGGGTGAAGCATTCGGTTTCATGGCCGGCTCTCCTGCTGCCATTGGTCTTGTTATGGCTGACAATGCGGTAAAATCCGCTGCCGTTTCCATCACAAAATATATGACACCAAATATCGGTACCAGCCACTCCAACGAAGTGATCATTGCCATCTCCGGCGATGCCAGCGCAGTAAAAGCCGCAGTTCTTGAAGGACGCCAGACAGGTCTGGAGCTGCTGATCGGCATGGGAACTTATCCGGAAATTCCGGGAACACCGTATCTGTAAATGGCTATCTGCTATATTATAAACAATATTTACATACCAGCACAGTAAAACAGCACCATAAGATCACTCAAACCATTGATCTTATGGTGCTGTTTCTATTCGTATTTTATTTATTCTGCCCGTATCAGCCTACCTGATAAACCTCAGCTGACTGAAGTCCGAAGCTTAATGCCTCCTCATGACTTCCACAGTAAATATCAACATGTCCGTAAGGAGTTCCAAGATCCTCTACTGTATACACATTTCCGTTGATCAGAAGCTTGGTTCCAAAAGGAACGCCTGCCATAGCTACTGTACGTCCTGCTGTCGGAACAGTTCCGCTGGCAGTCAGATTACCTGCTGTACCACAACATTGTGCACAGTTACAATATGCTGTCAGTGTAAAGTTTCCAAGATATGTCCCCTGGCTGGAGGAACCGGAAGCAGAAGTATCTGTGGATGTATCATCTGATGAGTCTGAAGTATCCTCATCAGATGAATTATCCCCGGAACTTCCGGACTGCACATCATCAGTTTCCTCTTCTTCCTCTTCTACAACAACCTCAGAGCTTGTAGAAGTACTGGAATCTTCTGTAGTGTCTTCATCGGAATCGTATCCATAATCATCAGAACTTTCTTCATAACTGCTGTCTTCGCTATCTGTCCCATCATCAGCCTGTGCTGCTTCTTCAGCTGCAGCTTCTGCGGCTGCCTGTCTCTCAGCCTCGGCTTCTGCCTCAGCTCTCGCCTTCTCCTCAGCTGCTTTCTCAGCCTCTGCCTGCTGTACAAGAGCTGTGATATTGCTGTCCGCATTGCTGATATCTGCCATCAGCTGCTGGGCTTCTTCCTGGCTGGCACTGATCTGATTTACATAAGAGTTGATATCCTCGCTTGTGGTCGCTGCCATGGACTGAACTTCCTGCTGCTTGGACGCACGCTCTGTCATCAGATTATCGATCTCTGCTGACTCGGTCTCAACCCTCTTCTCATTCTCCTGAATGTTCTCCTGAAGACTTACATACTTATCCAACATATTTCTGTCATATGTAGAAATCTGTATCGCATTCTCTGCGCGGTTCAGAAATTCTGCAAGACTCTCGGAGGAAAGTAATGTCTCCAGTGCAGATGTTCCTGCATTTTCATACATATATGCGATTCGAAGCTTCATGGATTCATACTGATCTGTAGAAGCTTTCTTCGCTTTTTTAAGTTCTTTTTTTACTTTATTGAGTTCGTCTTCCTTCTCAGCAGCCTGAATACTCAGTTCAGAAATACTGTTGGTAAGATCCTCATACTGTGCGTTTAAGTCGGCCAGATAGCTCTCCAGCTCCTGCTTCTTGCTCTCAAGACTGCCGATACTGCCCTGTACCTGCGCGAGGCTGTTCTCTGCGGCCTGTTTCTCCGCCTGTGCCTCTGCAATGGCAGCGTCTGTACTTGATGCATATACGGTGCTTCCCATGGAAAGAGTAAGCATGCCTGTCAGCAGTAATGTGAAAACTTTTCTATTCTTCATATAAACACCTTTCGTCCTTTCATGGGTACTAGTATAACATATTTTTTATAAAAAGCAACATTTTTATTTCATTTTTGTAACAAGTATGTAATATTTGAAGATATTCGCCTTTACTTTGTCCGTAAAATCCTATTTAATTGTTATGATTTTATTACAAATATGGCATTACTATAACTGTATTTAGATGAAATATCCACAACAAAAGAAGCCACCCCTCTGCAGGTTTCCCTGCAAAGCAGCAGCTTCATAATTATCCTATGCAGTCTCAATTCCCAAGTCGTCAGCTATGCGGATCTCTCTCCGCTGTCTGTAACCGAAAGCCAGACCTATTCCGCAGCTTCCATAAGAACATCATTCTCGGCTTCCTCAGCCATTACTTCCTGATATTTGTCGAGAATGATCGTCTGGATCCGTTCTCTTGTTGAAGAGTTGATCGGATGTGCGATATCGCGGTACTCTCCGTCGCTGGCCTTACGGCTCGGCATCGCAATAAACAGACCTTTTTCTCCTTCGATAACTTTAATGTCATGTACCACAAACTCGTCATCTATAGTGACAGACACAACGGCCTTCATTTTCCCTTCTTTTGCTACCTTTCTCACACGTACATCTGTAATATTCATGTTACCTGCCCCTTTCATTTCGCCAAACGTATCTGCGGGAATTTCTGCATTTACAATACGTAGCGTTCGTTTTTCTCTACGACGATCTTTACTTCTCCTTCTTCGCCGCAGTAATATGAGTTCGCCCGGATAGTATCCCGGCTCTCAACAATGCAATTCTCGATATGTGTATTATCTCCAAGGTATACGTCATTGAGGATCACAGAGTTTTTAATAACACAGTTGCTACCTACAAATACATCACGGAACAGAACTGAATTCTCTACCGTTCCGTTGATGATGCATCCGCTGGATATCAGACTGTTCTTCACATTGGATCCCGGATTGTATTTAGCCGGTGGTACATCTGCGATCTTCGTCTTGATTCCTGGCTCCTGTTTAAAGAAAGAATTGCGGATCTCCGGTTTCAGGAAATCCATGTTCGTCTGGTAATAAGCCTCTGCTGTAGAGATATTATTCCAGTAAGTATCGATCTTATAGCCATAAATTCTCTTAAGATTTTTATAGCGGATAAGAATATCATTTACAAAATCATGTCTTCCTTCCTGTGCAGCACGCTCGATCAGCTCGATCAGCTGTCTTCTCCGGATGACATAGATACCTGTGGACACAGTATTATAAGAAGAAACGATCGGTTTCTCCTCAAATTCCTCGATCCGGCAGTCCTCATTCATACGAAGAACACCAAAGCGTTCCACCTGGCTCTGATCCTGGCAGGTTGTACATACGACAGTCACATCTGCTCTCTTTGCAATGTGATATTCCAGGACTTTATTGTAATCCAGCTTGTAGATTCCGTCACCGGATGCGATCACAACATACGGCTCATGGCTGTTTTTAAGAAATGTCAGATTCTGATAGATCGCGTCTGCAGTTCCCTGATACCATAAGCTGTTATCCTTGGTGATCGTCGGTGTGAAAACATAGAGTCCTCCCTGTTTTCTTCCGAAATCCCACCATTTGGATGAGCTTAAATGCTCATTCAGGGAACGGGCATTATACTGTGTCAGGACAGCTACCTTCTGGATATGTGAATTCGCCATATTGCTCAGGGCAAAGTCGATCGCGCGATAGCTTCCTGCAATCGGCATGGCTGCGATCGCTCTCTTGTTTGATAATTCTCTCATGCGGTTGTTATTTCCGCCTGCCAAAATAATACCTATCGCTCTCATTCTTTCCCACCGTCCTTTGCTGCAATTACCTGGCCGCCTGCCAGTTCTCCGTCAGGGTAGTCTTCTTTGGTCGTGATACCTGAGATAGCAGTATTCTTGCCAATCTTAACATTATCCGGAATCACGCTGCCTTCTCCGATTGCTGCCAGTCCAAAGGAATATACAGCAGGTTTCAGAACATTCGGTGCTTCTTCACCGTAGCCGATCACAACATTGTTTCCGACAACAACGTCCTCAGCCACGATTGCCTTATCCATAACAGTATTCTCGCCAATTACCGTATTCTTCATGATAATGGAATCACGGATCACGCTGCCCTTTCCGATGGTTACATTGGGACCGATCACTGAATTATGTACCTCTCCGTAGACTTCCGTTCCCTCACCGATGATACACTTGTCTACAACTGCGTCTGAGGCAATGTACTGAGGCGGGATCACGTCACCCTTGGTATAAATTCTCCAGAATTCCTCATAAAGATTAAACTCCGGAATGATATCGATCAGTTCCATGTTGGCTTCCCAGTAAGAACCAAGTGTTCCTACATCTTTCCAGTAACCATTGTATTCATATGCAAAAAGACGTTGGCCTTTCTCCTTACAATACGGAAGAATATGCTTACCAAAGTCACATCCGTTCTGATCCTTCAGTGCGATCAGCGCTTCTTTAAGAACCGGCCATGAGAAGATATAAATACCCATAGAAGCCAGGTTACTGCTCGGATGCTCCGGTTTCTCCTCGAACTCTGTAATACGGTTGCTGTCGTCAGTGACCATAATACCAAAACGGCTGGCTTCCTCGATTGGAACCGGCATACATGCGATTGTAATGTCTGCCTTGTTCGCCTTGTGGAAATCCAGCATTACTTCGTAATCCATCTTATAGATATGGTCACCGGAAAGAATCAGCACATAATCCGGATTATACTGTTCCATATACGCCAGATTCTGATAAATCGCATTGGCAGTTCCTGTATACCATTCGCTGCTTGTGCTCTTCTCGTACGGCGGCAGGACTGTGACACCACCTTCATTGCGGTCCAGATCCCACGGAATACCGATGCCGATATGTGTATTCAGGCGGAGCGGCTGGTACTGCGTCAGCACGCCCACCGTGTCAATTCCTGAGTTAATACAATTGCTCAGTGGAAAATCGATGATACGATATTTACCACCAAAAGCGACTGCCGGCTTTGCAACCTTTTCTGTCAAAACTCCTAACCTGCTGCCTTGCCCACCGGCCAAGAGCATGGCAATCATCTCTTTCTTAATCATGCGATCACCTCTTGTATGTTATTATTGTTTAATTATATCATACTTTACCGTATTAGTGAACATTTTTTACAATTATTTTGCCTAGACTTTACTTTTTTTATCGCTATTGTATATCAAAAATTGGTATGACTAATCATTTTTTTCGTTCTTCTGGTAAATTTCAACATTTTTCCGCAACATTTTCTGGTTACTTTTGTATTCAGCACAAAACCGCTTTTTTATCTGAAAGTAGCACTTTTCAATTGTTTCCGTTGGCGTTATAATAAAACAGACTAAAGAACCCCGAAAAAACAACATATATATAAGGAGATTATTATGTATCAGATAGACTTTCATAAACCGCTCCACATTCATTTTATCGGAATCGGCGGCATCAGCATGAGCGGCCTTGCCGAGATTCTTCTCGAGGAGAATTTCAAGATCTCCGGTTCCGATGCCAAGGCCAGCCCTCTGACCCGCACTCTGGAAGAACGCGGTGCCATGATCTACTATGGTCAGCGTGCAGCTAATATCAAGGATGATGTAGATGTTGTTGTGTACACTGCAGCGATCCACCCTGACAACCCGGAATTTGCCTGCGCTAAAGAAAAAGGTCTTCCAATGCTCACACGTGCAGAACTGCTTGGGCAGATCATGCGTAACTATGATACTCCGATCGCAATTTCCGGTACCCATGGCAAAACAACCACAACCTCCATGGTATCCCACATCCTTCTTGAGGGTGACTGCGATCCGACGATCAGTGTCGGTGGCATCCTTCCTGCGATCCACGGCAACATCCGCGTGGGAAATTCTGAGACTTTTGTCACGGAGGCCTGTGAATACACCAACAGCTTCTTAAGCTTTTTCCCAAAAATCAGTGTGATCCTGAATATGGATGCTGACCATCTGGATTTCTTCAAGGATATTGACGATATCCGTCATTCCTTCCGGAAATTTGCCGAGCTTCTTCCGGAAGACGGAACTCTGATCATCAATGCCGATACACCGGAATATGAGACTATCACCCGTGATCTTTCATGTCATATTCTTACCTATGGTCTTGAGCATGATGCAGATTATACAGCAACAGACATCACATGGGATAAATACGGACACCCATCCTTTACTGTTCTTTTCCAGGGCAAAAAAATCGGCAGCTACTACCTCCGTGTACCGGGCATCCATAACGTATCCAACGCTCTGGCAGCCATCGCTGTGGGACGCCTTCTGGATCTTCCGGAGGAAGTTCTCGTCAAAGGACTGGGAAGCTTCACAGGAACAGACCGCCGTTTCCAGTACAAGGGTGAAATTGGCGGAGTTACCATTATCGATGATTACGCACATCATCCGACAGAGATCGAGGCAACTCTTCATGCAGCGAAGAATTACCCTCATCAGAAGGTATGGTGTGTATTCCAGCCACATACTTATACCCGTACCAAGGCTCTTCTTCCGGAGTTTGCCAAAGCTCTGACCCTTGCAGACCACGTAGTGCTTGCTGATATCTATGCAGCCCGTGAAACTGACGATCTTGGCATTTCCTCCCAGGATCTCCAGAAAAAGATCCAGGAACTGGGAACACCTTGCGAATATTTCCCGACTTTCGATGAGATCGAGAGCTTTCTGCTGAAAAGTTGTGCACATGGTGATCTGTTGATAACTATGGGCGCCGGAGACGTTGTAAATATTGGAGAACACCTCCTCGGAAAATAGTTATCCACATTATCCACATGCTTATGCACATTCCATACGTGCCTGGCATGTGGATTTTTTTGTGCATAATCCACTTGACATAAATTGACAGCATAATTCTGCAAATACCGCATTTTCCTTATAAAATCCGGTTTTTTTTCAGTTACCAATAATGTCATCCTCAAAGTTTTCCACATTATCCACATTTTCCACATACAAATTTGCGTACATCCGTTGTGAAAATAAACTATTCTCATTTAAAAATGGTTGTGCTATAATCCTTCTTAGTGTGTCGGACAGATTTGTCCGCTATAATTTGTGCGATAATATTACAGAAAGTGAGCTGCTGATATGAGTATGATTTCTCTTCAGAATACCTCAGAAACAGAGGTTACGATTCTTTCCAATCGTTTTATTGACAACTTCATGCCTCGTGCCAACGGAGAATTTGTGAAGGTATATATCTACCTGCTCCGTATTGTATCTGCCGCTCCAACCTCCTTCAGTCTGGAAACTATGGCAGACCGGCTTTTCTGCACGGAGCGAGATATCTCCCGTGCCTTAAAATACTGGGAAGCTGAGAAGCTGATCTCCCTGACTTATACCAATGACCAGCAGCTTACCGGAATCACTCTTCTGGATCCATTCACAGATACCGGCCGTCTGGAGAGCAGTGCTTCCAGTGATCAGGTGTTTTCCCACGAGAGTACTTCTTCTCCGGTTTCCGTATCCAATGTGAGAGCCTCTTCCGGCACAGACACTGACCGGTCCGGAACTTCTGCCTACAGACTCACTCCAGACCGTGTAAAAGAGCTCAAACAGAACGAGGAAGTCAGCCAGCTGCTCTATATTGCCGAGCAGTATCTTGGCAAGACACTGACTCCTACGGAAATGCAGAAGATTCTTTTTTTCTACGACGAGCTCAAAATGTCCGCAGACCTCATCGAATATCTTGTGGAATACTGTGTTTCCAGAGGGCGCAAGAGTATGCGCTATATTGAAACTGTTGCCATGGCCTGGTCCAAAGACGGCATTACAACGGTTGAGAAGGCCCGTGAAGCAAGCTCCCGTTTTTCCAAAGATTATTATTCAGTCCTGAAAGCTATGGGAATCAACGGGCGCAATCCTGTGGAGGATGAGATCACTTACATTGATACCTGGCGTAAAACCTACGGTTTTGACCTGGAGCTGATCCAGGAGGCCTGCAGCAGAACAGTTCTCACAACAGGCCAGCCAAGCTTCCAGTACGCAGATAAAATCCTCTCCGGCTGGAAAAAGAAAAACGTACATACTCTGGAAGATATCCGGCTTCTGGATGCCGAGCATAAGAAGCGCCAGCTGGAGAAATCTGTTTCCCGCAAGAAACAGCCTACACAGCCGCCTCAGAGTAATAACCGGTTTAACAATTTCCATCAGCGGGATTACGATTTCGCAGAATATGAGAAACGTCTTTTAAATCAGTAACCTTTTTTACCTGGAAGGAGCTTTTTTATGCCTTTACAGAATTTTCAGTATGATACTATAATGAGAGAATACAGTCGGCGTCAGGCTCAGAATCACCGGATTCTGGAGGAGCACACTGCCAATGCCTATGCGAAGATTCCCCGTCTTAAAGAGATTGATGACGAGGTAGCTACCTTAAGTGCAGATAAGGTGCGAAGGCTTTTAAGCGGCAAAGAAAAAGGAACTTCTGACCTGAAGGCAGCTATCCAGGAGCTCTCAGATGAACGACTCACGCTTCTTGTTGCCAATGGTTTTCCCGGAGATTATCTGGAAATGCCCTGCACCTGTCCTGTCTGTCAGGACACCGGATACGTGGGCAGCAAAAAATGCACCTGTTTCAAAAAAGCCGAGATTGAACTGCTCTATGCACAGTCTAATCTCAATGAAATTCTTGAAAAAGAAAATTTTGACAGCTTTTCATTTGACTATTATTCTGCTACAATAAAAAACGAAGCCACGGGACTGTCTGCTCTGGAAACAGCCAGACGAGCCTACGACACTGCACAGCGCTTTGTGCAGGACTTCGACCACAAATTCGAAAATCTGTTTTTGTATGGCGATACCGGCGTGGGAAAAACATTTCTCTCACACTGTATCGCGCGGGAGCTTCTCAGATCCACGCACTGCGTTCTGTATTTCTCAGCCTATGATCTTTTTGATATGATGGCTGCGAACTCTTTTTCCAGAAAGGATACAGGCACAGATGAGGAACTGCTCTACGACTGTGATCTTCTTATCATTGATGACCTTGGAACAGAGCTTACCAACAGCTTTGTATCCTCGCAGCTTTTTCTCTGTCTCAATGAACGGATCATGCGAAGAAAGTCCACGATCATTTCCACGAATCTGACGCTCAAGAATTTCTCGGATACTTATTCCGAGAGAACTTTTTCCCGGATCGCAAGCAACTATCAGATGATCTCGCTGATCGGGAAAGATATCCGTATACAGAAAATATTTTTAGGAGGAAATTAAAATGGCACAGGTAACTACAAAAGATTTTTCCACACTCCCGGTAGGAAGACTTGGACTGATTCCCCTTCAGAGCTGCAGCTCATTAGGAGCTAAGGTGAATGACTGGCTGGTTAAATGGCGTGCCGAAAGGCAGTATCCCGGAATGGATTCCTTCGCTTTCGAGGGATACAAGCGTGATTCTTACATTATCGAAGCAAAGAATCCTCGTTTCGGTTCCGGTGAAGCCAAATGTACCATCAACGAATCTGTCCGTGGTGATGATATCTACATTATGGTGGATGTGACCAACTACAGTCTTTCCTATCCGATCGGACCATATACCAATCTCATGTCCCCGGATGACCATTTCCAGGATATGAAACGTGTAATCGCTGCCATCGGTGGAAAAGCCCGCAGAGTTAACGTAATCATGCCGTATCTCTATGAGAGCCGTCAGGACAAGCGTGTCGGAAGAGAGTCTCTGGACTGTGCCACTGCACTTCATGAGCTGATCGACATGGGTGTTGAGAACATCATCACCTTCGATGCCCACGACTCCCGTGTACAGAACGCTACACCGCTTCACGGCTTCGAGACTGTACAGCCATCCTATCAGTTCATCAAGGCACTTCTCAAGAATGAAGAGGGTCTGCATATTGATAAGGATCATTTCATGACCATCAGCCCGGATGAAGGAAGCATGAGCCGTGCCATCTATCTCGCCAACGTGCTCGGTGTTGACATGGGTATGTACTACAAACGTCTGGACTACACAACCTACGAAAATGGCCGCCATCCGGTTGCTGCATATGAGTTCCTGGGACCGAAGCTTGAAGGCAAGGATATGATCCTGATCGACGATATGATCTCTTCCGGTGATACGATCCTGAAAATTGCTTCTCTCCTCAAGGAGAAAGGTGCCGGAAAGGTTTATATCTGCTCTACTTTCGGTTTCTTCACAGATGGTCTTGAGAAATTCGACGAGGCTCACAAGAAGGGCTACTTCGACAAACTCCTTACTACAAACCTTGTTTACCAGGAGCCTGAACTTCTTGAGAAACCATACTACATCAGCTGCGATATGAGCAAATATATTGCCCTGATCATCGATACGCTGAATCATGATAACTCTGTCAGCCATCTTCTCAACCCGGTAGACAGAATCAAACGTTGTGTTACCAATTACATGAGCCAGTATGAGAAATAATTTTCCACCTGAAATACTATAAAATAATTAAGCAAAAAATCCCCCCGGTTCTCTTTAAATTTCCGAGAACCGGGGGGATTTCTGTATTTCTTCACCAGATAATTATACCGTAAGCAATATTTTCTGATAAGGAATTCCTTCTTTATCCAGTATTTCCATCTCTCTTTTATTGCAGGTACTTATAATCACCTGTCTGTTTTCTTTATGAAGCCAGTGCAGTACGGAAGCCAATCGGTCTTCATCATACATGCCAAACACATCATCCAGAATCACAGGAAAAACCTCATCCCTGCAAAAAAGCTCTCCTGCGGCCATACGCAGTGCAAAATATATCTGCTCCAGTGTTCCGCGGCTCAGTCTCTCCACCGGAACTGTCCGTTCTCCGGTATTCACCAGAATATGAAGCTCCTCGTCCATAAGGACTTCTTTATATTTTCCGCCGGTGATCTCACTTAATATCTGCGAGGTGCGATGTTTGAGTCTGTCTCCCACCTGGTCTGTGATATTCCCGGAAAGTGCTTCAATCGTATCCATGGCCATGTTCAGAGCCTGAATCTCCGTTTCCTCCGGTGTCATCACCTCTGTGTTATCCTCACACTCCTGAAGCTCAGACTTCAGATTGGAAAGAGCTGTATATTTCTCTTCATAATCCTGATCCAGGCTGTTCCTGCTCCAGGTCAGTTCATCATGCCTGGAAAGCCAGCGATTCCTCTGACGTTCACGTTTATTCAGCTCTCTGCTCAGACGTACACGGAAAAACAATGCCGCTACCGTAACTCCTGCCGTAAGCACCCCTGTCAGAATGCTTAAGATCACCAGACCGGAAAAAGCCGCCAGACAACCCGTTCCTGCGATTCCCGCCACCAATACAACCGACAGAACCACATCAACCAATTCTCGTCTCTTTTTTACACGGCGAATTCTCAGTTCCAGAAGATCTTCTGTACTTCGATCACGGGTTCCCTGATTCATTCCATCCTGCTGCTGTGTTACCTTGTCTCGTTTCTCATCCAGCTCCCGGATTTCTTTCTGGATATATTCTATATTCGAAGAAATTTTTTCTTTTTCTTTCTCCAGCTCTTTTTTTCGCCGGGACACTTCTGTAAGATATCCTTTTCTGGACATTTTCAGCATCTGCATAGCCCTTCCCATATCAATGGAACTGTCCCCTGTCCCCTGATAACTTGCCATATAATTCTGAAGTTCCCGGACAAGATCGCGTCCTGTAACGCTTTTAAGCTGTGCAACAGAAACAGTATTATCATAGACTGCCTCACTGACATTTCCAAGAATTACATCCAGCACTCCTGCTTCTGCATCCACAAGGCTTCCGTCATCCTCGCAAAGAAGCTCACCGAATTTTTTTTCTTTATAAAAATTTCTGGTAAGGCGATATTTTTTTCCCTGCGCGGCAAACCACAAAATGCCACCGTATTCTGCCGGGTTTTCCCAGGGTTCATATTTCGTATATGTATCATTTTGTGCAGCCTTGCCTCTGAGTCTGCGGACGCCATAGAGCATGGAACGTATAAATGTGTGAGTGGTTGTCTTACCGCTTTCATTTTCTCCGTAGAGTACGTTGAGTCCCGGAGAAAGCTCTATATCTTTATCCCGTATCTTACCGAAATTTTTGATTTTCAAACGTCTGATGACCATTTTTCAGCTATCCTCCTGTCTCATCGTCTGCTGCCTGTCTCCAGGAGCGCCTGAAGGCCATAATACAGCGCTTTTTTCTGCACAGTATCCAGTTCACCCTTCGAGAGAAAATATCCGATATAATCACCGATCAGCGTGCCACTGTAACGTTTATACAGCTCCGGAAGATTATAAGCAGGCCAGGATTCATCGATCACATCTGTGATATTTCCAAGATTTTTCAGCTTTTCAGGTATCAGCAGAAGATCCGGCGAACGCATACCCTGAAGGATCACACGATAAATATTTCTTCCACCTCTGCGAAATATCTGGGATTTCACAGCTTCCTCCAGCGAGATCTGTGTCGTTTCCTCATGAAGTGTCATTACCAGCTGCTGATAGGAACGGCAGGCAAACGGCACAAATTCTGTACGGATCCTGCCGTTTACAAGCCTTCCTTCCATATAGCCATGGTCACCGGTATCATTTCTGTCTATAGGTTCCAGTGCTCCGGCAAATGCCGCCTGATCACGAATCAGAATCTGAGGTTTATGAATATGTCCAAGCGCTATGTAGTCAAAACCCGCTGCGGCAAGTGAGGCCGCGCTGAGTGGTATATGTTTCTCATCTCCGCCATGTGCCAGAAGAATGTGGATTCCCTCTTCCTGAATCGGAGATGCCTTATCATAAAGTCCTTCTTTTATTTCCCGGTCATAGTAGCTGAGACCATACACATAAACATCCAGCTTCGGATCTTTGACCCAGGTCAGTTCTCTGCTCTTAAAGAATACAACATTGGAATTCCACTCAAACGTATTGTAAAAAGAATCCCTGCTGATAAAATCATGATTTCCTGCCATGAGATACACCCGGGTATCCGGTATGGTCGAAAACAGATAATTTACTTCTTTAAGCTCTCTCATCAGTGGCTGGCGGTGGAACAGATCTCCGGATATAAATAGCAAATCCACCGGATCTTTGCGGATACCCGCAATAACCCGGCGGAAAGTGCTCCAGATTTCTTCCTCCCGCTCTTTGCTCCATGGGCAGCCCCTGTCAGGGACAGCTCCCAGATGCACATCTGCAAGATGAATAAATCTCATAATGTGTTCTCCCTTTTTTAAGGTATGATCTGATTAAAGATCGCAGTTCTTTACAGTTCGCGGGAATGGGATCACGTCACGGATGTTGCCCATTCCTGTAAGATACATTACACATCTTTCGAAGCCAAGACCAAATCCGGAATGGCGTGTAGAACCATATTTACGAAGATCCAGATAGAAATCATAATCCTCCGGCTTCAGACCAAGCTCGTCCATACGTTCTCTCAGCTTGTCGTAGTCGTCCTCTCTCTGGCTTCCTCCGATGATTTCTCCGATTCCCGGTACCAGACAGTCCATAGCTGCAACTGTCTTGCCGTCCTCATTCAGTTTCATATAGAAGGCCTTGATCTCCTTCGGATAGTCTGTAACGAACACTGGTCTCTTGTAGATCTGCTCTGTCAGATAGCGCTCGTGCTCTGTCTGAAGATCGCAGCCCCAGAATACCTTATAATCAAATTTGTCATTGTTTTTCTCAAGGATCTCAACAGCCTCTGTGTAGGTTACATGTGCAAACTCAGAGTTAAGAACATGGTTCAGTCTGTCAAGAAGTCCCTTGTCTATGAAAGAATTAAAAAAATTCATTTCTTCCGGCGCATTCTCAAGAACGTAACGGATCACATATTTCAGCATAGCCTCTGCCAGCTCCATGTCATCCTGAAGATCTGCAAAAGCACACTCCGGCTCGATCATCCAGAACTCTGCCGCATGACGTGTTGTGTTGGAGTTCTCTGCACGGAAGGTCGGTCCGAATGTATAAATATTACGGAATGCCTGTGCATAAGTCTCGCCGTTCAGCTGTCCGCTTACGGTAAGGTTGGTTTCTTTACCAAAAAAATCCTGTGAATAATCTACTTTTCCGTCTTCTGTCATCGGAAGATTCTTCGGATCCAGTGTTGTTACCTGGAACATCTCTCCTGCACCCTCACAGTCGCTTCCTGTGATCAGTGGTGTATGCACATAGACAAACCCTCTCTCCTGGAAAAATTTATGGATTGCATATGAACAGAGAGAACGTACACGGAATACTGCCTGGAATGTGTTTGTTCTCGGTCTTAAGTGTGTCATAGTTCTTAAGTACTCAAGACTGTGGCGTTTCTTCTGAAGCGGATAATCCGGCGCTGAACTTCCCTCTACAGATACTTCCTTCGCCTGGATCTCAAATGGCTGTTTTGCCTGTGGTGTAGCTACCAGTGTTCCTTTGACAATGATGGCAGCTCCTACGTTTAACTTGGAAACCTCTGCGAAATTCTCCATGTCATCATGATACACGATCTGAAGAGTTTCAAAAAAGCTTCCATCGTGAAGAACAATAAAGCCAAAAGCTTTGGAATCACGGACACTGCGTACCCAGCCGCCTACTGTGATCTCTTTATCAAGATACTGTTCACGGTTTCTGTAAATCTCTTTAACTGTTGTCAGTTTCATAATCTATACCTCATTCCTCATATTCAGGATTACACGTCCCTGCGGACCTCCAAATGTCCGTATCGAATTAAGTATAGACTATTCTTATGGTTCGTGCAAGGAGTAATTGCCCTGTGGATGCAAAAATCCCGCACGCCGGAATTTATGTCGGCATGCGGGTATAATGTAAGATTAATAATATGTTGCGTTAATGCTTCCTGTATTGAGATATGTCACGCAATAATAGTAAATTCTCTTATATGTTTTTGTTGTATAATGAAGACCGTCATCCGAACCTCTGTCCACTCCCACATAGGAAGCATTAGTTCCATAACCATTCTTCATCAGTGCACTATAGGTATCAATAAATTTATAATTTGCAGCCAGTCCTGAACGAATCTTGCTGTTAAACTCTCTTACCTGTGCCTCTGTACGTGCACCTTTTCCTGCTTTCGTAATCATAATGCTGTTCAGCGGATTCACTGACATATAAAACAGCTTACAGTTTTTACTCTTCAGTGTGGATGCAATGCCTGTCATATAGCTTATGTAATTACCTGCATTTGCCATATCGTTGACGCCCAGATTAAAGACAACCGCTACCGGACGGTTACCTTCTGCTTTATTAATCTCTTTCAGAAGCTGCATATAGCCTTCGCTTCTGAACCAGCTTAAGCCCTGTCCTGCACTTGCCACAAAGGCAACACCCTGTGTCACAGAACTGCTCATCTGTTTGTTCAAAGTTGCATTCATTCCCACTGTACGGGAATCTCCCACAAAGATCACCTTACTGTACTTCAATCCAACAGCAGGACGTGCCATTTCATCAGAACTGATATCCTTTTCCATTGCACGGTTAAATACTGTTGCATACAATGTTGTATTCTTGCTTACTTTAAGAAGTTCACCTGCTTCATAATCCGGATTGGTTGAAGAACCGGTACGTTTGGTTTTTGACCAGCCCATAAAAGTATATCCGGAGACCTGGGATGCTGACGGCAGCTTTAGATATCCGCCTTTTCCGAGAGTTACTGTTTTCCATACTGTACCGTTTGTTTTGCATAAGTTCACGCTTACTGACTGCATCTGCACTGCATAATACTTAATGTTTCCTGCAATTTTGATCTTTGTTCCTGCTTTTTTCGCAGTGGAGGTTTTTCCATTCATGCTTGCAGACCATCCAAGGTTTACATAACCTGATCGGAACGGTACTGATGGCAAGGTATAATAGGTACCTTCCTCGACCTTTTTCTGAAGTTTCTTATAGGTTGCATTGCTGCTTCCATTTCCAAGATAAAAGCTCACTGTATAATACCTGCTTTTTCTGCGGACAGCATACAAAGTCATATCTTTTGTGACCTTTACACCGGCACCTGCCTTATATACAACTTTCATGCTTCCTTTCTGTGTCGTCCAGCCAAGATTTGTATATCCCACCGCCTTCGGCACGGCCGGAAGTTTGATTGTTGTATTCAACGCCACATTTTTTGTAAGCGATGTATATGTTTTACTTTTGCTTGTCCCGGTATTATTCGTAAATTTCACTGTGTAAACAAGCTTCTTTGCAGATACCTTCCTGGCAGCTCCCGGCATAAATACCAGAGCCACAACTACAACCAGCAGCAAAAGCCATCTGTATCGAAAGGCTTTTCCGGTTTTTTGTATATTTTTCATATATAAGCTCCTCCTGAATATATAAACCCATTCCTGTGTTGCTTGACATACAGGATTTCTCCATTCGGATTCCCTTATCTGGAAATATCCGTTTACCGGTCTGTCCTTAAGTTATACTACTTACAGGGTATTGATAAATCTCATAAATGCTTCCCTGCCCTCTGGTGTGCATTTATAAACACCGGCATCCTCCAGAACATGAACAAACACATTGCCCACTTCTTTTCGGAGAACTTCCTGAATATTGTCTTTGTCAAGTTTCTCATATTTTGGCAGAAATTCTGCAACCCATTCTGCATGTTTCTCAATCTTCTCATTGGAAGCAATGTCCTTACCACTTAAGATATAATCTTCCAGAAGTTCCAGTTCCTCTTTAAGACGGGCCGGAAGAACAGCAAGTCCCATAACCTCGATAAGACCGATATTCTCTTTTTTAATATGATGGTATCTTGCATGCGGATGATAAACACCAAGCGGATTCTCTTCTGTCGTAATATTATTTCGTAATGTCAGATCAAGCTCAAAAGTATCTCCTGCCTTACGCGCAATCGGAGTAATCGTATTATGTGGCTCTCCATCTGTCTCCGCAAAAATAAATGCTGTCTCATCTGTATAACCTCTCCAGTTAGCCAGCACATGAGTCGCAAGATCGATCAGTCTCTTCTCATCCTTACTGCGGATACGGAGAACAGAAAGCGGCCATTTTACGATACCGGACTCAACATCCTCATATCCCGGAATTGTTACATGCTTCTCGATCTCAGCTTTCGCCATGGCAAAGGTGTAATGTCCGCCCTGAAAATGATCATGACTTAAAATTGATCCACCTACGATCGGAAGATCCGCATTAGAGCCAAGGAAATAATGAGGAAACAGTTTCACGAAATCAAACAGTTTCACAAATGTATTTCTCTCTATTTTCATAGGAGTATGTTTGCTGTTGAATACAATGCAATGCTCGTTATAATAAACATATGGAGAATACTGAAAGCCCCACGGACTGTCATTGATCGTAATCGGAATGATTCTGTGGTTCTCTCTTGCCGGATGATTGACTCTTCCTGCATAGCCTTCATTTTCCGGACAGAGCAGACATTTCGGATAGCTGCTGGATTTCACCAGTTTAGCAGCTGCGATCGCCTTGGGATCTTTTTCCGGCTTGGAAAGATTGATTGTGATATCGATCTTACCATATTCGCTGTCTACTGTCCACTTCTGATCTTTTTTTACACGATAACGTCTGATGTAGTTACTGTCCTGACTCAACTTATAAAAATAATCCGTAGCTTTCTCCGGATCTTCTTTATAAGCATCCCAGAATTCTTTCTGCACCTGTGCCGGCCGTGGCATCAGACAGTTCATAAGCTTTGTATCAAACAAATCTCTGTATACAACACTATCCTCTATGATTCCTCTCTTCACTGCTTCATCCAGAAGTTCATTCAATACTTCCTCCAAATTAATTTTAGCATACTCAGTCTCCGGTTCTGTATATTCACTTTCACCAAAGGCATCCAGAAGAAGATTCGTCGCATAGATTCTCTCGCATTCTGGTGTGATTCCACTCTCAACTCCATACTGCACCAGTTTTTTGATACTTTCACTTAACATTGCATTTTCCCCTTTCCTGTCGCGCTTTTGCTACGGCAGACTTTTAATCCTCTGCCGCTTTATGCTAAACGGATCAGATTAACTCCGATCCGTCTCGCTGTCTTAACTGTTCCTGCCCTGTCTGATCCCTTTCAGATATTTGTTTTCTGTTACAGCAATTATTTTTTATTCTGTAACATTCTCTATATAAGTTAAAAATACATTTCCAGCCTTCTCGAACAGTGCCGTACTGTCATTCAGTCCATATGGGTTTGTCTGACCTGTTGCCGGATCGTAAAGATATGTGTTGTATTCATCATAGCCTACTATCACAACACTGGAATTGTCTCCTGTTTTTGCAATTACCGGTCTCTGTGCACTTACCTCATACAGTACATTGTCCAGACTGCAACCGGTAAGATCGATCACGGTTCCGGTATCTCCGAGTCCCTTCTGAAGCTCATCCTTTTTCCAGCTGGCTGTCCTGATAATTTCCGGCACATCTTCAATATTAAGCTGCATTTTTGTTTTCTTGTTGCCTCGTTCCCAGATATACTGCTGTGCCCGGTTAAGAACAACGCCTGTCTGATCATCTGCACGTTTCACAGCTGCTGCCGGGTCTGTATAAATTCGATCCAGAGAACCATACGCATAGACATAATAGAGTTCTCCCTGCGGAACTGTAGTATCCAGTGTTACAGATGCATCTTCCGTACTTTCGATTTTAGAATAAACAAGAAGCGGATTGTCCGTTTCCGGTTTCTGGGATATCGTCAAACGGATCAGTGTTCCGGCACGATTGGTCGTAATCAGTGCCACATCTATCTGACTTCCGGAAGCCTTGCTGTTGTTCATGATGTTGTCTTTTTTCTGGGCTGCATAGGTATTTCCGGATTTCGCAGAAAGCTCAAATTCCATCATTGTTGTGCCTACAGTCACATTCGTTACATAAAGGCCCTCCTGATGGTACTCTTTTTTCAGTTCACCTTCAAAGCTTTCGATACGAAAAGTGCTGATTCCTTCTGTCTTATGTCCGTTTTCGTCTGTGAGGATATCTCCATCCGCCACAATTCCGTATACAAAATCTTCATTCATAAAGCCAAGTGCCCGCAGATTCTGTCCTCTTTCCGGCAGGATATCCCTGGTTTTCAGCGAATCAAACTCAATCTCACGAAGTTTTCCTTTATCATCGCCGGAAGTAATCAGCCATGCTGCATGTGCTTTTGTATCGGAAACTACAAAACTGTTCTGCCTAATTCCCTCTTCCAGCACCTGAGAGGTTCCGTTTTCAATATCTACCTGATATAACTTCTGTGCAAAAAGCAGAAACAGCTGATTATCCTTGTTTACATAAGTCAGAACCCCAAGATCTTCTTTCAGAAATTCATAGGATTCTGTACTTGGTATAAATACCTTCTCTTCCACAACATTCCTGTCACTGTTGTAATGATAAACGCAGACTCCGCTGTAGCCTTCATGAATTCCTCGATTCATATAACCATACAGTACAAAATCCACATCTCCGCTATCCGACACACGGATAATCTTGATATCATGATCGTTGCGTACATATCTGGAATCATTATTCTCTTCTTTACGAAAGCTGAATATCCGTGTAATCTTGCCCCCTGCCGGTGCATAGGACCACAAATCTCCATCCTGTTCAAAAACAACGATTGTTCCATCACTGTTTGCAGAATATGTTACATTTTTATCTCTGATTCCAAGAAGAAGTCCTGCATCTGAGACAACGGTCTGCGACGGATCAAATACCTTAGTCGCCGAACGTTTAAAATCAAGGAGCAGAATTCTCGTCTCCGTATAACGCATACGATAAAACTCTGTAACATCATAGAGTTCTGTATTTCCCTCATCATCCTCGGCTGACACCTGATAATCCAGAGTAATACTGGCGGTTGTCTCATTGATATCATCAATCAGCGGAACCCCCTCCATATAAAGCTTCGGAGCCAATGAGCCCCAGCTGATATTGGAAAGTCCTGAGTTGATTGTTATATTATTGAAATTTGTTCCACTGGAAGTATCTTCTGCCTCCAGATAACCAGTCAGTGTATCTGCCTGTTCCTTATCCAGACATTTTTGGGAAAAATCTTTTACAAACTGCAAGTAGGATTCTGTATTAAGCTGGGTTCTGGAAACAACTCTTGTATAGTAATAGACTTCTCCTTCATTGGTATCCAGTGTAATCTGCATGGAATATTCCTGGTTCATTCTGAGATCGCTTCCTATCTCGATTTCTGCGCTCAGATAACCATTCTCTTCTTTTGTAAGATTCTTGATCTTACGGTTTTCCATGACCTTACTTCCATCGGATGTACGCACCTCATAGGCAAGTCCTGTCACAGAATCTGTATAGGGATTGATCTCAAAAGTTAATTTCTTGGTAGTATCCAGAGGCGTAATGCTTCCGCGCATAAAATCTGTCTGCATAGCCTGTCTGTATCCATACATCTTATTCGCCTGGGTACTTCCGATCTTTACCATAACTTCTGGAAGCGTTGCATCGTTCATATCAGAGCGGTTATCTGTAGACTGACTGTTCATAAGAAGAGAGCTGCCAGTTACCACCACTGCAAAAAGCACCAGAAGAACTGCTGCTTTGCCTAGAATCTTCTTCATGTCATTCCCCCTTCTGTGAGATCGACTCTTCCGGATAAAGCAGTCTGTCCAGGGTTGGATTTACATGAAGTGCTTCCATGGACTGTGCAAAGCTGTTCCTGCTCTTTTTCTTTCCGGTTTTTACTGCTCGGATCAGAATATTCTTCGGCGTATGTTCCATATCTATAAATTCAAGAAGCTGTGTTTCATATCCCCTGCTTTCAAGAAGTTCTGCCCGAAGTCCGTCTGTGATCAGTGCCGCCATTCGCTCTTTCAGGATACCATATCGCATAATCGGCTGGAGAGTCTCATTGCGGATCTGTCTGTTCAGCTCATGCTGGCAGCATGGAACGGACAGGATCACCTGTGCTCCCCATTCCACAGCCTTTGCCAGAGCAAAATCCGTTGCCGTATCACAGGCATGAAGTGTTACTACCATATCCACAGATGAGACGCCTTCATAACCTGCAATATCTCCCTGATAAAAATGAAGCTTCTCATAGCCATAGGATCTGGCAAGCTCACTGCAATGTCGGATCACATCTTCCTTAAGATCCAATCCTATGATATTTACATCAAAACCTTCCAGCTCGCGGAGATAATAGTACATTGCAAAAGTAAGATAGGATTTTCCACAGCCAAAATCCAGAATCGTAATTTCTCTGTCCTTCGGAAGCTTCGGAAGGATATCTCGGATAAATTCCAGAAAACGGTTGATCTGGCGAAATTTATCATAACGGGAAGCTACTATCTTTCCATCCTTTGTCATAACTCCAAGATCCACCAGAAATGGCGCCGCCGTTCCTTCTTTTAAAATATACTGTTTGACCCGATTATGCGGAGCGATCTTTGTGTTCTGTGTGGGCGCATGCTGTTTGGTCTTTATTGTTGCCTTGCCTTTTTTGCTGATCAGAATACTTCCGTCCTGCATACGTCCTTTTGTCTGTAACTGACGGAATTCTTTCATCGCATACTCAAGGTAATCTATGATCTCTTCTTTTGAATAATTTTTGTGATAAACCTTAGGCCCCTCTGTCATAGAAGCCTGATAGCAGATCCTGCCTTTCAGCTCCACAGGACGAAGCTTCACCTTCGATGGTCCTTCGCCTGTCCTGCGACCGCTCAGAACAGCCTGAATCAGCTGTTCATTAATCTGTTCTTCTAAAAATTCCCTTATTGTTTTCATCATATTCCCATTATAATCGTTGTTTTTCTGTGCTTAAAAAAGGCGGCATTTTCTGCATCTGCGGCGTCTGCACCGCCTTCTGGATATCTCCTGATATACCAGTACTTCGATCAGATCATCCAGAAAATTTCCCGGAATCTCCTGTGCACTGGCATCTGATGCCATCTCATCCTTCACCTGGCTGCATATATGATACAGCATAAAACGATCCGGATATTCATCATAAAGCCGGCTTCCTTCATAATCCAGAAGCTGGCATTGCGCTTCGGCTTTTTCCTGAATCCTTCTTGCAGTATCCGGATAGTAGGATTTCATCAGATCAAATTCTTTTTCCTGTTCTCTTTCTTCATTATAGATATCAGGATTCCCCTGTGCCGCATAAAACGGATAAAAATCTCGATAAAGCATAACGATTCTGCTGCCTCTCTCTGTTATCTCTTACAGTATATGCAGCAAAAAAGTGTCGGTTCCGTTTATCCTTACAGTTCTTCAGGCCATACGTTTCAGCATTCCCTGTGTGAGACGGACGCTGTGTTCAATGGCAAGCTTCTCAAATGCCGGATAATCCATGTTTGCGCTGTTATCTGCCTTATCGGAGATCGCACGGATGATCAGGAATGGGATTCCGTTAAGAGCTGCTGCCTGTCCGATTGCTGCACCTTCCATCTCAACCGCATATGCGCTGAACTCTTTTACAATATTGTCTTTAACTCCCTGATCACAGACAAACTGATCTCCGGAAGCAATTCTTCCCTCAAATACCTGGATCTCAGGATTTACCTCTGCACATACATCATGTGCGATCTTACGAAGGCATTCATCTGCCTTAAAAGAAAATTCTTTCATCTGCGGAATCTGTCCTTTCGGATAACCAAAACCTGTGGCATCCATATCATGATGAAGAACATCTGTGGAAAGTACGATATCTCCGATATTGATATCATTGTTCAAGCTTCCTGCAATCCCTGTATTGATCACAGCCTCAACCTGGAAAAGATCTGCAAGGATCTGTGTACATATACCTGCATTTACCTTACCAATTCCGGACTGTACCACAACAACCTTCTTATCTTCCAGAATTCCCTCGTAAAAATCCATTCCGGCTCTTGTTGTAATCTTTACATTCTCCATAACTTCTTTCAGTCTGGCAACTTCCTGTTCCATTGCTCCTATGATTCCAACACATTTCATGATAATTAAATCCTCTCTTTCTGTATCGTATAGTACCAGATGGGTCAAATTGTCCCTTCTGATATCTCTTTTTCTCTTTCTACAACGTTCATTATAACAAATTTTATTTTTTATGGAAACTTTTTTTCAGAGATGCTATAATTAGCAGCATATATTATGTTAAAAGGAGATAATAAGAATGGTTTACAAGACAAAAGGTGTCTGTGCTCAGGGAATTGAGTTCGAGATCGATGATAATAAGAAAGTTCACAATATTAAATTCACAGGTGGCTGCTCCGGAAATACTCAGGGTGTGGCTCATCTTGCTGAAGGAATGGATGCTGAGGAAGTTATCAGCCGTCTGGAGGGAATCCGCTGTGGTTTCAAGCCAACCTCTTGTCCGGATCAGCTTGCCAAGGCGATTCGTGAGGCGCTTGCTGAGAATTAAGCTTAACTATGTTGATCACACTACCAGGAATTGCTTCCTGATAGTGTGATTTTTTATACTGTTATCTGTTTATTATAGTCTGAAGATCAGAAATCACTTCTGTCCCATTTATCACACAGGGACTGAATATCCCTTGCAAAACGGTCCAGATCTTTATTCGGACAACCTTCGTTCTTACGGATCACAGTCATCAAACGGCGGCCCATAGCCAGCAGCTTCTCGTATGCGCGGGCAGCACGGCTGGTCTTAGGAGATGCAGTTGCCTTGACAATACGAATACCTACAGCCTCATGAATACATTTGTTCTCAAGAAGATCATATTCTGTTCCACTGAATGGTGCCGTAGCATCATATCCCAGCTCTTCTTTCAGTCTTTGGGCAAAAATCTCTGTCACTGTATCATCACCATGTGTAACAAACACATGCTTTGGTTTTTCCTCAAAGGCTCTGACCCAGTCCAACAGGCCATTTACATCTGCATGGCCACTGATTCCCGGCATTCTGCATATCTCAGCAGCTACCTGTACAGTCTCACCAAACAGCTTCATCTCAGTAGCACCTTCTAGCAGGGCGCGTCCCGGTGTTCCAATTGCCTGATATCCTACAAAAAGAACTGTATTTTTCGGATTCCACAGATTATGCTTCAGATGATGCTTGATACGTCCTGCATCGCACATACCACTGGCTGAAATGATCACCTTGCAGTCCTCTTCAAAATTAATTGCCCTGGAATCTTCTGTAGTAACAGAAGTCTTCAATCCAGGAAACGATAACGGATTAATTCCTTTATTCAGAAGCTCCATCGCCTCCGCATCATAACAGGTATAGGCATTCTCACTGAAAATCGTAGTTGCCTCATTAGCCAACGGACTGTCCACATATACAGTAAATCCATCATGTCCCTGTACCAGTCCCTGTTCCTTGATCTGTCGGATGAAATAAAGCATTTCCTGTGTTCTGCCTACCGCAAAGGATGGGATTACCAGATTTCCTCCTCGGTCAAAGGTTCTCTGAATGATCTCCGCCAACATTACCGGATAGTCCGGGCGCTCGCCATGGCTTCTGTCGCCATAAGTAGATTCCATGACAACGTAATCCGCATCTCTGATATATGCAGGATCTTTGATAAGCGGTTGATTTGTATTTCCGATATCTCCGGAAAATACGATCTTCTCTGTCTTATCCTCTTCTGTCATCCAAATTTCAATACTGCTGGATCCAAGAAGATGTCCTGCATCTACAAAACGTACCTCTATACCTTCAGCCGGTTTAATGATCTTATCATAGGGACATCTGACAAAATTTCGCAGAACTCCCATCGCATCTTCCATCGTATATGCAGGTATAAATTCCGGTTTACCTTCTCTGCGACCTTTACGATTTCTCCATTCTGCCTCAAACATCTGAATGTGCGCGCTGTCACGAAGCATAATGTCACAAAGGTTACAAGTTGCCTCCGTTGCATAAATCGGTCCCTGATAACCTTTTGCATATAATGCCGGAAGATTTCCGGAATGATCCATATGTGCATGTGTTAAAAGCACAAAATCAAGATCTCCCGGAGCTATAGGCAGATCCCTATTCTCATAATAATCCGGCCCCTGTTCCATACCATAATCCACCAGGAATTTTCTTCCCGCAGCCTCCAGATAATAACAGCTTCCAGTTACCTCATGCGTTGCACCGATAAATGTTATCTTCATGCACAAGCCCCCTTTTATCCGTTTTTTGATATAAATATTTTCAATGGACATTTCGTTTATTAACGATTATTTTGTTGTATTTATTATACATTAAACATAGGGGCTTTGATAGTCTTTTTGTGAAATATATATGATTTTTCATAAATATTTATAAGTTTTTTAGATTAATACAAATTCTTTTGTTTTTAAATTTGTTTATTTTCAGATTTTTATTTCAGAATCCCCCAGCGATGGTAATGTAAGTTTACTGGATTTTTATTTGTTTTCAACATCGCTGGAGGGGCGATGAGCTTTATTTAATTAAAATACCTTTTGTTAAGGTTGTTACGGATTCTTTGCTTCCATCTTTCGCAGCATGATAACCACGTACACGATAATAATAGCCTCTTGGAACAATTACATTTATACTTTTTGTTAGATTAGTAGCATTATTTGATGTGAATTTCCACGTTTTATATGTTTCATAGGTTCCATTTACTTTTCTTTCCAACGATAGATTCAAATATACTCTTGCACATTTGTGATGACACTGTGTAAGGCCATAAACATTTATTTCATGTCCAGATACTTTTCCTATCTGTGTCGTTCCATAATTCAGATTATTTCCTCTAAGTACACTATATACAGTATCTTCCGCATATTCTTCATCTGTTTCGGTTTCCGAAGCTTCATTAACCAGACTGCATTCTTCTGCATATATATAACTAATATTACAGAGCAGCATACCTATAACGGTTAATAGAATCGTTAATTTTTTAATTATTTTTCTTTTCATTCCACGTCTCCTATTTTGTAAACTTCCATTACAATTATTATACGAAACATATTTTATATTTTCGCGTACTTTTTTTATCAATATACTATATTTTCTACAATTTTTATCAATTGTTCTTTTTCAATTTTTCCACTAAGCTGATAAAAAGTATCATTCCAAATCCATTGCACTGCATAGCTTGATTCAATATCTCCCTCATCCTTTATTTCTATAATTAAAAATTCAATATCATCATCTTCAGAATAAACTGTACCAATTTGCTTACCATGCAAACTCAAACTCTCTTTTAAGCTGTTTTTTGATTTATTATCTATATAAAAAGCAATTATTGTATTTTTATACAAATATTCAATATTAGCTTTTTCTGCAATTGTATTCAACTGATAATCATAAAATTCAAATTGCGAAGGCCTATACATCAAATTCGGCATTTTGATATTTAATTTATTTTCAACTAAATCATATACACTATCCTCCATTTTACTACTTTCATCTCCATCATTCACATTATCTATATCGATTTTTGTATCGTTTCCCCTCCAATACTCCACTGTTTCAATAAAATACTTTCGATTCGCCTGACTGGTCATGCCTGCTGCAAAAACTCCAGCTACACAGATAGCAAGAATCGCTGCTACACGTACAAATCTGTTTTGTTTCCTTGCCGGCAGATATACAATTTTTATCTTCTCATCATCTTTCAGATTTTTACCTCTATGACCATCAGTTTCATAACTGTTATTTTCTTCTTCATAAATGCCATCTGCTTTCAATCTCTCCACAAGCCTTGCATAAGCAGCTTTCGTTTCTTCTTCTGTTTCTTCATACTCAGGAATATTCCCGTCTGGAAACAAAATTCTTTCCATTTCATCTGCTTCGCGGTAATATTCTTCCGCAAGCCATTTTTTCAGTTCCTCATCCCTGAAATTTTTCATCTTTTTTCTCCTGCAAAACCTATCTTTCCTTGACAATTTCTCCGTTAGAGTTCATATTTAATGATAATATATGACTATTCAGGAGGAATCCAAATGAAACACATCGTACTTACCGGCGGCGGTACAGCCGGACATGTAACCCCTAATATCGCTTTGATTCCAAGACTCAAAGAACTTGGTTATAAAATCTCCTACATCGGTTCCTATGAAGGAATCGAGAAAAAGCTCATCGAAGAGCTCGGTATTCCCTATTATGGAATCTCATCCGGAAAACTGAGACGTTATTTTGATCTGAAAAACTTTTCTGATCCGTTCCGTGTACTGAAAGGCTTCAGCCAGGCCAGAAAAATTCTGAAAGAATTGAAACCAGATGTCGTTTTTTCAAAAGGAGGATTCGTAACCGTTCCTGTAGTAATCGCAGCCGGACGACTGAAAATCCCTGCACTTATTCACGAATCTGATATGACTCCCGGACTTGCCAATAAACTCTGCCTTTCTTCTGCAACAAAAATCTGCTGTAACTTCCCAGAAACAGTAGCTAACCTTCCAGCAAATAAAGCAGTTCTCACCGGAACACCAATCCGCCAGGAACTTCTGAACGGAAATGCTGAAGCCGGACGTAAATTCTGCGGCTTCACTTCCGAAAAACCTGTTCTGATGGTTATTGGAGGAAGTCTTGGTGCTGCTTCTGTCAACGATAACATCCGCAAGATTCTTCCTGAACTTCTGAAAGAATTCCAGGTCGTACATCTCTGCGGAAAAGGAAAGACCGCTGAAAACCTGAACGGAACTCCCGGATATGTTCAGTATGAATATATCAAAGATGAACTTCCCGATCTGTTCGCGCTTTCTGATATCATAATTTCCCGTGCAGGTGCCAATGCTATCTGTGAAATTAATGAGCTGCATAAACCAAACCTTCTGATTCCGCTCTCAGCCAAAGCCAGTCGTGGTGATCAGATTCTTAATGCACGTTCTTTTGAACGCCAGGGATTCAGCATGGTTCTCGAAGAAGAAGAAATCACTGAAACAAAACTTCTCGATACCATTCGTCAGCTTTATACAGATCGTCAAAAATATATTGATGCCATGGCAGGAAACGGTCATGTAGATTCTATTCGTAAGATCACAGATCTTATTGAAGAATGTATCCGCGCCTGACAGATAACCGCCTTCAAAAACAGCTCTGCCATTCCCTTATCAGGGCTGGCAGGGTTTTCTTTTATCCATAAATTTTCCTGTAGTGTTCCTTTAACCAACGCTTTGCCTTATAAATCCTGTTATTTACACCACTTTTCGTCAGACCGAATTCCCTTGCAACTGTCTCAACTGGAATCCCGGCAAATTTAACCTGTATCAGAATTTCATAATTCATTGGCTGCTCTGCACGAAATTTTTCCAGTATCATATTCATAAATTCATTTTCTTCTTTACTTATCAGCTCCGTTTCCGCATCATCATACGTCTCATAGTTTAAAAAAGAAGCGATTTCTTCCTGACATGAAAATTCATGCCGGAAGCTCGCCTTCTTTCTGTAATCCAATGCTTTATTCACAGCCGACCTGCGTATAAATGCATCAAGCATTTTTTCATTTTCAAAATTCAGATCATTCTTCATGATGTACATTTTATAAAGCACATCCTGACTGACATCATCTGCAATGTGCCAGTCTTTCAGTACTCCATAGGCATATATTCTGGCTATTTTTCGATACTTCAAATAAAATTGATCATAATTCATTTATTCATGTTTTCTCTTTAGTTGGTTATTAGTTACTCTTTCACTTTCTGCAAAATTTCCTCTTTATCTGCATCGCTGAGCTGTCCCGGTGTCCAGGTCAGGCCCACTCCATCACCTTCATATCTGGGAATCAGATGCATGTGAAAATGAAATACTGTCTGCCCTGCAATTTCTCCATTGTTCTGTACAATATTAAATCCATCACAATGCAGTGCATTTGTAAGCTTTCCTGCCATTTTCTTTGCAAGGATCATTGCCTTTCCAGCTGTCTCGTCCGGCAGTTCGTAGATATTAGCTGCATGTTTCTTCGGTAAAATCAGAGAATGACCTTTACTCGCAGGACCAAGATCCAGAATCACCCGGAAATCTTCATCTTCATAAAGTGTTGCTGACGGAATCTCTCCATTTGCTATTTTACAGAATATACAATCTCCCATTTTTTTGTCCTCCTGTTTTTAGAAATTAATTTATTGCTATTTCTATTTTGTCGTATTTTAGGGATTTTTTCAATACTGTTGTTATTGATATTTAAATTTTCTGATGTTAATATTTTTTTGAGGTGATAATATGTGTAACGATAATACAGTTGACAAACTAAAAAATGAATTCCATTATACTCTTTCAAAATTCTCTCATGAAATCCGCAATCCTCTGACACTCATCAGCAGTGGACTGCAGATGATCGCTTCTGCTCATCCTGAAGTTCAGAATTATAAACAGTGGGATGATATCATGGACAATCTTGATTATGTCAAAGAGCTTCTCAATGAATTTTCTACTTTTAATAATGCCGGCCGCATCAACCTTACCAGTACAGACACCGGCACCTACCTGAGAACCATTCTCTCATCCGTAAAACCAACTCTGGACTATCTTGATATCCAGCTGGATACAGACATTCCAGATTCTCTTCCCATAATGATGCTGGATCAGATACGTATCCGTCAGATGCTTCTTAATCTTCTGAAAAATGCCTGGGAAGCTGTCCCTGTTCCGGGCGGTAAGATTTCGTTCTCCGTCCGCCTTAAGAACCCCGGCATCTGCATTGACATTCGTGACAACGGATGTGGAATTTCACCAGAACAACAGGCAGAAATTTTTCAGCCGTTCTTCACAACAAAAGAATCCGGCACCGGGCTTGGACTTCCTGTAGTAAAACAGGTCGTTGAAGCACATGATGGTTCTATTTCCGTAGAAAGCGCTCCGGATCATGGAACTGTCTTCCATATTTTCCTCGGATGATAAATAAAAACTGCCACCAGAAAACCACATAACATTCCACCGGCATGTGCAGCATTATCCACACCTTCACTGGCAAATCCGAAGTAAAGTGAAAAAGCAGCCATAATGATCATCTGCCGCATAGTAAGATCTGCGACTCTTCCTTTGTGGCGGATGATTACATAAATCATCCCACCTATTACCGCAAAGACCGCCCCTGAAGCACCTGCCGACACCGCAAAAACGCCTGTGTGCATATCCCAGCACAGTGAAACAATGTTTCCTCCAATACCACCGGCCAGATAGATCAGCAGAAACCGCATTCTCCCCACAGCAGGTTCCAGACGCTGTCCCATAACAAATAATACCAACATATTATTAACCAGATGCGGCAAGCCAAAATGCAGGAACATGCTCGAAAAGATCCGGTACCATTCTCCCTGTTCCAAAATTAACGGAGCATAAGCAGCTCCACATTCCAGCATATGCTGACCATTTTCTGAACCACCTGTAAATTCCACTATCAGAAAGATCAGTGTGTTTAAAAAAATCAGCCCGGCTGTCACAGGTTCTTTTTTTATTTCTTCCACGTGTAACCTCTTTTCCAATCAGATTATTTCGATTCACAGTTAACAGTCCCAAAAATTCTGACATATCAACTGTTCATCAAACAGATTTTGGATTATTTTAACAGATTTGGAAAGCATATACAACCTGCGTCTCTGGGTCCTTTATATAATACGATAAAAGCGCTCCATTTTCTCTCTATTATTTCAGAAAAATATAACGGGCCTGTGCAAAATCTACTTCATCTTCATTTTCCAGCAGATGATCTTCTCCCGTTTTTAATATCTGTCCGTTTATACATGTTCCATTTCTTGAATTCAGATCCGTCAGATAGTATTCTCCGGCTCGTTTACGGATCTTGGCATGAATACGGCTCACGGTAGGAATATTGATCACTGCATCTGCTGCTGTTTCCAGCTTACCGATCACGGTAATATCCTGTTCCAGATAGATTGTTGCAAGTTCTCCCGGCTCCCTGCTTACCAGTGTCGCCGGACCTTTTACCGCACCAGAAGAAAGAACGACTGTTTCACCAAACTCTTCTGTAAACTTTTCTGTCTTTTTTCTTTTGGGCAGAATCTCCTGCTTTTTTTCTTTTACGTTCTCATTGATATCTGTGTCTATACCGCCACTTACCGTCATATTTTCTTTATTTTCAATATTTTCCTTTTCCCATCTTTCTTCTTCATATGACAAATGCTTATTCTTCCGACTGACATCCGCATCATAATTTTCTTCCGCTCTTTTCGGATCTTTCTCAACAATATTTTTATTCTTTTTATTTTCTGTGATTTTTTTCAGCAAAACATAGCTTAACATTCCAAGGGACATCAAAAGCAACACGATTCCCAGAAAAACTTCCACACTTACCCTTGGAATATATCCCATAGTCATTCCTGTCGTAATTGCAAGCAATATGAAAAGCGCTCCCATAAATCCGATAACCGGTTTCCATACTTTTCCTGTTTCTGTTGTTTCAGAATTATTTTTCTTCCAGTTTCTGCGGGAAGTTTTTTTCGTCTCCTTGGGCTTTTCACGTTCCCAGCTTTCCATCTGCCAGAGCTCTTTCTGTGAATCATTCTGCAATGTATTTTTTTCTTCTGGAACTGTAGCCGGCTTCTTTTCATAATCCTCAAAATCAGATGCTGCTCCTTCTCTCACTTTATACAGTTCTTCCTTAATATGTTCAAGATGAAAACTATCCTCCAGGGCACGACGATACACGCCGTATCCAAGCATTACTGCTCTTCCGTCTTCATGATCCAGTCTTGGAAGAAAATACTCTGCCAGACTCTGAAACTGCTTCTGTACTTCTCCCTGGAATCCCGGAAGATAACAAAAACGTACATTTTTCTTTTCTGCATCCATATAAATGTACTCCGGCTCCAGAATCAACTGACATGGATTCAAAAGATACTCCGACATTTCCTCCATCACCTGTATAAACCCGGATAAAATCACCTGAAGTTCCTCTATTCCCAGTTTTCTGTTTTCGTACAAAGTTGTAAGAGGCTGCCTGGAGGTCACATCATAATACACCATAAATTTCCCATCCATGCCCTGAATTCTGCATTGAAGAAGATCCGGAACTACATTTGCCACAATCATACGTACCTGATAGGAATCTGTATCGATCATCTCTTCTCCTGTCAGAATTAGATAATTATGATTCATATCTCTTTTATATTCTGCTCTCATTTTAATGTCACCTCTTCCACCGTCTCCCTGGCGCTCTTTATTTTGCGTATCCATCCAACCGGACGTAAACACACCGCTTTTCCGGTTACCTTTATATTCCACGTCAGCCCCAGAAATCCTGCCGGAATTTCCATTCGATAAGTTACCTGTACATTTTTTCCTGCACTTGTATATATACTGAGATTTTCTCCTCCGGGCAGTCCGGTGCTTCCAAGCATTCTGCCCTGCATATCTGCTTTTTCGTATACATTACCATTTTTACTGTATCCTTCCATGCTTCCACTGACTGCTGCTTCGTAAGCTGCAGCAGTCAGCCAGGCTCTGTTGTGCACAAAAAAGTTCAGATATAAAAGCCCCATCAGTATCAGAAGAATCAGCGGCATAAGCAGCGCTGCTTCTATCGTAAAACTGCCTTTTTTTATTTTTGTCACAAAAATATCCCTCCCATATATCCAGCTAGAAGAAAAGGCGCAAAAGGTATTTCTTCATTTCGTGCCTTTTTGAATACGCAAAGCTGGAGTCCCGCATAGATTCCGCAGAGAAGCATTGCCATGCAAAGAATTCCCATAAGTGTTCCTGCATTCAATACCGTTCCCATAGCCAGGATCAGAAGGCTGTCCCCTGCTCCGACGCCCCCTCGACTCATTACAGATATTATTGTTGCAGCACCCCCAATGCCCATTGCAATAAGCCCTTGTGGATACAAGGTTCCCTCTATTATTCTCCATAAGATTCCACCTGCAAGAAACAAACCAAGCACAGGAAGACAGATTTCCCTTTTCCTGATATCCGTCCATGTATTAATCACCAGAAATATTGTTACGCAGATTTCACCTCTGCTCATACATTCCACATCTCCTCTCATCCACAGCGTCCACATGCGCCCATTTTGCCGGAAACCTCTGACTCTTTTACCATACGTATGGAACGCTTCAGACCACTGCAGCTCTCTTGGTTATGAAAGCGATTACTTTTTTTCGTGATATACACTACTCCTGCCGGTTCCTGTCCACGGCTGCATAACTCGCAGGCCTGATATTTTTCTCCATAAGCATTTTTCATACTTTTTACAGCTGATCCTGATATCTGCTGCATAGAAACATTCAGATAACTGCAGCTTAAGTTTCTGTGATAAACAGTTCCTGATTCCGTCACATAAACCATTGGCTGACTCTCCACCAGATTTTTACCATCTTCATACAAAATCCCTGTCCAGGCATGGACTTTTACCGTGTTGTGAAACCAGATCTTTGGCAGCGGAACCAGACCACCAACAGGCTGATAACCATATACATCCGGTAATACAATATTGGCTCTTTGTGAGCCACCGGCTCCATAAGCATACATGCCTGCCTCTTTTGCATTCTGACACAATTTGGTCAGATGCTCTGTCTGTATCCGGTAAATATCCATAAAAGAAAGCATGGTTATCACGCCAAAGAAAAACATCGGCAGCACCAGTGCCGTTTCAACTGTAAGACTTGCTTTTTTGAGTTTTTTTCTGAAGGCACACAGGGATACTTTTCCAGAAAGTAAATTCCTGAGTATCGGGGGAAACAGGAAAAATCTTCTTCTCGGAGAGCGCCTTTCTCTTTTTTGGTCCAGTCTGTCTATCTGATCGTTATTGTTTTTTTCTTTCTGAAAAAGCATCCCTGTGCACCTCTCTTTCTACTCATATGCGTATGATCTTGTAACTGTAAATGTTTTCTTTTTATTTGCCAGCACGTCTGCCGAAGCTTCCAGCGCAACGATACAGTGATCCAGACGAAAATGTGGTCTATTTCCTTTATCCCGGATTGTACATTCGATCATATCCATCCCCCGCAGAACTTTCTGCTGTCTGTTTTTTGTCATAAGCATCACCTGAAGATAATCCTCATAGGACATTCCTCCGGCTGAATTTCTTCTTGATGAATCCAATTTTTTCAAAAGCTCACCTAAATTTTCCAGAGACAATTGCCAGTCTGCTGCTGTTTTGACAAGTGGTACTCTCCCTCCTGCAAAAAGCTCTCTCACATCCAGAATACTCTCTGCAAATGCCCAGCAGAACATCAGCGCTGCTTCGATCACAACTGCTGCCGGTGGAATCAGAAAACTGGAAGCAATTGCCAGTGAAAGAGCTTCGATCTGAATACGTTTTCCTCCATCAGCGATCAGGTATGCCATATTTACGCCCTGCCTTATAAGGAGAAGTTTTTTTGCCACCGAATTCAGATTTTCTCTGTCACTATTTTTTCCTCCAAGAATATATTCCACCTGATATTTAAGTCCTGCTGATGCCGGATATGTATAATTTCCAAGTTTATTCAGGAGGTACTGTCCGAAAAGGATTCCTGATGTGTACGAATTATTGGACTGTATATTATTTTCCATTCCTTCCTGCAGCTTTCTTTCAGATGCCATCATTTTTCTGTTTATCGATGCATCAGAAATTCCTTTTTCAGCCGGAACAACAAGGTCTAACAGTCCCATTTTTCGGACCTTGCGAATAATGGGAATCGGATTTTTCACTTCCGTATTTACTCCACCGGTAAGATCATCCACATCTCCGCCATCTCCTAAGTCATTTACTGAACCCTGTTCCTGCCGTTTTTCTTCTTCCTCACTCTTTTTTGCCGCATCCGAGATCGCAGAATCATAAGATTTCAAAGTTCCTCCATTCTCTGCCTGCTGCCCCTGCTGCTCTGCCTGATCCGTTTTTTTCTGTCGCTCCCTCATCCTGTTCAAAAGGTTCTGTACCCCCTGGCTTCCCAGTGTCTCCCGCATGTACTTCACTGCCTGCTGATAAAAAACTTCTCCGTTTCCGTCTGTCAGCAGCTGGTATCCATTAAATCCTCCCTGGACAAGCTTCAGTTTCTGACTGTTCTGCTTCAGTACAGGCTTCATATAAGATTCAAAATTATCATATACAGAAGCCATATCCAGCTCTTCCATTCCGCCTGCATACAGCGCAAACAGATCATAATCTTCCAGAAGTGTCCTGTCATACTGCCCGAACAGAGAATAGAGCCCTATATCCATACTGTTCAGTATCTGCGTTCTGGCAGCAGCCATCCGTACCGATTCGATACTTGCACTTACAAGCGACAGAATAACGCTTAAGACTAATGCCAGAAAAATGGTAATGCTGCCTTTTTTCACTGTTTTTGCCAAGAGGTACATCTCCTTTCCAAAACATCAGATCAATGCCCGTTGTTTTTTATTTTTCTCAAATTGCATTGCTTTGTTTTGTGATTTTTGCAAGGATTTTCTTTACAAGAGCTGTGAGCTGTTCCTTAAAGATGACGACCAGACTGATCAGAACCACCAGAATCAGGATAATCTCCACAACTCCTACTGCATCCTCCTCCACTGCAAATTCTTTTACATATCTCCACAGATTTTTCATTTGTCACCTCTCATTTCTCTTGTTTTCAGGTTTTTTCATTGTATTTACCCACTGTAAAAGGAAAGACAGGCCGGCAGCATGATCACTGCCATTATAACCAGCAACATGAGGATCATCGGCAAAAGCAGCTTGGTGGCTGCCGCCTCTCCCAGTACTCTTGCCTTTCTTTTTCTTTCCTCCCACGCCTCCACAGCCTCTTTTTCCAGCAGGTCTGATAAATACCGGCTTCCTTTCTGAAGATTCTGTATCAAAAGTGTGGAAAGGGTCTTATATTTTACCTGCCCGCACCGCTCTCCGAATCTCCGGTAAGCCTCAGACTCAGAAATTCCACTGTCCATCTCAAAGCATGTCATCCGGATTTCCTCGTAAGCTGCCCGTTTCTGTCCTTCTTCTCTCTTTCCATAATCAAAGGCGATTTTCTGAAATGCCTTTCTGGCAGTTAAGCCTGCCTGTACCAGAAGCGTAAATTTCATGATCAGCCCCGGATAATCCATCAGCATCTGTTCCCTTCTTCTGATCTGAACAGTCTCTTCCTCCCGTTTTTTTGCTATCACCAGTGCTGCCGCCGCGATCAGTCCCATACCAGAGATCAGGTTTCCCGTTGTATCCTTCGGTTGCTGCCATTCCAGATGCTTTCCGTTCCATTCCTCTGGAAGATAATAGTACTTCGGGTCATTCTTTTTCTGGTTGTACTGTACGATCATATCCTGCAGCTCTTTCCCGCGCTGCTGCTCCTCACTCAGTTCTTTTTTCGTTTCCGGTTTTTCGCCCGTTTCTTCCGTCTCTTTTTCCGGCACCTGCACATACAGGGAACCGGATTCCTGCCCGTCTACAGATACCATGAATTTCTTTTCATAAGCACCTGTCTCCTCTTTTTCCATACGGTATCCGGATGAATACACCGTACCTCCGCTGCTCTGAAGCGTCAGAAGCATTCCTATGATATTTCCGGCAAGTGCCACCAGGATAAAAAGCTTCTGTCCCTCTGCATTACCTGCCCACGGAGGCAGCCGTCCCAGCTTTCCGGCAAGAAAAGCACCAAGGATCACCATAAATATCACAATATGTATCCACATCACATACACCTACACTTCTATATCCACAATTTTAGTACCCAGCCAGTAAGACACTCCATAGACCACCATACACGCAGTCATGGCACAGATTCCAAAAGGATTTCCATACAGTACATCCAGGAATCCCGGCGAAGTCAGCTTCAGATAACAGATGATACCTGCCGGCATAATACTCATGATCATCTGCTCTGATTTTTTTGCTGCCAGTGTTGCCTCAATCTCCTTTTTCACCTCTATTTTATCGCCCAGCATACGAGCTACCTTCTGTATCACCTGTGTCATATCGCCACCGGTTCGTTTCGCCGTATAAAACACTGCAGCAAAATTCTCAATATCCTCCACGCCACTTCTTTTTCCCAAATCCATAAAAAGCTCTTCCGCAGGAACACTCAGACGAAGCTGGCTCTCAATATAGCGAAACTCATTTAAAATATCACTTCCATTCTCATAAAGCCTTCCCAGATCCTTCACACTGGCCCGCACTGCATTCTCCGCAGAGTATCCTGCCTGAACTGCCACATTCATTGCTGTCAGTGCATCCCGAAACTGATAATTCAGATCCCGTTTCTGCCGTATAATACATTTTTTTCTCTGCATTTTCAGAAAAAGAACCGACATTGGAAGCATAAACAGCAGTACCAGAAGGTTCTGATAAAACAGATAATCGGCGACAGCGCACACGGCAACTCCCTCCAGAAGATATTTTGCTGCTTCCTTCGCCGTAAAATGATACGTCCTGTAATCTTTCCTCGTAGCTTCCCACTTCTGTTTCTTTCCTTTCTGTCCTTTCATAACCTGATCCCTGCCCGTTCCATTTTTTCACAATGTAAAAGTTCTCCTGTTTTTATAAGTCCGTTGTCTCCTTCACGCCGGTATAACGGACGCGTCAGGATCTCTCCGTTCTCAAATCCGCACACCTCTGTGATCTCCAGCAATTTTCTGCTCTTATCCCGCATTCGTCCAAGATGTACCAGAATATCTACTCCCGATGCAATCTGTCTCCGTATTGCTTCCAGGGGCAGATCAATTCCCATAAGTGTCATCGTTTCGATCCTGGAAAGCATATCTCTGCTGCTGTTGGCATGCAATGTAGAAAGACTCCCGTCATGCCCTGTATTCAGACTCTTTATATGGACTCCCTATGTTCCCATCATGCAGAAATACAATATCTGTACTTAATATACACTGTATATAACGTTATTATCTTGCCATTCCACAGTTGCAAAAAGAAAAGAGAGCCTTTCACAGCCCTCTTTCATATTGACTTTCTCATTCATTTGTCATACTTAACAGTTTGGCAACCAATGTCTCTAAACTTTTTCCCAAAAATGGGACAAAGTCTGGTATTGCACCAAATGCCATCCCAATTATTATCATTCGCCCACATTCTCTTGCAGATTCCAATGCAAATCCATAACTCAAAACACCTGTCAGAATAAATATAATTGATAAAAAGTAAAGCAAAATATTTCCCAACATCATCGGAATTTTTAATAACCAGCGAATCAATGTCATTACTGCAAGAATTAAATATAAAAACACTTTTATTATGTACTTAACCAACATTTTTAATCCCTC
>OLPO01000127.1_pt1 | contig 66925 bp, 51 predicted proteins | sample 1672831 | NCBI WGS metagenome assembly OLPO01 (sample SAMEA3136728, study PRJEB25190) | human gut metagenome | reverse complement strand
AGAACATCATGGTGCAGCCCGACGGCAACGTGAAGGTGATGGACTTCGGCATCGCCCGGGCGAAGAATTCCGTGAACGACAAAACGTCCGCTGTGCTGGGCACCGCCCACTACATCTCGCCGGAACAGGCCCAGGGCAAAGATCTCACGGCCGCCAGCGACATCTACTCGCTGGGCATCGTGCTGTACGAGGCCACCACGGGCAAGCTCCCCTTCGATGGCCCGGACGCCGTATCGGTGGCCATGCAGCAGGTGAAGGACGAGCCTGCCGCGCCCTCTTCCATCAACCCGAACATCGACCCCGACCTCGAGGACATCATCATGGTGGCCCTCTCGAAGGATCCGGCGCGCCGCTTCGCCACGGCCAACGACATGCGCATCGCACTGAACGACTACCTGGCCGGACGCCCCGTCACCCTGCCGGCCGGCGCCATGAGCTCGTCGTTCACCGAGGCCCAGACCCGCATGATGGGCGCCGTGCCCGCTCCCGTGCCGGGCATCACGAGCACCCAGGTTATGCCGACGGTTGCCGGCGGCACAGCGGCCATGTCGCCGAGTTCCACGGGCAATTTCCAAGCGACGAACTTCCACGACGCCAACACGAAGAAGAGCAAGAAGCCCGTTATCATCGCCCTCTGTGCCATTTTGGCCATCGCGCTGGTGGCCGGCATCGCCTTCGCCGTGTCCGGCGGCTTCAAGCCGGCTGCCCCTGCCGACGAGCCCATCGAGGTGCCCAGCGTGGTGGGCAATACCTTAGACGAGGCAACATTCACCTTGGAGCAAGCGGGCTTCCAAGTAACTACCACTCCTAAGGAAGACGAGTCCGTCGATGAGGGCACCGTGCTGCAGCAAGACCCGGCCGGCGGCACCAAGCAGCCGAAGGGTACGACCATCACCCTCACCATTGCCGTGGGGCCCGATACCGTGGACGCGCCCAACTTCAAGAACATGCACATGGACGAGGCGCGCCAGGCGGCCGAGGACGCCGGCGTTAAGGTTGTGGAAGCCGAGAGCAAATACTCGGAAGATGTCGCCGAGGGCAAGATCATTTCGCAAAGCCCCGCCGCCGGCGACCCGGTGAAGCCCGGCACCACCATCGAGGTCGTCACCTCCCGCGGAAGCGAGCTGACGACCGTGCCCAACGTCATCGGCATGACCGAGGAGGAGGCCATCGACAAGCTGCAGTCTGAGGGCTTCGGTGCCGACGTGAAGGCCCGCGAGTACAGCGACAAGCAGGGCGAGGGCCGCGTCATGAAGCAGGATCCGCTGAACGACAAGGTGAAGCCTGGCGCTACCGTGCAGATCACCATTTCGAAGGGCCCCGAGCCGGAGCCCGAGCCCAACCCCAAGCCGGAGCAGCCCACCAACCCCGGCACGACCGACCCCGGCACCAACAATCCTGGTGGCACCACCGATCCGGGCACGACCGACCCCGGCACCACCGACCCGGGCAACCAGGGCGGCGACACCGGCACCACCACCCCTTCCACCAACTAGGATCGCATAACGAAACCGTGAAAACCGGGCGCCTCCTCCTTCGGGATGGAGGCGCCCTTCTATAATGGGGCCATGCCCAATTTGCTCGACATATTCGATAAGTTCATCCACGCCGATTGGTTCAACACCCTGCTCGGCGTCGTGATCATCTGCGCGATCACCTTCGTCGTCGCGCGCATCACCGTGGCTTTTATGCGCCGCGTGCTGAACAAGACGACGCTTCTGCCTTCCAGCTCCATCTTCATCAATCTCGTGCGCATCATCGTGTGGGTCATCGGCATCTGCTGCGTGCTGTCGATGTGCTTCAACGTGAACATCTCCGCCATGGTCACCGGCCTGGGCGTTGTCGGTATCGCGGTGTCGTTGGGTTTTCAGGACACGCTCTCGAACCTCATCGGCGGCCTGACCGTCAGCGTGTCGCGCACCGTGGAACCCGGCGACAACATCCGCATGGGACCATCCGGCGTCACCGGCGTCGTGCAGGACGTCACCTGGCGCTACACCTCCATCAAAGACAGTTCGGGCACCATCACCAACATCCCCAACTCGCTCATGACTTCCACGGCCGTCTGCAAGCTGTCGCCCTTGAATGAGATTTCCATTCCCCTGGTGGTCACCACCAACAGCGAGCGCCTCACCGCCACGGCCCATCACATTGAGGACGCCGCCGAGAAGGCCGTCGCCCGTGTGAGCAAGCTGAAGAAGCGGCCCAGCGTATCGTTCTCGTCCATCACCGACTACGGGTTCAAAGGTTCGCTGAGCTTCACCATCGCCGAGGCTTCCAAAGCCTCCTCTGCCACCGATGCCGCTATCCGAGCCGTCGCCCCCTACGTGCACAACCATCTTATCGAGGAGGCCATGGGCGACCTAACCGGGCAGAAACTTACCGACGCCACCGGGTCGCTCGTGCCCGTGAAGGACGAGGAAGACGGGGCACAAAAATAGCCCTGCCCCACGCCAGAGGATGAACCCACCTCAAAAGGTGGGTGCTCGCATCGGGTCTCCCGGCTTTCGCATCAACGGATGCGAATCTCCGTTCCAACCGCTTCTAGAGCTCCCTCGTCATAATACGTCGGTCCATCGCAGTATATGGCGGGAACAAGGCTTGATTTCAGTATACGCAAAACCTGGTGACAGGAAAGTCTTGACATACGGCACAACATAAGCTGTTGGATAAACGTTGCCCACCATCGCTGCTTGAAGGAGCCCTCGTGCCAACTTTATGACAGAGACGCGGTCGACGGTTAGGCGAGTCGGAGTGCGCTACAATGGCGGCTATGGAAAACAACTTCGAAAACACCACCATCTCGCTGTATGGCACCGTGCCCGACTCCATCGTGGACGGCCCTGGCCTGCGCTACGCCGTGTTCGTGCAGGGGTGCTCGCACCATTGCCCCGGCTGCCACAACCCCGAAAGCCAACCGGCCGAGGGAGGCACCGAAACGACCCTCGCGGCCCTTCTGGCCGATATTCGTGCCAACGGCCTCGTGCACGACGTCACCCTCTCCGGCGGCGAGCCCTTCGAACAGCCGAAGGCCTGCGCAGCCTTGGCGGCCGAGCTGAAACGCAATGGTTACGGAGTCTGGAGTTATTCCGGTTACCTCTATGAAGATCTGGCGAAACGAGCCGACAAAGCCCGCGCCGAGCGCGATCGCCGGATCGGGGCACTCGGCGGCGAGGCACTCCACGAGAACCCTGAGGAAGCGATGGTCAGTGGGACTCTCGCCGACATCGCCGACGACTTGGCCGTGGGAGACCTGCTGGATTCCATCGACGTGCTCGTAGATGGCCCCTTCGTGGAGTCGCACAAGTCCCTCGAGCTGAAGTGGTGCGGCTCCTCCAACCAGCGCCTCATCGATGTGCCGGCCACCCGACGCACCGGCTCTGTCGTGGAATGGCAGCCCACCTCGTTCTCGCTGGAGAAGCCCTCCAGCTGGTAGGCGAGCGCCTTTTGGAGCCATGGCCGACAAAAGTTTTCACATTTTTGGTGACCACTTTTTTGGAAATCTTTGTCATCCGATGGGTAGCCGCACGGTGAAACGGGTGCCGACGTCTTCTTCGCTCTCCACGGACACCTCGCCGCCGTGGTAGAGAGCGGCATGCTTAACGATGGCAAGGCCCAGCCCCGTGCCGCCCAGCTCTTTGGAGCGACTTTTCTCCAAGCGATAGAAGCGCTCGAAGATTTTCTCCAGCTTGTCGGCGGGAATACCCGCGCCCGTGTCGTTCACGCGGATGACGCCCATGCGCACCGGAGCAGCCGCCTTGACCCCCTCCTCAGCATCGCCTTCGCCCGGCGCAACGCCGTGCACGAACCCCCTACCAGACGCATCCTCCGCACCGACAACGTCCTCCGCGTACACCTCCACGAACACGCGACCATTTTCGCGATTGTAGCGGATGGCGTTCTCGACCAAGTTGTAGATCATCTGCTTGAGCAGGGTTTCATTGCCCCGAATGATGACCGGTTCGGCCTTGAGGCCAACGGTCACTCCCGCATCGGCGGCCAGCTTGGTCAAGCGCCCCACCACCCGACTGGCCACCTCTTCCAGATTCACTGCCTCGGTTTCGTTGTCGCCCGGCGCCATCTCGTCGAGACGCGAAAGAATAAGCACATCGTCGATGAGCGCGCGCATGGCTTGTGACTCCTCGTAGATGAGCTGCGCGAAACGCGGCACGTCCTCAGGGGGCACCAGGCCGTTGGCCATCAGCTCCGCATAACCGGAGATCACCTGCAGGGGCGTTTTCATCTCATGGGAGACGTTGGCCGAGAATTCGCGGCGCATCTTCTCGGCGCGAGCCAGCTCTTCGTTGCGCGCGAGGGCCGATCTCGAGCGCGCCGGCTTGTCGGCCTCTACCTCAGGAGCGGCTACCGGCACTTCAGCAGCTTCGGCCTCGCAGCCGTTGCGTGAGGCGTTGGTGGCACTCATGAGGCGCTCTTCTTCAAGCGATAGCCCACGCCGCGCACGGTGGCGACGACTTCTTCGGAACCGGGGGCCGCTTCGGCCAGCTTGCGGCGAAGCGTCTTCACGTGCATGTCCACCGTGCGCGTCTCGCCGACGAAGCTTACGCCCCACACCTGCTCGAGCAGCTGCTCGCGGGTAAGCACACGGCCCTTGTTCTCCATGAGTGTGCGCAGAAGGTCGAACTCCTTGCGTGTGAGGTTGACTTCCCGGCCATTCGCCACCACGGTGCGGGTGGACGGCGACAGCCTGATCGCGCCGACGGCCATAAGGTCACTGGGCTCCGCCACCTCTTCTGCGGCGCCTTGACTCGGACGGCTCGCGCGCCGCAGCAGCGCGTTTACTCGCGAGATGAGTTCCATCATGCCGAAGGGTTTCGCCAGATAGTCGTCGGCACCGGCATCGAGCCCCACTACTTTGTCGAACTCGGTGCCCTTGGCCGTGAGCATCATGACGGGGAGGTTCTCGGTCGCTGCATTGCCGCGCAGGGCCTGCAGCAGAACGAGGCCGTCGTCGCCGGGCAGCATAATGTCCAGCAGCACCGCATCGGGCGGCTCGACCGCGCACCGCTCAACAAGACCGTCGCCATCGTGGAACGCACGCACTTCCATACCCGCTTGATGCAGCGCATAGGCAGTCAGGTCGCGGATATGCTCGTCGTCTTCCACGTAATAGATGAGCGGGGCTTTGCTCATGGGAATCCTTTCTGGAACAGGTGCGCGGTCATTGTAGCGCAACAGCCGCGCGACGCAGAGATGGGCGGCAAGGCGTCAGAGAGCCGTGGGGCCGGCCGAACAGGCAGTGCCGTCCCAGCGCCGCCTCAGTGCCACCCAGTGCCGCCCCAGCGACACCTCCGCGCAACCGGAAACCAGCGCGAAAGCGACCGACGGTGCGGGGTAGCGCCGTCGGTCGCAAGGGCGGCTTAGGCGGCCGCTGCGTCGGGGGCCAGCGGCGTCTCCAGGGTGTCCACCAGCGGGTCGCGCGGTCGGCGCGGCTTCTCGGGGAGAATCGCCATGACGATCTTCACCATCACCGAGACCAGTGGTAGCCACAAAGCGGTCATGGTCACGTTGAACAGCGTGTGGGCGTTGGCGATCTGCCGGGCGATAACTTCCACCTCGGGGCCGGCCGGGGGGATGGCCGCCACCACCGAGGCGAAGGGCCCGATGAGCCACACGAACAAGAGGCAGCCCGATAGGTTGAAGATGCAGTGGGACAGGGCCACGCGCTTGGCGTCGCGGGACTGGCCGATAGCGGCGAGCAGCGCCGTGATGGTGGTGCCCAGGTTGTCACCGAGCAGGATGGGGATGGCGCCGTCGAGGCCGATGATGCTCGCTCCATCGGCGCCCGGCGTGGAAGCGAAGTTCTGCAGCACGGCGATGGTGGCGCTGGAGCTTTGCACCACGAGCGTCATGAGGGTGCCCACCAGAACGCCAAGCACCGGCACGCCCGTCACCTGGGCAATCAGGTCGGTGAACACGGGGTTCTCGGCCAAAGGCTTCATGACAGCGCCCATGGTGTCGATGCCGAGGAACAAAAGCCCGAAGCCGAAGACGGCGGTGCCGACGTACTTCATCTGTCCCTGCTTGGCGAGCTGCATGATGAGGAAGCCCACGAGCACGATGCCGAGCACGTAATCGGACAGTTTGAAGGCGATGATCTGCGCCGTGATGGTGGTGCCGATATTCGCGCCCATGATGATGGGGATGGCCTGACGCAGCCCCATGAGACCGGCAGCCACGAAACCGATGGCCATGACCGTGGTGGCGCTGGAGCTTTGCAGCACCGCCGTGGCCAGTGCACCGGCCAGAACACCGAAAAAGGGGTTCTTCGTCACGGCGGCCAGAATGGCACGCATGCGTTCGCCAGCCGCCTCCTGCAGGTTGCTGCTCATGAGGTTCATGCCGTACAGGAACAGAGCCAGACCGCCGAACAGTCCCAGCCCGATTTGCAGCAGTTCTTCCACCTATGCGTCTCCTTCTTACGGCGACCCGCCCCTTGCGAGCCGCGCTCATCGGCAGGTCGCGCCCTTGCGGCCCGCGCTCGTCTCAGCAGGGAAGGAGTATGAAGCCTCATTGAGCAGCCGCCGTAAGAGCCACGTAAAATGAAAGTAAAATCGTGCGGCGCTACCGACCGTTAAGCCCAACCCTCCGTAGGGGACGACCTTGGTCGCCCCTCTTTTGCCATGCGGACGCAACCCACCCGCGAGGGCTGACCAAGGTCAGCCCCTACGGAAACGGGAATGCCGCTACCCAAAACGGCCAGCGACGTAATCGGCGGTGCGGGGATCGGTGGGGGCGGAGAAGATAGTGTCGGTGTCGCCGGCTTCCACCACCTCGCCCAGCAGGAAGAACGCCGTCTTGTCGGAGATGCGCAGGGCCTGCAGCATGTTGTGGGTCACCATAATCACCGTGTAGCGCTCCTTCAGCTGGCCGATGAGCTCCTCGATCTTCGCCGTGGAAATGGGGTCCAAAGCGCTCGTGGATTCGTCAAGCAGCAGTACCTCGGGCTGCACGGCCAGGGCGCGAGCGATGCACAGGCGCTGCTGCTGGCCGCCGGACAGGCCGAGCGCGTTCTTTTTCAGGCGATCTTTCAGCTCGTCCCAGATGGCGGCCGCGCGCAGCGACTCCTCTACGATGATATCCAGATCGGCCTTGGCGCGCACCCCATGGCTGCGCGGGCCGAAGGCAACATTGTCGTAGATGCTCATAGGGAAGGGGTTCGGCTGCTGGAACACCATACCCACGCGTCGGCGCAGGTCGGTGGCATCCAGGGTGCGGTAGGCGTCGGCACCGTCCAGAAGCACCGAGCCTTCCACGCGACAGCCCTCCACCAGATCATTCATGCGGTTCAGCGTCTTCAGCAGCGTGGACTTACCGCAACCGGAAGGGCCGATGAGCGCCGTCACCTGGTTTTCTGGGAAGGTGAGGTTGATATCGCGCAGACCTTGGAAGTCGCCGTAGAACAGGTTCAGGTGCTCGACGGCCATTTTTGCAGGAGCGGGTGAGGCCTCTGGAGCCTCAGCTGCCGCGGTAACGCTCGTCTCGTTCGCGAGTTCCTTCAAAAAGCTCGTCATTTCTTACTCACTTCCATTCTCTGTGCCACCACGCGCATGGCGGCGTTCAGCAGAAGAACGAGGATCAGCAGCACCACCGAGGTGGCGTAGGCCTCGTTCACGTGCAGGCCCTCGCAGGCCAGGGTGTACATGTGCACGGCCAAGGTGCGGCAGGAGTCGAACAGGGCGAAGATGCCCTGGCCGGCGAAGTCGGGGATTTGGGCCACGGTGCCGGCAGTGAACAACAGGGCCGCCACCTCGCCCACGCAACGGCCGAGGGCCAAAATAACGCCGCCCAGGATGCCGGGCACCGCCGAGGGCAGCACGCAGCGGGCCACCGTGCGTAACCGCCCGGCGCCGAGGCCGAAGCCGCCCTCGCGGTAGGAATCGGGCACCGCCATGAGCGCCTCCTCGGTGGTGCGCATGATGACCGGCAGCACCATGATGGCCAGAGTGCAGGCACCGGACAGCAGCGAGAGGCCCCAGCCGCAAGCCGTCACGAAGAACAGCATGCCGAACAGGCCGTAGATGATGGAGGGAATGCCCTGCAGCGTCTCGGCGGTCACGCGCACCAGGCGCACGAAGCGGCTGCCGCGGCGGGCGTACTCCACCAGGTAGATGGCCGCGCCGACACCCACGGGCACCGCCAGCGCCAAAGCCAGCAGCGCCATGATGACCGTCGAGGCGAGCGCCGGCAGAAGCGACACGTTCTCGGAGGTGTATTCCCACTGGAACAGATCGGGGGTAAGCGCGGGCACGCCTCGCACCAGGATGTAGCCTACCACGAACAGCAGCACGGCCGCAGTTACCGCTGCGGCGAGGTAGGTGAGCCAGCGCAGCAGCACCGACACCGCGCGGCGCCGACGGGACGAGCGGGCGATGCGGGCCCCCAAGGCATCTTCCTTGGCGAAGCAAGCGGGCATCAGATTGACGGCACCCAGGGCCCCCAAGGTCGGCGAGCAGGCGACCACCGAGGGCCGCGGGCGACGCAAGCGCAGGTTGAAGCCATCGCTCATCGCGCCTCACCTCTCTTCCGAGTAACGTTGAGCAGCATCGTGATCAGCAGGATGAACACGAACAGAACCACGCCGGTGGCGATGAGGGCCTCGCGGTGCAGGTCGGCGGCGTAGCCCATCTCCAACACGATGTTGGCCGTCATGGTGCGCACGCCAGACAGCAACGAGTCGGGAATGATGGGCATGTTTCCGGCCACCATGACCACGGCCATGGTCTCGCCGATGGCCCGTCCGAGCCCCAGCACGATGGCGGCCATGATGCCGGAGGCGGCCGCCGGGGCCACCACCTTGAACACGGCGTGCTCGTGATCGACGCCGAGAGCCAGGGCACCCTCGTAGTAGCGAGCGGGCACGGCGTTCAAAGCGCTTTGGGCCACGGTGATGACGGTAGGCAGGATCATAATGCCTAAGATAAGGCTGGCTGCCAGTACCGAGAGCCCCGTGCCCGGCCCGAGCAGGCGCACGAAGGGCACAATGATGACCAGCCCGAAGAAGCCGTAGACCACCGATGGAATGCCGGCCAGCAGCTCCACGCCGCTGCGCAGGAAGGAGCCCGTGCGGCCGCGAGCGAACCGCGAGAGGTACAACGCCGTGAGCAGGCCGCCCGGTACGCCCACGATCATGGCACCGGCTGTCACGTACAGGCTGCCCACAATCATGGGGAAGATGCCGTAGAGGTCGTTGGCCGGGCGCCACGTGGTGCCGAAGAGGAATTCCGGCAGCCCGATCTCGGCCATGGCCGGCACGCCGTTGGCCAGCAGAAACAGGCAGATCAGCGCCACGGCGGCGATGGAGAGGGCCGCCGCTGCGGCGAAGAGAGCGCGGGCGGCCCCTTCGCGTAGGGCACGCGGGCGGCGCTTGGGCACGCGGGCGGCCGCAGGGGCACCGGCGGCTGCGAGACCTGCGCCGGCTCCGGGCGCTCCGGCGCTCCCGGAGCCGGCGGCCGTCGATGCACTTGCTGGCGGCACGTTCAGCAGGGAGAACAGCATAGTCGATCCCGCTTAGGCGACGTCGGCCCAGCTGGTAGCCGCGCCGGTATAGATGTCGCACACCTGCTGGTTCGTCAGGTCGTTCACCGAGGAAGAAGGAGCCACGATGACCGCGATGCCATCCAGAGCGATGGGGGTGCCCTCAGCGCCGGCGCCGGTCTCGGAGTCCTTCAGGTCGCGGGAAGCCATGCCAATGTCACAGGTGCCATCGAGCGCCATGTTCACACCCGTGGTGGAATCGGACTGCTGCACTTCCACCGTCACCTGAGGATTAGCCGACTGGAAGGCCTCGGCCAGCTTCTCCATGACCGGCGTGACCGAGGAGGATCCGGCCACAACCACCTTTCCGCTGGCGCCGTTGGAGGCGAAGGGGGCGGCTGCATCGTCGATGGCGATGTAGTTGTTGTCGCTCACCACGGCCTGCCCCTCGGCGCTCATGATGAACGCGAGGAAGTCGGCGGCCGGCGCGGCGAGCTCGCCCTTCGTCACGATGTTGAAGGGACGCGCGATGGCGTAGGAGCCGTCCTTCACGGCCGCGGCGGTGGGCGCAACGCCATCGATGGACACCGCCTTCACCGTGTCGTCCAGCGAGCCCAAGGAGATATAGCCGATGGCGTTGGGGTCGCCGGCCACCGACGTCATCATGACCGCCGTGGAGTTGGTGATGGCGGCCGCGGGAGTGGTCATGTCCACCTTGTCACCGTTGGCATCCTTCTGCTCGATGCCGAACAGCTCCACGAAGGCACCGCGGGTGCCGGAGCCGTCCTCGCGGGAGTACACCGAGATGGGAGCGTTGGCGGAAGCGCTGCCGCCGCCGGCCGCGCTGGCTGCGTCGCCCGCTGCGGCCGTATCGCCGGCCGATGCGCCCGCGCAACCCGCAAGCGCCACTGCCAGCGCCCCGCACAGAGCCGCCGCCCCAACAAGCGCCGCCAGCCGCCGCAACCGCCGCGGCAAACGAGAAGATACCGAAGATGCTTTCATGTCGTCGTTCCTTTCAAACGCGCGGGTCGGCATCCCAGAACCACCGCCCGCAAGGGCCATTCAACTCGCGGAAGCGACCCACAAGGGAACGTCGCTTCCGTGCATTCATGATGGCCCCGCTCCGTAAAAGAACTGAGCAACATCCGTAAAGAGCCACCGTCAGTTTCGAAAAGCTTTGGTAAAACGTCAGCGCCGAACGCCCGAAGCGCTTGCTTGACTGTCATTTGACTCGTATGGCAATGGCTGCTCCGAGCAGCTGCTCCGGATAGCTGCCTGCGCACTCTTCCAAACGCTGCGCATTTCCCCTTTCCACGAGTAAATGCCAGTTGAGGGCCGAAATGGTCGGTGGGCCCCAGTCGGCCTTACCAAAGCGGGGTCGAAGTGGCATTTGCGGCCGCAATACTTGCGACTATGCCAGGATGTCGGCGATCATGCGATCCTTGCAGCGGTTGACGGCCGAAAGCTTCCAAGCAGGGTAGCCCATGCCTGGATCGGTGTACTCGAAGTCTTTCAGAGCCACCAGCTTCGCGCGGATATCCGAGGTGATGAGCGCCCGGGCGATGCTGACGAACGACGCACCAATCTTCGGGCCGATCATGCTGAGGTACTCGTCGAAATCGTCATGCTCCATCATCATGGGAAGACAAGCCATGTTCTGATCGAACAGCGGCGCCATGCGCAGAATCTCGCCCGTGTCGTTATCGACCAGAAACCCGTAGTTACCCGCATGGCGATCGACGTTTGCCATAACCGCATCCATAACGATCATTTCACGGAACGATTCGTCGCCGCCGTGCGCGTCGCAGAAGGCAAGCACGTCTTCCACATCAAAAGAACCGTCAAAGAACCGATGGGCCGACACAAATCCCACCTTTTCCGAAGTAAACAGCGGGCACTTGCTCGCAAGTTTGCCGTGAAATTTCTCGATGGTATAAGGCACATGGTCGATAGACGCTGCCTGCAACACTTCTGCGGCCAGCACTTCCGAATAGGGCTCGAATCCCGCGTTGGCGTAGCCTTCGGAACCACGCTTGAGCAGCGATATCTGATCGCCCTCGCGCACCCAGCACTTGGCGAAGGAGCCCGAGGTAGCGAACTCGGGGGACGTGGGAGAATTCTGTCGGCCGTATATGCCCGTGCCGTCGAAGGCAATGCGAGCGATAACGTCGTCGAAAGGATTGCGGTACAGCGACACGTCGTTCCAAGAGATATCCTCATCGGCGCGCTTCATCCAAAAGGTATCGGTGAGCGCAAGGCAACGCGCCATGGAGATAAAGTCGTGACGCGTGGTAAGGCCCAGTTCGCGCATGAGCCTCTCGATGGACGTGCGGTGTTTGGCGATCTGACGACCGTCGATCCAGTCGTTGATGTCTACGAAGCCACAGGGCACATAGCCATCAAGGCGCTCAATCTCGATATACCGATAGTCATCCAGCCTTTTCTCTTCCTCGTAGGTGGCCACCACCTTGTCCTTGTTCATCAACTGATACAGCACGCCGCACCTCCTTTCCATCGCGGCCCCATTATACGACAGGCCCGTGGAGGAGCGTCCTTGCACCCTACTTGCCGAATGGCTTGAACATGACATTGAAACCTGAAACAAAAAAAGGGCCGTCGCAGGGACGGCCCTCGGTGTGCTCGGGTGCTCAGAGGCGCGATGCTCTACTCGGCTGCCGGCACGTCGTGCTTTACGCGGTCGTGCTCTTCGGCGCGCTTGGCGTCGTTGAAGCGGTCGAGCGTGCCCACCAAATAGCCCGTGATGCGGCGAATGCGCTCGAAGGGCTGGTTGTGCTCGTCCTCGGTGCGGCCGCACTTGGGGCAGACGTCCTCGATGATGCCGTTGTAGCCGCACACCGGATCACGGTCAACCGGATGGTTCACCGAACCGTAGCCCATGCCGCAGTCCTTCATGTAGCGGATGACGCTCTCGAAGGCCTCCAGGTTATCGGACGGATCGCCGTCCAGCTCGATGTAGCTGATGTGGCCGCCGTTGGTGAGCGCGTGGTAGGGCGCCTCCAGGGCGATCTTGTCGTAGGCGGAGATATCGAAGTACACCGGCACATGGAAGCCGTTGGTGTAGTAGTCGCGGTCGGTCACGCCAGGGATAACGCCGTAGCGGGCGCGGTCGATGCGAACGAAGCGGCCGGAAAGGCCTTCGGCCGGCGTGGCGATGAGCGTGTAGTTCATGCCGCGCTCCTTCGACACGCGGTCACAGTAGGAACGCATATGGCCGACGATCTCCAGACCCAGGCGCTGGGCCTCGGCCGACTGGCCGTGATGCTGGCCGGTAAGCGCCACCAGGCACTCGGCCAGACCGATGAAGCCGGTGGTCAGCGTGCCGTGCTTCAGCACCTCGCGCTGCTCGTCGGTGGGCGAGAGTTTCTCGGAATCGATCCAAACGCCCTGGCCCATGAGGAACGGCGCGTTGTACACGTGCTTGCGAGCCTGAATCTCGAAGCGCTCATCCAGCTGACCGGTCACCAGCTGTAGCTTGGAGTCGAGCAGGTCGAAGAACAGGTCGATGTCGCCCTTGGCGCGAATGGCCAGACGGGGCAGGTTGATAGACGTGAACGACAGGTTGCCGCGGCCGGGCGTCACCTCGCGGTCGGGATCGTACACATTGCCCATGACGCGGGTGCGGCAGCCCATGTAGGCGATCTCGGTTTCCGGCGTGCCCTTGTAGTACTGGGCGTTGAACGGGGCATCCAGGAAGGAGAAGTTCGGGAACAGGCGCTTGGCCGAGCAGTGCATGGCCAGCTTGAACAGGTCGTAGTTCGGATCCTCCGGATTGTAGTTCACGCCTTCCTTCACGCGGAAGATCTGCACGGGGAAGATGGGCGTCTCGCCGGAGCCCAGGCCCTCTTCCGTGGCCAGCAGCATGTTCTTGATGACCATGCGGCCCTCGGGGGACGTGTCCATGCCGTAGTTCACCGAGCTAAACGGCGTCTGCGCGCCGGCGCGGGAATGCATGGTGTTCAAGTTGTGCACCAGCGCCTCCATGGCCTGGAAGGTCTGGCGGTCGGTGTCGCGGGAGGCGTTCTTCTCGGCGTAGGCCACCACGCGCTCGGCCGTAGCGGCATCGACGCCGCCCTCAACGAGCCCGGCCACCACGGCAGCGCGGAACTCCGGATCCATCTCGAGGCTGGCAACCGTGCCGGTCTCGCTTTCCACACGGGCAAGCAGATTCTCAGCGAAAGAGCGATCGTCGGCGATGTCGGTCAAAAGATCGACAGCCTCGGCCACGTGCTTCTTGAACAGGCGGCGGTACGTCTTGCCCACGCCCACGGCCAGGCCGTAATCGAAGTCGCACACCGACTGACCGCCGTGCTGGTCGTTCTGGTTCGACTGGATGGCGATGCAGGCAAGCGCGGCGTAGCTGGAAATGTCGTTGGGCTCGCGCAGCACGCCGTGGCCGGTGGAGAAGCCGCCCTTGAAGAGCTTCCGCAGCTCAATCTGGCAGCAGGTGGTGGTCAGCGTGTAGAAGTCCATGTCGTGAATGTGGATATCGCCCTCGCGGTGCGCCTTGGCGAAGCGCGGATCGATGACGCACATCTCGTAGAACTGCTTGGCCGATTCGGAGCCATACTTCAGCATGGTGCCCATGGCGGTATCGGCGTCGATGTTGGCGTTCTCGCGCTTCATGTCGGAATCGGCGGCCTTGGAGAAGGTGATGTCCTTCAGCGTTTGGATGAGGCGGGAGTTCACGTCGCGCACGCGGCTGCGCTCGGCACGGTAGAGGATGTAGGCCTTGGCGGTCTGCACGAAGCCGGACTCGATGAGGGTTTCCTCCACGAGATCCTGCACGCCCTCGACCGTCGGGGTACCCTCGATGGCGCCGCTCTCAAGCTTCTCGACGACCGTGGCGGCAATCTGCTCGGCGGTGGCGCGATCCTGCATGGCCGCGCACGCCTGGAAGGATTTTTCCACCGCATCGGCGATCTTCTGGGGATGGAATTCCGCCGTGCGTCCGTCGCGCTTGATGATGGTCTTCACCATAACTTCCTACATCCTTTCTTCGGCGCGGCTCCCGCACCGTATTCGCACCGCTCATCGCGGCCTTGCCAACCACAACATGCAGAAACGCGGCAATGTTTTCCCCACTGCCACCTTTCGCAATTACCAAGGGGGTAAACCCGCTTTTCGCCTTTATTTGCTCACTGGCTTTCCACAGGTTATTCACCATTGAAACCACAATATATTGTGTTTTGTAGTTCCAAGGGCGGATACATATAGTACTCGCGAAACTGTTCGGGCGCAATCGAACAAGATGTGTTTTTCGGCACCGGAAAAGAACAGAATTAATTTCGACGTACAGTCAATTATCTTCCTGGTCATCATTAGGAAGCGCTAACGCGACCGATTGAGCAAGCCGTATTTCACACGCACGCGATCGAGCTGGTCGAGCAGCGGATTCGCCACAACCAGCAGCGTGAGAGCCGTGGCCGCCCCGTGGATCGCGTTCACCGGCAAACCGGCGAGGTACACCGTTGCCGCCAGCTCCGGCGTAGGGGCCGTGGAAAGGTAGAAGAACGTGGAGGTATCCAGAATGGGGCCCGCAAGCCCCACGATAAGCACGAACCCCGTGACCGCCAACGCAACGCGGCGCGGCCAGGAAAGGTTCGCCCGCGGGAACACACGAGCATCGGCAAGCAGCCCCGCCACAAGCCCCACCACGCCGAAGGCGAGCATCTGCCAGGGCGTCCAGGGCCCTTGCCCGAAGATGAAGTTACTGGCGAGCGCCGCCACCGAGCCCACGAGGAAACCGGTCTGGGGGCCAGCGGCGATGCCTGCGATCATTATGATAGCGGCCATGGGCTTGAAGTGTGGCACCCAGACAAACGCCGCGCGCGCCGCCACGGCAAGGGCCGTGAGCACGGCCACCACGGCGATCTCGCGCGCCGTCGGGCGACGCCCTTCAAAGGCAACGAAGAAGGGCACGATGGCGTACAGCACGATGAGCGTGCCGGAGAGGTAGTAGCCGTTGCCCGGAATGCCCATGCCCACGACTACGGTCAGCGGGGCGAGCACCAGCGCCGCGAGAATCGTCAGCAGCGTTTTGGCGCGGGCGCGGCAACGCTCGCAAGAGGGCTCGGCAGGGCGCGGCGAAGCTCCTTCACCGTCATGCGAAGGAGCAGAGGCGCGATGACGCGCGTCTTCGATCAGCTTTGGCACAGCTCCACCACCTCTTCCACGGTGACGGCGTTTTCGAAGAGCCCACGGCTTATACGATTGGCCGCCGTGGTGTAGAAGCTGTTCGACGCGAAGAACCGCCGGGGCGGGTTGGTCGTCACCGCGTCTCCGTCGAAGAACAGCGCGCACCGATCGGCGTAACTGGCGCAGAATTCCACATCATGGGACACCATAAGCACCGTCGTGCCCCGAGCAGTCAAGCTTCGCAGCAACGCGGCGAGCTTCTCCTTGAAGAAAGCATCGAGTCCCTTGGTCGGCTCATCGAGCAGCAGCAGCCGCGGCTCGTTCAGCAGCACCTTGGCCAACGCCGCCCGCTGCACCTCGCCACCGGACAGGTCGAAGGGATGAGCATCAAGCAGCGGCACAATGTCTGTCAGCGCCGCCACTTCCCTCACCGCCGCCGTGCGCTGCCCTGCCGTGAGGCCGCGACCGTCCAGCATCTCTTCCAAATCTCCCCGAACGGTCTTCTTCACCATAAGGTTCAGCGGATCTTGCGGAAGCATAGCCACCCCGCCGCGGAACAGCTCGGCCCTCTTCCAATCCTTCAGCCGTCGCCCAAACACGGTGATCTTCCCGCGATAGGGCCGCGCGACGCCGCAGATGGCGCGCAGCATCGTCGACTTCCCGGTGCCGTTGCCGCCCACCACCGCGAACAACGACCCTTCCGACACGGTCAACGTCGTCCCCCGCAGCACATCGGCGCCATCACGCTCATAGCGGAACCACACATCCCGCAGCTCCACCGCCGCCCGCGCGGGCGCCGAGTCGCAAACCTCCCCCGCCGGAAGCGCCCACCGATGCGGCGGAAAAGCCGCCACCTCGTCCGCCAGCCAGCTCCGCCCCTCCCGCACCGTGAGAGGAGTTTCAACTTGCAAAGCCACTCCCTCTTCAACTATGGAAGAGTAGGGCCGCCGCAGTGGGGAGGGGGTCCGCGCGCAATTCATTGAAGTGCATACAGAAACGTCAGTGGCCCTCGAAGAGCCCTTCACTTCAATGCTGTTTGAGCACGGCGCCCCCTCCCCACTGCGGCGGCCCGGCCGATCGCACGGCGCCCCCCTCCCGACAGCGCGGGCCGGAGGAACGCACGGCGCCCCCTCCCCGCTGCGGCGGCCCGGCCGACCTTCCACACCCCAAGCAATCCGTGCCGCTGCCGGCAGCGCCAGCGCCATCGGGCTGCCCGCACGATGCAGCTGGCCCGCGACAGCCCGCGGCTCCCCGTCGGAGACGACGCGCCCCTCCTCCAGCACCACCACGCGGTCGGTCAGCCCATACACCTCTTCCAGCCGATGCTCGCTCATAACCACCGTCGTCCCCAGCTCGCGATTGATCCGGTGCACCGTGGCCAGAAAGTCGCTGGCAGCAATAGGATCTAGCTGGCTCGTCGGCTCGTCCAGCACCAGCACATCGGGCCGAGCCGCCATGACCGACGCTAAGTTCAGCAGCTGCTTCTGACCGCCCGAAAGCTCGCCCACGTTCTTATGAAACCAGTGCTGGATGCCGAAATAGCTGGCCATTTCCGCCACGCGCAAGCGCATGGTGCGCTCGTCGCAGCCGAGGCTTTCCAAGACGAAGGCCAGCTCGTGCCACACTTTGTCGGTCACAATCTGCGCATCGGGGTCTTGCATGACGAAACCGATGCGAGCCACTTGCTCGCGCTCGGACACATCGGCGAGAGGCACGCCATCGAACAGCACCTGTCCCCTTTGGTGCCCATGGGGCGCGAGCACCGACTTGAACTGGCGCAAGAGCGTCGTCTTCCCGCAGCCGCTCTGCCCACATACCAGCACAAACTGGCCCGGCTCGATGGCCACAGAGACATCGCGAAGGGCATCGCGAGGCGCTTCCGGGTAGCGAAACGTCAGCTCTTCGAAAGCGAATAGCGCCACAACGCCCTCCCTCCGCAATTGATAACCGCAGGAATGGCCAGGAAAACGCCGTAGCAAACGGCCCCAACAAGCACGGCCGCACTCGCAAAGGGCCATACGATTGTCGGGAAGTACGTGACCGCGAACCCTCCCTGCACGAGCGCAACCACCGCCCCAGCGGCAAGCGCGACCATCACTCCGGCCAGCACCGTATCGCGCGCCTCCCAGCGGAAGAGCGCGAAATGGGTGCGCCCCCGCAGCCCGAAGCCGCGGGCCGTCATAGAGTCGGCAGCCACGACGGCACCTTCCAAAGCATCGGCCGACAGCAACAAGAGAACGCTGCCTCCGTCGCGCACGCGCGCTGCCACAGAGGCGCCTTCCGCTGGGCCTTTCCCAATGCAGGCGCGAGCCGTCATGAGGGCGTCGGCTTTGCGGCGGTAACTCGGCACAAGGCGCAGCACCATGGTGAGCGTGAGCGACAACGCCGGAATAGCGCGGCCGAACAGATACGTGAACTTGTCCGAGGTCATAACTAGGTGATAAGAGGCGAACCACAGCATCATAGCCACGAGCATAAGCCCCGTAGAGGCGCCCAAAGCTAGCGCTTCCAGCGTATAGGGCCGGTCGCCCCACCAGCGAAAGAGCACCGTGGCCCCCTGCGTGTTGAACAGCGGAGCCGACAGCGTCACCACAAGCAGCACCACCGCGAGCCCCCCGATGAAGCGCCAGGCTTCGCGGCCGCGGAACGTCAGGTAGCACACAGCCGCAAAAAGAACGGATATCGCCTGGCAGATTGGATTAGCGAGCACCATGGAAAGCACGATAGCCCCCGCGAAGAAGCCGAACGTCACCGCGGGATGCAGAGACGCAAAGGCGCAACGGCCTTGGTATGGCAGGGTGCTCATGGGCGACGCGGCTTCTCGGCGAGAACCTTACAGGACCGATGCCACATCGAGGCCTGCAACGGTGGCGGCCAGCACACCGGTGTAAGCCGGGGTCGCCTGACCGGCGGCGCGCAGGAACTGGACGCCGGCCGCGCGCAGCTCAAGGGCCGCGGGCATCATGGTGTCGGGGCTGTAGTAGGGGTTCTCGGCCGTGGGGCCCTGTTGCTTGGCGTCGCGCTGGAACACCTGCAGCGTGGCCGCAAGACACAAGTCCGCCCCGCGCGCCTCCAGCGTCTCGCGGGCCGTATCGGCCAAGCTGCGCGCCTGGCTCGGCGCGGCCAGCGTCGAGAAGCCGGCCACCGCCGCGCCGTATTCCACCATCACTTCCACGGCCTCGCGCCAGGTACCCCGGCCGCTCGTCAGCACGCCGTCGCCCTGCACGTCCACCGACGCGATGATAGGAGCATCGGTCACCTTGCGCAGACCCATGAGCGCGCACTTCAGATCATCGGCCGTCGTGAACCCGTTCAAAAAGAACGCGTCGAAAGCGCGGCCATCGAACAATTGCGCCGCGCGGGCGTACTGGTCGCGATTTTCCACAAGCGACGCCTTGGAGTCGGGATCCAGCGGCAGACCGCAGGGAGCGATTTCCACAAGTGTGTGCTGAGGTTTGAACTCCGCCATGACCGCAAGAGCCGCCTCAGCCAGCGCCTCGCCTTTGCCCTCGGCACCAACGGCCACCAAGCGCGCCGGCGTGAAATCGGTCACGGGGGTGACAAGGCACTGCGGGCCGGCCACCGCTTCCATACGGTAAGCTTCTTCGATGGTTTCCGGCTCCACCAACAGCGCGAGCGCCTGATCGCGCGCCGACTCGATGCCAGCCCGACGCAGGGCCTCCTGAATCGGCGACGAAACGACGAGCATGTCCTTGCCAAAGCGCAGCGCGAGATCGGCCATGGTGAGTTCCTTTCCACGAATTTGCTGCCTTCCATGATACAAGATTGCTCGCGGAAGAAACCTTTTTCGACATGAACCCCTTCCAAATGATCTTTTGCGACCGCCGTGCATCCTACGTCCTAGAGCGTGGCAAAATCAAACAACCAGGGGGGTGACATTCTTATTCGTCCATAACACCGCCGCGCATCCTGCGCATCGTTTCGTCCATTCAAAAGGCGCTTTCCGATGCCGAGGGCCCTGCATCAACGAAGGAGGACAGAAGGTTCGGAAAGGAGTGAGACGGGCAATCTGAAAACTTTCTTATTGAATGTGAAGAAAATTCTCGGAGGGCGAACGGGCTTCTGGCGCGGGTAAACGGGCTCTGACAAGGGGTTATGTGCTACTCACCGCCGAAATGATGCCGTTCTTCGTGGAAAATGAAGCACATTATGGTGACCAAAACAAGTCTTGACCTATAATTCGTTTCAGCGATTTGGAAGTTCCCCTGCTTCCATCGCTCTGCTTCAATCCCCTTGAAAGCAGAATGCGGCACTCGATGCCGCTACCCCCTCCTCCGAGGCGGCGAGGCACCCCTCCTTGCCGCCTCACTTCTTTTTTTGGCGCTGCCCTTGAAACAAGCGCCGTGCTCGCGACGATGAGCAACCCGCCAACCCTGTTGGCACAAGCCGGTGGAACTGGATCGGAGTTCCGCCGGCTTTTCTTTTGAAAGCTCCAGAAACAGTTTTTAGAAGTTGAGGTAAAGAAAAGTGCGATCGTGCGAGCTTTAAGCAAGCTAGAACTCGCACAATCGCACTTTTCTCTGCACGACAACCCCGAATCAGCGATTCAGACTCGCACAATCGCACTTTTCTCTACCGAGAAGGCAGAAAACTCGGGGAAGTAGGGTTGCGGATCCGAACGAGATCCGTGAACCGGGCTGAAGCGTGCAGCCCGACGGGGGTTACTCGGCGTCTTCCACGACCTCTTCGGCCTTTTCCACCGTGTCAGCGACTTCCTCGGCCTCTTCGGCATCGGCCTCTTCGACCTCGTCACCCTCAGCGTCGGCCTCTTCGTCGCGGTAGCGCTCGTCGATCTCGTCGTCAGTGTAGGCGACCGGCTCTTTCAGAGCCGCCATGAAGTTCGGGGCCTCGCCGATGTAGGCGGCCTCGGATTCGAAGGTATAGGTGCCCTCGTCATCCACCTCGTACAGATAGGCGATGGCGTAGCCCTCATCAGCGCCGGGCACGCCACCCTCGGCGATGAGCGCGTCCTTCACGCCGTCGTCGGTCTCGATGTAGCCGTCGTAGCAGAAGGCGTAGCAGTCGGCCCCGCGGGCGCCGCGCACGTTCTTCTCGGCCGCCTCGAAGCACTCCTCGGCGGAATCGCCCGGATGCGACTCGATGAACAGGTTGTCCTTCACGACGAGCGTGGTGAAGGGGATGACGTCCTCCCCGCCCTCGATCTTCTCTTTGGCCTCGTCCAGGGCGAAGACGAGCACGCGCTCCAGCTCGTCGGGGATCTCCGGCACCTCGGTGCTCGCGTTCTCAATGTTGCGATCGGCCACGGAGGGCCTCCTTTCCTTCAGGTTCACAGGCGGCGCAACCTCCTGCGCGTCGGCCTGCATCACGGGGCGCCTTCTTCGGCGCTTCGTTGCTTGCCCGTAGTGTAAAGCAACGGCATCTCAACTCAAGCCACAACACGGCGACAAACGGGCAGCGCGGGCAACCGCTTCGGTGAGGCTTCGCCCCCTTGCCGCAGAGCAGGAACGAAGTTCGGCGGGGGCAAGCGGCGACCGGAGCGCGTCGCTTTATCGTCAGACGCAGCACCCGTTTCAGCATAGCGACAATCCCCCGCTGTCCGTAGCATGAAGAGCTGGATGTGGGAAACTTTTCTCATTACAAGCAAGGTCAGCAAACGGGCAGAGAAAGGCGCAAGCAGGCGCATATGCTGAAGCGAATGCGGACATACCTTGGAGTGATCTTCGCCATTTTCGCACGGGACGTGAAACGCGTGCTGCGCAACCCGGTCGCGCTCGTCATTGCTCTGGGCATGATCGTCATGCCGTCGGCTTACGCCTGGTACGTGGTCGTCGCCAACTGGGATCCCTACAGCAACACTACCGGCATGTTGGTAGCCGTGGCCAACGAGGATGCGGGGGCCGACAGCCCTGAGACGGGGCATTTGGACGTGGGCGCGCAGGTGGTGGCCCAGTTGCACGACAACCACGAGATGGGCTGGGAATTCACCGACGCCGAAGCGGCCATAAACGGCGTCTACGAGGGGCGCTACTGGGCGGCGCTCGTCATCCCGAAGGATTTCTGCGCCGATTTCGCCAGCGTGTTCACCGGAGACTTTACCCAGCCGACCATCGACTACTACGTGAACGAGAAGCCCTCCTCCATCGCGCCCAAGGTAACCGACGCGGCGGCCAACGCCGTTGAGGCGGCCGTCAACGAGAACTTCGTGAAGACGGTGTCGGAGAAGGTGGTGGAAACGACCCAGAAGGTGGGGGCCGAGGCGGAAGAGAAGGCCGACGCCGCCGAGGGCAGCCTCACCGCCGGCGTTCGCAGCGCCAAAGAAACCGTCAGCGAAACCCGCGCAACCTTGGAAGGGCTCGTCGACACCGTAAGCGACACGCGGACGTCCGTCGCTCGCGCCGACGACACGCTGGCGGGGCTTCAAGACGACGTGCCGCATCTGCTGGAGGCCATCGGGCAATCGAAGGAGCTGCTCGCGAAGGCGCGGAGCACCGTGAACGAGTACGGGACGGCGCTTTCCAAGAACGCCACCGATGGGGCGCTGCAGTTGTCGAGCGCCGCCGCGCAGGCCCAGCGCGCGCTGGGCACCGTGAGCGGTGATGTCGCAGCGGCCAAAGCGGCCACCAATACGGCCCTTGCCACGGCCGAGGGGCTGCTGGCCGACAACAAGGTGCTCATCAGCGACCTCACTGCCCAGGCCGGAGCGGCCGGCGCCGACCCGGCCATCGCCCAAGCTCTCTCCGAAGCCCGCGACGCCAACGAGCGGCTGACGACCACCACAGACGCCCTGCGCACGGCCTCGGACGACCTGGCTTCCACGGCCGACTCCCTGGAAGCCGAGGCGAGCGCTCTGGACACGGCGGCGCAATCGGCCTCCGAAACTATTCGCACCACAGCGGCCACCTTCCAAGACAGCGTGCTGCCGGACATCACGACCAGCTTGGATTCCCTGGTGGAAGCCTGCGGCACCCTGGAAGGAGCCCTGCGCGGGCTGACCCCGTCGCTCGCCGAAGCACGGGCCATTTTGGAGCAACTCGGCGACACGCTGACCTCTTCCGAGACCTCGCTTTCCACCACCTCCGATTCCCTGGGCACCATGGAGACGAACCTGGAGCAGTCGCTCACCGACCTGACCGCGCTGCAGAACTCCGCCACCGTGAAGGACCTGGCCGGGTATTTGAAGGCCGACCCGGAGAAGATCGGCGCCTTCATGGCCGCGCCCGTGGCCCTGGACACGCAACCGGTGTACCCCGTGAAGAACTACGGCAGCGGCGTCACCCCCTTCTTCACGAATCTGGCCCTGTGGGTGGCCGGTTTCATCCTCATGGCCATGGTGAAGCTGCGCGTCGATCCGGAGGGGCTGCCGAAGTTCACCGCCGTGCAGGCCTATTTCGGACGCTGGCTGTTCTACATGGTGTGCGGGCTGGCCATGGGGCTCGTCTGCTGCGTGGGCGATCTGGCCCTCGGGATTCAGTGCGAAAGTCCGGCGGCCTTCATCGGCGCAGGGCTGCTCACAGTGTTCGTGGACGTGAGCCTCATGTTCGCGCTGGCCTACGCGTTTAGGCACATCGGGAAAGCCATCGCGGTCATTCTGCTCATCGTGCAGATTCCCGGCTCTTCGGGCATGTTCCCCATCGAGATGATGCCGGACTTTTTCCAGTTCATTCATCCGCTTCTGCCCTTCACCTACTCCATCGACGCCATGCGCGAGGCCATCGGCGGCTTCTACGGGATGGACTACCTGCACGACATGCTGTGGCTGGGACTTCTGTTCGTGCCCCTGGGGTTCGCCATCGGGCTGGGCATCGGGCGCTGCGATTTCAATTTGAACCTCATGTTCGACGAGAAGCTGGGGGCGACCGACCTGCTTCTGGCCGAGCCGGTCACGGCCAGCGCCAAAGCCGCAGGGCAGACGCCGGCCCGGTACCGCACGCGCACGCTCGTCCGCGCGCTGCTGAACATCGACGCCTTCCGCCAGGCCCTCATCGCCCGAGCCGAGCGTTTCCACCGCGCCTACCCGGTGCTACGGCGCATCGGCTGGGTGGCGCTCGTCGCGCAGCCGCTGGTCACCTTCGCCATTATGGTGCTGGTGCATGCCGACGTGGATACACGCGTCATGATGCTCATGGCCATGGTGGTGGGGATCATCGTGGTGGACACGTATCTCATCGTGATTTCCTACCTGGACACCAACCTCGCGCACCAGCTCGCTCTGGCGAACCTGAACGCCGAGGAGCTGCAGAAACGCGCTAGCGGGCAGATTGGTGGTGATGCGGGATGAGGGTGATTTGGGACATTTTCTCGGGTGATGTGCGGAACCTGTTCCGGAACGTCATCGCTGCCATTGTGGTGATGGGGCTGGCGCTCGTGCCGCCCATGTACGCTTGGTTCACGACGCTCGGCTTCTGGGATCCCTACGACAACACCGGCAACATCAAGGTGGCCGTGGCCTCGGAAGACGCCGGCTATACCTCCGAGCTCATACCAACGCCCATCAATGCTGGCGAGCAAATCATCGGCAAGCTGCGGGCCAACGACCAGTTCGCCTGGCAGTTTGTCAGCGCCGAGGCGGCTGTGGAAGGCGTGCGGTCGGGTGAGTATTACGCAGCCCTGGTCATCCCGAAGGAGTTCTCGCGCGACCTCATGACCGTGTTCTCCGACGACATCACCGAGCCGAAGATCATCTACTACGACAACGAGAAGGAGAACGCCATCGCCCAGCGCGTGACCGCCACGGGCGCGAGCACCTTGCAGGAGACCATCGACGAGACGTTCACGGAAACCGTGGCGTCGGTGGCCTTGGGCACCACAAGCAGCCTCACCTCGTTCATGAGCGGCGACGGCATTCTCACCTACGCACAAACCTTGGGGTCGCGCCTTGGCGAGGCGGTGGGCGAAGTGGGCGCGGCAGCCGACCAGGCCCAGGCCTACGCCGACCTCATGGGATCCACGACCTCGCTTGTGAACGCGACAGCGAACATTCTGAAGGAGGCGGGGAAGGCTCCCGACGCTACCGATCCTTTGGTGAGCGAGGCACAAGAGGGCCTGACGAGCGGCCGAGACGGGCTTTCCGCCGCGAGCGCCGCAGCCGAGAAGGCGCTCGCAGCGGCCGATGCCAGCTACGACGCCGTGACCCGCGCCGCCGATGAAGCCTTCGCCACCATGAAAGACGACCCAGCCGCGGCCCAGGGCGTGCTGGCCGCCTGTCGCTCGGACGTGCAGGGACTCGCCCAAGCCTACCAGACCATGCGCGACACCCTGGCCGGAGCCGACCCGGACAGCCCGGCCGTCGCCGCCCTTGACCGCATCATCGCCCAGCTGGGCACGCTGGAGGCGAACCTCGCCACCGCCGAGAGCGCCATCGCAAGCGACGCGGCGTCCATCGACGAGACGCACGCCAAGGTGACCGACAGCATCAACCAAGCGCGCGCGGGTCTGCACGACTCGCTGAGCACCTACAACGACCAGCTGAAAGACGAGCTGACATCGCTGGCCAACAGTCTGCAGAAGGTGGGTGCCGACACCGAAACTCTGGCTGGCTCGCTGAAGGACACCGCGGACAGCCTGGGCGCCAGCACCGATTCTCTGGCCGCGAACCTCGCCACCGCCGAGGCGTCGCTGCGCAAGACCGCCGAAACCCTGCGCACGGCGGAAAGCCAGCTCGCCCAGGCCCGCGACGACCTGCAGCACGCCCTGGACACCGGCGACATCGACGAAGTGCGCCGCATCATCGGCGATAACCCAGCCGCCATCGCCCAGTTCCTCGCCGCGCCGACGCACCTCGAGCGCCACGCGGTGTACCCCATGGCCGACAATGGCAGCGCCATGAGTCCCTTCTACACCTCCCTCGCGCTGTGGATCGGCGCTATCTTCATGGTGGCCCTCATGAGCGTGTCCGTCTCCCCCGCGCGCCAGGCCGCGCTGACGAAGAAGTTCGGGCGCGCGCCGCGGCCGGGCGAGCTGTATCTCGGCCGCTACGGGGTGTTCTGCCTGCTGGGCCTCGCCCAAGCGCTCATCGTGGGACTCGGCAACGTGTTCTTCCTCGGCGTGGAATGCGAGCACTTCTGGCTGTATCTGGCAGCCTGTTGCTTGGCATCGGTGGTGTTCACGAACCTGGTGTACACGCTGACGGTGTCCTTTGGCAACATCGGCAAGGCGCTCGCCATCATCGGGCTCGTGCTGCAACTGGCCGGCGCCGGCGGCCTCATGCCGGTGCAGATGCTGTCGGCCCCGCTGTTCCAGGAGATTTACCCGTGGCTGCCCTTTGCCCATTCCATGCCAGCGTTAGAAGGAGCCATGGCCGGCATCTACGGCGACCAGTACCTCGTGCAGATGGGCCTGCTCGCGGCCATCTTGGTGCCGAGCCTGATCCTCGGCCTCGTCCTGCGCCGCCCCGTCATCCGCCTGAACAGGTGGGTGCTCGCCAAACTGGATGAGACGAAATTTTTGTAGCACTTGCCGTGCTCCCTCGTGTTGCTTTCATCTCGTTCCGTCCTCATTCATTCACCAAACCACTGTAAGCACACTCAATTCTGGAAAATGTGCTTTTTTGGAACAGTTCGGCCACCCGCAACGAAGCGCCGCGCAAAAAAGCACATTTTCCAAAATTCACACCACCGTTTTCCTTGCAGCATCTTGCGCGGCAGCTTAACGACTCCGAATCGGAGACGCTGCCGGCGTTGGTGTACTGCCAAAGGGCACATCTTGCGCGGCAGCTTAACGACTCCGAATCGGAAGCTGAACGTTTCTCCAGCAGGAAAGCTCTGCTGCGAATTCCATCCCATGCGTCCAGCGGGACGAGAGCGCCGGGAATCATCCCGCACGCCCGATGCGACGGGAACTCGGGGGCATCCTATGCGTCCAAGGGGGCGAGGGCGCGGGGGAGGATGTTGTGGGCGCGGGCGATGGTCATGCCGTAGTTGGTGAGGGGGATCTGCTGGGCGCGGGCGCGCTGGATGCGGGAGGCCATGTCACGGGCGTTCAAGGTGCAGCCGCCGCAGTGGACGATGGCGGCGTAGGGGGAAAGATCGTCGGGGAAATCGCGGCCGGAGGTGAAGGCGAACCGGGGGTCGGTGCCACTGATGGCGCGGATGAGCCGGGGCAGCTTCACCGTGCCGATGTCCTCGCAGGTGCGGTGGTGGGTGCAACCCTCGGCGATGAGCACGGTGTCCTCGTCAGTGAGGCTTTCCAAGGCGCGCACTGCTTCCAGCTGAGCAGCCAGGTCGCCCTTATAGCGGGCCATGAGGATGGAAAACGACGTGAGTGGGACCTCGGGCGGCAACAGAGCGTCTACCTCGCCGAAGACCTGGGAGTCGGTCACCACCAGGCGCGGCGGCCGGGCGAGGGCGGCCAGCAAGTCAGGCAGCCCTTCGACGCCGGTGGCGCAGGGGAAGGCGCCCGCTTCCAGCGCGTCGCGCATGACCTGCTGCTGGGGCAAGATGATGCGACCCTTGGGAGCAGCGGAATCCAGCGGGATGACGAGCACGACCACATCGCCCGGCGCGAGCAGGTCGCCTATGAGTCGCCGCTCCCCCGCCGCACCGGCGGCCAAGGTGGCGAGGGCTCGCTTCAGGTCGTCCAGCCCCTCCCTTGTCCGCGCCGATACGCGCACGCGGACGGCCCAGAGAGAAGCACTCCCCGGAGCTTCCGAACCGCAACCCCCTCTCTCCTCACGGGCACGAGCGCTAAGAGGCAAGGAGGCATCGCGGTTGCCTTGAACTCCTTCCTCGATCCTCTCGGAAGCTCCGTCTTCTTCTCGCAACGAAGCGCAGAGACATTCGCTCGACTCTGGCGCAGCGGTAGGGCACAATATCTTTCCCGGCTCAAACAGGGAAGGCTGATCCGAGGAACCAGCGCGCTCTTCCTCCACAAGCAAGTCGGCTTTGTTCTCGGCGATGACGTAGGGGATGCGGCGCGCCTGGAAGGCAGCGATGAGCCTCTCGTCGAAGGAGGTCATGCCGCAGGTGGCGTCCATCACGAGCACGGCAACGTCGGCCTCGTTCAGCGCAGCCTCGGCTCGCTGGACACGCAGGTCGCCCACGTCGCCGGCGTCGTCGATGCCCGGGGTGTCGACGACGATCACGGGGCCGGCCGGTGCCAGTTCCATGGCCTTGCGCACCGGGTCGGTGGTGGTGCCGGCGACATCGGACACCACGGAGACGGTCTGGTTCGTCAGCGCGTTTACCAGGCTGGACTTGCCGGCGTTGCGCACCCCGAAGAAGACGATGTGGGCGCGTTCACCGGAAGGGGTATCGTTCAGAGACATGCGGGCTCCTTTCGTTGCCGGTTTACCTCCGTAGGGCGCGACCTTGGTCGCCCCCTACGGAAGGCACACTTCCGACGGCCTTCGGGACAGCGGCTAGAACCGGAAGTCGCGGGCGCCGGTGCGGATGCGGGCGAGGTAGTCGGTGGCGAGGGCGCGGCGGCCGTCGGGAACGCGGGCGAGCTCGGCATCGATCATCTTCCATCCCTTCTCCGCCACGGCAGGGCTGGCGTAGTCGCACAGGTACTCGCCCAACGTCAGCAGGGCGTTCGGCTGGCAGAAGTCCAGGATCTGACCGTTCTTGCAGAACTCCATGAAGCGGTCGCCGGTGCGGCCGGCGCGATAGCACGCGGTGCAGAAGCTGGGAAGATGGCCCTCGTCCATGAGCCAGCCGATGACCTCGTCCAGGGTGCGCTGGTCGGACACGTCGAACTGCTCGGTGTCGTGGGGGCGTGCCTCGTCCACGTAGCCGCCCACGCTGGTGCGGCTGCCGCCGGAGATCTGCGAGACGCCCAGTTGCAGCGCCGCTGCGCGCACCTCTTGAGACTCGCGGGTGGAGATGATCATGCCCGTGTAGGGCACCGCGATGCGGATGAGCGCGATGATCTTCTCGAACATTTCGTCGGGAATGCCGTTATCGAAATCGTCGGGGTCGATGTCGCTGGCCGGCTTCACCCGCGGCACCGAGATGGTGTGCGGCCCCACGCCGAACGCCGCCTCCAGGTGTTCGGCGTGCATGAGCAGGCCCGCGAACTCGTAGGCGTAGCCCTCCAGGCCGAACAGCACGCCGAGCCCCACGTCGTCGATGCCGGCGGCCATGGCGCGGTCGTGGGCCTCAGTGTGCCAGGCGTAGTCGGCCTTGGGGCCTGAGGGGTGCAGCTCTTCGTAGCGGGCACGGTGGTAAGTCTCCTGGAACAGGATGTAGGTGCCGATTTCCGCGGCCTTCAACTGGCGGTAGGCGTCCTCCGTCGTGGCGGCGATGTTCACGTTCACGCGGCGGATGGCGCCGTTTTTGTGCTTGGTGCCGTAGATGGTCTCGAGGCTTTCCAGGATGTAGCTCAAGGGGTTGTGGGCCGGATCCTCTCCTGCCTCGATGGCCAGGCGTTTGTGGCCCATGCCCTGCAGGGCGATAACCTCGGCGCGAATCTCCTCCTGCGTGAGCTTGCGGCGCGGAATGTCGCGGTTCTTCGCGTGGTAGGGGCAGTAAAGACACCCGTTCACGCAGTAGTTGGAAAGATAGAGCGGCGCGAACAGCACAATGCGGTTGCCGTAATAGGCCTGCTTGATGTCGCGGGCGAGCTGGCGGATCTCGGCGTTCACCTCCGGATCCTCGCAGACCAGAAGCACCGAGGCCTCGCGGTGAGTGAGCGTCGTACCGTGGTCGTGGGCCGGCGTCAGGTTTGCCCGGGCCTTTTCCAGGATGGAACGCGCCAGAGCGGCGTCGTGCTGGTGCATGGCAGCGTAGGCCAGGGTGTCGAGGATTTCCTGGTGATTGATGAAATCATCGGCGCGAGGCGAGCGCACATCATAGCGAATCATAGGTTTTCTCCTTCATAGGGTTCCCGCGGTCTACCACGAGGCGGCGGCCCAAGGGCTCAAGCTGCGCCGCCAAGTCGGCCCACTTGCGGGCCGCGCCGGCCGACGAGCGGGGCTTCCCATCGTAGAGTGCGTAGTCGCCCTGGTGCTCGGGCGGCGACAAGTTCGGCATCACGACGTTGGCCCCGGCGAGAATGCCCTTTTCGCGGCCGTGAGGATCCAGCGCCTCCAGCGCCGTCGTGGCCGGCAGCAGCACCGTCGGGTGCGCCAGGCGCACGAGGGACAGCAGGTAGCAGGTGAGCTCAACCGTGCCGGGCGCCTCGGCGGCGAAGGGGGTGTCGCGATGGGGCACGAAGGGCCCGATGCCGCACATCTCGGGGCGGAACTCCTGAACGAACGCGAGGTCGGCCGCCAGCCGTTCCGCCGTTTGGAAGGGCGAGCCCACCATGAAGCCGGCGCCCACGGCGAACCCGGCCTCGCGCAAGGCGGACAGGCACGCCATGCGGCGCTGAAGCGTCATGACCGCCGGGTGCAGCTGCCGGTAATGGGCGGCCGTGGCCGTCTCGTGGCGCAGCAGGTAGCGGTCGGCCCCGGCGGCGCGCAGGCGCTCGTAGCTTTCCCGCGAGCGCTCCCCCACCGACAGCGTGACGGCGCAGCCCGGATGGACCGCCTTCAGCGCGCCCACCACGTCGGCCAGCCACTCGTCGGTCGCCGCCGGATCTTCCCCGCCCTGCAGCACGAAGGTGCGGAAGCCTGCCTGCCACCCTTCCTCGGCGCAGGCCAGAATCTGCTCACCGGTAAGGCGGTAGCGCTCGCAGGCGCGGTTGCTGCGCCGGATGCCGCAGTAGTAGCAGTCGTTGGCGCAGATGTTCGTGAACTCGATGAGCCCGCGTGCGAACACGCCGTCCCCGTAGACGGCCTCGCACACCTCCCGGGCGCGACCGGCCAACTCGTCGGCCAACGCCGGGGTGCGGGCATCAATGAGCGCGGCGTACTCGTCCGGGGAAAGGCCGTGCCCGCGCGCGAGCTTCGCAGCCAGTGTCGCTGGTCTGTCGGTCATGAGCCTCTCCTTTCCGTCGAATACGCGCGATCCTACAAAAACAGGGGGGCGGAACGGCTGCGCAGCGGTTCCGGCCCCCTGCTCCTTCTTCCGCAACGGCGCTAGATCTTCCAGCTTTCCTGATCGGTGTGCAGCCACTCGTGGGCCGTATGCGACAGCGGCTCGCCGATCCAGTCGGCGTACAGCTTCGCAATGTCGGGGTTCTCGTGGGAGTAGCGCAACTTGTCCGCAGCGTCGAGCCGATTCAGCACCCCGGCCCGCGTCTGGGCCAGTTCGCTGTTGAACCGGATGGGCTGGCCACCGCCGCCCACGCAGCCGCCGGGGCATGCCATAATTTCCACGAAATCGAAGACGACCTCGCCGGATTCCAACGCATCCAGCAGCTTCGACGTGTTCTCCAGACCGCTGGCCACGGCGATGCGCACGGTGGCGTCGCCGATGGCAAGCTCGCGGGACATCCAGGGCGTCTCAGGCGTGGCGGCCGTGGTGTCGCAGGCGCTGAAATCGGGGTTCTCGCCGGTGATGAGGTAGGCTGCCGAGCGCAGGGCCGCCTCCATGACGCCGCCGGTGCGTCCGAAAATGGTGGCCGCTCCCGTAGAAAGCCCCAGCGGGTTGTCGAAGGGTACCTCGGCAAGCGCCGCGCAGTCCACGCCAACCATGCGCAGCAAGCGGCCGAACTCGCGCACCGTGAGCACGGCGTCCACATCGGGCGCGGCCTCGGCAGCCAGTTCCGGAGCAGCTGGGGCGTCGGGCGCCAAGCCCGCGTCACTCGTGCCGGCCCCATGGGTCGCGCCGATCACCGTGGAAAGTTCCGGCACATCGCACTCGTACTTCTTGGCCACACAGGGCATGATGGACACGACGAACAGGCGGCGTCCCACCTCGTCGGCCTCAGCCGCCAGCGTGTTCTTCACCACCGCGCCCATCATCTGATGCGGCGACTTGGCGCTGGAAAGCTGGGCCGTAAACTGCGGGTAGTGCTGCTTCACGAAGCGCACCCAGCCGGGGCAGCAACTCGTGAACATAGGGCGGGACGCATCGGAGCCGAGGAATTCCACGAACTCGCTGCCCTCTTCCATAATGGTGAGGTCGGCGGCGAAATCGGTGTCGAAGACCTTATCGAAGCCCACGGCGTGCAGAGCCGCGGCCAAGCGTCCCGGCGTCGCCTCCTCGCGAGAAAGCCCCAGGCCCTCGCCCCAGGCCGTGCGCACGGCCGGCGCCACCTGCACCACGGTTTCCACCGTCGGATCCAAAATGGCCTCCATGATAAGGCTCACGTCGTCGCGGGCCGTCAGCGCCCCGGTAGGGCAATGGGTGATGCACTGGCCGCACAGGGCGCAGCCGGCCTCGGCGATGGGCAGGTTGTCGCGCACGATGATCTTCGTGGAAGGGCCGACCCCCGTGTAGTCCCATACCGCGCAGTGCTGCACCTTCTCGCAAATGGCCACGCAGCGCATGCACTTGATGCACTTGCTGCTATCGCGCTGTAGCGGGAAATCGGCGTCCCAAGGCGCCGGCTCGGGCAGCGGGCCCGGGGCGTCTGCCAGATTGAAGGTGCTGGAAAGGAAGCGCAGGGCGCAGGTGTCCTGGCGCACGCAAGTGGCGCAGAGCGCCCGATGGTCGTCCATGATGGCCTGCAGGTTCGCCCGTCGGGCCGCCGCTACCTGCGGCGTGTCGGTGCGCACCGCCATACCTTCGCGCACGGCGGTGTTGCAGGAGGCCGCAAGCCCCTCGCCTTCCACGTCCACCAAACACACGCGGCACGAGCCGATGCAGTTCAAGTCCTTCAGGTAGCACAGCGTGGGGATGGTCACACCAGCCGCCGTGGCCGCGTCCAGCACGCTCGTGCCCTCGGGGGCTTCCACCGCCTGACCGTTTATCGTGATAGTTACCATGCTTCCAGCCCCCTTCCGGTTAGCGCGCCTATGCCGTACACGTCGCAGCGCAGGCACCGGCCACACTCTTGCGCGGCTTCCTCGGCGCTCACCGGTTCTTCCACGTACTTGAAATCGCGCTTGCGCTCGCACGCCGGGCGCTCGGCCACCTGCACGCGCCCGTAGGCGGTGCGGTCGTTGGGGTGCGCCGGCGGCACCGCGGCGCCGCAGTCCAGCTTATGATGGAAACCCAGCAGCTCGTCGATGTTGGCCGCCGCCGTCTTGCCTGCGGCGATGGCCATGATGACGGTCTTGGGACCCCACTGGCAGTCGCCGCCCACGAAGACGGCGTCGAAGCCGGGCGCTTGCAGGCACGCGTCGGCGCACAGGTAGGTGCGGTCATGCTGCATGCCGAACTCCTCGAAGGGGGCACATTCGATAGCCTGGCCCACGGCGATGATGACGAGGTCGGCGGCCAGACGCACCTCAGGCTTGTCGGCCGGCACTGGGGCCGGGCGGCCGCCGCGCACCGCGCCGATGCGCTGGGGCTGGCAGATGAGCGCCGTCGCGCAGCCCTCCGCGTTCGCTTCAATGCTGGCCGGCGCCTGAAGGCAGCGCATTTCCACGCCCTCCATCATGGCCGCCTCCACCTCGGAGGGCAGCGCGGTCATGTCCTCCAGGCGGCGTCGATAGGCCACGGCGACCGAGGCGGCACCGGCGCGCACGGCGGTGCGAGCGCAGTCCATGGCCACATTGCCGCCGCCAATGACCACCACATTCTTGCCCGTGAAGTCGGGATACTGCTCGTCGCCGATGGCCTCCAGCACGTCCACGGCGCTCATAACGCCGGCCGCATCGGCCCCTTCAATGGAAAGGGTCTTGCCGCCCTGGGCGCCCACGGCCACGTACACGGCGTCGAACTCGTCCACCAGCGTGCGCATCTCGTCCGTCTGAACGTCGCAGCCCGTACGCACCTCGATGTCGCCGGCACCCAGCACGGCGCGGATATCCTCGTCGAGTCGCTCGCGGGGCAGCCGATAAGCGGGAATGCCGTAGCGCATCATGCCGCCCAGGCGACTGCGACGTTCGAATACCGTCACCGCATGACCCATGAGCCCCAGGAAGTAGGCGCAGGTGAGCCCCGAGGGGCCGGCACCCACCACCGCGACGCGTTTGCCCGTGGCGGGCAGCGGCGCGGGGGTTTCCACGGTATCGGCGGCCACCGTGTCCACAATGTACTTCTTTATGCCGCGAATGTTCACCGGCGCGTCCACCATCGTACGGCGACAACGCTCCTCGCAGGGGTGCTCGCACACAAGCGCGCAGGCCGTAGGGAAGGGATTGTCCTTGCGAATCATCTTTACCGCCTCGGCAAGGCGCCCTTCCTCGACCAGCGCGATGTAGGCCGGCACGTTCACATGGGCCGGGCACAGCGTGACGCAGGGCACCGTCTGGCGCGTACCCGGCGCGCACATTCCCGCCTCCACATGACTGGCAAACTCATCGGCGAAGGCATCGAGCCCCGCCAGCACCATCGCCCCCGCCTGCCAGCCCACGGCGCAGTCGGCCGTGTCACGCAAGAGCGTGGCCGCGGCGCGGATCTCATCCACCGTCGCCGCCGTGGCGCGGAAGGCGGCCACATCGCCCAGCAGCGCCTCAATCTTCGGCATGCCCTGGGCGCACGGCGTGCACTTGCCGCAGGTCTGCGCGGCCGAAGCCTGCAACTGTCCCAGCACCAGTCCCACCGGACACTGGCCCGGCGGCATGGCTTCCACACGGCGAGCGAAGGCCTCGACGAACTCCCCCGTTCGCTCATCAGCCCGCCCCGCCGTCTCAACAGTCAAACGCCCCATAGTTCTCTCTTTCTGTGTTGACGCTAACCGACATACCATAACGCCCGTCATATTTCCAATTGGTAACGAGCCCATTGTAAAAAAGCACTGCGGCGTAGAAATGCCCTCGGGCGCGCGGACGCTGACGCATCAAAACAACCTCTATTGCTACAATACCCTGGTCGTTCTTTCTCAAGTCACCGTTGGGGAAATTTTGCCCAGGGTAGCGGAAAGCGTTGCGACATAAAGGCGGTCGGCGCGGGGAACGAAACGCGACTTTCTCGCGACATAATTGCGGTTCGGCTGATGTAGGCTCTTGCTTCCCGATAAAGCCCTTGGGGATCATTGGGTTTTGTATTTTACTTTAGTATTACATAAGGAAGAAACCTATGGACGAAATGAGAAAGTAATCAAGGGAATACACCCTCAAGAGCGGCAAGGTAATCACTGACGCAGAGATAGAGGCTCTGGCCGAGGCCGCCGAGACGGGATCCCTCCCCGGCCAGTGGTCGGGCAACGTGGTGATAGGCCGGCCAAGGCTGGCCGACGAGCCTCTCGACGTGATTAGCTTCAAAGTACCGCACTCCGCCGCTCTTGCCATCAAGCGCGCAGCCGAACAGGAGGGAGAGTCACGTTCGGCATTCCTGCGCAAGGCAGCATTGGACAGAACTCAACGCGTGCTGGCCGCCAGCTGAGAAAACCCAGCACCCCTTCAGAGTCCCCTGCGGGACAAAGAAAGGATTTTGGGCGATCTTCCCCCTATGGAGCCAGACAGGTTATCGGGACGACGTAGACGCCGTCCGGCCGGCGGTAGGCCGATTGCTGGCCCGTAAGAACCACGAGGAACGAGAACGCCCGTTATACCACGTCAGCAAAGCGATTGAGGAAGTTGGACCGTTTCTGTTGGGGAAGTTGGGCTTTGAGAAAGCATCGTTTAACTGCCAGATGGGAGCAATTTTCCCTTCCCTAAATCTCAATTAGCGGAAGTGAATTGCAATTCGCTTCCGCTAATTGTATAGTAAAGAAGCGAAGCCAAATGAAAGGATGCCTCGTGAGCGACTGGCCGGCCATAACCACCGAAGAGGTTCCGTGGCACCTGCGCGACGAGGACGTCTATCTCATTCCGAAATCTCGGCGCAGAAAAATCACTTCCACTTACCAGGCGGCCGTCCCGGCCAAAATCCGCCATGCGCGCCCCCGGCTCTCAGCCGAGCTCACCGAGCGCCTCGCTGATGCCCGAATGCGCCTCGTCCGATTCGACGAGCACCAAGACTCGCTGCCCTTTAACCTTCCCAGCCTCTTGCTGCGCAGTGAATCGGCGGCAAGCTCCCAAATAGAAAACCTCACCTCCAGCGCGCGCAATATCGCTCTGGCGGAGCTTTCGTCCTCCGCGCCGCCAAACGCACTCGTCATTGCGGGGAACATCGATGCCATGCGATGCGCGCTCAATCTCGAAGACGCCCTCACGACCGACGGCATTCGGCAGATTCATCGCCAGCTGCTCAAGAAAACCGCTCTTGATTTTGCAGGAGAGCTGCGCGGTGAGCAAGTTTGGGTCGGCGGTACCCCCTACAGTCCCCACGGTGCACTGTTTGTGCCACCTGTGCCAGGCCGCGTCGATGAGTGCTTGGACGACCTTTGCGCTTTCGCGCAAACCGAAGGGATAGACCCTATCGCCAAAGCCGCCCTCGTCCATGCCCAGTTCGAAACCATCCATCCCTTCGTCGACGGAAATGGGCGCACAGGCCGAACGCTTCTCCATCGCATGTTGCGCAGCGACGGAGTCCTCCTTCATGCAACCGTGCCCATATCGGCGGGTTTGCTGCACGATATCGACGACTACATGAGCGCGCTTTCATGCTACCAGCAGGGCGATCCGGCGCCTATTGTCGAACAGGTTTGCAACGCAATCGACTTGGCCATGGTCGTCGGGCAAAAGACATCGCGCACTATCGCAGGGCTTGTAGGAGACTGGACGGCGCGCATGCAAGAGCGCTCAGGATCTCGCATCTTCGGCCTACCCGCACTGCTCGTAGAGCAGCCCGTCGTCAACTCCGATTACGTGGCAAACGGGCTCGAGATAACCCGCAGATCAGCAACTTCCATCATCAACAGAGCATGCGAATACGGCATATTGAAACCTCTTGGCAATATGCGACGCGGCGATTTCTACCAAGCCCCTGAACTGATTTCCATCCTCGACGAAATCTCGAGCATGGCCGGCATACGCCGCCTTGTGGCGGGTGCATAGCCTCTGTTTTTCGAAGGAGATCGAGGGGCTTGCGGCGCCGCTACTCCGTTTTTACTCCGTTCCGCCCTACAGCGCCAACTCGTAGATCTCCGCGGCGTCTTCCAGGGTCAGCTTCTTGAAGGTGCCAAGGGGACGCCCTTGTTCTGGGCGAGGGTCGGCAGCATCTTCGGGATGTCGGCCGCATCAACATCCAGCTCAGCCAAGGTGGTGGGCATGCCCAAGCTCGCGAAGAAGGCGCGCGCTGCCCAACTCCAGATGCTCGATTTAGCCAATCATCTTTCGTTTTCCAGCCATCACGCCAAGCAACTCAAACGAGCTTTCGCTAAAATGTCCCTATGGGCAAAGTAGCAAATTCTCACCAGATGATGACGGTTACTGTCGAGCATTTTCGACAAGTATCGCATTGCGTGCGAGAGAGCCTGGGGCTAACCTACAACGAGTTCCTGGCTCTTATTGCACTTTACGAAACCAGAGCGACGCTCGGCGCTTCAGGTCTTGCAGATTATCTTTTGCTGCAGAGAAAAACTACTTGGAACATTTTGCTCACTCTAGAAGATCTGGGGCTCGTCTCGAAAACGGTCGAAGAAAACGACCATCGAACCATGAGATGCGCTCTGACGGTCAAGGGAGAAGGCGTAGCCGTCAGAGGGGCCGAAATAGTTGCCAGATTCCTCCGCGAACGATTCCTTCGGAACTTGCAAGACGAAGAGTTTTTCAAATTTATGCGAGATTCCTCCTTGGAGAGCTGCGACCTCGTTCGCGGACACCATGTCGATGCGCTGTCCGTTCAGCCAGACCGAAAGCTCTACTTCGGCTCTTCTCACCTGCTTTTATGGCGCATAACAATTGACGAGTGGAAGCAAGCTATTCGAGGTCTTGAACCTTTTAGTCTTGTCGAGTACCGCGCTCTCGACGTCCTGGAGGCCGAGGAGGTTCTCACGCCTTCTGAATTATCATCGCTCTTACGCATTCCACGAAGCAACGCAACCCTTGTGCTGCAAAAGCTTGAGGGAGCCAATTTGATTCACATCGAAGAGGACGTCGATGACGGACGACAGAGGATCGTCACGCTCACCGAGGCGGGCACCAAAAAAGCAAGCACCCTTCGCCGTGCGGCAAACGAGGTCACCCAGGCAATACACAGCCCCATCAAGCAAAATGGAAGCATGGTGATGGACGCATGGTACATGAGAATGTACCTCAATCTTTCAGCAGAGCAGCCCTATTAGTTCCCTCATTGTAATCATTTTTCTGCTATTGCTTTTTAGCAGAGCTCTCACCTGGCATTTTACGCTAGCTAGATTCAATTGCTGTAATTTTTCTGCACCCCTATGCTCTCCTTGTTTCCACAATCAAGCGAACGGAGGGATCATGGAGACAATCACAAACGAGGCAGCAGGCAATCAGCGGGGCATGAGCCGCAGGGGGTTCATCTCGGGTGCCGCCCTCGGCACGATGGCGTTGCTGGGGCTTGCGGGATGCGCACAGCCGAACCAGACCAACACGCAAAAGGAGTCCGAGCCGTCGAACCAGGATGCGCAAGCGCCCGCGACGCCTGACAACGTATCCGAGACGCTCGAGTGCGACATCGTTGTCGTAGGCGCGGGCATCTCGGGACTCGCCGCAGCCGTGCAAGCCTCAGAGAACGGCAGCAAGGTTCTCGTTCTTGAGAAAGGCGGTGCAGCGGGCGGAAACGGCGCGGGCACCGAAGGCGTCTTCGCCGTGGGCTCGAAGCTGCAGAAAAACCTGAGCATCGAGATTAACGAAGTAGACATCATCCGCACCGAACTTGAAGAGGCCCAGTGGGTGACCAATGGCGCGCTTTGGTACGACATGGTGCATAATTCCGCCGAGAATATCGACTGGCTGCAAGGCAACGGCGTGCAGTTCAACGGTGTTGTCGACAACTACGGTGCCGGGCTTTATAACACCATGCACTGGTTCGACAACGACTCTGCCGTAACGAGCTATATCGAGCCGATGCAGGCCACGGCCGAGCAAAACGGCGCGGAATTTCGCTTCGGCACTGCAGCAACAAGTCTTAAGGTGGATGCCGGCACCGTTTCGGGACTGTACGCCGAAGACAGCTCGGGCAATATCATCGAAGTTAAAGCCAAAGCCGTCGTCCTGGCCTCGGGAGGCATCGGGGCCAACCCCGACCTCCTCGTACAAGCGGGCATGGCCCAGAACCAAGTGAACGAGATGATGACCAACTGCTCGCCTTCCGTGTGCGGCGACGGCTACAACATGGCCATGGCTGCTGGAGGCCGAGACTTTCTCCGCAATGCCGCCATTCAAGGCTTCCAAATGGTGAAGGCGTTCGGCACTGACACAACCGTCCCCTACAACAGTCCCTTGAACGGCGGCAATGGCCTTGTTGGCAACGGCCTGTGCGTGTGGGTCAACCAAGATGCGCGCCGCTTCAACGACGAGTCTCTGGCCATGACATTCAACATGGCGGCCAACCTTGGCGCATGCCTCGGCAACCGAGAGTCCTACGCCATCTTCGATCAGGCCATCCTTGATGGCTGCGAACTGGACGAAGCCGACAAGAAGACGGTCGAAGATGCGTTGACCAACAACGACGGCACGAGTGTCTTCACGGCAAATTCGTTCGAAGAGCTCGCTGAGCACTTCGAACTGGACGCGGAAACACTTGCGGAAACCATGGAGCGCTACAATCAGTTCTGTGCCCAAGGCTTCGACGGCGAGTTCGGCAAGGCCCAGCCTTTCCTTACCGCTATCGAGAACGGGCCATTCTACATCGCCCGCATCGATGCGCTGGTCGTGGTGGTGGACGGCGGCATCATGACCAACGTCCGCAGCGAGGTGCTCGACGACGCTTCTAAGCCCATTCCCGGCCTGTATGCCGTCGGCTTGGACGGAGCCATGCTTTGGCGTAACGTGTACACGCAGAACATGCCCGGCACCGCCATGGCCAACAACATCAATTCCGGTCGCAACGCCGCCAACGCCGCCGCGAAATATATCGCTTAGCTTAGCTTGGCTTCGCCTGGGTAACTTTTAGAACGTACGGCTGCGGGAGTCTGCTCGTCGAGGGCTCCCGCAGCCAGCTGGGCCGTCACCACGCCGACCATGATAAACGCTCGGCTGATAAGCCTAGGTATGGCGCTCGGCATTTTCTCAATGGATCCCGCCTCAACCAACGCGGCATCGACGGAGAGCTCGAACAAGGCGAACGCACAAATGACTGCATAGTTTCTGCCCCCTAAAAGCAGCGCGAAGCCCCAGCGTTGCAGAACGCCGGAGCTTCGCCTCAGGGGAGGGCGCGTTGAGTGAGCGCATTTTTGAGAAGCGCTCTCTTTGCTCCTAGCTGCTAGCGGCCGTTTCGCCCGCGACGTAGCCGGCGACCATGGCCTGGGAGTTCGACATACCCATGCCCGAGCTCTCGTAGGCATAGCCGAAGCGACGTCCCACGGTGTTGCCCGCGGCGAACAGGCCCGGGATCACTTCATGGTCAGCATTCAACACCTGGAACTTGTCGTTGGTGTGCACACCGGCGATGGAGCACACGAACACCCACTTCTCGTTGAAAGCATAGAACGGCGGGTTCTTCACGGGGATGAGGTACTCGGAGCTCTTCATGAAGTCCTCGTCAACACCCTTCTCGCACATCTCGTTGTACCGCTCAATCGTGGCTGTAAAGGTAGCCGGATCCACGTCGATGAGCTCGGCCAGCTCCTCTAAGGTATCGGCCTGGTACACGCCGGTTCCGCTTTTGGCGATAGCGTCCAGCACGTTAGGATCGATGCCGATGAAGCAGGGCATGAGCCGATCCTCGGTGGAGGAAATCTCCCAGGTGAAGGCACCGCTGGGCATCGAAGCTGCAGACACCACCTGCTGCACCTGGTTCACCGGGAACAGAGCCTCGTTCATATAGCGGCGCCCTGCCTGGTCCACTTCCAAATTCGGGCAGCCGATATGACCGCCGTTCGGCCAACCGAGGAAGCCGTGGGGGCCTCCCTCCATCTCGGCGCCGGCCCAGCACATCATGCGGTGGCCGATCCCGTCGTCCATGGGCTCTGCGCTAGAGAGGTCTTCAGTATCCATGTACATGGTGTACACATTGCCTTCTTCCAGCAGCTTCGCCACCTTTTCCTGCTGGAATTTCTTCACCATGGCAGCGTTGCCGGCATAACTACCCGTGCACACGATGACGCCCTTAGCCGCCTTGAACAACGTGCGGGAGCCGTCCTCGGCTGTGGCGATGACACCAGTTACGCGCCCGGCCTCGTCCTGCACGAGCACCTCGGCCTTGGTGTTGTAGCGAATGTCGGCGCCGTTGTCGGCCAGATAGGCGTGCATGCCTGAGAGGAATTCCTTGTAATTGTCCTTCGTAGGATCGCCTAGCACCACATTGATATCGAACACCCGATTCAGCCACAGCTCCGGCTCATCGGGAGCCGGAGAGCACGTGAAGGGAATGCCCGCCGGCGTGAGCACCTTCTCGATGAGCGTGTCCACGAGCTCGCCGGATCGGTCGGCCCATACGCGCCATTGGCGAATGTCGCAACGGTTGGCGGTATTGCCCACGATGTGGTAGACAATCTCCTTTGGATCGTAGGTGGGCTTGCCGGACTGCTTCTGGAACTCAGAGTTCAAGAAGGAACCCTGGTTGCCACCGTAGTGGAATATCTTGTTGCGCTCGAGCATAACCACCTTCGCACCGTTCTCCAAAGCGCCGAACGCGGAAAGCGAGCCGGCCACCGCAGAACCGATAACCACCACATCGGCATCCACCACGTTGTCGCAGTCGGCCTCGGTCAGCGCTGGCGCTTCACCGAGCCAGTCCTCCTCAGTTGCCGAGCCGGTCTCGGCCATCGACGTATCCTTCGGCGCCGGACTGCAACCTGCTAGGCCAGCTAAAGCCGCGGCTCCACCGAGCACAGCAGATCCAGTCAAAAAACTGCGACGCGAAATGCCTTTCATATCAGTCATTGTCTCTCTCCTTACATAGATGCTTTTCGGAAGCCGAAGGCCCCATCCTTCCACCTGCCGCGGTCCACGGCTCTCAGGTGATGCCGTTATCATGAATGAAACACCTGGTGAAAGCATCATCTAAACTAGTCGATACCCATCCCCTGAAGCAGTGGAAACCGGCTCTACTATCCCCTGGCACAGCCGCGACGAATGCAACAGCCTGTGGTAAGCTGAGCCTAGACGTTTGGGAGAGGACACCATGGGAGCAATAAAATCGGAGGCGCAATCACGGCAGCGACGGCTCGGGATCACGCTCGATCTAGGTATCTACTGGGGCTGGATGAGCCTCGTCTTTTTCTCGACAGCCCTCGCGGGCATCGGCGGCATCGCCTCGGTAGAGCTGGCAAACTTCGTAGCGTTGACCGTAAGTACAGTCGTGGTAGGCATTTTGGCATTTCTTTCGCCCGCTCTGGCGCAGAAGATGGCCGAAAATCATCTGCTGCGAGCGACGACAACCTTGGCCGCATCGACTGGCACGTTGCTGGTGCTCTGGGGGTCGAACGGCGATGCGTTGCTTATTATCGGAGCTTGCTTGGTAGGCCTGCCCGAAGGATTTCTTCTCTATCTTTTCGTCAACCGAGCTATTCGTCAGTGTCACTCGGCGGAGGACGTCGTCGTGCTGTTCTCGTGGGCCCTCCTCATAGCAGCTGCTCTATATCTAACGGTGGCCTTTCTCGGAACCGCGGCAGGTTATATCTGCGCTGCGCTACCGCTGCTGTCGCTCGCGGGCCTCGCGACGGATGCTCATAAGAGGTCCCCGCAGAACACCGAGGGATCGGATGCTGAAACGGCCAGAACGCGGCTTTCTTTTTGGGGTGCCGGCCAAAAGCTCCCCTGGAAGCTGCTGCTGGGCCTCGCCGTCTTCGGCATCGCCTTCGGCCTAATGCGCATTTCCGCCAGCAGCGAGTCTGTCGAGGTGTTCCAAGAGAGTTACCTAGCCCACACTCTCGCTCGAGCCGGCACGACCGTGGTCGCGCTGGTACTTATCGGCAAGCTGAAGAAGGCCTATTGGGTGCTGAGCACCTTGCAGCTACTGGCCTTTACACTCGGTATTTGTAGCTACTGGCTACCTTTTGAGTCTACCGCCGCCCTCACGGTGGCTGCCACTACCGCAGGGTACACCTGCCTTGAACTCATGCTCTGGGCCGTACTCTTCGAGCTGTTCCTGGAAACAAACGTCGCCTTCAACACGCTGTATGGCATTGTGCGCGGGCTTGTCAGCTTGGCCACGCTGGTTGCCACCGGCTTCTCTCTTTTCGTCATGGCCTCCATGCCAGAAGAAATCGTACATATGGTGTTGCTCTTCTTCTTGCTGGCCATGATCCTCGTTTCGTCGCTTCTGTTCGGAAGCCGCAATGTAGCGTCGCTTTGGGGACTCGAACGCTCAGCCATGGCGCCTGAGACTGTCAACAGCGAGCAGGTCACGCAAGCCCTCTCCAAGCGCTACGGTCTTACCACTCGCGAAGCTGAGGTGATGGGGCTGCTCATGAAGGGGCGCAATGAGCCGTTCATTTCCGAGGCGCTGTTTATCTCCCCCAGTACCACCCACAGTCACGTCAGCCACATCTACGCCAAAATCGGCGTTCACTCCCGCCAAGAACTTCTTAGCGTTATCGACAAGGAGCTTAAAAACAACTTCGGTCAACCGAAATGACCCTTCAAGCCATCGATACGCTCAACCACAATGGAGGCGGTCACGATACGGCTGTTGTCGCCGGAGCAAAAGGGAAGACCGATCAGGCTATTGATGCCACTCTCTCCAAAAAGAAGGAAGCGCGGCGGACGAGCAAAGTCTTTAAATAAACGATCTCAGTGAGGCAACGCATAGAACTGAGAGGGATCGTTTTGGCTACTTCCGTGCCACGCCAGCAGGTCTTTCGCTGCCAGACCCTTCAGGGTTTTCGACGCCAGAGTACTCCCCTTACCAGTGGACGCCACAAACACCTTTGTTGATATCTTCCCGTGCGCGTACACGTACCTCACGGGCGAACAGCTCAGCGGCATTCTCGATAGGACCTTGAACCATGATCTCTCTTTTCCCAAGGCGACGGAACTCAAGTTTACCCAATCGAAGAGCACGGTCGGTTCCTGGTTCAACGATAATCGAGAAAGTCGCTACTCCGTTTTACTCCGTTCTACTCCCCGCCTACTCCGTTCTCCCTGGTAAGCGACTGTTTTTCGAAGGAGATCGAGGGGCTTGCGGCCCCGCTACTCCTCTCTTGCTCTGTTCTACCCTACAGCGCCAACTTGTAGATCTCCTCGGCGTCTTCCAGGGTCAGCTTCTTGAAGGTGCCGAAGGGGACGCCCTTGTTCTGGGCAAGCGTCGGCAGCATCTTCGGGATGTCGGCCTCTTCCACATCCAACTCGGCGAGGGTGGTGGGCATGCCGAGGCTCGCGAAGAAGGCGCGCGTCTCGTCGATGGCCGAAAGCGCGTCCGCTTCCACGTCGCCGGTGGGCGTGAGACCGAACACCGCCTGGCCGTAGAAGGCGAAGCGCGCCGGGTTCTCGGCGTGCACGTACTCCATCCAGGCAGGGAACATGACGGCCAGACCGGCGCCATGAGTGATAGCCGGATTCAGCGCCGACAGCTCGTGTTCCAACCCATGAGTGGCCCAGTCCTCATGGCGGCCCACTCCGGCGAGTCCCTGATGGCAGAGCATGCCGGCCCACATGATGTTGGCGCGGGCGTCGTAGTTGTCGGGGTCGGCCAACACGCGCGGCGCCTCGGCGCGGATGGTGTTCATGAGCGACAGGTTCAAGTTGTCAGTCACGGGCACCGCGCCCACGTCGTCGAAGAAGCGCTCCAGTAGGTGGCAGAACATGTCGGTAAGACCGGCGGCTGTCTGGAAGGGAGGCAGCGTGAAGGTGAGCTCGGGGTTCATGAAGGCGAACTTCGGACGCTGGGCGTTGTTGGCGTAGCCGGTTTTGCGGCCCAGCTCGTCGTTGGAAATAACCGTGTTCTTCGACGCCTCGCTACCGGCGGCCGGGATGGTGAGCACCACGGCAATGGGCAGCACATCGTGGTCGAGGGCCTTGGTTTCGAAGAGCTCCCACACGTCGCCTTCCACGCAAGCACCGTTGGCGATGGCCTTCGCGGAGTCGATGACCGAGCCGCCACCTACGGCGAGAATCCAGTCGACGTTAGCCTCCTTGCAGAGGCGCACGCCCTCGCGCACAAGGGTGATCTCGGGGTTCGGGCGCACACCGCCCAGCTCCAAGTGCTCGATGCCCGCAGCATCCAGCGACGCACCCACGCGGTCGATAAGCCCGGAGGCCACAGCACTCCCGCCGCCGAAGTGCACGAGCACCCGCTTGGCGCCAGCTGCCGCCAGCTTCTCACCCACCTGCTCTTCAGCCCCGCGCCCGAAGACAAAATGCGTGGGGGAAACGAATTCGAAGTTTTCCATGGGAGTCCTTTCTGCTTTTCGACACGGCGACGCCTTATCGTTATCGCCGCACCATCGCCGTCGGGCGCGTTCTCCAATCATACTCTGTGTTGATGCTAGGGCATCGCCAGCAAACAGGCAACTGTCAGACCGCGGGAAATGTCTCGCAATCTTTGCAAACAAGGCGGCTTGTCACAAGATTGCACTCAGACCCCCGCATGGTCAGGTTGGCTATTCCCCGTGGGCGCGGGTTATGAGGTCGGCCATTTCCGTGGCGGTTTTGGTGGCTATGTTGGCCTGGGCAGCCAGGCGCTTGTCATGGGTGACCAAATAGTTCGCCTTACTCAGCTCGCAACAAGCGAGCACCGATCCATCCTCATAATCCGAAGTAATGTCGCGGAAATGTCGGGCTAGCCACGCCGTTCGGTCATCCATGGGAATCGAAACCGCCAGATCAGTCATGTGATCGACGCAGCGCCATGCGAAGCCATTTATAGCGCGAGCCGTGGCCTCGTCAACGGTGCCGCCGTTCTCACGCACAAGCTGCTTCATATGCTTTCCCACGATATAGAACACATCCTTTACCGCATCGGCAGGAATGGCCAAATTGGCGTTGTGCTTTTCGGCGGTGCTAATAAACTGGAAGGCCTGATCATGAAGAGGTCGATCGGGAAGATAAAAATCAGCCCAGACGTTCTTGTCTACGACAATGGAATTCTCGCCAATAATCACAGAAGCCCCCTTTCGGCCATTTTCTCTATCTGCGCCTCGTACAATATGTCGCGTAGCTCCTCATTCGTTTCTGCATAGCGAGAAAGTCCGTGCGTAACGCCGAGAGAATCGTAGAAGTCCTTGGTTCGCGCCAGGAAATCATCGATCGCTTGGGCGCGTTTCTCGCCCTCGCTCATGGCGTCGGCTTCCTCCGTCTCGGGGCCGATGACCGCCCGCAAGGCCGCTTCGGACTCGTCGTCATAGCGCGCCGCCACCTCGTAAAGCCGCCGCAGGGCCTCCGACGGCGTGCACCCGAACCGGGCAAAGCGCTCGTCCCCACGCCGCTTCAATTCGGCATCGATCCGGAAGTTCATCTGCATGTTCGGCATAGCAACCCCTTTCAGAATTGCTAGCAGTATATCATAACTGTCGACCTTTCTATCCGTGAAAGGAAAAGGGCCATTGCAAACCTCTCTTCCGCAACTCCCGGTTTTTATTTGCTTCTTATTTGCTTCGTTGGGCCGCGACACGAAAACGAGAGGTCACCGGGGCTGTGTTAAGATTGAGACTCACGTTGAAGGAAACGGAGTTCCCCCCCCCATGGAACAGCATCCGCATCGGCGATCGACGCCGTGCACGGCTCAGTCTCGGGCTGAGCAACCACGCACTACCCAACCGCAGGCCACCCGCACGGTGCACGTCGTGGAAAACTTCGACAACTTCGCGGGCAACGCCGAGACTCTCCCCGTGCTCATGTACCACTACGTGTACGCCGAGGACGACCTGCCGGAGAAAGAGGACACGAACTACCTGCTCGACACCAAGCTGGCCGCCCAGCTGCAGTACCTAGTGGACAACAACTACTACTACCCCTCCTACGCCGAGGTGCGCGCCTTTGCCCAAGGCACCCACACGCTGCCGGCGCGCAGCGTCGTGCTCACCTTCAACGACGGCCAGAAGGGCTTTCTCAACTACGGCATTCCTCTGCTGGAGCAGTACGAGGTACCGGCCACCTCGTTCATCATCTGCTCGCAGGACTCCACGCCCGAGAAGCTGCGCGACTACGCGAGCCCCTACGTGTCGTTTCAGTCCCATTCCTACAATATGCACCGGGACGGCTCGGATGTGGGCCGCGGCGGCATCATCCACGCCATGACCACCGAGGAAATCGTGGACGACCTGAAGCAGGCCCAGGCCATCCTAGGAACCACCGAGGCCTTCGCCTATCCCTACGGCGACAACAACGAGAACGCCTGGGCGGCCATGGAAGAAGCTGGGGTACTGTGCGCTTTCACCATCGAGAACCGCCGCGTTGAGGTGGGCGACCCTGTAGAGGCCCTCCCCCGCGTGCGCATCGCCGGCGAGTACACCCAGGAAGGCTTCGAATACCTCGTAGAGCCCAACGGCGGCGAGCAGTAGAGACGACTAGCGAAGGCGACCAGTAAAGAGGCTTCTGGGCGACGCCCGCTGTTCCCACAAGCGCTCTGCCAAGGTCGCCAGTTTGGTATCCTCCGCCGCTGATTGCTGTCGCTTAATCCCTCTCGCCGGGCTGGCGGACGCGGATCTCCTGCTCTTTCACGGAAACGCGGGAATGGGGCGGCACCGAGAAGGTCACGAAGGTGGAGCCGGCAATGACCGAGCCCTCGCCGATGACCGTCTCGCCGCCGAGCACGCTGGCGTTGGAGTAGATGGTGACGTTGTCCTCAATAGTGGGATGGCGCTTCACGCCAGCCAGACGCTGACCACCGCGGGTGGAAAGCGCGCCCAGCGTGACGCCCTGGTACAGCTTCACATGGTCGCCGATGGTAGTGGTCTCACCGATGACGACGCCGGTGCCGTGATCGATGAAGAAGTACTCGCCGATATGCGCGCCAGCGCCGATGTCGATGCCCGTGGAAGAGTGGGCAATTTCGGTCATCACGCGCGGGATGATAGGCACGCCCAAGTCGTAGAGCACGTGCGCAATGCGGTACACGTAAATGGCGTACAAGCCCGGGTACGTGAAGATGACCTCCTCCTTCGACCCCGCCGCCGGATCGCCGTCATAGAGCGCCTGCACATCCGTGAGCAACGTGCGCTGAATTTCGGGCAGGGCGTCGAAGAACTTCGTGCAGATATCGGCCGTTTGCTCGCAAATGGAGTCGCTCGTGCAGCCGCCGCACAAGTGGTTGCCGCTGCCGACGAGGTCGTCACGATCATCGGAGGTGTAGGTGAGCGCCAAAATGAGCTGCTGGCGCAATACCGATTCAATGTCGATGAGCGTCTGGCCGATGAAGTAGCTGGGGCTTGTAGAGGGCGAGAGCATCTCCGGCCCGAAGTAACCGGGGAACAGCACGCGGCGCAGCTCGGTGATGAGCCCCTTGATAGCGGTACGGCTGGGGAAGCGGCGTCCCGGCTTCGTGAAGAATATCTCATCGGCCTCGTAGTTCTTCTCGATGGCCGCGACGATGCGCTCTAGGTTGTCTCCGAACATGGGCCTTCCTTTCCGTGCGAAAGCGCCGACACAACCGCTCTCCGCAAAGCGGCTGGCAAGGTCGTCGCCAGAGTGGGTTCGCGCCTCAAGGAACGCGGACGCCTCTAGTGTTTTCGATAGGATAGCAGATCGGAGACGCTTGACCGTCCGCAGCCCGCACCGTCACGCAAAACAGTTACTATCGGGGTAAAGATACCGGATGCCATCACTAGCGCACCGCCGCTTGCCCGCACCGCCGCAAGCAAGCACGCAATCGCATCCCGCGCACCTGGCATCTTCCCATACGCACGGAAGCCGGCCATGCGGCTTCCCAAACGCAAGCAGCCCCGTTGCCCTCGCTCGCCGGGGCTGCTTGAATGTTCGGGGCAAATGGCGCTTTAGCTACTTCTCCTCGCAGGCCCCTTCCACGCACTCGTGCTGGCCGGACGGCCCCTCGCCGCAGTAGACGGCGCGTTCCGGATGATCGGCCAGGTAGGCGGCCATGGAGTACTGCGTGATGTCGCTGCGATTGATGATGCCCACGATGTGGCCACTCTCTAGCACCGGCACCTTCTTCAGGTGATTCTCGGACAGCACGCGGCACACGTCAGTGAGATTCGCGTGCACACTCACGCAGATGGGGCTGGCGGCGCCGATCTCGCTGGCGCGCATCTGCATGACCTTCGCCAGCTTCTCGTCGTAGCCCTCGTCGTCGTTCACCGTGCTGTTGATGAGCACGATGGGATCGGTGAACGACTCGCGGCGCGGGCTTAGGCGCTTCAGAATGTCGCCGTCGGAAATGAAGCCCACGGGCTCGCCGGCCTCATCCACAATGGGAGCGGCGGAGATGTTCTTGTCCACGAACAGGCGCATGGCCTCCTCTACGGTGGCGTCTTTGGAAAGCGAGAACACGTCGGTCTTCATGATGGACATGAGCAGCGACTTGCGGGTGCCGCCCTCGTCCACGGCCTCTTCCTCGCCGGGCTTGTCCTTCACCAGCACAATGGTCATCACCAGGCCGATGAGACACAACAGCGTGCACACGAGGAAGGCGGCGTTGATGCCGAACATGGTGCCTTGGGCCGCGCCGAATTCCGGCGTCGCGAAATTCTGCACCTGGGTGGACACCGCGATGATGATAGCGGTGCCGAGCGAACCCGCCACCTGGCGCAGCGTGTTGTTTACCGACGTGCCGTGGTTCATGACTTTGTTGTCCAGGGCGTTCATGCCCCAGGTGGTGATGGGCATGTTCACGAGCGACATCGAGAACATGCGCACCGTGTACACGATGGTGATGTAAATGATGCTGGACGTGAGGTTCAGGATAGCGAATGCGAAGGTGGTGAGCGTCAGCAGACTCATGCCCACAATAGCCATGCGGCGCGGGCCGTGGCGATCGAACCATTTGCCGGCGAGCGGGTTCATGATGCCCATAAGGATGGCGCCGGGCATGAGTACGAGGCCCGACACCGTGGCCGACAGCCCGTGAAGCGACTGCACGTAAATGGGCATGAGGATGCCGGCGGCCAGCAGCGCGCCCTGCACGAGCATGCCGATGATAGTGCCCACGAGGAAGCGGCGGTTCTTCAGCACATCGACGCGCAGCATCGGGTGCGGCAGGCGCGTCTGGCGAATGAAGAACCACACGACGCCGACGATGCCGAGGGCACAGGTAAGCAGCGGCACCGGCGTGAACCCGGCCGAGCCCAGCGCCGAGAAGCCGTAAAGCATGAGCCCGAAGCCCAAGGTGGAAAGCGCCAGCGACAGCGGATCGAGCACCGAGTCGCCCTTGTTCGCCGGCGCCTTGTCATCGACAAGGAACAGCGACGGGATGATAATGACGATGGCCAAGGCGAAGATGAGGTAGAACAGGATGTGCCAGTCGGCTTGGTCGATGACGAAGCCCGCCACGGTGGGGCCGATGGCCGGCGCGAAGGCGATGACCAGGCCGAAGATGCCCATGGCTGAACCGCGGCGATCCACGGGAAACACCAGCATGAGCACCGTCATGGTCACCGGCATAAGGATGCCGGCGCCGGCAGCTTGCACGAGACGGCCGCCCAGAAGCACCGGAAAGTTGAGGCCCACGGCCGCCAGCAGCGTGCCCACGGCAAACAGGCTCATTGAGAACACGAACAGCTTCCGCGTGGAGAATCGATCCTGCAGAAACGCCGTAATGGGGATCATAATGGCGTTCACCAGCGTGAACCCGGTGGTCAGCCACTGGGCCGTCGATTGGTCGACGCTCATCTCCACCATGATGGACGGCAGCGCCGGCGTCACCAGCGTCTGATTCAGCACCGTCACAAAGGCGCCCGACACGAGCACCGCCAGCATCATCCATTGTTTGCGCGTCAGCTTCATACACAACACCTCATTCGCTTTATGCCCCGCTCTCGCTTGTTTTTTCTTAGTATGAGCGTCGCCGCTGCCTTCTGCGGTATCAGTTCGGCGACTGTTTGGGAAAATCATCTATGGATTCGCTCATGTTATCTCCCGCACCTCTATAATGCGGAACAGAGTTTTTGCCCTGAAAGGATGATTGATCGGTATGCAAACCGCTATATGTCTGTTGCTCGTGGTGTTCTTCCTGCTGATGAACGCGTTCTTCGTCATCGCGGAATTCGCGCTGGTGCGCGTGCGCAAAAGCCAAATCGACATGGCCGTCGCCGAGAAGCGGCGCGGCGCCGAGGCCGCCCGCGACGTGACCACGCACATCAACGCCTACCTGTCGGCCTGCCAGCTCGGCATCACGCTGGCCTCCCTGGCCATCGGCTGGTTGGGCGAGCCGGCCGTGTCCGCCGTTCTGGAGGCACCGCTACTGTCCTGGGGCTTCCCCGAGGCGACGGTATACCCCATCTGCGTGGCCGTAGGCTTCTTCATCGTGACCACCCTGCACGTGGTGGTCGGCGAGCTCATCCCGAAATCCTTCGCCATCTTCGCCACCGAGAAGTACGCCCTGCACACCGCCGGCCCCCTGCGCGTGTTCTACCGCATCACCTACCCGATCATGGTCATCTTCAACGGCATCACCAACGGGGTTATGCGGCTGTTCGGCCATGACCCGGCCGACGAGCACGAGGTGTACACCGGCGAGGAGATCAAGCTGCTTATTGACGAGTCCACGGAAAGCGGCCTCATCGATCCGGAGCAGAACGAGTTCGTCGACAACATTTTCGACTTGGGCGACAAGGACGCTGAGGGCATCATGACCCCGCGCACCGACGTCATCTGCCTCGATCTGGAAGACACCTTGGAAGAGAACTGGGACGTCGTGCGCCAGTACAAGTACACGCGCTACCCGGTGTGCGACGGCTCGAAAGACCGCATCGTCGGCTTCGTGCACACGAAGGATCTCGTAGACGAGCCCAAGGACGCCCCCATGAGCGATTGGAAGATTCGCGAGCTGCCGCCGGTACCCGAGGGCGCGCCCATCGCGAAGCTTTTGCAGGCCATGCAGGAGGGTCGCACCGAGATGTGCGTTGTCGTGGATGAGCACGGCGGCACGGCGGGCATCGTCACCATGAGCGACATCATGGAGCAGATCGTCGGCCGCATCGATGACGAGTACGTGCACGACACCGATGACGACATCGAAGAGCTGCCTGACGGCACCTACCAAATCAACGGCACCTTGGCCATTGACGATTTGGTGGAGCTGCTCGGCTTCGAGCCCGAGGCAGCCAACGATGTGGAAACCGCCGGTGGCCTTCTGCTGTCGCTGTTCGACCGCATTCCCAAGGAGGGCGACGTGGCGGTGCTGGAAGATCGCGGCACCAAGGTGACATTCACCGTGCTCGCCATGGACCGCCTCCGCATCGACCGCATCCTCGTCGTGATCGACAAGCCGGCCGCGGAAGAGGAGTAGAGGCTCTACCGCGGCATCTCTCCCGCGATGAAGCGTTGGGCGTTGTTCCAAGTGATAGCCTCGAACTCGTCTTCCGTGAAGGGCATGGCGGAGATCATGTTGTACTCGTTCACGGGACTCCACATGGGGAAGTCGCTGCCGAACATCACGCGCTCGATGCCGTAGGCGCGGGCGAGCTCCACGGTGCGGCGGGGGCCCAGAAACTCGAGGGCGCTGGATGTGTCCACGTAGCAGTTCTCGTCTTCCAAGTACTCGAGGGCGTAATCGAACACCGACCAGCCGCCGAAGTGGGCCGCATCAACCACCAGATTAGGGAACGTGTGCAGGATACGCTTCAGGCGGCGCGGGTGCGAGAAGTCGTAGCGGTAGTCGCCGGTGTGGATGACGATGGGCAGGCGGCCCTCGATGACCTCGTACAGGTGCATCAAGCGTGGGTCGTCCATGTTCACCTTCTGCGTGTCCGGGTGAATCTTCACGCCCTTCAACCCCAAGCCGATAGCGCGATCAATTTCGCCTTCCATGTCTTCGAAATCTTGGTGCATGGTAGCGAAGCCGATAAAGTTCTCGTGCTCGCGGCACTGCTCGGCGATGAAGTCGTTGATGATGGGCACCTGGCCCGGCGTTGTGGCCACGGAATGCACCAGATGATGGGTGATGGGCGAGCCCTCGCAGGCCGCAAGCATCGAGGCGGCGGAAGCGTTCTTGGCATTCATGTCCACGCCGTAGAAATCGCCCACCGCTGAGGAGGCCTTGCAGGCGATCTTGTCGGGATAAATGTGGGAATGGGCATCAATAACGGGCATAGTGGATCCTTCGGTATTCAGCAGTAGTTTCCCTTATTGTAAGGAAGGATACGCTGCGAAAAAATGACCAACTTGCCCAGTTTATCGCCAAAATCAGTCAGCGGCGACTGCAACCACGCGATGCTAGACCGGCCAAAAACAACTTTTTTGATTTCAATGCAAAGAAAAGTGCGATTATGCGAGTCCTGAAGCGCTAAAAACCTTCTCGGTGCAGAAAAAAGTGCGATCGTGCGAGTTTTTCATCGTAGAAAACTCGCACGATCGCACTTTTCTTTACATCAACGCCAGAAAACTCGGTTCGAATCCCGCGTCGTTGCAATTTCTTGCCTTAATGCGAGTTCACTAATGTCGCAACTAAACTGGCGGAGGAGGAGGGATTCGAACCCTCGTCACCGGGAGCACCGGTGAAACGGTTTTCGAGACCGCCGCATTCAACCACTCTGCCACCCCTCCGCAGGGGCGATGCGCCCGCAAAGGGGCGCCATATCAAAGCGAGCCTGGAAGAGGCTCGCGGGATTAGTCTGGCGGAGAGATGGGGATTCGAACCCCAGATACCCTTTTGGGGCATACACGATTTCCAATCGTGCTCCTTCGGCCAGCTCGGACATCTCTCCGCATAGCGTCTGCCCCGCCCTAAGACGAAGCGTCTAAGAAGTATAGCGCAGCACCGCCGCTGTCTCAAGAAGTTTTTTTGCCCAACAGAGAAGAATCGGATTGATGATCGACAAGAGCAAATCCGGTTACATAGCGGAGCGCCCACGCATCGGCGCGGGCGCTCTCGTCTCTTCTCTCGCAAGGTATCCCTCGCGACGTTGTTTCTCGAGTGTGCTACTGGGCGGGAGTCTCCGCAGGCTGGGTGCCCTCGGCCGCGCCTTCGGTAGGCTGCTCGGCGTCGTCGCCAGCAGGCGCTGCGCCCTCGGCGTCGGCAGCAGCCTCATCGGCAGCGGCCGCGGCAGCATCTTCGGCACCTTCAGCGCCCTCATCGACGCCCTCAGCCACGGGCTCCTCGCCCTCGGCGCTTGCGTCGGCCTGCTCGCCGGCGCCCTCGCCTTCGACAGCGCCCTCGTCAAGAACGATGGGGTTGCCATCAGCGTCAACCGCCGTCACGCCCGTGCTGTCCTCGGAGCTTTCCTCCTTGGGATAGTTCGCCATATCGACCCAGTAGGGCAGCCCCTCGGGCATGTCGTTGATCTGAATGTCGGCGGCGTTGCGCTGCTCCTCCAGCCACGAGTAGTACGCGTTGGACTGGTTGGAAGACTGCAGCATGGCGCGGATGGAGTCTTGGAACTCGGTCGGCAGCTGATCGAGGCTCGTCAGCTCCTCGGGGGCCTCGAACACATCGGTGCACTGGATGATGTGAATGCCATAGGTGCTGGTCACCAGCCCGCTCACATCGCCCTTGTTCAGGTCGGCGAGCGCCGTGGTGTACTCGGTCACCAGGTTCGAAAGACGATCCCAACCCACATTGCCGCCCTCGGCAGCGGAAGCGGTGTCCTTGGAATAGGACTCGGCCGCCGTCGCGAAATCAAGCTCTCCCGCGTTAATCTTGTCGAGCACTTCCTGGGCCTGAGCCTCATCGGAGGCCTCGAACAAGATGTGGGAAGACTTCTTCGCGCCGTCGTAAGAGCTCACGTAGGTCTTGGCGCTCTCAAGCACTTCCTCGTCGGTCGGCTCAGCAGCGCCCTCGCCCACCTTCTGCTGCAGCTGCTGAGACACCAGCGACAGCGAGATATTGTCACGGTACTCGTCCTCGGTCATGCCCACGGCCTCCAGCGCCTCTGCCCAAGCGGTATCGGAGTCATAGTGGCCACGCATGGTTTCCACGTACTGATCGACCTGGGCGGAATCCGCCGTGATTCCCTCGGAATCGGCACCCTGCTTCACGAGCTCCTGATCGACATAGGAATTCACGATCTCCTCGCGCACCGACTCGGGCGTGTAGTCGTTCTCGGCAAGCCACTTGCCCCACGCGTCCTCGTCGGTAAGGCTCATCTGGGCGCGAATGTCCTGGATAGCCTGGGTAACCTTGTCCTCGGGAATCTCCACCCCGTTGACCGTGGCTGCAACACCACCCGTATAAGTGGGCGTGTCGCTGGTCTGCTCGGAGCAACCGACGATTCCCAGGGCGCACACGGCCGCAAGACTCACCGAGGCAAGCGATTTCGCGAAAGACAGCTTCTTCATTAAATACCTTCTTCATAGGCGACGGAAACTGCCAGGCTTCAATTCACGAGTGCGTCTTGAGACAGTTCCCGATGATCTCAAAGCGCATTTTCCCACGCATGACGGCACGGTAACAACCGTCGCACAATTTGCCCACTTTTGATTCACGGTACGTCAATGAGCGCGAGGAAGAAACCCCACTTCAAAGCTTATGAATCGGGTCATGTTCGAGAATATGACCCACACAATTTCGCAACCTGTTTCCCGCAGGGGCGGCGCGCGGTCAACGCCGAGAATTCCGTAGGGGCTGACCTTGGTCAGCCCTCTCGGCCATGGGAGTCATAGGAAGTCGGGAGGGGCGACCAAGGTCGCCCCCTACGGAGAGATCCATCCATGGGAGCCCCCCGCTGCAGAAAGGGGCGACCGAAGTCGCCCCCTGCGGGTGGTTATGTGGCCCAGCTATTGAGCGCGCGGCTAGTTCTTCTTCGCCTTCTTGCGGTCGGTGGCGGAAAGCAGGCGCTTGCGCAGGCGCACGGACTGCGGAGTGACCTCCACCAGCTCGTCGTCCTCGATGTATTCCAGAGCCTCTTCCAAGGTGAAGGTGATGGGCGGCGTCAGCTGAATGGCCTTGTCGGCCGAACTGGAACGCTGGTTGCCCAGGTTCTTCGTCTTCTCGACGTTCACCACCATGTCGCCTTCCTTGGCGGACTCGCCCACGATCATGCCCTCGTAGCAGTCGTCGCCCGGCGCCACGAACAAACGCCCGCGCTCCTGCAGCGTGTCCAGCGCGTAAGCCACGGCCTTGCCGGTGGACATAGCGATCATGCCGCCGTTCTTGCGACCGGCCATCTCGCCAGTGTAGGGGCCGTACTCCTTGAAGTGGTGGAACAGCATGGCCTCGCCGTGGGTGGCGTTCAGGATGCGCGTCTTCAGGCCCATGGTGCCGCGCGAGGGGATGGAGAAGGAGAGGTGCGTCATGGTCTCGTCGGAGGCCATGTGCTCCATGATGCCGCCGGCGGTGCCCATGACCTCGATGGCCTTGCCCGCGTACTCGTTGGGCACGTCCACCGTGGCCTCCTCGATGGGCTCGAGCTTCGTGCCGTCCTCAGCGGTCTTGTACACCACGCGGGGGCGGCCCACCTGGAACTCGAAGCCCTCGCGGCGCATGGTCTCCATGAGCACGGACAGGTGCAGCACGCCGCGGCCGGCCACCTCGATGCCGGATTTGTCCTCCAGCTCGTTGATGCGCATGGAGATGTTGCTCTCCTTCTCGCGCATGAGGCGTTCCTTCAGCTGGCGGCCACCGACGATTTCGCCCTCGCGACCCACCAAGGGGCTCGTGGACGCCTCGAAGACGACAGCCATGGTGGGCTCCTCCACGGCGATGGGGGCCATCTCGGTGACGGGGCTTTCCGGATCGGTGATGATGTCGCCGATGTCGGCATCCTCGATGCCGATGACGGCCACGATATCGCCGGCATCAGCCGCGGTGACCTCGGCCTTGCCCAGGTTCTCGAAGGTGTACACCTTGCGAATCTGCGCGCGGCGCTCGGCCCCGTCGGGCTTCACGACGAGCACCTGCTCCTTCTCGTGCAGCGTGCCGGAGGACAGACGGCCCACGCCGATACGGCCCTCGTAGCTGGAGTGGTCCACGGTGCAGATCTGCAGAGCCACCGGGCCGTCGATGTCCACGTCGGGGGCGGGAATCTCGTCCAGAATGGTGTCGAGCAGCGGCACCATGTCCATGTTGCCGTCGTCGGGATCGAGGCGCGCGTAGCCGTTCACAGCCGAGGCGTACACCACGGGGAAGTCGAGCTGCTCGTCGCTGGCGCCCAGTTCCACCATGAGGTCGAAGACCTTGTCCACGGCACCCTCGGGATCGGCGTTGGGGCGGTCGATCTTGTTCACGACCACCACAATGCGCAGGCCGCGCTCGAGCGCATGGGAAAGCACGAAGCGCGTCTGAGGCTTGGGACCCTCGTAGGCGTCCACGATGAGCAGGGCGCCGTCGGCCATGTTGAGCACGCGTTCCACCTCGCCACCGAAGTCGGCATGGCCCGGCGTGTCGATGACGTTGATCTTCACGCCCTTGTAGGTGATGGAGATGTTCTTGGAAAGGATGGTGATGCCGCGCTCGCGCTCCTGATCGTTGGAGTCGAGGACGCGCTCTTCCACCTGCTGGTTCTCGCGGAAAACGTGGGAGGCCCACAAAAGACGGTCTACGAGGGTGGTCTTGCCGTGGTCGACGTGGGCGATGATAGCGACGTTGCGGATGTTCTCTTGCTTCATGAATCTTCTTTCGGTTCGTTTTTGGGCGCAGAAATTATAGCGCTTTGCGGGGATGATGGCGGCGTGCGGCCGCAGACGGCACCGGGACGACAAACGGGCGCGGCAGAAGGGGTACGATGCGCACGGCCGGACGAGGCGGCGGGAGCAACTACTCCTCGAGGAGCGCCTCGTACTCCTTGCGTTCCTCGGTGAGCTTCGCCAAGTGCTCGTTCAACGTATTGAGATTGCGCTGGGCACCGAGAAACTGGATGATGCCCCACACGGTGGCGGTGCCGGCGACGGCGGCGATCATGCCGAGGATGCCGAAAGGCCGCCGGATGGTGAGCAGCGTGGCCACCGCGCCAATGGCCGCCATGGCCAGGCCGTTGCGACGCTCATCGGAGACGGTGTCGCGCTGGGCCACCAGCTGGGCACGGGCGGCGGCGATGCCAGCGAGGCGCGCCTTGATCTCGGCCTCGGTGAGGTATTCCACTTCCACGCCATCTTCGACCTCGGTCCAGGCACGCGCGGCGCCGGATGAGGAGGATGCGCCGGACGAGCTGCCGGAGCGCGCGCCGCGGCCGCCGCTGGCGCCCGAAGACAGCAGGTCGTAAGCCTCCTGCAGGCGTTTGAACTGCTCCGTGGCGCGGCTTTGCAGCTTCTCGTTGCCCGCGAACTTGTCCGGGTGCAGAATCTGCACCGTTTCGCGGTAGGCAATTTTGATGTCATCGGCCGTGGCGTCGTCTTCCAGACCGAGTATATGCAGGGCTTCAGTTCTGTTCATGGGCAAAGCCTAACATGATTTTACGGCCCATGCCAGCAGAACCGTTGTGATCACCAAAGGTACGAGATCGGCCGCGTTGCCCGTGAGATAGGTAGAAGGCAGCACGCCGCCCGTCAGCAGAAGAGGGCCCCAGAACAACAGATCGAAAAGGCCGTGAACGATTACGGGTGCCACCAGGGAAAGCGCCCGCTGCGGGAGAGGACGCGAGCCGTAGGGGCTACGAACGACGAGCAGCGCCATGACAGCCCCGAACAACGTCGCCTGCGCCACCTTGAGAACGCCCTGGATCGCAGCAACACCAATGTCGGCTCTTGGCGCCATCAGCGATCCTTCAGGAAACAGGTGGGCCAATCCGAATATGAGGGAACTCGCCATTACCGCGAAACCGACGGGATCAACGACAGCGCGTAAGCCAGCGAACCGATGGGCGCGCGATGCTCTTCTTGGGTATGCTTCATTCCGGCGACACGCCCAAGACAGGCATGCCCACAACAACACGCCGCGGAAAAGCACCTCTTCCACCACCGCCGCCTCCCAAGCCTCGGCAAGCAACGCACCACAGCGCGTCAGCTGCACTGCTTGCGAACCTCCGTCGGCCCACCACTGACCAAGGCCGCCAACGACGCCGGCGAGCAGCACCAAGACGAGCGCAGGCCCAAAGCCACGCGGTATGATTTTGGTATTTCCCATGGCGCATCATTATAATAGGTGCGCCTCTTTGACTGCGCCGGCACCTTTCAGCCGGCCTCGCGAAAGGATCCCCATGAAGCCTATGCCCTCCGTTACCGCCTTTGCGTTGAAGGTGGCAGCCATCGTGGGCATGACGTGCAACCATATTGCCAACGTGTTCGGCAGCGAGCTGCCAGGGGGCGCCATGGTCGCTTTGTATTCCCTGGGCGGCCTCACCTTCCCCATTATGGCGTATCTGCTGTGTGAGGGGTATCGACACACCTCCAGCGTGCGACGTTACGCAGAGCGACTTGCCGTGTTCGCAGTTGTCTCGCAAATTCCCTATTCGCTGCTGTTCGGAGCGACGGGCAACGTGCTTATTACTCTGCTTATCGGACTCGGAATGCTATGGCTTGTCGACCGCCAGCGGCAGAATCTCGCCCTATGCGCGCTGGGCCTCCTTGGAGGGCTGGCCGTCAGTTCCTTTTGCGACTGGGGCATTATCGGGCCGCTTATGATTCTGCTTTTCTGGCATTTTCACGATCGGCCACGCGGGGTAGCGCTCGCGATGCTCGTACCTTTTTTGGGCCTAGGACTGCCGGCTCTTTCATGGGCGATCAGCGATCCTGTACCGCTGAGCCTGGGCGTGCTCGGCTATTACACCGTTGGGTTCGGGTTGGCAACAGCGCTCATGCTGAACTACAACGGCCAGCGAGGCCGACCGTTGAAATGGTTCTTCTATGGGTACTACCCTGGGCATCTTCTAGCACTGTGGGCGCTGGCGCAAGCGCTTGCCCTCTAGCTGAAACGCCAAACCCTGGGGGCGCGGCCGCCCTTCAGAAGCTTTCCCTTTAAAGCAAGGCTAAAGCGCTTGATGCCCGGCATTCGGAACGGCGACGGCATCAGCCTCGACAGCACTATTGCCCAGCACCTGGCTTTCGAATGTGGCCAGCTGCTGCGCCATCACGAGGCGCCGGCGCACAGCGACAACGCCCCACAGCGCCGTTCCAATAGCCCCCAGACCCGCGACCCAAGGAGCCGGATCAATCGGAGCATCGAAAGCCCCCATGGGAACGTCCTCTTCGGCGATAGCTTCGGCGCCGCCGACCCGAGCAACCATCGGTGTTGCGTCATCGTCGATGGAAACCGTCTCGGCTGCAGGCTGCTCGGCGGGAGCCGTTTCAGCAAGCACGACCTTCGCAGTGCCGGCCTGGGGCGCGGGCTCGGACACGGTCGTGCGCTCGCCCGCGTTGAACCCGCCGCCGTTGGCACCAGCAGCGTTATCGTTGTTCTGGGCATTGCTCTGCGACTGCTGAGGTGTGGACGGCGCGGGAACCTTGATGCTTGGTACCTTCGGAGTTTCGTTATCGGAAGGTGCCGGCGGCTTCACGCCACTGTTGTTGTCGACCGACCCGTTACCATTATCATCGGGAACGACGGGCTTGTCGGTAGGATCGTTATCTCCAGGGTTTTCGGGTTTGACCGGCTCTTCGGCTTTCTTTTCGTAGACCAAGGTCATGCCGGAAACGGAGGATCGCGCGAGAGGTTCAGCCGCTACCGTAACGGACTCGCCGCCGTTCTTCTCTGTAGTTAGATCTTTCGAATATTCGTAGCCTTCGATGTCGATGATTTGGTCGTCCGCAGCTATCTCCGACCCAACGGCAGCCAAAATGGTGCGCGTGTCGGTCTTGTTGCCCTGATCATCTACATCGCCCACGGCAAGTGCATTGCCCTCGGCGTCAATGTAGCGGACATCGAAATTCACCAGCTGATCGCACAGTTCTCCGTCGAGGTGCCACGTATGCCCTGCCGCTGCATAATCAGTCGCTCCGGAGCACACCTTAAGGGAGGTCCACTTCGCAGCACTCAGGCTCAGTGCTTGGGCACCAGGGTAATAGTTGATCGACCGCAAAGCCGTGTCTATCTGACTTTGCATAGCTTCAAGCTCAGGTTGGTCAACCTCGTAATTCAAGGGCTTTTCACTCGGTTTCGCAATGCCTTCCAATGCAATGACGCCTACCGTGAACCAGCCCTCCCGGTTGACCTCCAACCCGGTCGCCTTCGCCGTATCCAGAGCCGGCCCACTTAAATGCAGGTACACGAAGACGTTCGATCCCGCCTCGGGCTCCTCGGGTGCAGGCAAAACAAGGTGCTCAGTAGCCGCATCGACGCCGTCGGCCTCTTCTGCCAGGGCAGTGCCGGGAAGCACCGTCAGATTCAAAAATGTCAGAGCGAGCAATGCGGCCAAGCCGGCAGCCAAAACCCGCATCGCCAAACCCATTCCTTTATTGGTAAACCGCGTGATGTCTCCCACGATCATCACCCGCTTCCTTCCCATTTCAACATCTCGCTAAAGATGATCCAAGTTTACCAAATATTGACAGAATTATCAGCTCGTCAACCGCATTATTCGGCCTGGGAGATGCCAAACTCACGCATCAGCTCATCCCGGTAGCTCTCATCCACAGCTGCACGTCGAGCGTCGTCGAGCCGTTCGGCGCCCAAAAGCAACGCCATCAGCGAAGCAACCTCGCTAGCCGCTTCCGCGCGGCCCTCGGCCAGGCCCTGCTCCCGGCCCTCCGCCAGGCCCTGCTCAAGTCCCTCGGCCAGGCCCTGCTCTCGCCCCTCGGCCAGGCCCTGCTCAAGTCCCTCGGCCAGGCCCTGTTCAAGCCCCATCTGGAGGCCGATTATCTGACCGCGCTCTTGCCCCTTTTTCTCAGCAATGCGCCTTTGAATTTCCATGTCTTCCTCAAACGTCAGCAACGCCATCTTCTCCTTCCGCCAATTCTCGTTTTTGTTGGCCTTTTTCACCGCAACGGCAAGCTGGCCCATAAGCGGATCTTCCCCGGCTTCCCCCGTCCAAACATAGTGTAGCAGGTTCTGCAAGCGCCCCTCGGGGAGCTTGTCCCAAGCAGGAGCGGATAGGGCTTTCCAAAGAAAGCCATGACCGATGCGCACACTGGGTTTCTCCAAGCAGTTCACATCGAGCGTATACACGGGAAGTCCTTCATCAAACGGATCGTGCATGCAGATGAAAATAATGATACAAGGGGGCAGCTCTTCGTAACCTTCCCCCTTCCGCAGAGTCAGCGTATCCAACGCTCCCTGGTAGTACCGCATTCTCCGTCCGAGATCTTCTCGTTTGGTTGTCTGCATCTCGATATCATAGATCTCGTTTTTCGTCTTCACGAAGGCATCGAGGCGCACGCCGTGATTGGTGAGTGTCGGGCGAACGTCATCTTCAGTGACGATGTACTCGATATCTGCTATCGACTCGTCTAGGATAATTTCAATCACTTCGCGGCACAGCTCTTTATCCGTCATCAAAAGATCGAACATAGGCCAGTCGCTGAACTCGAGCATGCCGTCTTTCATAGGAACCTCCTTGTTTCATCGATGGAGGATCCACCCTACTCGATCGCGACCGCGGAAATGACGCAGGAATGTCCCGATCCGTTCCCCGCGCCGACCGCGACGGAGTCGCAAAACGTCTGGAAAGCGCCCCAGAACCGCACGTAAGCCGCAGTCATACGAGAGAGGGGGCCGGCTGCCTCGTGCTAGCCGCGAGCGGCTCCCTTGGGCCTACGTCCGAAACGACCCCGACGATATCCTCAAGGCCTCGACGTTTCTCCATGATACAACTTTCCAACTCCTCCACGCTGGGAAGCTCAAACTGGTAACGAGATGCAAACATCTGCCGACCATCGGCGAGAGTCGAGTACTTCGCGATGGCTTCGTTTTTCTCCGAACACAGAATAAGGCCGATCGTGGGATTGTCGTCTGGGCGCCGCATAAGATCATCGAACATGCGAATATAGCTGTCCATTTGACCAACATCCCCATGGGTGAGCTTTCCCACCTTCAGGTCGATGAGCACGTAGCACTTTAAGACGCTGTGATAAAATACCAGGTCGACATAGAAGTCCTCGTCATCGTAGCGCATCAGCTTCTGTCGGGCAACAAAGCAAAAGCCCCGGCCCAATTCGAGAAGAAACTGCTGAAGGTGGTCGATGAGCGCCTGTTCCAGCCCTGACTCATGAAGGGCCGGATAGTCCTTGAGATCAATGAACTCGAGGACATAGGGGTCTTTGATGAACTGCTCGGGTTTCATTGCCGCAAGCCTGTTGGCCGCCTCGGCAACGACCGATTCCTTTTCTGAGCTCGCCAAAAGCCGCTCGTAGTACAAAGTTGAGATTTGACGCTCGAGCTGACGGCTTGACCAATGGTTCCTCAGAGCTTCCTCGATGTACCATTCACGAGCCTCGGAATTTTCAACGCGAAGGAGGGCTCGGTAATGCGTCCACGTCAAATGCGAACGCAATGCGTTCGCATTTGGAAACAGGTCGTAGAACCTCTTCATTTGCTGAAGGTTGCGCACGCTATAGCCCTTTCCAAACTCAGCGGTAAGCCGTTCCGACACGCCCTTCAGCACTCCCTTCCCGTAAGCGCCGCGCTTCTGCCCCTCTTGCTCATCCTCGACAATCGCACGCCCGATCTGCCAGTAGGCAAGCACCATGGCGGAGTTGACGGCCGCATGGGCACGGGCGCGCGAATCCAGGAGAATCGACCGAATAGAGTCGTAGAGATCGCGGCCCGCAGCAAGCGCGCTCAACTTTTCTTCTTTGCCCATAGAATCCTCCCTCGCCGCTATAAGTAAGCGGGATCCGTCATCCCCTCCGGAATTGCAGGCCGCCCTTCTTCCGGCTACCCTAGCAGAGCACGACCGCGGAAATGACACGGGAATGTCCCGATCCGTTCCCCGCGCCAACCCCGACGGAGTCGCAAAACGTCTGGAAAGCGCCCCAAAACCGCACTTGGGCCGCAGCCTCACGAGAGACAAGATCCTAGTCCGTCGAAGCACCGACCCCCTCAGGTCGTTAGCTATGTCTTGCCAGCGGGTCGCCCCTACGCCGCCAGCAGGGCGACCAGGTCCTCGCGGGACGCGAACGGGCGCGGCTCGGCCCCGGATCGTGGGCGGGGACGACCTCGCCCTCCCAGTCGTCGCCGTTGCGGTCGAACTTGCGAGATCGCATCACCCAGCGGAACGCGGAGCGCGCCCGCAACCAATCGCCCTGCGTCGTCCTCGACTCTAGGCACATGAGAAAAGTCCCGGACGCCGCAATCGAGAGGGAGCTGAGAAGGTGCGCGAAGACCATCAAGGGGATAAGGCGCCTCCTGCTCGTCGACCGACACGGAAGCGTCACAACCATTCTTTGAATCTGTGGTATGATTGCGCCAGCAAACGCCCGAACGGTACGCAGTTTACCTTCCTCGGGCGTTTTTGCTGCTTCCCTTGGTTTAGTAAAACGACCTTGCACTACACAAGCTTCCGGTGTACTTGTTTGAGCGGCTCGGATCTCCTTTGGGCGTAAGGAAAGCGCCGGATATATGTGAAATACTCACCAATCGGGCGCTTTGCTGCAAGTTATTTTAACACGGCTATTTAATCCTGAGAACCCCTCCGGAGCGGTCCACAAACAACAGCCTTCTTACAGAGGCCAAGGATCCGGCCCACTTCCTCACCTCCTTGAGCACCGCCTCCTCGCGAGCGCCTTTCATGCGCCGACAATCGAAGATGACGTCCCGAGACTGGTGCAGTGCGGCGCGCAGGTGCTTCTGGACAACGCGAAGGTTTGCCGAGGTAGGCGACTTCACCTCCCAGAGAACACCGTCGGCGATAAAATCCGCCGACTTTGCCCTGTTCCCCTGCGTGCGTGACACGAACTCCACATCCATCCCGACATCGGCCAGAGCACGCGCGGTCGCCATCTCATGGGGAAGAATATTCAAATTCGAGGGAGCAACTATTGTGCCTTGTTTATTTTTCATGCAAACAGTATAGTCGTTTTCTCTTCCTGACAAGCTCACGCCAACATCAATAGGTAAGGGTTGTTGGAAGGTCTCCAAAAAAGACGATCCTCCTAGGTCAGCGCTTATCTTCCTCTTAGACAATCATCATCCTGCCGCACCTTGCTCTTGAAAACGACCGACGCGCTGCCTCTGCCGAATAGCGCCCGCGCGACGGCAGCTAAAGGAGAAAAGGCGTCTCCAATAAGATCGTGACCAAGAAGAGGGGGCCGGCACTCGCCAGAGCGCCGCCCCCCTCGGGTCGTCGGATATGTCGCAACCCCTTACGCCGTCAGGAGGGCGGCCAGGTCCTCGCGGGACGAGAACGGGCTCATCTCCACGAAGGCGTCCATAATCCCGATGCTCACCTCCACGGCCTTCGCGCCGCGCAGCACGGCGGACAGCATCGCCACACCCTGTTCCGTGAACGCGCGCGGAGGGTACCTCCACCATGCACTTCTTGCCGACTCCCCGGATAAGGTCACAATCTGTGACCTTACGTCCTCCGCCTCCTCCGGCGTCAGCTTGAAGCTGTAGCGCTCGGGAAACCGGCCGAGGTTGCGCGTTACGGCTTGGTTCAGCGCCTTGGTCTCCACCCCGTAGAGCGACACCAGATCTGCTGATCATCGACGAGTTCGGCTACCTGCCGGTTGACGTCGAGGGGGGGCGTGCCTCCTCTACCAGGTGATGGCGGCGACCTATGAGCCCCGGAGCATGATCGTGACCACCAACATCGAGTTCAGCCGCTGGGGCACGATGCTCGGCGACGACAAGCTGGCCAACGCAACCGTGGACAGAATAGTGCACCATGGCCACCTCATCGAGTTCGGCGGCCAGAGCAGGAGGTTCGATGAGGCCCTCATGATGGGCAACTCAGAAGAATAGGAAGGAACGGCGGCGCCCGGGCTGCGCGGCGGCGGAATCGTGAAACCCGAAAGAAAGTTTTTGTGAAACTACATTCTTGTGAAACACATCGAGCGTCCGAAAAAAGCTGGAGACTCCCTCGGGCACTGGACAAAGCACCAATGCGCTGCTACCATATGCTGCCAGCGGCGCCCCCGATGCACCCCTCTGCGGAGCTTCGGGGGCGCTTCTATCTCACGCGCCCGTAGCGCTCGCCTTCCAGTATGTAGACCCGTCCCCCAAACCGCCGCCTCGCACCCTCCACGAACTCGGCCAGCTCCGCATCGCCGAGAGCACCGTTCTCCGTGTTGTCGAACACGACGGCGATGGCGTTGAGCTTCTTCGACGCGCGCCGAAGATAGCCGTCTATGGTGCTGAACGAGGAGGCTTGAGACAGCGTCTTCAGCTCGTAGCCATTGGAAAGATCGGCGAGGCCGATGCGGCGCGCGCGTGAATCTCCGGCGTCCCCTGCGAGCACTGCGTCAATCACGAAATCGGCGCGCACGCCATGACGCCCGAGTCGCTCGGCCGTGCGCAGCTCCTGGGGGCGCCTGCGGCGGATCTCCTCCTCCAAGGAGGCCGTCTCGAACGAAGCGGCGGGCTCGCCTCCCCCTTCCAGCCACCCCTCATCCCGCGAGTGGATCTCTGTCGACACGTCGCCCTCTCCGGCCCAGCCCCGGTACCCGACAGCCGTGGCCTCGCAGTCCTCGAGGCGATCGCTGGCGATCTCGCCCTCCCAAGTGAACCGCGGGGAGGTACGAAGCCCGAACGGAGAACCCCCGGCACGTGCCCGCGCCATGGGAATGCCGCCCCCATCGCCACTGCCTTCCTCACCGCTGCAAGTCGCCCCGCCAACCATCTCTGCCCCGCCCCCTATCGATCGTTCCGTCATCCTAATGCAGGAGAACCCATCCTACTTGATCACGACCGCGGAAATGACGCGGGAATGTCCCGATCCGTTCCCCGCGCCGACCGCAGCGGAGTCGCAAACTGCCAGGAAGACGCCCCCAGAACCGCATTTAAGCCGCAGCCATACGAGAGGGGGGGGGCCGGCTGCCTGAGCACCGACTGCCCCGGATCGTTGGCTATATCCTAGTTCTAGCGCCCCTGCGCCGCCAGCATGGCGGCCAGCAGTCCATCGTCCCGAGCGACTTCGCGCTCATCCCGAAAGTTCTCAACGAGTCCGACGCATGCGATCACGCGGACGGACAAGGCGGGCAACAAGAAGTCCCTCGTGAGAAAGGAGATCGGGGCACCGCCTACCTGGTGACGGCGCAGAGGGGAAAGGGGAAGCTGGAGGTTAAGATGATGCGGAAGGCGCATCGGTCGGGTGCTTCGTGCTAGCCGCGATCGGCTCCCTTGGGCCTAAGTCCGAAACGACCCCGACGATAAGGGCATTATAGCATCGGCAATGTCGCCCGAAAACGGCGACGAGGCCGTGTTACCTGCATTCCACAGACGGCGGCGCTTCCACGATCAAGAAACTGACGAGACGTGCCTTTTCGCTTTGCCCTTGCCTCTCATCCTTACCAGCCTGCATGGAATCCAACTTCGAACGTTTGCCCTGCATCCAATTATCGCAAATTGCATCGCTCAGCATGTTTGGTACCTTTCCATAAGAAGGA